>Ga0164290_1000077_pt1 | contig 351925 bp, 372 predicted proteins | sample Micstemetagenome_FD_108782 | JGI IMG/M metagenome (GOLD analysis project Ga0164290, IMG submission 108782) | Contaminated culture microbial community from soil near Moab, Utah, USA - Microcoleus steenstrupii SON62 (Illumina Assembly) | ecosystem: Environmental > Terrestrial > Soil > Soil crust...
TCGGCCGCGGCCGACGACGTGTCCATGAAATAGAGGCCCTTGCCCTTTTTCGGCATTTCCGCCGGTCCCAGCACGTCCACGTATTTCGTCTTGTGGCCGATCTTCTGGAAATTGCCGAAGGCTTTTTCTTCGATCGTCGTAAGGCCGCCCGCGATATTGCCCTTGGTCGGCTGCGAATCCGACAGATCGTCCGTTTTGAAACGGTTGATCATGTCCTGGTACGCGTTGAACACGCCCATGAACTTGTCGGCGACCTTCTTGTCCAGCGCGCGCTTGACCATTTCGGTCTCGGCGCCCGTGAGCTCGGAGGTTTCCCCGAAACAGGTGGTGGCGCCCATCGGATCGATCTTGTCGATGAGGTTGCCGACCGTCGGGCACGAGGCAAGGCCCGACGTCGTGTCGGATTCGCCGCACTTGGTCGAAACCCACAATTCGTCGATCGTGCATTCTTCGCGCTGCTTTTCGGTCGCCCACATGACGAATTGCTGGGCAACGCGGCTGGCCGATTCGATGGTCTTGAGGTCGCCGTTGCCTTCGATCGCGAAGCCCTGCACGGGCTTGCCGGTCTTGGCGATGCCATCGACGACGCGCGCGGTCCAGCCCGGCTCGATGCCGATCACGACCACGGCGGCCACGTTGGCGTTGCAGCCGGTACCGATGAGCGTGCGGAAATGGAGTGCGAGATCTTCGCCAAACTGCAGGCGCCCGTAGGCGTGCGGCAGGGCCATCGTGCCTTTGATGTTGTTGGCGACCGCTTCGGCCGCCGCGTTCGACAGATCGTCGAGCGGCAGCACGATCACGTGGTTGCGGATGCCGACGCGGCCGTTTTCGCGCCGGAAGCCCATGAAGGGCAGTTTGCCGACCGAGCGCGCGCGCTTTTTTATCACTGCTGGGGCTTTGGCCATGGGCCGCTCCTTTTGCGCTACCAGCGCTTCGTTTTCATGTTGTGGACGTGGACATGGTCGCCCTTTTTGGCGTCCGCCACGATGCGGCCGATGTCGTGCCCGTATTTGAGCACGGTGTCGCCCTTTTTGAGATCGACCATCGCGATCTTGTGCCCGAGCGGAATCGCTTTCAGGGCTTTGACCTTGACGGTGCCGTCGCCTTCCATCAGCCAGCCCTCGAGCATGGCGCCGGGCTTGACGTCTTCGACGACGATCACGCCGACCGTGTCTTTTTTGTCGTGGACGATGAATTGGGTCGCCATTTCCCCCCTCGCTTCTTTTTTTAAGGTTGAACGAACGGATGCGACGCTAAAGCCCGCGTCGGCCTTGCGTCAACGCAGTCTTCTATCTTATATAAGACTATGGCTCGCCAACTCGCCCGCCCCGCCCCGCTTTACGCGGGCGCCAAGTCGGAACTGATGCGCCGCCTCGCCTCGGGCACCTGGCGGGCGGGCGAAAAACTGCCGGCCGAACCCGCACTTGCCGCCGAACTCGGCATCAGCCAAGGCACGGTGCGCCGCGCGCTCGACGAAATCGCCAAGGCCAATCTGATCGTGCGCCGCCAGGGCAAAGGCACGTTCGTCGCCGAGCACAATGCCGCGCGCGCGCTGTTCCATTTTTTCCACCTCGTGGGCGACGACGGCAGCCGCGCGTTGCCGGGCAGCCGCGTATTGTCGCTCAAAGCGGGTCCCGCGACGCGCGAGGAAACGCGCAAGCTTGCCCTGGAGGCCGGCGCACGTATCGTGCGGCTGCACCGTTTGCGGTTGCTCGACGGCGAGGCCGCGATCGTCGAGCGTATTGCGGTGCCCGCCGCTCTGTTCGCGGGCCTCGACGTGCGCGACCGCGCCGATCTGCCCAACGAGCTCTACAAGCTCTATCAGGACCGCTTCGGCGTGTCGGTGGCGCGCGCGGCCGAAAAGCTCAAAGCGATTGCGGCCAATCCCGAGGACGCGGCCTATCTGGGTTTGCGCGCGGGCGCGCCGCTGCTGGAGATCGACCGGGTGGCCACCGCGCTCGACGGCCGCCCGTGCGAATGGCGCGTCTCGCGCTGCACCACCGCCCGCCACCATTATGTGGCGGAGGTGGTATAAATTTGCAGGCGATGCTTTCCGGTGATATAACCGGGAAAGCTAATGAACGGGAGGCGCGTGTGGCAACCGCATCGCAAAAGAAAGCATCGACGGCGCATCGACGGCGCGCAGCCGCACGCGGGCTCGTTCGCATGGAAATTCAGGCCGCCAAAGCCGATACCGCTCTCATTCGAGCGCTTGCAGAGACGCTTCGTGGCGAACCGAAGCGCGCCAATAGCGTGCGCTCGAGCCTGACCCAAGCGCTTGGCGTCGGCGAAGTCGAGACCGCTTTCGACGTTTTTGGATCCGACATTCCCGACGACGCTTTTGCGGGCATCTTCGACCAGCCGCGCGAAAAAAATTGGCGCAAGGTCGAACTTTGAAGTTTTTGGTCGATACGAACGTCGTCTCCGAAATCCGCAAACGGGAGCGCGCGCACCCGCGCGTGGCGGCATGGGTTGCCCGAACCCCAGTCAAGGACATCGGCACCAGCGTCGTCGTGCTTGCCGAAATTCGGCGCGGCATCGAATTGAAGCGCCGCGCCGATCCCGATCAGGCCGACAGGTTCGATCGCTGGTTCGCGCAAATGCGGGCCCGGCTTGGCGACCGTGTTCTGCCCGTCGACGAACCCGTGGCCGAAGCTTGGGCGCGGTTAAGCGTTCCCGATCCGCTGCCGATCGTCGACGGTCTGCTGGCCGCGACCGCCAAAGTCCGCGGCTTGACGCTTGTCACGCGCAACACCGCCGACGTCGCGCGCACGGGAGTCGCATTGCTCAATCCGTTCTTGGACCGATAGCGCAGTTTGGCCCTAGTATAGTCCCATGGCGACTCCCGACGATATCCGCGACGGACTCCGCGAGCTCGATTTCGCGCTGCAGGCTTCCTGGAAGCTCGGGCAGAACATGATCGCGGGCTGGATGCACGAAGGCGCGCTCGTCTCGATCTGCGCCGCACCCGTGTGGCGCGTGCTGGCGGAGGCGCCGCGCGTCGGGCGCATTCTGTCGGGCAGCCGCGAGATGGGCGCGGCCACCTTCGGCGAGGGCGCCAAGGCGCTGCAGGCGCGCCCGATCCGCGTCGAACTGCCCTTCACCGTGGGCGAGGAAAAAGGCGACGTCGATCCGCAGGTGATCGACCAGGTCGTGCGGCGCTACGGCGTGTCGCGCACCGAATATCGCGCGGTCATGCTGTTCGACATCGTGGGTTTCTCCAAGGTCGATCCGCTGGCGCAGATGGCGCAGCTTGCCTCGCTCGAATTTTCGATCAACCACGCGGCCAAAAAAATGGCCGAGGCGGGGCTCGACGTCGAGCTTGCGCGCTCGACCGTCGGCGACGGGTTCTATGTGTGGAACCGCGCGCGCGGGTTCGATGCGGATCTGCGCACCTATGCGGCGCTCGTGCTGATCCTGGCCGACAACGCGGTCGCGCGCACGCGCGGCCAGGCCGATTTCGTGCCCGTGCTGCGCACGTGCTTTTCGGTGGGCGCGCACTATTCCTACCACCAGATCGAAGGCACGCGCCCGCGCGGCTTCGAATATCTGGTGGGCGAAGTGACGATCCAGCTCGCCCGCCTGATCGGCAAGGCGCAGGCCCACCAGGTGTGCGTCGGCAGTTTCGTGCGTCCGACCGAACCGCCGGTCGTCCGCCAGCTCGACACGATTCTGTTTCTCGCGCGCGCCGAAAAGATCGTCGAAAAGCTGCAGGGCCTGACGATCGGCGGGCACTCGATTTCGCGCATCCGCAGCCAGATCACCGGCGGCAAGATCGCCGAGACGGCGCTGCCCATCGTCATGCACCGCATCGTCGACAAACACGGCTACAACCACGATCTGTTCAACACGCGCATGCTGGTGCAGCGCGACGAAGCGGAGCCGATCGTGGTCGGCCTGCAGCCGCAGGATCTGGCCGGTTTCGAGGCCGAGATGCTGCCCTACAAACTGCCCGAGATCACCTAGGCGCGAGCCTTGCCTTCGTGCGCGCGTCGAGCATCGCCGTTTCGAGCGGCAGGCCGGCGAGATCTTCCTCGTCCGCGACCACGTCGCGCAGATCGAGACCGTCGAGCGACGCCCCCGCGAGCTTGGCGCCGCGCAGATCGACCGCGCGGAAATTCGCCTGGTCGAGCTTGGCGGCGAAGGCGCGCTCGGATCCCAAAGGCAGCGGCGAGAAATCGCAGTCGCGCAGGTCGGCACGCGTGAATTTCGCGCCCGTCAGATTGGCGCCGCGAAAATCGCTGCCCGACAATTTGCAGTCGCGCATATCGGCGCCCATCAGCCGCGCGCCCTGCAGCTGGCAGCCGCGCATGTCGAGCCCGACCAGCACGGCCTTTTCCGCGCGCAGTCCCACCAGCACCATCTCCGCCAGGCGCGGCAGATTGCGGCAATCGTAGCCCGACAGGTCGGCCGCGCGCCCCTCGGCCCCGCCGGTCGTGGCCCACAGCGCGTGCAAGCGCAGCAGCTCGCCGGGCGCGATGCCCTGCTCTTCGAGCGCTTTGCCCGCCAGCATGTCGTTGACCACGTCGATCAGCGACGCGCCGTCGAGCACGGTATTGGCAAGGTTGGTCCCCGACATGACCGCGCCGTCCAGCGCGGCACCCGTGCAGTTCGCGCCGCGCATGTCGGCCCCGGCCAGATTGGCGCCGGTCAGCTTCGCCTTCTGCAGGTTCGCGCGCGACAATTTGCAGTCGCGCATGATCGCGTCGGTGAAATCCGCCTGGCCCGCCGACATGCCTTCCATCGAGGCTTCGGAAAGATTTGCCGCCGCCAGAGTGGCGCCCTGCAGTTCGGCGGGGCCGACATGGCCAAGCCTTACCGCTTGCAGGTTTCCCGACCGGTCCTTTTGGGTGATCGAGCCTTCGCGCAAATCGGCCTGGATCAGATTGGCGCGCGTGAGATTGGCGCCGCGCAAATTGACGCCGCGCATGTCGGCGCGCACCAGGCTTGCCCCTTCCAGATCCGCCTCGCCGAAATCGCACGCGAACAACGTCGCGCGGTCGAACACGCAGTCGGAGAGCATCGCGCCGCGAAACGAAGCCCCCGTGCAATCCGCTTCGGTCAGGTTTGCGCCGGCCATCGCCATGCCCGACAGATCCGCGAAGGTTAGCTGCGCGCGCACGCCGCCCGGCTTGCCCGTGCGGTAGCGCTCGTGCAACGCGATGGCATTGGCCAGGGCCGAATGCGAGATTTTCTTGCGCTGGATTTTCGAAGAGAGCATCGACTGCATCGGGCGAGTCCGTTCAGGCGCACTAGATTTGCCCAAGCGTAACAGTAAAATCAAGCGTTTAGCCAGAGATCGATGCGGGCGACCCGCGAACGCGCTAGGCTTTGTGCCATCCGCGCATTTTGAGGAGGCAAGCTCATGGAACGCCGCGTATTTCTGATATCCGCCGCCGCCTGTGCCGTCGCGGCACCGGCGGGCGCGCAAAGCCTGCTCGACCAAGGCCGCAACCTCTTGAACCAGGGCGGCGTCGCCGTGCCGGGGGCGGGCGGCGGCGCGCGCGGGCGCGGCTTGTCGGTCGGCGAAATTGCGCAAGGCCTCAAAGACGCGTTGGAGAAAGGCAGTTCGGCGGCGGTCGCGAAACTGGGCCGACCGGACGGGTTTTTGGGCGATTCGGCCGTGCGCATTCCATTGCCCGACACGCTGGCGCGCGTGCAAGGGGCGCTGCGCGGCGTGGGGCTCTCGAATCTCGCCGACGATTTGGAGACGCGCATGAACCGCGCGGCCGAACAGGCGATGCCGGCAGCCAAAGACCTGTTCGTGCGCGCGATCCGCGCCTTGAGCGTGTCGGACGCCAACGGCATTCTGAACGGCCCGGCGGATGCGGCAACCCAATATCTGCGTCGCACGACTGGCGGCGACCTTGGCGGCAAACTGCGCCCGCCGATCGAAACGGCGCTGAAAAATTCGGGCGCGGTGGGCGCCTACGACCGCATGATGGGCAGCTATCGCAACCTGCCCGGCATGCCGAACGTCACGGCCGACCTGACCGACTGGACGCGCGACAAAGGCCTCGACGGCATTTTCCACTATGTTGCGCGCGAAGAAGCCGACATCCGCGCCAATCCCGGTGCCCGCACCACCGAATTGCTGCGCAAAGTGTTCGGCTAAGCCCGATCTATCCCGCGTTCGGCAGAGGCGGTATGGTATTTTCTCGTCCTCGCAAAAACCGGAGCCCGTCCCGCCATGCCGCCTTTTGTTCCGCCGACTTTTACCACGCGTCCCGAAATTGCCGGCACGTTCGGCGTGGTGTCGTCCACGCATTGGATCGCCAGCGGCGTGGGCATGTCGATCCTGGAAAAAGGCGGCAACGCGTTCGATGCCGCCGTCGCGGCAGGCTTCGCGCTTCAGGTCGTCGAGCCGCACATGAACGGGCTGGGCGGCGATGCCGTCCTGATCGCCTGCACCGCCGACGGCCAGCCCAAGGTGATATGCGGCCAAGGCACCTCGCCTGCCAAAGCCACCATCGCGCACTACAAATCCGAAGGGCTCGATCTGGTGCCGGGCACCGGCCTGCTGGCCGCGACCGTGCCCGGCGCCTTCGATGCCTGGATGGTCATGCTGCGCGACTACGGCACCATGACGCTGGCCGAAGTGCTGTCGCCCGCTATCGGCTACGCCAGAAACGGCTTTCCGCTGCTGGGCGGCGTTGCGGGCGCCGTCTCGTCGGTCGCCGAGATTTTCCGCACCCATTGGACGAGTTCGGCGGCGACCTGGATGCCGGGCGGCGCCATCCCGACGGCCGGCGCGCTGTTTGCGAGCCCCAAGCTTGCCGACACGCTGCAGCGCATCTTGGCCGAAGGCGCCTCGGCCGGCCCCGACCGCGAAGCGCAGATCGAAAAAGCGCGCGCCGCCTACTACAAAGGGTTCGTGGCCGAAGCGATCGACAAATTCTGCCGCGCCAACGAAGTCATGGACGTCTCGGGCACGCCGCACAAGGGCGTGCTGTCGGCATCCGACATGGCCGCCTGGCAGGCGACGCTCGAAGACCCCGCTACCTACAATTATCGCGGCATGACCGTGTGCAAGGCCGGTCCCTGGAGCCAAGGCCCGGTCCTGCTGCAAGTGCTGGCCCTGCTGCAAGGCTACGACGTGCCGTCGATGAACACGGTCGGGCCCGAGTTCATACATCTTCTGGTCGAAGCGACCAAACTTGCCTATGCCGACCGCGAGGCATGGTACGCCGATCCCAATTTTGCCGACGTTCCGCTCCAAGCCTTGCTCTCGGACGGCTACAATGCCGAACGCCGCAAGCTGATCGGCGAACGCGCCTCGCTGGAGATGCGCCCGGGCTCGCCCGACGGACGCGCGCCCGCGATGCCGAAATTCAACGTGGTCGGCACCAAGAAGGCCATTCCCGGCATGGGCGGTTTCGGCGAGCCCGCGCGCGTGGAAAGCGACGCGATGAAAACCGAGACCTATCGCGACGGCGGCGCGTCGGCGTTTGCGCGCGAGGGCCGTGCGGCGCAAGGTCCTGCCGAAGGCGATACCTGCCATCTCGACGTGATCGACCGCTGGGGCAACACGGTGGCGTGCACGCCGTCGGGCGGCTGGCTGCAATCCTCGCCGACCGTGCCCGAGCTTGGCTTTTGCCTCGGCACGCGCGCGCAGATGTTCTGGCTGCAAGATGGCCTGCCCTCGAGCTTGCGCCCCAACATGCGCCCGCGCACGACGCTGACGCCCTCGATGGCGATGAAAGACGGCAAGCCCTGGCTCGCTTTCGGTTCGCCCGGCGGCGACAACCAGGACCAATGGATCGCGCAGTTTTTCATCCGCCATGTCGATCACGGGCTCAACATGCAGGCCGCGATGGACCAGCCGATGCTGCAGACCGACCATTGGCCCAACTCGTTTTTCCCGCGCGAGGCGCGCCCCGGCAAGGTGCAGCTCGAAGCGCGCTTCCCCAAGGAAACGGTCGACGCGCTCAAGGAAAAGGGCCACGACATCGAAATGGGCGGCGACTGGTCGCTGGGCCGCAACGCCGCCGCCAAACGCGAGGGCAAGCTGCTGAAGGCCGCCGCCACGCCGCGCTTGCAGCAAGCCTACGCCGTCGGGCGGTAGCAAAAAATGCTGCTCGAAGACGGCGGCCATGCGGTGCTGGCGCTTGCTTCGGCGGTCGCGTGGGCGAGCGGGCTCAATCTCTATGGCGCGGTGCTCGCCCTTGGGGCGATGCAATTTTTCGGCATCGTCGAATTGCCGGGCGAACTTGGGCTGGTCGCGCGGCCCGAAGTGATGCTCGCGGCGGCGTTTTTCTACGCGGCGCAGTTCGTTGCCGACAAAATCCCGGGCGCGGACACGCTGTGGGACACGATCCACACTTTCGTGCGCGTGCCTGCGGGCGCCTTCCTGGCCGCCGCGGCCGTGGGCGACGCGGACCCGGCGATGCGCTTGGTCGCATTGCTGGGCGGCGGCGCATTGGCGCTCGGCACGCACGCCACCAAAGCGAGCAGCCGGCTGTTCGTCAACGCGCATGCGCCCGTGGTGGGAACGGCCGGCGCATCGCTCGCCGAGGATGCGGCCGTGTTCGGCGGGCTCTATTTTGCGGCCGCCAACCCGACGCTGTTCCTGATCGCCTTGGCGGTTCTCGTCGTCGCCATGGGATTCGCGCTGTGGTTTTTCGCGAAGTTCGCGGCGTTCCTGCTGCGAAAACTGGCGGGGCTGTTTTCGCGGCGGGCGAGCGCCTAAAAATTCGCGCCCGGCTGCGTCCACAGCAGATAGACGCCGTAGACGGCATACCACAGGCACACGGCCGTCACGATGCGGTCGGCCCAGCGCCGGAACGAGACATCCTGCATGCGCGCCAGGACCATGCCGCCAAGACTGGTGCCCAGAATCGCCGTGCCGATCGCAAGGCCCAGCACCAGCGGTTCGTCGAGCGCGCCCGAATCCACGAGCGCGCCGAAATACAGAACCTTCCCCAGATGGCCGAGGGACTGCACGGCCGATTTCGACGCCACGATCTCGCGCCGCTCGAACTTGCCGCGCAGGAAGAACGCGTCGAGCATCGGGCCCGCCACGCCCGTCATCAAAATGGCCGCCATGCAAACGACCCCGTAGAGGAACGAGTCGATGCGGTTTTCGGGCACGCCGCGCCACGAATCGGGCACGAGTTTCATCGCAAAGGGCGACAGCCCCAGCAGCAAAAATGCGACCGCGCGCTCGGGCACGTACAAAAACAGCGACCACACCCCGACCGCCATCGCCAAACCGGCCGCGTAGGACAGCACGGTGGGCCACTGGATGTAGCGCCGCCACAAAACGGCGCGCGACAGGTTGGCCGCGATTTGCGTGGCGCCGTGCAGCGCCATGGCGATCGGCACAGGCATGAAACTCAGCAGCACGCCGATCAGGATGACCCCGCCCGCCATGCCGAAAATGCCGGACAGGATCGAGGTGAACAGAACCGTGCACACGAAGCCGGCGAGGGCAAGCAGACTCATTTCGGTCCGACGGCAAGAGGAACGTTGCGGGCGCGCCCGAGCCTTGGCATGGTGCGCCATAGGAAAAGGAAACGCCATGGCCTCGATCGCTCCCGACCGCACGATCGGCATTGTCGGCGCCGGCGCCATGGGGACGGGCATCGCGCAGGTGGCGGCCCTTGCCGGCCATCGCGTGCGCATCTTCGATCTGCGCGCGGGCGCGTGCGACGCGGCGCTGGCCGCCCTCGCCAAAACCTTCGACGCGCTGGTCGCCAAGGGCAAGCTCGACGCCGACAAGGCCCAAACCGCCCTGGGCCGCCTGGAAATCGGCGAAACGCTCGCCGATTTCGACGTCTGCGCGCTGGTCGTCGAAGCGATCGCCGAAGATATCGGCGCCAAACGCGCGCTGTTCGGCGAGCTCGAAAAAATCGTGGCGCCGGACTGCATCCTGGCAAGCAACACGTCGTCGCTGTCGATTTCGGCGCTGGCGCGCGACCTTGCGGCGCCCGAGCGCTGTGCGGGCTTCCATTTTTTCAATCCCGCCCCCGTGATGGCGCTGGTCGAAATCGTTTCGGGCCTGGCGACGGCGCCGGAGGTTGCGCAAAAACTGTTCGAAACGGCGCTCGCCTGGGGCAAGGCGCCCGTGCACGCGGCTTCGACGCCGGGCTTCGTCGTCAATCGCTGCGCCCGGCCGTTCTACGGCGAAGCGCTGCGCCTGCTGGGCGAGCGCGCGTGCGACGCCGCCACGCTCGATGCTGTGATGCGCGAGGCGGGCGGCTTCCGCATGGGGCCGTGCGAACTGATGGACATGATCGGCCACGACGTGAATTTTGCCGTGACCAACGCGGTCTACGCGGCCACGTTCCACGATCCGCGCTACCGCCCGTCGCTGGTGCAAAGCGAACTGGTCGCGGCTGGCCGGTTCGGGCGCAAAAGCGGACGCGGCTTTTTCGAATACGGGCCCGGCGCCGCCAAGCCGGCACCCGCCGACGAGCCCGCAGCGCCGCGCCCGCAGCAGGTCGTGGTCGAGGGCGAGCCCGAGCGCCTCGAACTTCTGGTCGCGCGCGCGATGGATGCGGGCCTGCGCCTGCATCGCCGGCCTGCGGGCGAACAGGGGGCGCGGCTGGTCGTCGACGGCACGACGCTGCGCCTGACCGACGGACGCAGCGCCACGTTGCGCGCGGCGCAGACGGGCGAACATGCGCTGGCGCTGTTCGACCTTGCCTTGGATTACGCCGCCGCCACGCGCATCGCCATTTCGCTCGCCGACCAGGCGACCGGCCAGGCCGGCATTTCGGCGACGGGATTCTTCCAGGCGATCGGCATGGCCGTGTCGCTGGTCGACGACGCGCCGGGCCTGATCGTGCTGCGCACGGTCGCGATGCTCGCCAACGAAGCGCTCGAGGCCGTGCATCTGGGGATCGTGTCTGCCGACGGCGTCGACCAGGCGATGGTCAAGGGCCTCAACTATCCCAAGGGACCGTTCGCGTGGGGGCGCGAGATCGGGCTTGGCTATGTCAAGACCGCGATCGACAATCTGCAGCGCCATTACGGCGAAGACCGCTACCGCGCGAGCCAGCGCCTCGACCGTCTCGTTGCCAGGGAAACCCCGACATGAAAGACGCCTTCCTCGTCGACGGCATTCGCACGCCCATCGGCCGCTACGCGGGCGCGCTTGCAAGCGTGCGGACCGACGATCTGGCCGCCGTGCCGATCCGCGAACTGGTGCGCCGCCATTCGGGCGTCGATTGGGCATCGCTCGACGACGTGATTTTGGGCTGCGCCAACCAGGCGGGCGAGGACAATCGCAATGTCGCGCGCATGGCATCGCTGCTGGCGGGCCTGCCGACGGAGGTTTCGGGCACGACGATCAACCGGCTGTGCGGCTCGGGTCTCGACGCGCTGGCCATGGCCGCGCGCGCGATCCGCGCGGGCGAAGCCGATCTGATGCTGGCGGGCGGCGTCGAGAGCATGAGCAGAGCGCCCTTCGTGATGCCGAAATCGGAAACCGCGTTCGCGCGCGAGCCCGCGATCTACGACACGACGATCGGCTGGCGGTTTGTCAATGCCGCCATGAAGAGCGCGCACGGCATCGATTCGATGCCCGAGACGGCCGAAAATGTCGCGGCCGAATTCAAGGTCGGCCGCGAAGACCAGGACGCGTTCGCGCTGCGCAGCCAGCAAAAGGCGCTTGCCGCCCAAGCCCGCGGCCGTCTGGCGCAGGAAATCGTCGCCGTCGAAACGCGCAAAGGCAAAGATCCGGTGCGCGTAGAAGCCGACGAACATCCGCGCGCCACCTCCATCGAGGCGCTGGCCAAACTGCGGGCGCCGTTTCGCGCGGGCGGCACGGTTACGGCCGGCAACGCGTCGGGCGTCAATGACGGCGCTGCGGCCTTGCTGGTGGCCAGCGAAGCGGCGGTCGTGCGCTTCGGCCTCAAGCCGCTGGCGCGCATGGCGGGCGCCGCGACGGCGGGCGTGGCGCCGCGCATCATGGGCATGGGACCGGCCCCGGCCACGCAAAAACTGCTGGCGCGCATCGGCTGGAAAGTCTCCGGCCTCGACGTGGTCGAACTCAACGAAGCGTTTGCAGCCCAGGCGCTGCCGGTGCTGCGCGCGCTCGGGCTTGCCGACGACGCGCCGCACGTGAACCCCAATGGCGGCGCCATCGCGCTCGGCCACCCGCTGGGCATGTCTGGGGCGAGGCTTGCGCTTACCGCCGCGATCGAGCTTGCCAATACCGGCAAAAGGCGTGCGCTCGCCACGATGTGCATCGGCGTGGGCCAGGGGATCGCGCTGGCACTCGAGCGCGCCTGAGATGGCGTTCGTCTATCCGCGCTACGATTTCCAGCCGAGCCCGGACCAGTTTGCCGCGAAGCCGCAGCGCCACCCGGTGGTGGTGGTCGGCGCCGGGCCGGTCGGGCTGGCGCTGGCGATCGACCTTGCGTCGCGCGGGCGCGCGACCGTGCTGCTCGACGACGACACGGGCGTCTCCACCGGTTCGCGCGGCCTGTGCTATGCCAAGCGCACGCTCGAAATTTTCGACCGGCTCGGCTGCGCGTCGCCGATGCTCGCCAAGGGCGTCACGTGGCAGGTCGGCAAAGTGTTCCATGGACCCGCGCAGATCTACGCCTTCGATCTGCTGCCCGAAGGCGGCCATAAATTTCCGGCCTTCGTCAATCTGCAGCAATACTGGCTCGAAAAATTTCTGGTCGACCGCGCAAGCGCTTTGCCCGATCTCGATCTGCGGTTTGCCAGCAAAGCGGTTTCCATCGTCCCGCACGCCGACCGCGTGGAAGTGGGCATCGAAACGCCGCAAGGCGCCTACGCGATCGAAGCCGATTGGCTGGTCGCGTGCGACGGCGCGCGCAGCCCGACGCGCAAGATGCTCGGGCTCGATTTCAAGGGCCGCGTGTTCGAGGACCGCTTCCTGATCGCCGACGTGCGCATGCAGGCCGCCTTCCCGACCTAGCGCTGGTTCTGGTTCGATCCGCCGTTCCATGCGGGCGGCTCCACGCTGCTGCACAAACAGCCCGACGATCTGTGGCGCATCGATTTCCAGCTCGGCCGCGACGCCGATCCCGAGGCCGAGAAAAGGCCCGAAGCCGTGCAGGCGCGCGTGCAAGCGATGCTGGGCGCGAACGTGCCGTTCGAGCTCGAATGGGTCAGCGTCTATACGTTCCAGTGCCGTCGGCTCGAAAAATTCCGGCACGGGCGCGTGCTGTTTGCGGGCGACTCGGCGCACCAGGTGAGCCCGTTCGGCGCCAGAGGCGCCAATTCGGGCGTGCAGGACGCCGACAACCTCGCCTGGAAACTCGACATGGTTCTGGCGGGCGACGCGCCGGAGGTCCTGCTCGACAGCTACGAGGCCGAGCGCGTTCCGGCGGCCGACGAGAATATCCGCCGTTCGACGCAGGCGACCGACTTCATCACGCCCAAAAACGCGGCCGCGCGGCTGTTCCGCACGGCCGCGCTCGAACTGGCGCGCGACCACGAATTTGCGCGCCGTCTCGTCAATTCGGGACGCCTGTCGGTGCCGACACGCTACGCGGATTCGCCGCTGTCGAGCCCCGACGATCCGACATTCGCAAGCGGCCCGGCACCGGGCGCGCCGGCGTTCGATGCGGCGCTCGATGGCGGCGGCTTTCTGCTGGGCGCGCTTGGCGGCGATTTTTGCGCGCTGTCGTTCGGCGCCGATATCGATCTTGGCGCGGCGGTTCGCACGGTGCGCATCGACGCTGGCGACCAACTTGCCTGGGCGCGCTACGACGCGCGGCCGGGCACCGTCTATCTGTTCCGCCCGGACCAGCATGTCTGCTACCGCGCGCGGCGTTTCGATCGCGACGCCGTTTTGCGCGCCCGGGCGCGGGCACTCGGCAAGGAGATGCGCGCATGGCCAAACTGAACGCCGAATCCGGCTTTGCCGACCCCGACGCGTTCTACGAAAAACTCGTCGACGCGCATCGCGATCTGGACGAAGCCGCCTCGGCCAAGCTCAACGCCAAGCTCGTGCTGCTGCTCGCCAACCATATCGGCGATCCGGGCGTGGTCGACGAAGCGCTCGCGGCCGCGCGCGAGAAGATTTAGGCGGCGCTCGGCGCGCGTTTGGCGACGAGCGCGATGGCGGCCGTCAGGTCCGACATTTTGATCGGTTTGGTGACGACCGCATCCATGCCCGCCGCCAGATAGGCGTCGCGGTCGCTGTCCATCGCGTGCGCGGTCACCGCCACGATCGGCACGCGCGCTTTGGCGCCGGTGCCGGAGCGGATCAGGCGCGTGGCGGTCACGCCATCGACCTCGGGCATCTGGATATCCATCAGAATCAGGTCGAAATTCTCTTCGCGCCATTGCGCCAAAGCCTCGGCCCCGTTGGCGGCGAACACGACCGCATGGCCCAGGCTCTGCAGCAGATAGCGAATCACGACCTGGTTCACGTCGTTGTCTTCGGCCGCGAGGACGCGCAGTTTGGCGCCGCCCTCGGCAGGTTTGGCCAGCAGATCGCCCGCGACCGTCGGCACCGCGACGGCGGGGCCCCCGCTGGCGGGCGCGACCAGCAGGCGCACCGTAAAGGTGGAGCCGACGCCGGTTTGCGAGACGACGGAAATGTCGCCGTCCATCGTGCGCGCCAGCTGGCGCGCGATCGCGAGCCCGAGCCCCGAGCCGCCATAGCGGCGCGTGATCGAACTGTCGGCCTGGCTGAAGCGGTCGAACAGGCGCGGCAGCAGATCGGCGGCAACGCCGATGCCCGTGTCGGAAATCGCGATCGCGATCTCGATCTTGCCGTCGCTGCGCGGCGTCGGCGCCGCACCCACCTCCACCGCGATCGCGCCGCGGTCGGTGAATTTGACGGCGTTGCCGATCAGATTCAGCAGAATCTGGCGCAGCCGGGCGGGATCGGTGCGGATCGCCTGCGGCGTTCCGGGCTGGGTGGTGCAGCGGAGCGAAAGTTTTTTCTCGGCGGCCGACGCGCTCATCAAGGCGACGACTTGGGCGACCGTTTCGGGCAGGTCGCAGACGACGTTTTCGACCTGCATGGCGCCCGCTTCGAGCTTGGAATAGTCGAGCACGTCGTTGACCACGGTCAGCAGAATGTCGGCCGAACGTCGCACGATTTCGACATAGCGCTTCTGGTCGGTGTCGAGCGGGGTCTTGGAAAGCAGGTCGATCATCGCGACCACGCCGTTCATCGGCGTGCGGATTTCGTGGCTCATCGTCGCCAGAAACGCCGACTTGGCCTGGCTTGCCGCTTCGGCCTGGATTTTGGCGGCGCCAAGTTCCGCCAGCAGCGTTTCCTTGGCTTTGTGGGCGTCGAGCAGTTCCTGCTGCTCTTGCGCGAGGCGTTCGGCGATTTTGCGGCGCTGCTCGGCCAGCGACGCCAGTTCGGCATGCTGGCGGCGCCGGGTCGCGTCCGCGCGCCACACGAACGCCCACAGCACCGCGTAAAGCGCCAGCAGGATCGGCACCAACGCGGCGGCCATCAGGATCAGGCGCGCGCGCGCGTCGGCAACGACGGCGGTCTGGTCGGAATAGAATTCGATCACGCCGTCCACAACGCCGTTGGCCGCGCGGATCGGCACGTAGGTGCCGAGAATATGGACGTTCCGGCGCGGCCCGTCGTAGCCGACCATGGCTTCGCGATAGGCCAGCGCGCTGCCAACGATGCCCAGGCGCGCGTTTTCGTAGGGCGGCTGCGCGGTTTTGTCCTGGCCGATATCGGCAAATTCGGACGAATAGATCGCGCGGCCTTCGAGGTCGAATATCTTGACCTTCACGATGTCGGTGCCCGACAGGAACTGGCGCAAATATGCGTCGATGCGCTGCGTTTCGGGGCGCGCGCGCAGCGCCTCGGCGTCGAGCGCCTGCTGGTCGCCGATATCGGCGCGAATCGCCGGCCAGACCGAATTGGAAAAGGCCTGCGCCACCACTTCGGCCGAATGCTCGCCCGCGCGCACGACGGCCGTTTCGGCGAAGCGGTTGGCGGCATAGACGATGGCGCCCAGCGCCAGCGCCATCGCAAAAAACGCCAAAACCGCAAAGCGCTTGACCATCGGCAGCAACCCTCGAACTATTAGCTTTCCTTGTATCCGCTCGAAGGGCCAAATCCCAGCTTTTTTGGCGCATTCACCCCTGGCTGAATTCGCGCACCATCGCTTTGAGGCGCTTGGGGTCCAGCAGCACCAGTTCGGATTTTTCGCGGGCCACGATCCCCTTCTTGGCCAATTCGGACAAAACGCGCGCGACCGTCTCGCTTGTCGTCGAAACGCGCGCGGCAATGTCGCCATGCGCGGGGATCGGGCGAATCGCAGCGCGTGCGCCGGCACCCGATCCTGCCGGATGCGCGAGGCGCAGCAATTCGGCATAGACGCGATTATGCGCGCCCAAGGTCGAAAGCTCGAAAATTCGGCCGGTCGCCTGGCGCAAGGCCGATGCCAGCCTTCGCAGCAGCGCGAGCGTGACTTTGGGCTCGCTCGCCAGCAGCCCGTGGAAGGCGGCTTGCGGCAAGATCGCGACCAAAGTGGGGGCAAGCGCGATCACGCTGGCCGAACGCGCGCGCCCGTCGATCGCGGCGAGTTCGCCCACGCATGCGCCCGCGGCAATCTCGTCGAAACTGACCTCGCGGCCCGCTTCGGAAAACAGCACCACGCGCGCGCGTCCCGCCACCAGGAAATAGACGTCGCTGCCCGCATCGTCGCGGTCGATGATCGTTTGCTCGGCTTCTACGCTCCGCCAACGGCACAAGGCTTCGATTTTGCGGCGCAGGCCCGCATCGAGACCCGCAAAGAGCTCGATCCCGGCAAGATTGCGGGCGGGCGGCGACGCGGGGGGCATGACGGGCACGGCCGATCCTCCTGTTTCGAGCCAAGTTGTCCTGGACGTTGCCCTGGACAAGGCGCCTCGTCTATAGTCGTGCTCTCTTTGTTGCGGCGCAGCAGGCGCCACGGGATCGGTCGGCGGGAGCGAGCGGGGCTGCATGAACCAGTTTGAAGAGCTGCACGGTCTCTATTTCGAAGATCTGGAGATCGGCCAAACCGCCATTTTCGCAAAGACCGTGACCGAAACCGATATCGTGCTGTTTGCGGGGCTTACCGGGGACAACAACCCCGTGCATATCAACGAGGTGTTTGCCGCCGCGACGCCGTTTTCGGGGCGCATCGCGCACGGCATGCTGACGGCCAGTTTCGTGTCCACCGTGCTTGGCACCAAACTGCCCGGGCCCGGCGCCATCTATCTGAGCCAGAGCCTGCGCTTCAAGGCGCCCGTGCGCGCGGGCGACACGGTCGTGGCGCGCGCGACCGTCAAAGAATTGGTGCCGGAAAAACGGCGCTGCACGCTGGTGACGACCATTTCGGTCGACGACACGCTCGTGCTCGAGGGCGAAGCGGTGGTGCTGGTCAAAGCCCGTCCGGTGCCCGAAACCGCGTCGCGTGCGGCTGCAGCGGCCGTGGGCTGATCCGCATCTCCATGCGCGTCTATCGCGATCTTGCGAATCTGCCGGCGGGTGCGCTTGGCAGCGTGGCGGCCATCGGCAATTTCGACGGCGTGCATCTTGGGCATCGCGCGGTGGTCGCGGCCGCCCGGCAGCGCGCCAGCGCCCTCGCCCGGCCGCTGTCGGTGGTCACGTTCGAGCCGCATCCGCGCCGCTTTTTCAAGCCCGATCTGCCGCCGTTTTTGCTGGCAAGCCCCCGGCGCAAGATCGAAACGCTGGCGAGCCTTGGCGTCGAACATTGTTTTGCGCTGCGCTTCGACGCGGCATTGGCGGCGCACTCGGCCGAGGCGTTCGTCGCCCGCATTCTGCTGGGCGCGCTCGATCTTGCCGGCATCGCGGCGGGCCACGATTTTGCCTTCGGGCGCGGGCGCGGCGGCACCAGCCAAACGCTTTCCGACGCCATGCAAGCGGCAGGGCGCGACGCGCTGATCGTGGCGCCCGCGCGCACGCCGGGGGCCGAAATCTATTCGTCGACGGCGGTGCGCAACGCCCTTAAGGCCGGCGACGTTCGCACGGCCGCCGCGTTGCTCGGGCGGCCTTTTTCGGTCGACGGGCGCGTGCGCCACGGCGACAAGCGCGGCCGCACGATCGGATTCCCGACCGCCAATCTGGCGTTGGGTGCTTGTCTGCCGCCCGCCTACGGCGTCTATGCGGTGCGCGTGGCGGGCGCGGTTGCGGGTTCGCTTGCAAAGGGCGTCGCCAATCTGGGCGTGCGCCCGACCGTGGGCGGTACTGCGGCCCCGCGCCTGGAAGTGCATCTGTTCGATTTCGACGGCGATCTTTACGGGCGGCGTTTGCAGGTCGCATTCGAAGCGTTTTTGCGCCCCGAACAAAAATTCGCCGATTTCGCCGCCCTCAAATCCCAGATCGCCGCCGACGCGAAGGCCGCGCGCGCGCTTTTGGGATAGCGCCAAGCAAAAAGGGCGGCACCTTGCGGGGCCGCCCTTTTCCCAGGTCCAAGACGCGACGCGGTCTATTCCGTGTCTTTTTCGGCCTTGCGCTTCAAGGCCGCGCCCAGAATGTCGCCGAGCGACGCGCCCGAATCCGAGGAGCCGAATTGCTGCATGGCTTCCTTGTCTTCTTCGATCTCGCGCGCCTTGATCGACAGCTGGATCTTGCGCGAGGCGCGATCGAGCTGGGTGATCTTGGCATCGACCTTTTCGCCGATCGCGTAGCGCTCGGGGCGCTGTTCGGCGCGGTCGCGCGAGAGGTCCGATTTGCGGATGAAGCCCGTGACGCCGTCGGCAAGCGTCAGCTCGACGCCGTTGTCCTGCACGGCCGAAACCGTGCCCGTGACCACGTCGCCCTTCTTGAAGCCCTGCGCCGCCGATTCGAACGGGTCGGCGGTCAGCTGCTTGATGCCGAGCGAGATGCGTTCCTTCTCGACGTCGACGTCCAGCACCTTGACCTTGACCTTGTCGCCCTTCTTGTAGTCCTTGATCGCTTCTTCGCCGGCCTTCTCCCAGTCGATGTCCGAGAGATGGACCATGCCGTCGATGTCGCCGACCAGGCCCACGAACAGGCCGAATTCGGTGATGTTCTTGACTTCGCCTTCCATCTCGCTGCCGGCCGTGAACTTCGTCTTGAAGACGTCCCACGGATTGTCCATGCACTGCTTGAGGCCGAGCGAAATGCGGCGCTTCGAGCTGTCGACGTCGAGCACCATGACTTCGACTTCCTGCGCCGTCGCGACGATCTTGCCGGGATGCACGTTCTTCTTGGTCCAGCTCATTTCCGAGACGTGCACGAGACCTTCGATGCCCGCTTCCAGCTCCACGAAGGCACCGTAGTCGGTGATGTTCGTAACCTTGCCCGAGAAGCGCGCATTGGCCGGATACTTGGCCGCAACGCCTTCCCACGGATCGGCTTCGAGCTGCTTCATGCCGAGCGAGATGCGCTGGGTTTCGGCGTTGAAGCGGATGACCTGCACCTTCACGGCCTGGCCGATCGTCAGCGCTTCGGAAGGATGGTTGATGCGCTTCCACGCGATGTCGGTCACGTGCAGCAAGCCGTCGACGCCGCCCAGATCCACGAACGCGCCGTAGTCGGTGATGTTCTTGACCACGCCTTCGAGGATCTGGCCTTCCTTCAGCGAGGCGACCAGTTCCGAGCGCTGTTCGGCGCGCGTTTCTTCCAGCACCGCGCGGCGCGAGACGACGATGTTGCCGCGGCTGCGGTCCATTTTCAGAATCTGGAAGGGCTGCGGCGTGCCCATCAGGGGCGTGATGTCGCGCACGGGGCGGATATCGACCTGGCTGCCCGGCAAAAACGCGACGGCGCCGCCCAGATCGACCGTAAAGCCGCCCTTGACGCGCCCGAAGATGATGCCGTTGACGCGCGCATTGTCCTTGAAATTCTTGTCGAGCGCGCCCCAGGCTTCCTCGCGCTTGGCCTTGTCGCGGCTCAGCGCCGCTTCGCCGTGCTTGTCTTCCATGCGCTCGACGAACACGTCGACCGTGTCGCCGGCCTTGAGTTCGGCAGGGCCCCCGGCCGTGCCGAATTCCTTCAGCGCCACGCGGCCTTCGGCCTTCAGGCCCACATCGATGATCGCAAAGTCGCCTTCGATCGAAACGATCGTGCCCTTGACGACGCGGCCGTCGAACGAGCCGCTTTCGCCGAGCGATTCCTGCAGCAGGGCCGCAAAATTGTCGCCGCTCGCGGCCGGGGATTGCTGGCCCGCCAGTTTGGATGCTCTCGCCATTTTTTATGTATTTCCTTCGGGTCTTTCAACGCCGGGCGTCCGTAACGCTGGATGCGTTCGGCCGACGCCGGGGTCGGGGTTCGCCGCCAGGGACCATCCCTAGAAGCGTGTTTTCGCCGCGATGCGGGCCAGGGCCGCCTGGAAGACGGCGCTGGCATCCATGTCCGACGTGTCGAGCAACGCGGCGTCGGCGGCTTGTTTCATCGGCGCGTCGGCGCGTTCGCTGTCGCGGCGGTCCCGCGCTTCCAGATCGGCGAAAACGCGCTCGTATATAGGGGTTTCGCCCAGCGCAAGCAACTCTTTGAATCGACGCTTTGCGCGCGCCGCCGGGCTTGCGGTTACGAAAAATTTGACGACCTCGGGCCACGGACACACGACCGTGCCCACGTCGCGCCCGTCGAGCACGGCGCCCCCCGGCTGGCGCGCGAAATTGCGCTGGAATTCCAACAGGCTGGCGCGCACGGCGGGAATTGCCGCAACGACCGACGCATGCGCGCCGACGGCGCCGCTGCGCAAATCGGGGGCCGCCATGTCGTCCGCAACGAGCGTCGCTGCGGCGATTTCGGGCGCGCAATTGCAGCGCAACGCTTTCGAGGCGACCGCGCGATAGAGCGCGCCCGTGTCCAAATGCGGCAGGCCAAAATGCGCCGCTAGCGCTTTGGCAAGCGTGCCCTTGCCCGCAGCCGCCGGACCGTCGAGGGCGACAATCACGCGAGCGACCCGCCCAGTGTTTTCATCAGATCCAAAAAGTTCGGAAAGCTGGTGGCAATGGCGCCGGTATCGTCGACCGTGACGGGTTTTTGGCTCGCCAGGCCCATCACGAGAAAGCTCATCGCGATGCGATGGTCGAGATGCGTCGCGATCGCGGGCGCGTCCGCCGCCATGCCAGGCGGCGCACCGTCGCAGCCTTCGACGATCAGATCGTCGCCGTCGATCGCGGCCGCAACGCCGCACGCGGCAAGCCCGCGCGCGATCGCCGACAATCGGTCGCTCTCTTTGACGCGAAGCTCGTTCAAGCCGCGCATGATCGTGCGGCCTTTGGCGGTAGCGGCCGCGACGGCCAGGATCGGATATTCGTCGATCATCGAGGGCGCGCGGGAAGCCGGTACCTCCACGCCCGCAAGACGCGTGGCGCTGACGCCGATATCGCCGACTTCTTCGCCGGCCGACAGACGGCGATTGCCGATATCGAGCGTGGCGCCCATTTCGCGCAAGGTTTGGTAGAGGCCCGTGCGGCGCGGATTCAAACTCACATTGCGCACGACGATTTCCGAGCCCGGCACGATCAGCCCCGCCACCAGCGGAAAGGCCGCCGACGAGGGATCGCCCGGCACATGGATGGTGCAGCCGACCAGCTCGGGCTGGCCCGCAAGCTCGATCGCGGACACGCCGCGTTCCTCGCGCACGTTCAGCGTTGCGCCAAAATGGCGCAGCATGAGTTCCGTGTGGTCGCGCGTGGGTTCTGTTTCGCGCACGATGGTTTTGCCGGGCGCCGACAGCCCGGCGAGCAACACGGCACTCTTCACCTGCGCCGAGGGCACGGGCAGCGTGTAGTCGATCGGGATCGGCGAAGCGGCGCCGATCACCGTCAGCGGCAGCAGGGTTTTGCCGTCGGCGCGCCCGCGCGCCACGAACTGCGCGCCCATTTTTTCGAGCGGCTGGGTGATGCGGCCCATGGGCCTGCGCCGCAGCGACGCATCGCCGGTGAAGACCGAGACAAACGCATGCCCGGCCACCAGGCCCATCAGCAGACGCGCGCCCGTGCCGGCATTGCCAAGATCGAGAACGTCGGCGGGCTCGACCAGCCCGCCCAGGCCCCGGCCGCGCGCGCGCCAGATACCGGTGGCCTCGTCCTTGGCGATCGACGCGCCCATCTGGCGCATGGCAGCGGCGGTGCGCAGCACGTCCTCGCCCTCGAGCAGGCCGTGCACGACCGTTTCGCCCACGGCAAGCCCGCCCAGCATCAGCGCGCGGTGCGAGATCGATTTGTCGCCGGGCACGTCGATTTGGCCCGCGAGGGCGGCGCTCGCACGGGCGGTGGCGGGCGTGGGGCTGGCGGCGTGGGCCATCGGCGGTTCCTTGGGCGGATCCTGGAATTGCGCGAAACGAAGCGGGTTCTAGCAACCGCCCGCCGGTTCGGCAACCGCGCCCGTGTTGACAGGGGGGGCGAGACGTGGCATGTCCCCCGCCCGTTCCAAAAACGGGCGTTTTTTGGGGAGCAGTCGATGTCGAAGGCCGAATGGGGTTTGAAGCGGACGTGCCAATCGTGCGGTGCGCGTTTCTACGACCTTTCGAAGATGCCGATCATGTGCCCGAAATGCGGCACGGAGTACGATCCCGAAGTGCTGCTGAAATCGCGCCGCGGCAAGGCGCCCGCAGCCGCCGTCGCCAAGCCCGTGCCGGTCCCGGTGGCCGAGGATGTGGACGCGATCGAGCCCGTGGCGGGCGACGAGGCGGAAGAAGAGGATGCGGTGATCGAGGACACCTCGGAACTCGGCGAGGACGAAGAGGACGTCGCCGAAGTGATCGAGAACGTGGAAGACGAGGAGCGTTGACCGCAGGGCCGGTTCGGCCTAAATAGGCGCGGTCGAAAAATTTCGGGGCCATAGCTCAGCTGGGAGAGCGCCGCAATGGCATTGCGGAGGTCAGCGGTTCGATCCCGCTTGGCTCCACCAATTTTCGAAGTCAGGGCCTTGGCCGGAAACGGCTTTGGCCCTGATTTCGTTTAATGCCCCTGGCTTGAGTCCGTAAACTCATCCGGTTGACGGCGGAATTGGTTTCGCATTTGACGATCTCTCATCGTCAAAATCAGGTTGTAACGGGTAATCCAACGAGCATCCTGCGTCGCGGTCCAATCTGTTCGCGCGGTTAAAATGTTCATCGCGACCTGTTAACAAAACTGCGCTTTGTTGGCATTGTTTGCGACACACGGCGATCGCAGTCGAACTTGACCGGCGGACAGTGGATCGAACGTGCTTCGGCTCCTCGCGGTTACCAGAACCTGCTGGGGACGCCACTTTTGCGACCCGGAAGTCTGTCAAACCAACTTTCAGGGCTTGGCTGGCGACCGCCCGGCCCTAGGTTTTACGGGTTGCAGCACTGAGCCACGACCCTCAGAGAACCGCAGGCCATATTTGCCGCCGATGAACGCCGCTTCTCGCCCCCAACCCCTTCAGATCGTGTGGTTCAAACGCGATCTGCGCACGCACGACCATCGGGCGCTCGCCGAGGCCGCGCGGCGCGGGCCCGTTTTGCCGCTCTATGTCGTCGAGCCTGAATTGTGGCAGCAGCCCGATGCCAGTATGCGCCAGTGGCAATTCATCGCCGAGAGCCTGGGCGAGTTGCGAAGCGAGCTTGCAGCGCTTGGGCAGCCTTTGATTGTGCGCGTCGGCACCGCAACCGAAATCTTCGACGCGATCCGGCGCCGGCACGGCATTGCCGCCCTTTGGTCGCACGAGGAGACCGGCAACGGCTGGACCTATGCGCGCGACAAGGCGGTGGCGGCGTGGGCGCGCGCCAACGGAATTGCGTGGCACGAAGCCCGCCAGACCGGCGTGCAGCGTCGGTTGGCGACGCGCAATGGCTGGGCTGCCGCCTGGGACCGCCAGATGGCCGAAGCAATTGTCCCAGCACCCGCAGCCTTGCCCGCGATCCCAGGCATCGATCCGCACGCCATTCCAACCGGCGCCGATCTGGGGCTGGGCGACGATGCGTGCGTCGAGCGGCAGCCCGGCGGGCGCGCGGCCGGGCGCGATCTGCTGGCCACCTTCCTGGCGGGGCGCGGGCGCGACTATCGCCGGCAAATGTCGAACCCGCTTGGCGGCGCCACCGCCTGTTCGCGCCTGTCGCCGCATCTGGCGTGGGGAACGCTCGGCATGCGCGAGATCGCCCAAGCCACGCGCGCCAGGCTCGACGAACTGGCCGGCACGCCCGTGCCCGAGCTGCGCGCGCTGCGCGGCGCGCTCGTCTCGTTCCTGGGCCGTCTGCATTGGCATTGCCATTTCATACAGAAGCTCGAGGACGCGCCCAGCATCGAGTTTGCCGAACTTCATCCGGCCATGCGCGGCCTGCGGCCCGCCGTGGCGGACGCGGCGAAACTTCGGGCGTGGGCCATGGGCGAAACCGGCTACCCGTTTCTCGACGCCTGCATGCGCAGCCTGGCCGCCACCGGCTGGCTCAATTTCCGCATGCGCGCGATGGCCATGTCGTTCGCCAGCTACAATCTTTGGCTGCCTTGGCGCGACACTGGGCTGCATCTGGCGCGCCAGTTCACCGACTACGAACCCGGCATCCATTGGCCGCAGGCGCAAATGCAGTCGGGCACGACCGGCATCAACGCGATCCGAATCTATTCGGTCGTCAAGCAAGGCCACGACCAGGATCCGACGGGCACCTTCGTGCGGCGCTGGGTTCCCGAACTTGGCGCCGTGCCCGACGCGTTTTTGCAGGAGCCGTGGAATTTCGAGGGCGCAGCGCGCATCGTGGGGCGCATCTACCCCGAGCGCATCGTCGATCCGAAAGCATCGACGGCCGAGGCCAAAGAGCGGATCTTCGCCACGCGCCGCGTCGCCGGTTTTGGCGCCGCCAGCGACCGGATCCAGGACCGCCATGGCAGCCGCAAAAGCGGCATGCCGCAATCCAAATCCAAAGCCAAAGCCAAACCGAAACGCGCGCAGATGGCGTTCGATCTATGAAAAACGCACCCAAGAAGCGCGTCGCAAAATCGGATCTGCCGACCAAGGAATGCGTCGTCTGCCGACGGCCTTTCGCGTGGCGCAAGAAATGGGAGCGCGTCTGGGACGAGGTCAAATACTGTTCGGATCGCTGCCGGAACGCGAAGCCTTAGACGCGCTGCGCGCCGCTTGCTATGGTGCGCCGTCGCGATTCGAGGGAGCCCTGTCCGCCATGAAAGTCCGTGCCGCCGTCGCCTACAGCGCGAAGTCGCCGCTCGTCGTCGAGACCATCGATCTCGACGGACCCAAGGAAGGCGAGGTGCTCGTCGAAATCAAGGCGACCGGCATTTGCCATACCGACGAATACACGCTCTCGGGCGCCGATCCCGAAGGCCAGTTCCCGGTCGTGCTCGGCCACGAGGGGGCGGGAATCGTCGTGGATGTCGGCAAGGGCGTGACGTCGCTCGCCAAGGGCGACCATGTGATTCCGCTCTACACGCCCGAATGCCGCCAGTGCAAAACCTGCCTCAGCCACAAATCCAATCTGTGCACCGCCATCCGCGCGACGCAGGGCAAAGGCGTGATGCCCGACGGCTCCAGCCGCTTTTCCTGCACCGGCAAACCGCTGCTGCACTATATGGGCTGTTCGACATTCGCCAATTTCACGGTGCTGCCGGAGATTGCGCTTGCCAAGATCCGCAAGGACGCGCCGTTCGAGAAGGTCTGCTATATCGGCTGCGGCGTTACGACCGGCATCGGCGCCATTATCAACACCGCCAAGGTCGAGCCGGGCGCGAACGTGGTCGTCTTCGGGCTCGGCGGCATCGGGCTCAATGTCGTGCAGGGCGCGCGCCTGGCGGGGGCCGACATGATCGTGGGCGTCGACATCAACCCGGCGCGCGAGGCGATGGCGCGCAAATTCGGCATGACGCATTTCGTGAACCCGAAGGATCTCGGCGAGCGCGACGTGGTCGGGCACATCGTCGAGCTCACCAAGGGCGGTGCCGACTACAGTTTCGAATGCGTGGGCAGCACCGCGCTGATGCGCCAGGCGCTGGAATGCTGCCATCGCGGCTGGGGCGTTTCGGTCATCGTGGGCGTGGCGGGTGCGGGCCAGGAAATCGCCACGCGGCCCTTCCAGCTCGTCACGGGGCGCACCTGGAAGGGCACGGCGTTTGGCGGCGTGCGCGGCCGCACCCAGGTGCCGCAAATCGTCGACTGGTATATGGACGGCAAGATCGACATCGACTCGCTGATCACGCATGTGCTGCCGCATTCGCAAATCAACGAGGGGTTCGATCTGATGCGGCGCGGCTTGTCGATCCGCACCGTGCTGACCTACTAGGCGCGGCCATGGAAACCCTCGCCGAACATGCGTGCTTCGGCGGCACGCAAGGTTTCTACCGCCATGCCTCGAGCGCGTGCGCGGCGCCGATGCGCTTTGGCGTGTTCGTGCCCGACAGCGCCAAAAAGCGCCCGGCACCGGCGGTGCTGGCGCTCGCAGGCCTCACTTGCAGCGAAGAAACCTTCGCCATCAAAGCGGGCGCGCAGCGCGTGGCGGCCGAATTGGGGCTGGCGCTCGTCACGCCCGATACCTCGCCGCGCGAACCCGAATTGCCGGGCGACCGCGCTGCGTGGGATTTTGGCCAAGGGGCGGGCTTCTACGTCGACGCGACGCGGGAACCCTGGGCCAAACATTACCGCATGTTCGACTATATCTCCGACGAATTGCCCGCCTTGCTTGCAGCGCATTTTCCGGTCGACGCGGCGCGCATCGGCGTGACGGGCCATTCGATGGGCGGGCATGGCGCGTTGGTTGCGGCGTTGCGGCGGCCCGACCGGTTCAAATCCTGCTCGGCCTTCGCGCCGATCGCCGCGCCCGCGCAGTGCCCGTGGGGGCACAAGGCGTTTTCGAACTATCTGGGATCCGAGCGCCGCGCGTGGGACGCGTGGGATGCCAGCGCCTTGATGCGCGCCAAACCGTTTGCAGGCGACATTCTGGTCGACCAAGGCCTGGCCGACAAGTTTTTGGCCGAGCAGCTGATGCCCGAGAAGCTCGAAGAAGCGGCGCGCGACGGCGGCCAGCGCCTGAGCCTGCGCCGCCATGCGGGCTACGACCACGGCTATTTTTTCATCCAGAGTTTCGTGGCCGACCATCTGGCCCACCACGCCGCAAGGCTGGCGGCCGGCTAAAGCCCCAGATCGCTGAGCGACGGATGGCCGTCGGGTCGGCGGCCCAAGGGCCACAAAAACTTGCGCGCCTCGGGTTTGATCGGCAGGTCGTTGATGCTGGCAAAGCGGCGCATCATCAGGCCGTTCGCGTCGAACTCCCAATTCTCGTTGCCGTAGGAGCGCGTCCAGTTGCCCGAATCGTCGCGGCTTTCGTAGGCGAAGCGCACCGCGATGCGGTTGCCCGCGAACGTCCAGAGTTCCTTGATCAGACGGTAGTCGAGCTCCTTGGCCCATTTGCGGCGCAGGAACGCGCGCACCTCGTCGCGGCCGACCGGAAACTCCGCCCGGTTGCGCCACACCGTGTCGGGCGTGTAGACGAGCGCCACGCGGTCGGGGTCGCGCGCGTTCCAGGCATCCTCGGCCAGGCGCACTTTTTGCGCGGCGGTTTCGGCGGTAAAGGGCGGCAGCGGCGGCTTGGCGTCCACGGGCGGTCTCCATCGAACGGGTAGACAGGTCTGTCTCTATTGCAGGATAGCCCGTGCGGACGGAGCTGTCTATATTCGTCGCATGGACCGCAAACGGCCCCCGAAGACAAGCGGCGTTTCCGCGCGCGAACGCATCCTTGCCGCCGCGCACGCGCTGTTCTATCGCGACGGCGTGCGCGCGACCGGGATCGACCGGATCATCGCGCGATCGGCGGTCGCCAAAGCGACGTTCTTCCGCCATTTTCCGAGCAAGAACGATCTGGTGCTGGCGTTTCTCGACGATCGCCACGCCGTATGGATGGCCTGGTTCGAAGCGGCGTTGGCGCGCCATGGCGGCCGCCCCGACGCGCTGGTCCGGTCGATGGCCGAATGGTTCGCGGCGCCCGAATTTCGCGGCTGCGCGTTTTTGAACAGCGTGGCCGAATTGGGCGGCGACGCGCCCGCCGTGCTGGCGATCGCGCGCCGCCACAAAGCCGAAATCGCCAAGGCGATCGAGCGGCTGCTGCCGCCCTCGCCCGCGCGCCGGCGCCAGGCGCTGATGCTGTGCGTGGCGATGGACGGCGCCATCGTGCGCGCGACGTTCGATGCGACGCCAAGGGCGGCGCTGCAGGCGCTGGACGACGTCGTTTGCGCATTGCCGCCCGCGCGAAAGCCGCGCAAGCGTCAGCTTCCCGGCACGTAGCCGAACAGTTTGGGGATCCACAGCACCGTGTCGGGCACCAGGATCATGGCCAGCAGCGCGAGCACCAGCGCCGCGACGAACAGCCAGATTTCGCCGATGATCGCGCGCAGCGGAATGCCGGTCGTGGCGTTGATCACGAACAGCAGCACGCCGTAGGGCGGCGTGATCAGCCCGATCATGCAATTGACCACCGTGACGACGCCGAAATGCACCATGTCGATGCCCAGCGCCTGGCACGCGGGCACGAACAGCGGCACGATCACCAGAATGATCGTCGTCGCGTCGAGCAGGCAGCCCAGCGCCAGGAACAGCACGTTGAGCGCCAGCAAAAACGCGAGCGGCGACACGTCGAGCCCCTGCAGCGCGCCCGAGACCGCGGCCGGAATGTTCTCGCTCGCCACGATGTAGTTGAAGATCAACGCGCCGCCGATGACGAGCCCGACCGATGCGGTCGCGCGCGAACTTTCCATCAGCACGCCGTCGAGCGCCTTGAGGGTCAAGGCGCGGTAGAACAGCGCGGCCAGCACCAGCGCGTAGGCGGCCGCCACCGCCGCGGCTTCGGTCGGCGTGGTGGCGCCGCCATAGATGCCGTAGAGCAGGATGATCGGCATCAGCAGGGCCGGAAACGCGCGCAGCGTCAGGCTCGGAAGTTCCTTGAATTGCGGCGGCGTTTCGATCGGAAAATTGCGGGTCTTGGCGATGCGCCAATTGAGCGCCATCAGCGCGCCCCCCATCAAGATGCCCGGAAATATCCCGCCCAAAAACAGATAGCCGATCGACGTGTCGGAGACGAGCGCGTACAGCACCATCGGGATCGAGGGCGGAATGATCGGCCCGATGGTCGCCGACGCCGCCGTGATCGCGGCCGCATAGGCGGGCGTGTAGCCCTTCTGGACCATCATGCGGATGACGACTTTGCCAAGGCCCACCGCGTCGGCGACGGCCGAGCCCGACATGCCGGCAAAGATCATGCTCGCCACGACATTGACATGGCCCAAGCCGCCGCGAAACCGGCCGACGAGCGCCACGCAGAAATTGAGCAGCCGGTCGCTGATCGTGCCCGCGTTCATGATGTTGGCCGCGACGATGAACAGCGGAATCGCCAGCAGCAAAAAACTGTCGTAGAGGCCCTGGATGATCTGCTCGGCCGCGAGCCCCAGATCCTGCCCCTTGACGGCTAGATAGACGATCGCCGACGCGATCATGGCGAGCGCGATGGGCGCGCCGATCGCCGCCAGCAGAATCAGCGCGACGATGCAGCTCGCGAAGGCCAGGCTCACGTCTTTTCCTCGTCGGCGGGCGCAACGAAAGGCGTTTCGAACGCGCCGCCCGTCGCGATGCGCCAGCAGCGCAGCGCGTACTGCACGATCATCGCGACCGCGAACAGCAGATAGACGCTGAACACCCAGTCCAGGCGGATGCGCAGCGTGGCGCTTTTCTTGATCGAATAGAACGAAACATAGTCGTAGGTCGCGGGCAGCGACACGGCAAAAGCGGTCGCGATGCAGGCGGCCGACACGAACGCCAGCACCCGCCGGCCTTTTTCGCCGCACATCGAATAGAGCACATCGAAGCGCACATGGTCGTGGTCGCGCAACTGGAACGCGGCCCCCCAGAACACGGCCCACAGCCACGTCGTGAGGCATGCCTCCAGCGTCCACCCCAGCGGCAGGTTGAGCACGTAGCGGAACAGGATCTGCACCACGAACGAGGCGAACATCAGCCCCAGCAAGGCGGCGCAGACGTTCTTGGCGCGCGCGTCGAGCCAGTCGAGGGCGGCTTTCATCGGCAAAATTCCGCAAACGCGATGCGGCGGCGGCCCGTTCGCGGCCGCCGCCGCTTCATGCTACAGCGCGTTGATCTGCTCGACCATGCCGCGCGGCCAGTCGGCGGCAAACTTCGATTGCTGGTAGGCGCGCTGCACGGCCGTGCGGAAGGCCGCGACGTCGGGCGTGTAGACCTTGAGGCCGCGCTCCTTGAAAAACGCCTCGAGCTCGGCTTCGAGCTTGAGCTGGTTCTGGCGGCCGAACTCGGCCGCGTCGTCGGCCGCTTTCTGCACCGTGCGCTGCTGGTCGGGCGTCAGGCGGTCCCATACGCGCTTGGAGAACGCGATGTAGTTCTGGTCGACCAGATGGCTCGTCAGCACGATCTGCTTGGTCACTTCGAAGAATTTGGAATCGCGCACGGTCGGCAGCGGATTGTCCTGCCCGTCGATCGCGCCGGTCTGCAGCGCCGTGTAGATTTCGGTGAACGCGACGGGCAGCGGATTGGCGCCCAGCGCCTGGCCCAAGAACAGCCAGGCTTCGGTGCCCGGCATGCGCAGCTTGACGCCCGCAAGGTCGCCCGGCGTGCGGATTTCCTTTTCGATACGCAGATTGAGCTGGCGACGGCCCAAATACATGACCGACAGCAGCTTCACATTGAGCCGGTCCTCGACGCTCTTTTTGAGGCCGTTCATGATGCCGCTTTCGAACACTTTTTTCTGGTGGGCGGCGTCGCGCAGCAGATATCCGGCCGTGAAGATGGACCATTCCGGGAAGATGGTCGCCAGTTCCTGCGCCGAGGTGACGGACATTTCGAGATTGTTGCGCGCGATGGCTTCAAGCTCGGTGCCCTGGCGGAAGAGCGTCGCGTTGTAGTGCGGCTGGTAGGTCGCAAAACCGCGCACGGCGGGCGCGAAAATCTGCTCGAGCGCGACGGCGCGCTGGTCGGTCGGCGTCATCGGCGCGGACATGCGCAGCGTGACGTTCTGCGCGAACGCCGGCGACGGCGCCAAAGCTGCGAGCGTCGTGCCGGCCAATCCGGCGAGGGCCGTGCGGCGGCCGATTTCGGTCTTCATGCGGGCGGTCTCCCTTTTTGTTTTTTGGAATTCGCATCTGTTCGGCGCTGCGAACCTGGGCCAATATGTCGCGTCGTTGGGACGAAATCAAATGCCAATTCGGACGAAACCGCAGCCATGATTACCGGCCATACGCGCTTGATCGCGCATCTGGGGGTGCCGACAGCCACCTTCAAGGCGCCGATGATCTACAATCCGTATTTCGAGGCCAACGGCATCGACGCGGTCGTCGTGCCCATGGGCTGCCACGCGGCCGACTATCCGGCGTTCCTGGCGCTGCTGTTCAAGCTCACGAATCTGCACGGCGCGCTCGTGACCATGCCGCACAAGGTATCGACGCTGGCCTTGCTGGGCTCGGCTTCGACCGCCGCCAGGATCGCTGGCGCTTGCAATGCCGTGCGCCGCTTGCCCGACGGCACGCTCGACGGCGACATGTTCGACGGCGAAGGGTTCGTGCGCGGCGTGGCGCGCAAGGGGCTGGCGCTTGGCGGTGCGAGCGCGCTGGTCGTGGGCTGCGGCGGCGTCGGTTCGGCGATCGCGGCGTCGCTGGCAGGCGCCAAGGTCGCCCGGATCGCGCTCGCCGACGCCGACCGCGCGGCCGTCGCGGCGCTTGCAGGCCGCTTGCGCCTGCATTACCCGGCGCTGCGCGTGGACGAAGATCGGTTCGACCCGGCGGATTTCGAACTGGCCGTCAACGCGACGCCGCTGGGCATGCAGGCAGGCGATGCGCTGCCGTTCGACGTGTCGCGCCTGGGCCCCAAAAACTTCGTCGGCGAGGTAGTGCTCAAGCGCGAAATGACGCCGCTGCTCGAAGCCGCCGCCGCGCGCGGCTGCCGCTATCAGGTGGGGCTCGACATGCTGTTCGAGCAGATTCCGGCGTATCTGGCGTTTTTCGGCCTGCCCGCGACGACGCCCGAGCGCCTGCGCGCGACCGCAAAAATCGTCGATCTTTAGCGGCGATACCACGCGACGGTGCGCCGAATGCCTTCTTCCAGCCCGATCTTTGGCACGAAACCCAGGATCGCGCGCGCGCGCGTCGTGTCGGCGACCTTGCGTTTCTCGCCCGCCGGCTTGGCCGTGTCCCAAAAGACCGGCGCCGTGCTGCCCACGGCCAGGCGAATCGCGTCGACGAGTTCGGCGATCGAATAGCCCCGCCCGCTACCAAGATTGATCGGCCCCGCCCCCAGGCCGCGTTCGTAGGCCGCAAGCAGCCCGTCGATCGCGTCTTCGACATAGAGAAAATCGCGCACGGCCGTGCCGTCGCCCCACACGGCGAGCGGGTTTTCGCCCGCGGCCGCGCGCGCAATCAAAGCGGGCACGACCAAGGCGCTTGCCGGATCGAAATCGTCGAACGGTCCGAAGGTATTGACGGGCCGCACGACCGCGATATTGGCCATGCCGTACTGCACGCCGTACGCCTCGACGAGTTTCTCGGCAAGCCGTTTGGCCCAGGCAACATATTGGTTGGCCGGATGGGGATTGCCGGACCATGCCAGGTCTTCGACATACGAATCGAGCGGCGGATAGACCGAAACGGTGCTGACATAGACGATGCGCGCGATGCCGGCCTTGCGCGCGGCTTCGAGCGTCTGGAGACAGACGAGCGCGTTGTCCGCCAGCATCGTGGCGCCTTGCGCGATCTGCATGCCGACCGAGCCGCGCTTGCCCGCAAGATGGAAAAGCCCGTCGGCCCCGGCGGCGACGCTGGCGGCATAATGCGGGTCGCCAAGATCGCCGAGGCGCAGATCGATCCCCTCGGGCAGCGGCGTTTTGGGACGGCGCGTTGCGACCGCGCGCACGCGCGCCCCCAGCGCCAACAGGCGCGGCACCAGGGCACGGCCGTAAAGACCGGTCGCCCCCGTCACCAAAATCGTCCGATCGGCATAGACAGACGCCATTGCCGCGCAATCATCGCGCGATTCGCGCGTCGGCGCCACCGCCGCCTGGCTCAATAGATCATGTCGTCTTCGCCGCCAGCGCCGCCTTTCGAGAGCACGATTTCGTCTTTGGCGGCGAGTTCCTTGGCGACATTGACCATCGCGGTCTGCGCTTCGGCCACGTCCTTACCGCGAACGGGACCGAGCGCTTCGATTTCGTCTTTGAGCATTTTGCCCGCGCGTTCGGACATGTTCGAGAAGAACAGGTCGCGCACCTGCTCGTTGGCGCCTTTCATGGCGATGGCGAGCTTCGATTTGTCGGCCGCGCGCAGCAGCGTCTGCACGCCGCCGGGGTCGAGACGCCCGAGATCCTCGAACTTGAACATCAGCGCCTTGATCTTGTCGGCGCTGTCGCGGTTGCGTTCTTCGAGCGCGGTCGTGAAGCGCGCCTCGGTCTGCCGTTCCAGGGAATTGAAAATTTCGGCCATCAGCTCGTGCGTATCTTTGCGGCTGGTCTTGGCAAGGTTCGACATGAATTCGTTGCGCAGCACGCGCTCCAGATCGTCGAGCACTTCCTTCTGCACCGTTTCCATGCGCAGCATGCGCATGATGACTTCCATCGCGAACGCCTCGGGCAGCGTGCCCAGCACGCGCGCGGCATGGTCCGAGCGCACCTTGGCGAGCACGACCGCGACGGTCTGCGGATATTCGTTTTTGAGGTAGTTTGCCAGCACCGCCTCGTTGACGTTGCCGAGCTTGTCCCACATCGTGCGGCCGGCGGGCCCGCGAATGTCGTCCATGATGCCGGCCATGCGATTCTTGTCGAGAATCTTGCCGAGCAGCCGTTCGGTCGAGTCGAACGAACCGACCAGCGAGCCGGTCGCCGACATCTGGTCGGCGAACTCGACGATCAGGCGTTCGATGATCGAGGAATTGACGTTGCCCAGGCCCGACATCGACTGCGAGATCTCCTTGATCTCGTCGTCGCTCATCAGCGCGAACAGTTTTGTCGAAACGTTTTCGCCAAGCGACAGCAGCAGGATCGAGGCTTTGTCCTGGCCGGTCAGGGTGCGGTAATCGTCGCGGACACGCATGGCGCCGGTCTCCAGGCCCCGACAAGGCCTCTCGTCGTCGGCCCGGGCGCGGCGGGGTCGTCTGGACACCCAGCCGACAGGCTACCATGGAATCAATGTGGCGTGCGGCGAATTCGCCCACGCCGCGACGACCCGCGGCTATTGGCGCACATAGTCGAAATCGAAACCGCGATAATGGAAGGACAGTCCGACAAGCTGCTCGTTGCGGTCGTACCACGCGTCCAGATTGAGCCACGGCGTTTTTTGGCGTTCGCCCTTGCGGATTTCGTAGCCGCGCATCGAAAAACGCCGGGCCTCGACGGGTTTGCCCGCCACCTCGCGCATTTCCGATCCGCGCTGTTCGACCGCAAGATCGGCAAGCGACCCCCATTGCATGTCGAACCCGCGCGGCGCTTTCATCAGCGCCATGTTCCAGTAGCTCAAGGGTTTGACGTCGCGCGCCACCGCCAGCGCCTCCTGGTGGCCGTCGATATGCAATGCGCCCGCGCGCTGGGCCGCGCGGATGCGAAACGGCGTGCCGTTGTCGTCGATCTCGCTTTCCAGGCCCACCAGCAACCCCTCGCGCCACGTCTCGCGCGTGCGCTGGGTGTAGCGATAGACGGTGACAAACGCGACGCGCAGTTGCAGTGCCGAAACGGTATCGACGACCAGCGCGCCGTCGTTTTGGGCGAACGTGATTTTATGGCGACCGACCTCGCGGCCGGATTTGCGGACCGAGAATTCAAGGGCGCCCTCGGGCGGCACGCTCGGCGCCGCCGTCGCTTCGAGCGTGCCGCCCAAGCCTATGAACAAAAGCGCCAAAATCGCGGTTCGGTAAAAATGCTGCATGGCACAAAAAATGGGGAGCAACCGTTGTCCAGACAAGTGGCGACGCAAAAACCTTAACGAACGGGCAATTTTACTGCCATCTTTTGGGGCGTCAGTTGTGGGATTTGCATTTTGCGCCTATATAGAGGGGGCGAGGAATCGTTCCATGAACGGCGAACCCAGTGTTGTCCCCAAATTGCTCGGCTTTACCGCCATCTTCGTGGCGGTCATGGGCGTGCTTGGCTATTTGGCGACGACGTTCCCGGGTTTTGCGGACGGCGCGACGCGGCTTGCCGGCAATTTTTCGGCGGTCGAGCGTGTCGTTATCGCGACCGAGCCGCAGACATTTCGCTGCCGGATGACCAAAGAATTCGAAATCGAAAAGACCGGCACCCAAGTCCGCACGACGCACATCATCACCGCCTGCGGCAACGAAAACACCAAGTAGCCGCCGACCGAAGCGGCTAGCGATTGTCGCGGATAAAGCCGCGCACTTGCGGCAGAATCTCCGTGCGCCAGCGTTTGCCGTTGAAGATGCCGTAATGGCCGACATTCTTTTGCAGCCAATGGCGATGCTTGTCGGACGGCAGATTGGCGCACAGCGCGTGCGCGGCGTAGGTCTGGCCGACGCCCGAGATATCGTCGAGCTCGCCTTCGACCGTCAGCAGCGCCGTGTTGCGGATGGCGCCCGGGTCGACTTTGCGGCCGCGCGACACCCAGGTGCCGCAAGGCAGATCGTGGTTCTGGAACGCCACTTTGATGGTCTGCAAATAGAAGGCCGCGTCCAGATCCATTACCGAAAGATATTCGTCGTAGAATTCGCGATGGCCCTGGGCGCCCAGCCCGTCGCCGCGCACCAGATGCTGGAACTGCTTCATCGCCGAGCCGACATGGCGGTCGAGATTCATGCTCATGAAGCCGCTGAGCTGCAGAAAGCCCGGATAGACGCGGCGCATGAAACCCGGATACGCGGGCGGCACGGTCGACAGCACCGAGCGCTCGAACCATTCGATCGACCGTTCGGCCGCAAGCTGGTTGACCTTGGTCGGGTTGACGCGCGTGTCGACGGGACCGCCCATCAGCGTCATCGAGCGCGGGGCAAGCGCCGCCTTGTCGGCCGACATCAGCGCGACCGCCGCCATCACCGGCACCGACGGCTGGCACACCGCGATCAGGTGGGTTTCCGGCCCCAGCATTTCCATGAACTCGATCAGATAGTCGATATACGAATCGAGATCGAAGACCGACTCGTCGCCCATCAACGGCACCAACGCCGCGTTGACCCAGTCGGTGACGTAGACGTCGTGGTCGGGCAGCAGCGCTTCGACCGTGCCGCGCAGCAAGGTCGCGTAGTGGCCCGACATGGGCGCCACGACCAGCACCTTGGGATCGTCGCGCAGGCCCGGCGTCTGGCGGTCGAAATGCAGCACGTCGCAAAACGGCTTGCTGTGCACGACCTCTTCGACGACGGGCCAGCTTTCGCCGTCGATCGCGACCCGGTCCAGGCCGAAAGCCGGTTTGCCGTAGCGCCGCGTGGCGCGCTCGACCATTTCGGCGCCCGCCGCCACCGCGCGGCCCATACGCGTGTAGGACATCGGCATCATCGGGTGGCTGAACATGTGCTGCATCGTTTCGGCGGCAAGCCGCACCGGCGAGAGCATCGTCTGCTGCATGTCGTAAAAATGGTAGAGCATGGTCGGTCAGGGCCCGTCTTGGTCGATCAGGTGAATATAGGAACCCGCCACATTGGCGCGTCGCGTGCCGCACGAGTCTAGCGCATGTCCGGCGGCGTCGCATGAATCGAACAGATTTTCGGCGCGATTTTCGGCCAAAACCGTCGAATAATGGAATTCGTGGCCGCGAAACGACATTCCCGCCTTGCCGAACGGCAAATCCGTCCGCAAGCGCACCTTCCGATACCCCAAATGCAGTTTGCGAATCGCGAATGAGGTTTCGACGGACAGCAGCCCCAGCATGGCGTGGCGGGTCCCGTCGGCGGCGACCAGGCCTTCGCCCAGCACCATGTAGCCGCCGCACTCGCCATAGACAAAACCTTTGAACGCGCGCACGGCGGACCGAAATTGGTGCGCGGCGGCCAGTTTTCCGGCATGCAACTCCGGATAGCCGCCGGGCAGGAAAACCGAATCGGCGCCGGCCGACGGCGCTTCGTCGGCGAGCGGCGCAAAGAAGCTCAATTCCGCGCCCTGGCGACGCCACGATTGGAGCTGGGCGGGATAGGCGAAGGCGAAGGCGGCGTCGCGCGCGATCGCGATATGCTGGCCCAAGGGCGCGAGCAAGCGCGCGGGATCGGCTGCCCGAAATCGGCTGGCGCGCGCGAGGCGCAAAATCGCGTCGAGATCGAGCGCTTCCTCGACAGCGTCGGCCGCCGCTTCGACAAAATCCGCAAGCCCGGCATTTTCGCCCGCCGGAACAAGCCCCAAATGGCGTTCGGGCAAGGCAAGATTCGCCGCGCGGCCGAGCCCGCCTAAAAATTCCACATCCGGGCAATGGCGCGCCAGCGCGTCGCGCAGCACGCCCGTATGGCGCGCTTGGCCGACGCGGTTGGCGATCGCGCCGACGATTTTGACCGCAGGATCCGCCTTGGCAAACCCCGCGACCAATGGCCCGAACGACGCGGCCATGCCCTTGGCATCGACCGCCAGCACGACCGGCCAGCCCGTCTCGGCTGCAAGCGACGCGCTCGATCCGGTGCCGGCCGCGTCGATGCCGTCGAACAGCCCCATGACGCCCTCGCACACGACCAGGTCCGCATCGCGTTCGAGGTCGCCGACCAGGCCCGCGCGCGTGGCCGCGCGCATCGCCCACGGATCGAGATTGAAACAGGCGCGCCCGGTCGCTGCGGCGTGGAAGGTCGGGTCGATATAGTCGGGCCCGATCTTGGCGGCGGCAACGCGCAAGCCCCGGCGGCAAAAGGCGCGCATCAAGCCCAGCGCAAGCGTCGTCTTGCCGCTGCCCGAGGCCGGGGCGGCGAGGATCAGGCCCGGGGCTTGCGTCAAGTGCCGCGCGCGGTCGATGCCGGCCCGCGTTCGCGCCGCCAGCCGCGCTGCTCCATGCAGCGGCGATATTCTTCGGAAACGGACGAATTGGCGGCGTTGCGCTCGGTATTGGCCGTATAGGACGCGCCGCGTTCGATATAGCCGTAGCCGCCCGCACTGCGGCGGCATTCCTGCTGGTCGTAGTCGAGCTGGCCTGCGGGCGCGCTCTCTTTGACCCACGCGGTCCTCGAATCGCACGCGCCCAGCGCGATGGCCGCAAGGAACAGGGTCGCGATCGCCGATTTCGTCATTTGAAGTCTTCCTTTCATGCCGTTTCCGCCGCGCGGCCAGCGCCCATCGCCAGCGGGTCCGGATCGAGAATGCGTCCTTGGCTTGCCCCCAGCCAATCGAGCCCGGCCCGCAGCCGGACCACATCGCCCACCACGAACATCGCGGGCGGCTCGAGCCCTGCTTGTGCCGCATCGCGGGCAGCCTCGGCAAGCGTGGTTTCGAGCACATGCTGGTCCCGCGTGCTCGCCTTTGCGACAAGGGCGGCGGGCGTATGGCCGGGCAGCCCGGCCGCAACCAGCAGGCCCGCAATGCGTTCGAGATGTTTGAGCGCCATGTAGAAAACGAGCGTCGCCGCGCCCTTGGCGAGGGCCTGCCAATCGAGCCCGTCGGGCACGTCGCCGGTCACGCCGTGTCCCGTAATGAAGGTGACGGCGTGGTTGGTGTCGCGATGCGTGACCGGAATGCCGGCATAGGCAAGCCCGCCAATGCCGGCCGTGATGCCGGGCACGATGCGGAACGGGATATTGGCCCGCACCAGCGTCAACGCTTCCTCGCCGCCGCGCCCGAACACAAACGGATCGCCGCCTTTGAGGCGCAGAACGCGTTTGCCGCCGCGCGCCAGTTCGACCAGACGCAGCGAGATATCGCGTTGTTTGGGGCTGGGTTTGCCGCCGCGCTTGCCCGCAAATTCGAGCCTGGAACCGGCGCGCGCAAGGCCCAGAATGCGCGCATCGACCAGCGCATCGTAGACGATGCAGTCGGCATGGCGCAGCGCATGCAGGCCATAGAGCGACAGCAAACCCGGATCGCCCGGGCCAGCCCCCACCAGCCAAACGCTGCCCGGTTCGAAAACCGGCATTTCAAGACCGTGATCGTTCATCGCCGCCAGTCTATCCGGCTCGCGCGCGCGATGCTACCCTACTGAAATCATGGTCGAAGACGAGCTTCCGCCCAAGCCCGCAGGCCCCTTGCGCAGCGGCTGGACCACCGGCGCTTGCGCCGCCGCCGCCGCAAAAGCCTGCGCGATCGCCTTGGCCGTCGGCCGCATGCCCGATCGCGTGACGATTCGCCTGCCGCAAGGCCAAATGCCGGAATTTGCCGTCGTCAATGCAAGCCTGGGCACGGGCTTTGCGCAAGCGGGCATCGTCAAGGACGCGGGCGACGATCCCGACGTCACGCACGGCGCCGAAATTCGCGTGCATCTGGCGCCGGGCGCGCCGGGAACCGGCCTGGTGTTTCGCGCCGGGTCCGGCGTGGGCACCGTTACCAAACCGGGCCTGGCGCTGGCGGTCGGCGAGCCTGCGATCAATCCGGGCCCGCGCGCGATCGCGGCGGAGGCATTGGCCGCGTTTGGCGCCGACTGGGTCGTCACGATTTCGATTCCGGGCGGCGAAGCGCTGGCGGCCAAAACGCTGAACGGCCGCTTGGGCATCGTCGGCGGATTGTCGGTGCTGGGCACGAGCGGCATCGTGACGCCCTATTCCTGCGCGGCGTGGATCCATTCGATCCATCGCGGCATCGACGTGGCGCGCGCTGCAGGCCTTGCGCATGTCGCGGCGGCAACCGGCTCGACCTCGGAAGCCTATGTGCGCAGCCGCTACGATCTCCCCGACGAAGCGGTGCTGGATATGGGCGATTTTGCCGGCGGCACGCTCAAATATCTGCGCAGCCATCCCGTCGCGCGCGTGACGATCGCGGGCGGCTTTGCCAAACTTGCCAAACTTGCGGCCGGCGCCATGGACCTGCACTCGCAGCGCAGCCGCGTCGACAACCGCCATCTTGCGGCCCTGCTGCGCGATCTGGGGGCGGACGAAGCGCTGTGCCGGACGGCGCAAACGCAAGACTTGTCGGCGGGCGCCATCCTGGCCACGGCGCGCGCGGCAGGCCTGCCGCTTGGCGATGCCGTCGCCAAGGCCGCGCGCACGGTCGCGTGCGACGTGGCGGGGCCGGCCATCCGGCTCGACGTGATGGTCGTCGACCGGGCGGGCATCTTGATCGGACACGCAAGCGAATGAGCCGACGCATTCTGGTTTTGGGCGGCACGACCGAGGCCCGATCGCTTGCCGACCGGCTGGCGCTCGACGGCTTCGATACGGTCCTGTCGCTGGCGGGCCGCACCGCGTCGCCGGCACGAAGCGTCGCGCGGATGCGCAGCGGCGGTTTTGGCGGCGTCGCGGGTTTGGCCGCCTATCTGCGCGCCGAAAAGATCGAGCGCTGCATCGACGCGACGCACCCCTTCGCCGCGCGCATCTCGACCAATGCCGCCGCCGCCTGCGCCCAAACCGGCGTGCCGCGCATCGCGTTGCTGCGCGGCGCCTGGCAGCCGGTCGACGGCGATCGCTGGATATTTGTGGACGACGTGCAGGCAGCGGTTCGCCTGCTGCCCGCGATGGGGCGGCGCATTTTCGTGGCGTTTGCCGACGGTCTGGCGCCGCTGGCAGCGCTCGAACTCGAATTCGTCGTCCGGCGCGCCGAACCCGGGCCCGTCGATCTGCCGGGCGCGCGCGTGCTGGTCCAGCGCGGACCCTTCGCGCGCGACGCCGAACGCGACTTGCTGAAAACCGAGCGCATCGACGCGATCCTTGCCAAGGCCAGCGGCGGCGACAGCGCCAGGGCCAAACTCGACGCCGCGCGCAATCTGGGTTTGCCGGTGGTGCTGCTGCGCCGCCCGGCCGCCCCGCCGGGGCCAAGCGCGCCGGACGTCGCGTCGATCCTTGCGTGGCTCGCTTGACCGGACGGCGCAAAAATTTCTAGAATCGAACCTATGCGCCTGTGTCTGTTTTTTATGGTCCTGCTGCTGGTGCCCGCGCTTGCCCACGCGCAGATCGGCATCGAAATCCTGCAGCGCCGCCCGCTGGCGGAAGCCGCGCGCGACGGCAATATCGACGGCGTGCGCCTGCATATCGCTGCGGGCATCACGACCAACCAGCTCGATCTCGATTTTCGCCCCGCTTTGGTCAACGCGGCGGCCGGGGGCCATACCGAAATCGTCAAGCTGCTGCTCGAGCAGCGCGCCACGCCCGATCTTCGCGACCGCACGGGCCGCACGGCGCTGATGTGGGCGGCCGAGCGCGGCCATGTCGGCGCCGTCAACGAACTGATCGCCGGGCGCGCGGGCCTCAATCTGGTCGAACGCGGATCGGGTTCGACCGCGCTGATGCTGGCCGCGCGCGCGGGCCATCTGCGCGCGGTCGAAGCGCTCGTGCAGGCGCGCGCCGACCTGACGCCGAGCGATTCGACCGGCCGTACCGCCCTTGCCATCGCCGAGTCCGAGAATCGCCGCCAGGTCGCCGAGTATCTGCGGCGCAACAACGCGCCGCGCTAACGCTGGGGCCGCAGAACGTGATGGTGGTCGGCGGCGTAGAGCCGGCTTTCTTCGCCAAGCGTCGCGCCCAATCCGGGGCCGACCAGAATTAGCGCCGTGCGCGTCAGGCCCAGTTCCTTGACCTTGGCGCGGATGTCGCCAAGCGTGCCGGTCAGGAACGTCTCGTCGGGCCAGCTCACGCGCCAGCCGATCGCGACGGGGCACGCCTCGCCATAGATCGGCACGAGCTCGCGCACGACCTTGGCAAGATTGGCGATCGACAGATGGATCGCGAGCGTGGCGCCCGTCGCGGCGAAGTTCGCCAGCGTTTCGCCGCCCGGCATCGCCGAGGCGCGCGTCGCCGTGCGCGTGAGCACGACGCTTTGCACGATGCCCGGCAGGGTCAGTTCCGTCTTCATCGCCGCCGCCATCGCCGCGTAGGCCGGCACGCCGGGAACGACCGCATAGGGAATGCCCAGCGCATCGAGCCTGCGCATCTGTTCGGCGATCGCGCCGTAGAGCGACGGGTCGCCCGAATGCACGCGCGCCACGCGCCGGCCCTTGGCATGCGCATCGGCCATCAGCGCCACGATCGCGTCGAGATCGAGCGGCGCGGTGTCGATCGCGTCGACGCCCGGCTTGCGTTCGGCGACGATTTCGGCGGGCACCAGCGAGCCCGCATAGAGCACGAGATCGGCCGCCTGGATCAGGCGAAGCCCGCGCAACGTGACAAGGTCGGGCGCGCCCGGACCCGCCCCGATAAAATCGACGCTCACGGCAGTTCCTTCTTTTCGTAGCCGCGCGGCGTATAGAGGCGCGCCGCATTCCCCAACGCCATCCGTCGTGTGGCCGTGCTGCCGACCAGGACGAGCGTCAGCATGTCCACGCTTTCGACCCAGTCGTCGCCCAGCCGATGGATTTTGACGCTCTCGCCCGCGCGCCCCAGATTGCGCGCGCACGCAACGAGGCAATCGGCGCCGCGCGCCGCCAGCAGAATTTCGCGCGCGAGCGGCAGCAGCGAGCGGCGGCGCTCCGATGCCGGGTTGTAGAACGCGACCACGAAATCGCCGGCCGCCGCCGCCCGCAAGCGCGCTTCGATGGCCGCGCGCGGCGTCAAAAGATCCGACAGCGAGATCGCGCAAAAATCGTGGCCAAGGGGCGCGCCCAGCCGTGCCGCCGCCGCCTGCAACGCGGAGATGCCTGGGCACACGCGCACCGCGATGCGCCGCCGCTCGCCGGCACCCTTGTCGAGCCGCTCGAAGGCGAGCGTCGCCAGCGCATAGATGCCGGCATCGCCCGAGCAGACGAGCGCCACCCGCTTGCCGCTCGCGGCCAGATCGAGCGCGCGTTCCACGCGCCCCGTCTCGTCGCCCAGGCCCGTCTCGTAGTGCTGCTTGCCGCGCACCAGCGCCGCGACGAGGTCGAGATAGAGCCCGTAGCCGACGACGCAGTCGGCCGCTTGCAGGGCATGCGAGACCTCGGGCGTGCGCCACGCATCGGCGCCGGGGCCAATGCCGACAATATCGAGATGGCCGCGCGCCCGGCCGATCGCGGACGCGTCGAGCGGGCTGTCGGCCAGCGCCACGGCGCAGGTCGCGCGGGCCGATTTTTGTTTGGCCACGACCAGTCGGCCGCTTTGCCCGACGCACGCCAGCGCCGCCGCTTCGGCAACCGAGGGCGTGCCGACCGTCGCGTGGACATAGTCGGATTTTTGCGTCACGCGGTTTTCTTGGGCGCGCAAGGCCGCCGCGTCGAAAAAGCGCGCGGGCACGCCCAGTTCTTCCGCGACCGCAAGGATGCCGTCCTCGTCGGATTTGAGATCGATCGACGCCACGAGCGCCACCGCATCGCGCGCGAGTCCGGCATCCAGAAGACATTTTTCGACGAGTGCCAAAATTTCCGCCGCCTCGGTGCCGCGCTCGCAGCCGATGCCGACCGCCAGCATCGGCGGGTGGTAGACAAGCGCTGCGTCGCCGGCAGACGCGCGGCGTTCGGTGATGCGGATTTTGCAGCGCGCATCGTCGGCGCGCGGCAGGCCTGCCAGAAAATCCGCGTCACCGTCGACGCAAACGCGCTCGCCCGCGATCAGGGCGGCAGCGACCGGCTTGATGGCGCTGCGATCGGCGATGCGCCAGCCCGGCGGCGGTTCGTCGAGCGAGACGCCGAGCACGGCGTCGCCCGCCGTCGTGATCGCGGCCGTGCCGCCGAGCGCGGCGGCAATTTCGAGCGCCAGGCGATTGGCGCCGCGATGGCCCCCCAGCAACGGCACCGCATGTTTGCCGTCGGCGCTGACGGCGATCACGGGCGGCTCGTTGCGTTTGTCGCCAAGCGAGCCCGCAAGCGCGCGCACCAAGATTCCGGCGGCGCAGAAGCCGACGATCGGCCGGCCTTGCGCGAACAGCGACGCGATATGCGCAGCCGCATCGTCGAACGGGATGGCGGCGTCGGCGACGCGCGGCCGGTAGCCATGCAGTTCGCCGGGCAGGCGGCGCGCCAGCACGGCACCTTCCTGCGTCAGGCACACGAGGGCGGGGATCATGTCCATGCTGTGCCCCGCCGATGCAAGAGAACGAGCGAAAAATAGGGCGCGGTTTCGTTCGCGGCGTCGAGCAGCGCGCACTGGCGCTCGCCCGCGAGCCCCGCGCGTTCGACGTAAAGCGCCTGTCCAGCCAAGCCGAGCCGCCCCAGCAAGGCGCGCAATCTCGAAAAATGGCGGCCGAGCTTCAGAAATACCAAAGATTCGTGCGCCGCGATGCGCCGTTCGATTTCGGCGTCGCAGAGCGTCGCAGGCACGACCGCGACGCTGTCGTCGCGCGCCGACAAGGCCCGGCGCGCCAGCGCCGCCGACGCCGCAAACGAGGTCACGCCCGGCACGATGCGCGTCTCGAACCGCTCGGCCAGGCGCGCATGCAGATACATGTAGCTGCCATAGAACATCGGGTCGCCCAGACACAGCAGCGCCACGTCGTCGCCGTGGGACAAACGTGCGGCCAGCAATTCGGCGCCGGCATCGTAGGCATCCTGGGCGGGGTGGCGCGCAATTTCGATCGGCAGGCGAATCGCGATCTCGATTTTTCCCGGCGGCACGTGCGGGGCGGCGATGCGGCGCGCGAGCGCGTCGCCTTCTTCGGGCGCCGGATAGGCGAGCACCGCGCAGTCCCGGATCAAGCGCACGGCCTTCAGCGTCAGCAATTCGGGATCGCCCGGCCCCACGCCGATGCCGTAGAGCGTGCCGTTCATGGCTTGCGAACCGCCCATTGCGTGACCGACATGGCCGGGCGCCAGCCGCGATGCGGACCGACATTTTCCGCGCGCGCGATCGCCAGCCGCGCCATGTCGCCGCCATGCGTTTTGTGCAGCGCTGCCAGCGCGCTTTCGCCTTCGAGCGTGACGGCATTGGCGACGAACATGCCGCCCGGTTTCAGCGCGGCCCACGCTTGCGCCGCCACCCCCGGCGCCGACAATCCGCCGCCGACGAAGATCGCGTCGGGCATCGTCAGACCCGCGAACGCGGCCGGCGCTTCGCCCGCGACAATCTGCAAATGCGGCACGCCGAGCGCCTCGGCATTGCGCGCGATTCGCGCGAGCCGGCCTGCGTCGCGTTCGATGGCGATCGCGTCGGTGCGCGGCACGGCGCGCAGCCATTCGATGGCGATCGATCCGTTGCCCGCCCCGATATCCCACAAAATCTGGCCCGGCAGCGGCGCGAGCGCCGCCAGCGTGGCCGCACGCACTTCGCGCTTCGTCAGTTGCCCGTCATGTTCGAAAATCCCATCGGGCAAACCCGCCACGCGCGACAGAAATTTTGCGTCCGCCCCGGCGACGCACTCGGTCGCCAGCGTGTTGAGATCGGCGTAGGGGCCCGGCGGCAGATCGCGTGCAAGCGCGTCGATGCGCCGCTCAAGCGGACCGCCCAAATGTTCGAACACCGAAATTTTCGAACCGCCGAAACCGCGTTCGGTTAGAAATCGCGCGATCGCGTGCGGCGCCTGGCCGTCGGCCGTCAGCGCCAGAATGCGCGCGCCCGGATGGAGATGCAGCGCCAGCGTCGCCAGCGGACGGCCATGCAGGCTGATCGCGGCCGTATCGGCGAGCGCCCAGCCTTGCGCGGACGCCGCCAGCGAAAACGCCGACAGGTGCGGCAGCACGCAAACTTCGTCGGCGGCAAAATGCCGCAGCAGCGTGGCGCCAATGCCGAACCACATCGGATCGCCCGTCGCGAGCACGACCACGTTCGTGCCGCGCCGTTTTTCGAGCGCGCCGAGCGTGTCGGCCAGCGGGCTCGCCCATTCGATGCGCGCGGCGCTGGCATGCGGCACAAGCGCATGATGGCGTTTGGCGCCGACCAGCGTGTCGGCCGCCGCGATCGTCGCGCGCGCCGCCGCCGAAATGCCGTCGAGCCCGTCTTCGCCGATACCGACAATGGCGAGCCATTTTTTCATGGCGCGGCCTCCGGGTTGCCGAACAGCGCGTTGATGGCCGCCGCCGCCATCGCACTGCCGCCGCGCCGACCCGGCAAGGTCGCAAATTCGAGCCCGCGCGGATTGGCAACAAGTTCGGCTTTGCTTTCGACCGCGCCCACAAAGCCGACCGGAAACGCGAACAAAGCTGCCGGTTTCGGGCCGCCCGCATCGACAAGCTCGAGCAGACGGAACAACGCCGTCGGCGCGTTGCCGATCGCGACCACGGCGCCGTCGAGACGCCTGCCCCAGCGATCGACCGCCGCCGCCGAGCGCGTGGTGCCCATCGACTGCGCCAGCGCGGCCGTTGCGGCCTCGTCGACGATGCAAAGCGGCGCATCGGCGTTGGGCAGGCGTTTGCGGACGATGCCGTGCACGACCATCGACGCGTCGCACAGAATTGGCGCGCCGTTTGCCAACGCGCGGCGCGCGGCGGCAGCCACGTTGTCCGTCATTGCCAGCGTGTCGATCGCGTCGACCATGCCGCACGCATGCGCGATGCGCAGCGCCAGCGCCGCATGGTCGGGCGCCAGCGCATCGAGCGGACGTTCGGCCCGGATGGTCGCAAAGGACTGGCGATAGATCGACGCCGGATCGCGCAGGTACTCGATCATCGCTCAATCATGTTTGTGCGGATGCGGATGATCGTGATGGTCGTGGTGATCGTGTCCGTGATGGTGATGCCCGTGCCCGTGCCCGTGATCGTGCCCGTGGCCGTGGCCATGCGAATGCCCGTGGTCGCCGTCGGTACCGATGCCGCGCACATGAAGATGGTGCCCGGCCTGGACTGCGCCCACATCGGCTTCGTAGCCGACGATCTGGGTGCGATATTTGCACACCATGCAGTTCATCGCGTTCTGCCCCTGGCCGATTTCGCCCAGCCGTTCGAGGAAGGCCGCCACCACGTTGGGATGCGTGCTGAGATAGTCGGCCTTGAGGAACTCGACATCGCCGTTGAGGCGCGCGACTTCGTCGGTCTGCTCGTAGATGCGCTTGATCAGAATGCCGTTGAACAGGAAATACGGAAACACGACGATGCGCCGGAAGCCCAGGCGCACCGCGCGCGCCAGACATTCGTTGGTGCGCGGATGGGCGACGCCCGAATAGGCCACGGTCGCCCAGCCGAATCCCATGCCTTCCCACAGCATGCGCGCGACCTTGGCGACGTTGGAATTGGCGTCGGGATCGTTGGTGCCGCGCCCGACGACGACCAGCAGCGTCTCGGCGCGCGTGGCAGGCCGCACGGCTTTGGCCTCGGCCTGCTCGATGCGCTGCTTGGCGGCTTCGATCAGCTTCAGATCGATCGCAAGGTCGCGCCCGAATTCGACCTTGATGCCGGGATTTTCGGCAGCCCACGTGTTGAGCTCCCATGGCAGATCGTTTTTGACGTGGCCGGCGGCGAACAGCATCGCGGGCACCGCTTTGATGTGCGTGGCGCCCTGGGCTTTGAGCGCGTCGAGCCCTTCGCGGATGATCGGGCGCGCGAATTCGAGGAAGCCCGAGCCGACCGCGCGGCCCGGCAATTCGGCGCGCAATGCCGCGACCAGCGAATCGAATTCGCGCACCGCGTCCACGTCGCGGCTGCCGTGGCCGCAGATCATGATGGCACTTTCGTTCATACCCTTCTCCTCGTCGATTGATTTTGGCGACGGCAAGCGCCAAGGTGCGCCGCATGCCGTTGCCCATTCCCGCACAAAGTTTCGTCGATCCGCTGCTGGTCCTGCTGCTGGCCCTGGCAGCCGACGCGGTGCTGGGCGACATGCGCCCGGTTTTCGCGCGGATCGGCCATCCGGTGCAATGGCTGGGTTCGCTGATCGCGGCGCTGGAAGCGCGTCTCAACCGCCCGCAGCGCAGCCCGGCCGCGCGCCGCATGCGCGGCGGCCTGACGGTTTTTCTGGTCGTCGGTCTGGCGGCAGGCCTTGGCTACGCGCTGCTGCTGTTCGCGCGCACGCGCAGCTGGGGCGTGCTGCTCGAACTGCTGGTCGCGACCGTGCTGGTGGCGCAGCGCTCGCTCTACGACCATGTCGCGGCGGTCGCCGACGGGCTCGACAAAGGCGGATTGGCAGGCGGGCGCGAGGCGGTTGCCATGATCGTCGGGCGCGATCCCGCCAGCCTCGATGCGCATGGCGTGGCGCGCGCGGGCATCGAGTCGCTTGCCGAGAATTTTTCCGATGCGGTCGTCGCACCGTGTTTTTGGTACGTCGTGTTCGGCCTGCCGGGGCTGATGGCCTACAAAGCCGCCAACACGCTCGATTCGATGATCGCGCATCGCAACGAGCGCTATCTGGATTTCGGCCGCACCGCCGCGCGTCTCGACACCGCGATGAATTTCGTGCCCGCCCGCTTGAGCGCCGCGATTATAGCGCTCGCGGCGCTGGTGGCGCCCGGCGCCAAACCCGTCGCGGCCGTCGGCACGGCGATCGCCGACGCGCGCAAGCACCGTTCGGCCAATGCGGGCTGGCCCGAGGGCGCGTTTGCGGGCGCGCTCGATCTGGCCCTCGCGGGCCCCCGGCGCTATGGCAGCGAATTGGTCGACGATCCGTGGATCGGCAAGGGGCGCGCGCGCGCCACCATCGAAGACATGCGCCGCGCTTTGTGGCTGTTCGTTGCCGCGTGCCTCGTGCATGCGGGACTGATCGCCGGCCTTGCCGTCGGGCGCTTGGCGCTGGTCGCGTAGGCTCATCGCGCAAGCCCCAGCACGCGGTCGAGATCGAGCGCGGCTTCCAGATGTTTTGCGAGCGCGTCGAGCGTCCGCTCGGTCCGGCCCTCGAAATCGGCCGGTGCCGCCAGCGTTTTGCCGACACGCTCGAACCAGGCGGCGGCGAACGCGTCGTTGGCGAACAGGCCATGGACATAGCAGCCCATCGCGCGACCGTCGGGCGAGATCGCGCCCTCGGCGCGGCCGTCGAGACGCAGGAACGGCGCGTCGCTGCCGCTTGTCTCGCCCAGATGGATTTCGTAGCCCCGCACCCGGTGGCCCGAGAGCGCGTCGGCGGCATCGAGCGTGCGCAATGTCTTGTCGGCCGCGAGCACCGTATCGACCGCGAGCAAGCCAAGCCCGGCAACCGATCCCGGCGGACCTTCGAGCCCCTCGGGGTCGGCAATGCTGCGGCCCATCATCTGATAGCCGCCGCAGAGCCCGACCACGATGCCGCCGCGCCGCCGATGCGCCGCGATGTCGATATCCCAGCCTTGGGCGCGCAAAAACGCGAGGTCGGATATCGTCGCTTTGGAACCCGGCAAGACGACGATGTCGCAATCGCCCGGCAGCGCTTGGCCGGGTTCGAGCAGCGCGAGATCGACGCCGGACAAGGCGGCCAGCGGATCGAGATCGTCGAAATTGGCGATGCGCGGCAAATGCGGCACGCGAATTTTGACGTGCGCGCGGTCGCCGCGATAGCGCGCCATCAGCCCCGCGCTGTCTTCGGCCGGCAGGCGGCTTGCATCGGCGAACCACGGCACGACGCCCAAACACGGGCGCTTCGTCCAATGTTCGATCGCCGTGCGGCCCTCGTCGAACAAGGCGACGTCGCCGCGAAATTTGTTGACGATGCAGCCCACGATGCGCGCGCGCTCGGCATGTTCAAGCACCGCGAACGTGCCCGCAAACGAAGCGATCGCGCCGCCGCGCTCGATGTCGCCGACCAGCACGACGGGCACGTCCTCGGCTTCGGCAAATCCCATATTGGCGATGTCGCCCGCGCGCAGATTGGTTTCGGCGGGCGAACCCGCCCCTTCGACCAGCACCAGATCGCAACCGGATTTGAGCCGCGCATAGCTCTCGCGAACATGCGCAAGCAACCGGGGTTTGAGCGCGTGGTAGTCGCGCGCGGTCGCCTGGCCGAACACGCGCCCGTGGACGACGATCTGCGCGCCCGTGTCGCTCTGCGGTTTGAGAAGCACGGGGTTCATGTCGGTGTGCGGCGCCTGGAAACAGGCGGCCGCCTGCAACGCCTGCGCGCGCCCGATCTCGCCGCCGTCGCTTGTCACGGCCGCGTTGTTCGACATGTTCTGCGGCTTGAACGGGCGCACGGCAAGCCCGCGCCGGGCATAGGCGCGCGCGAGGCCCGCGACCAGCAGCGACTTGCCGACATCCGAGCCCGTCCCCTGGAACATAAGCGCGCGAGCGGCCATTCTGCGCCTAGAACTCCACGCCCGGCTGGGCCTTGATGCCGTCGCGAAACGGATGTTTCAGCAGCGTCATTTCGGTCGCGAGGTCGGCTGCGTCCAGCAGCCCTTGCGGCGCGTTGCGTCCGGTGGCGATGCAATGCTGGAAGGGCGGGCGCGCGGCCAGCGCTTCGAGCACGGGGTCGAGCGCCAGATATTCGTAGCGCAGCGCGATGTTGATCTCGTCGAGCAGCACCAGCTTGTAGCTTTCGTCGGCCAGCATGCGCTTGGATGCGGCCCAGGCGCGCGCGGCGGCCGCGATGTCGCGCGCTTTGTCCTGCGTCTCCCAGGTGAAGCCTTCGCCCATCGTCTGGATGTCGCAAAGTTCGGGAAAGCCGCGCAGGAACCTGGCCTCGCCCGTGTCCCAAGCACCCTTCACGAACTGCACGATGCCCACCTTCATGCCGTGCCCCAGGCAGCGCATGACCATGCCGAAGGCCGACGAAGATTTGCCCTTGCCCTTGCCGGTATGCACGATCAGCAGGCCCTTTTCGCCGACCTTGCCCGCCATCATTTTGTCGCGCGCGGCCTTGATGCGGCGCATTTTTTCGTTGTGATAGACATCGCTGGTCATAGCGTCCTCAAAATCGCGTCGAGCAAAGCGGGGATGTCGTTGGCGCCGGGCCGCCACAGGCCGCGCGCGCGCGCCTCGGCAAATCGTTCCGCCATCTCGTGCAACGCCGGCGGATTTTCGGCGGCGATGAATTCGCGCACCGCATCCGCGCGCAGATACGCGTCGAACAGCATGTCGAAATGGCGATGCTCGACCGCATCGGTCGTGGCGGCAAACGCAAACAGATAGTCGAGCGTCGCCGCCATTTCGAACGCGCCCTTGTAGCCGTGGCGCATGGCGCCCGCGATCCATTTGGGGTTGGCCGCGCGCGCGCGCACGACGCGCGCGATTTCTTCCTTGAGCGTGCGGATCTTCGGGCTTTCGGGACGCGAATGGTCGTTGTGGTAGATCGCGGGCACGGCGCCCGAAAATTTTTCGACCGCCGCCGCCAAGCCGCCTTCGAACTGGTAGTAGTCGTCGCTGTCGAGCAGATCGTGCTCGCGATTGTCCTGGTTGTGCAGCACCGCTTCGATGCGCGACAGGCGCTTTTCGAACAGCGCCTGCGCGCGCTGCCCTTCGGCGCCCGCGCGGTACGCATAGCCACCCCACGCGACATAGGCGGCCGCCAGGTCGCCCGCATCCTGCCAGCCGCCCTCGTCGATCAAGGCTTGCAGACCCGCCCCATAGGCGCCGGGCTTGGAACCGAACACGCGCGTGGCGGCATCGGCACCCCCGCCTTCGGCCGCAACGCGCGCGGCCAGCGGATTGAGGTGCGCCGGTTCCGCCAGTTTGGCGACCGCGCGCACGGCCGAATCGAACAGGTCGATCAGATTGGCGAACGAATCGCGGAAGAAGCCCGACACGCGCAGCGTCACGTCGATGCGCGGCCGGTCCAGCAGATCGAGCGACAGGATTTCGAAGCCCGTGACGCGCAGCGAGGCGGGCTCCCAGGTCGGGCGCACGCCCAGCAAGGCGAGCGCCTGCGCGATATCGTCGCCGCCCGTGCGCATGTTGGCCGTGCCCCACGCCGACAAAGCGACCGCGCGCGGCCAGTCGCCATGTTCCTGCACATGGCGTTCGAGCAGCAGCGTCGCCGATTTCCACCCCAGCGCCCAGGCCGAGGGCGTCGGCACCGCGCGCAGATCGACCGAAAAGAAATTTTTGCCCGTCGGCAAAACATCGGGCCGTCCGCGCGAGGGCGCGCCCGAGGGGCCGGGCGCCACGCGCCGCCCGTCGAGCCCGGCCAGCAACGCCGCCATCTCGGCCGCGCCGCTTTTGTCGAACGCGGGCGCAAGGGACGAAACGATCCACGCCTGCACGGCGGCACTTGCGGGCCCGGGCGCCGGCGCGCCATCGACGATCGCTTCGGCTTGGCTTTCGAGATCGGCCAAGGCGTCGCCATGCGCGGCCATATCGCAGTCGAGCGGATCGAAACGCTGGCCCAGATCGCTGGCGAGCGCGCGCAACAGCGATCGGTCGCCGGGTGCGGTTCCGGGCCTGGGCACGCGCGCGATCGCGGCCAGCGTGTCGCGGCGCTGCGTGCCGCCGGGCGAGGTTCCGAACACATGCAGCCCGTCGCGGATCTGGTGTTCTTTAAGTTCGCACAGCAGGCCGTCGAGCTTGGGCAAGGCCGCATTGGCGTCGTCGGCTGCGGCGATGCCGCATTCGCGGTCGAGCCCGGCCTTGCGCGCAAGATCGAGGATCGACGCGCCCAGATGGGCCAAGCGGCGCGGATCGAGGCGGCTGGCTTCGCCGTATTCGTCGATCAGGCGTTCGAGGGCGGCTTGCGCCCCGTAGGCGCCCGCGCGCGTCAAAGGCGGCGTCAGATGGTCGATCACGACCGCACTCGTACGGCGTTTGGCCTGCGTGCCCTCGCCCGGATCGTTGACGATAAACGGATAGAGATTGGGCACGGCGCCCAACGCCGCTTCCGGGAAACATGCCTCGCCAAGCGCCAGCCCCTTGCCCGGCAGCCATTCGAGATTGCCGTGTTTGCCGACATGCACGACCGCATGCTGCGCGCGCAGCCAGGCGTGGAACGCAAGATAGCCGTGCGGCGGCACCAGATCGGGATCGTGGTAGGTCTTGCTCGGGTCGATTTCGTAGCCGCGCGCGGGCTGGATCGCGACCGCGACATTGGCGAACAGATGCACGGGCAAGACGAACGCGTCGCCGTCCAGGCGCCGGTCGTCCTCGGGCCGACCCCAGCGCGCTTCGACGGCGCCGCGCACCGCCTCGGGCAGGTTTTTGTAGAACGCCAAATAATCGGCCAGCAAAAACCGCACGCCGCCCCGCTCGATTTTGCGTTTGTTGGTCGGTCCTGCGAGCAGCACGCGCATCAGCGCTGCGCTGTCGGCGGGAAAATCGCCGACCGCATAACCCGTTTGCGCCAGCGCCCGCAAAATCGCGACGCACGCGGCGGGCGTGTCGAGCCCGACGCCATTGGCCAGGCGCCCGTCTTTGCCCGGATAATTGGCGAGCACGAGCGCGATTTTGCGTGCGGCGGCGGGCGCGCGGCGCAGCTTGGTCCAATTGGCTGCAAGCGCCGCGACAAAATCGCAGCGGCCTTTGTCGGCCACGAACCCGACCAAATCGATTTCGCACGCGGCGTCGCGCCCCAGACTGTCCTTGAAGCCGATCGCGCGCGCCAGGATGCGCCCGTCAAGCTCGGGCAGCGCCACGTTCATGGCCACATCGCGGCTGGCAAGGCCGCGCGTGTCGGCGGCCCACGCGTCGCGGCTTTGGGCGGCCAGCACGGCCTGCAAAACCGGCACGTCGAAGGCCGCCAGCGGATCGCCGGCACCCACCGCAAAGCCGGTCAGATTGATCGCGATGTCGGGCGGCGATGCGGCAAGTTCGGCCGCGAGGTAGGCGCCGACATCGGCATCCTTGAGGCTCGACACGTAGAAGGCGTGCGGATCGAGACCGCGCGCGGCGAGCGATCGGGCCAGCGCGTCGACCGGCGCCAGATCGCCCGCCTGATAATGCGCGCGATAGAACACCAACGCCGCGACCGGCGCGCCCGGCCGCGCATGCGCATGCGCGTAGCGCCCGGCACGCGCCACCGGCACGGGTGCGGGCGCCTGGGCCAGGTCGCAAAAAGCGGCCAGCGCATTGGCGTAATTCTGCGGACCGCCATGGTCGAAATAGGCGTGCAGCCGTTCGAGCGTCGGCGCATCGAGCGTCGAGAGCTGCTGCAATTCGATGTCGGCGCGTTTGTCGCCGGGCAGCAGCGCCAGCTTGGCGCCCGTGCGCCGCGCGGTTTCGACCAGCCGGTCGACGCCGTAGGGCCAGTAGCTGCGCCCGCCCAGCAAGCGCACGACGATGGTCTTCGCGAACGCCGCCGTCCGCTCGACATAGAGATCGACCGCGTAGGGATGTTTGAGCGACTGCAGATTGGCCAGCCGCAGCGACTGGCCGGAACGTGCGCGCGCCAGCCCCGCAAGCTCGCTGTCCGCCATCGACAAAAACAGCGTTTCGGCCGGCGACTGGGCAAGATCGATCGCCCGGTCGTCGTCGACGACGCTGCCTTGCGGTGCGGCCAGCAGATGCATCAGGCGAGCGCTGCGCGGATCGCGCCCTGGTCGAGGCCTTTGCGGCCGATCACGACCAGGCGGCTCGCGCGCGCTTCGCCGTTCCGCCAGGGGCGGTCGAAATAGCGCTCGATGCGCGGCCCCACGGCCTGCAACGCCAGGCGCATCGGCTTGCCCGGCACGTCGAGAAATCCTTTGGCGCGAAGAACATCGTGCGCCGCGATGGTTTCGGCCAAGCGCATTTCGAAGGCGGCCGGATCGGCGATGGCGCCGATTTCGACCACGAAACTGTCGAAATCGTCGTGGTCGTGGTCGCCCAGCGCGTCGGCATGGCTCGGGCGCGTGGCAAGATCGTCTTCGGCTGCGGCCGCGATGCCCAGCAGCACGTCGAGCGGCACCTCGCCATGCGCGGCCGCGACCAGCTTGGCGCCTTTGCGCAGCTTGGCGCCCAAATCGGCGCCGAGCTTTTCGGCCGTGGCCGCATCGATGCGGTCGCTTTTGGTCAGCACCACCAGATCGGCGCAGGCGAGCTGGTCTTCGAACACTTCTTCGAGCGGGTTGTCGTGGTCGAGCGCTGGATCCGCCAGGCGCTGCGCCGCCAGCGCGGCTTCGTCGTCGGCAAAACGCCCCGACGCCAGCGCGGGACCGTCGACGAGCGCGATCACGCCGTCGACCGTGGCGCGCGCTTTGACGCCCGGCCAGTTGAAGGCCTGCACGAGCGGCTTTGGCAAAGCAAGGCCCGAGGTTTCGATGACGATGTGGTCGGGCGCGGGTTCGCGCGCCAAAAGATTTTCGAGCGTGGGCAGGAAATCGTCGGCGACCGTGCAGCAAATGCAGCCATTGGCCAGTTCGATCACGTCGCCGGGCGCGCATGTGCCGTCGGCGCAGCCGAGCAGCAATTCGCGGTCCATGCCGAGCGCGCCAAATTCGTTGATCACGAACGCGATGCGCCGGCCCTCGGCGTTGGCCGCCATTTGGCGCAGCAGCGTGGTTTTGCCCGCGCCCAGAAAGCCCGTCACCACGGTTGCCGGAATGCGTTTCATTCGGTTTTTCCCTTCAAGGCAAGCGGCAAACCTGCCGCCACAAAAACGACGTCGGTCGCGATCGCCGCGACCGCCTGGTGCAGGCGCCCGGCATGGTCGCGAAAATCGCGCGCCAGTTTGTTGTCGGGCACGATGCCGAGCCCGACCTCGTTGGACACCAGCACGACGGGCGCTCGGCGCTTTTCGAGCGCCCCCAGAAGCGCTTGCGTTTCCGCGTCGATGTCGCGCTTGGCGAACATCAGGTTCGACAGCCACAGCGTCAGACAATCGACGAGCATCGGCGCATGCGCATCGGCGATCGCGGCGGCGATACCGAGCGGCGTTTCCAGCGTGCGCCAGTTTTTGCCGCGCCGGTCGCGGTGCCGCGCGATGCGCCTGCGCATTTCGCCGTCGCCCGGTTCTGCGGTCGCAAGATAGAGCGCGGCGCCGCGCGCGCCCGCAACCGCGCGCACAAGCCCCTCCGCATAGACGCTTTTGCCCGAGCGTGCACCGCCCAGCACCAGAACGAGACGCGTCTTGGGCCCCGCTTTACGCGCCGGGCGCTTGGCAACCATGGTCCACCTGTCCCTCCCGCCGAGGACGGTTGTTGGCGAGGGGGATGCCCTCGGCGTCCGGGAGGTCTCCTGGCTCGGGGTCGTCGACGGGCCGCTTTGCCTTACCGGCCCCGCAAGCGGAGACCAGTGGCGAAGATTGGGCGGCCATTCTCGCCCTTACAGTTGCGGGGGCAGCGCCGGGGTGGCACGACAAAATTTGCCGCGCGTCACCGGTCTTCCCTGTCCGGATGCAATGACGTTAGTATCACAGACCGGCCGGGATGCAAAAGCCGATATGAAGCGGGCACAGATGCGGATTTTTGGCGCAATTGCGGTTTTGGGATTGGCGGCGCTGCTGGCGGCCGGTCCCGTCGCGGCGCAAACGCCGCCGCCCGGCACGATCCTGGCGCGCGCAACCGAAGCCACGCCCGAGCAGATTCGGTTCGCGCGCAATATCGGCGTCACTTTGCGCATCACGCGCGACGGACGGCTGTTCGTGGCGACCTGGTCGCCCAACCCCAATCCGCGCGGCTGGGTTGTGGTGCTGCCGGACGCCAAACGCTGGGCGCAGGAAGAAATCGCGCTGTGGCACCCCACGCTGGTGCGCAAATCGGTCGGCATCGTCGCGATGCAATGGTGGTACGGCACCGGCGACGGCCCGGTGCATTACGCCAATGCCGACGTGGTCTATCGCGAGCTCGAACAGGCCTTGCGCCAGATGGGCATGCGGCCGAACACGGCGATGCTGTACGGCGTGGGGCGCGGCGCCGAAATCGCCTACGCGATCCAAGCCTACGACCGCCACGCGGGCGGCAAGTTTTTCGGCGCGACCTTGGCCAATTCGGGCGCGATGGCCGAGGACGTCGCGGCCAATCGGCGCGTCGCGGAAGGCCAGTTCGGGCTCGGGCCGTTCGACGACACGCGCTGGATTTTCTTTTGCGGCGGGCGCGATGCCGATGCCAACCGCGCGGGGTGTCCCGCGATGCGCGGCGCCGCCAATGCGGTGCGCAGGTTCGGCGGCAAGAACGAGCTGTTCCTCGAAGAAGCGCGCGGCACGCGCACGACGCTGCTGCAAGAACAGCGCCTGATCGATTCCGCGATCGACAAGTATCTGTCGTTTCCTCGCTAAAGCGGGGGCCGGTTGACGAAACCCACGCGCCAGGAATGGCCGATGCCGCTGCCGTCGAGCCGGTCGAGGCGCGTGACCGACAGCGTGTCGATCACCAGCGCCAACGCGGTTTCGGCCGGCAAGGCCAGCGCATAGGCGACGGCCGCGCGAATCGTGCCGCCATGGCAGACGACGATCACGTCCTGGCCGCGATGCGCTGCCGCAAGTTCGTCCAGGGCGCCCGCCACGCGCACGCACACTTCGGCAAAACTTTCGCCGCCCGCCGGTTTGATGTCGGCCATCGACAGCCAGTGGCGATGCGCTGTCGCAGGATCGCCATGGCCGTAGGCGCCGATCTCGGCATAGGTGCGCCCCTGCCAATCGCCGAAACATTGCTCGATCATGTCCTGCGCGACAGGCATTTCGGGCGCGGGCTTGCCTTTGGCGGCCCAGATCGCGGCGGCGGTGCGCTTGGTACGCGAAAGGCTTGTCGTCGTCCACGCCCCGCCGTCGGGCACGAGGCGCGCGAGGCCCTGGAAGGCCACCGCGTTGGTCGTGTCGCACTCGACGTCCGTGGTGCCGTAGCAGCGCCCGTGCTGCCCCACGACGGGCGCGTGCCGCACCAGCCAGAAACGCGTGTCGATCAGTCCGTCCATGGTTTCAGCCCTCGTTGAAAATCAGAATCGCCAGCAGAAACGCGATTTCGCTGGCTTGCTGCACGCTGCCCAGCACGTCGCCGGTCTGGCCGCCCAGCAAACGGCGCGCCGCCGCGCACACATAGAACGTCGCGGCGGCGGCAAAAGCCAGCGCCAACGCCGCGCCAATCGGGCCGAGCGGCAGCGCCGCCAGAAGGCCCAGCAGCAGCGCGATGCGCGCGCCCGTTGCGCGCGGTCGGCCCGCCAGTTTTGCCATGCCGTCTTCGCGCGCGAAGGGCAGCGCCAGCATCGCCTGCACGATCGCCGCGCGCGACACGGCCCCCGACGCCATCAAGGCGAACGCCACCGTCTCGGGCGCGCCGATGGACGCGACGGCCGCAGCGCGCAAGCCCACCGAAAAAATCAATGCCAGCGTGCCGAACGCGCCGATGCGGCTGTCCCGCATGATCGCCAGGCGTTTGTCGGGCGTGCGCGCGCCCGACGCGTCGGCAAAATCGGCAAGCCCGTCTTCGTGCAGCGCCCCGGTCGCAAGGATCGAGGCCAGCACCGCCAGCAATGCCGCCACGATCGGCGGCAATCCCGCAAAACTGGCCCCGGCATAGACCGCAGCGCTGGCCGCGCCCGTCAGCGCGCCGACGACCGGGAACATCGCGGCGGCCGATGCCAACGGCGCCGCCGGAACGTTCGCCATCGGCAAGCGGGTCAAAAAACTTGCGGCCAGGCGAAATTTAGCGAACGCGCCAAGGGCGGGGGATTCGGGATCGGTCATACGGGCCAAAAATCGTCGGACTTGCAAAGGCAGCGGCCGGAAGATAGGACGCCCGGTGCCGCATTGCCAGAAACGAAAGTTCGAACCGAATGTCCGATCGCCGCCAACCCGTCGCCAGCTTCGCCGAAATCCGGGCGCTGCTGCCCGAATTGCCGGGCCCCGATGCGGATGCGGCGGCAAAAACGGCCGCACGCGAAGCCCAGCTCACCAAGCCGCCGGGCGCGCTCGGGCGGCTCGAAGAAATTTCGGCCTGGATGGCGCGCTGGCAAGCCAAACATCCGCCGAGCTGCAGCCGCCCGCGCGTCGCGGTGTTCGCGGGCAATCACGGCGTTGCCGCCCTTGGCGTGTCGGCATATCCCGCCGCCGTCACGGCGCAGATGGTGCAGAACTTCGTCGCGGGCGGCGCTGCCGTCAACCAGCTCTGCAAGATTTTCGATGCCGATCTGCGCGTCTACGAACTGGCGCTCGAACGCCCGACCGCCGATTTCACCGCAGGCCCCGCGATGCGCGAGGCCGAATGCGCGCACGCCATGGCCTACGGCATGATGGCGGTCGAACCCGGCATCGATCTTTTGTGCGTGGGCGAAATGGGCATCGCCAATACCACGTCGGCCGCGGCTTTGTGCGTGGGGCTGTTCGGCGGCACGGCGGCCGACTGGGTGGGTCCGGGAACGGGCGTTGTCGGCGACGCCCTCAAGCGCAAGATCGCGGCGGTCGAGGCAGCGGCGGCGCTGCATTTTGCCGAGCGCCGCGATCCGCTCGACGTGCTCGCGCGCGTCGGCGGGTTCGAACTTGCCGCGATCGCGGGCGCCGTTTTGGCCGCACGTTTGGCGCGCGTGCCCGTTCTGCTCGACGGCTTTGCGACCACGGTCGCCGCGTGCGTGCTGCACGCTCTCGACCCGCATCTGATCGACCATTGCCAAATCGCGCATGTGTCGGCCGAGCCGGGGCACAAGCGCCTGCTCGACAAAATCGGCCGCCAAGCGCTGCTGGATCTTGGCCTGCGTCTGGGCGAAGCGTCGGGGGCGGCGCTGGCCATCGGACTCGTGCGCGCGAGCCTTGCCTGCCATACTGGCATGGCGACATTCGCAAGCGCAGGCATTGCGGGCAAGGAGAGCTGATCATGCCGGTCATCAACCGTATCGCGGCCTTCCACGACGACATGAAGGCGTGGCGGCGCGACATCCACAGCCGCCCGGAACTCGCCTACGAAGAAAACCGCACGGCCGATCTGGTCGCCGCCAAGCTGCAGGAATTCGGCATCGCCGTGCATCGCGGCCTTGCCAAGACCGGCGTGGTCGGCACGCTCAGCGCGGGCAATTCCACGCGCGCCATCGGCCTGCGCGCCGACATGGACGCGCTGCCGATGGCCGAGAACAACGACTTCGCGCATCGCTCGCTCAATCCCGGCCGCATGCATGCCTGCGGCCATGACGGCCACACGGCGATGCTGCTGGGTGCGGCAAAATATCTGGCCGAAACCAAAAATTTCGACGGCACGGTGCGGTTCATTTTCCAGCCCGCCGAAGAAGGCGGGGCCGGCGGCCAGGCGATGGTCGACGAAGGGCTGTTCGACAAATTCCCGGTCGAAAGCGTCTATGGCCTGCACAATTGGCCGGGCTTCGCGAGCGGCACGTTTTCGGTGCGGCCGGGCCCCATGATGGCCTCGGCCGACCGGTTCGATCTGACCGTGCGCGGCCTTGGCACGCACGCCGCCATGCCCCAGCGCGGCACCGATGCCATCGTGTGCGCGGCGCAGATCGTCTCGGCCTTGCAGACGATCGCCTCGCGCGAGACGAGCCCGCTCGATTCGGTCGTCGTCAGCGTGACGCAAATCCATGCGGGCGAGGCCTACAACGTCATTCCTAACGAGTGCGTGCTGCGCGGCACGCTGCGCGCGTTCGAGCCCAAAATCCGCGACGGGCTCGAGGCCGCGATGGACCGCATCGCGGGCGGCATCGCCAAGGCAATGGGCTGCGAGATCGAGCTCAACTATATGCGCGGCTATCCGCCGCTCGTGAATACCGGCAAAGAGGTCGAGATCGCGGCGACCGCGATGCGCGCGGTCGTGGGTACCGGGCACGTCACGACCGACGGCGCGGCCACGATGGGCTCGGAGGATTTTGCCTTCATGCTCGAAGCCAAACCCGGCGCCTACGTGTTTTTGGGCAATGGGTCGGGGCCGTCGCTGCACAATCCGCGCTACGATTTCAACGACGAGATTTTGCCGATCGGCGCGTCCTACTGGGCGACCTTGGTCGAGCAGCATTTGGCGCGCGCGGGCTAGGCGCGTTCATTCGCTCGATTGCAGCAATTGGCCGCGCTGGCGCGCGCGCGCGAACGCGTACAAAAATCCGGCAAAACCGAGCGCCAGAAAAACCAGATTGAGCGCTGCCGCCGACGCCAGCAGATCCCAGCGGAACGTGTTTTCGATCAGCACGCTGCGCATGCCCTCGAACACATGCGTGGAGGGCAGCGCCCAGGCGACCGGCCGCAGCCAGACCGGCAGCACCTCGACCGGATACCAGACGCCCGAGACCGGCTGGATCAAAAAGATCGCCGCCCACGCGTAGGACTCGGCCGCAAGTCCGAAGCGGAACAGCAAGGCCGCGATGCCGAGCCCGATCGCCCAGCCGAACATGATCAGCATCGCCCAGAACGCGACCAGCGGCAGCCCCATTTCGAAAACCGAATAGTGGAACATCGGAATCGCGAGCAAGGCGGCGGGCACCACGCCGACCGCCGAGCGCAGCACGCCCATCGCCATCAGCGACAGGCCGAATTCGAACGGGCGCAGCGGCGCCACGAACAGATTGGCGAGGTTGCGCGACCACATTTCTTCGAGCAGCGCGAAGGTGAAGCCGAACTGGGCGCGCACCAGCACGTCCCACAGCAGCACGGCGCCGATCAGAACCCCGGCCGCCTGCGCGAACCAGTTCGAATGCTGGTTCAAAAAGACCGTGATGAAGCCCCAGATCACCATCTGCAAGGTCGGCCAGTACATCAGGTCGAACACGCGCGTCCACGAGCTGCGGAACAGATAGAAATGGCGCAGCATCAAGGCGCCGACGCGCGCGAGGCTGCCGCTCACGCTTCGCTCCGCCGCGCGATGTCGAGAAAGACCTGCTCCATGTCCGCGCGCCCGTAGCGCGCGACAAGATCGCCGGGCGACCCCCGGTCGACGATGCGCCCGCCTTTCATCATCAGCACCTCGTCGCACAGCCGCTCGACCTCGGCCATATTGTGCGACGCCAGCAGGATCGCCGCCCCTTCGCGCTTAGCGTAGCGCTCCAGATGTGCGCGCACGCGGTCGGCCGTGTCGGGATCGAGGCTTGCGGTCGGCTCGTCGAGCAGCAGCAGCGCCGGGCGGTTGATCAGCGCCTTGGCAAGGGCGGCGCGCGTTTTCTGGCCCGAGGAAAGCGAACCCGTCTTGCGGTCGAGCAGGGCCGCAAATTCGAGCTCCTCGGCGAGCTCGGCGATGCGCGTTTTGAGATCGCGCACGCCGTAGAGCCGCCCGAACACCGAAAGATTCTCGCGCACGGTCAAGCGGCCCGGCAAATCGACATAGGGCGAAGAAAAATTGATGGAGGGCAGTGCCCGAAAGCGGTGGCGCCCCATATCGTGGCCCAGCAACGCCACGCGGCCCGAACTTGGCACCAGAATGCCCAGCAGCATCGAAATCGTCGTCGTCTTGCCCGCGCCGTTGCCGCCCAGCAGGCCGCAGATGCGCCCGGCCGGCACCTGGAACGCGATTTCGTCGACCGCAGGCGCGCCGTCGGGAACAAAGCGTTTGGTCAGACGTTCGACATTGATCGCAAGCGCGGCCATGGGCTGATATATGGCGTGTTCGAGCGCCACTGGCCAGTGCCGCGTTCGGGAGAAAAAATGAGTTCCACGCCCGCCCTGTCGCAGCCCGCCCTGCACCCACCCATCGTGCCGCCGCCCGTCGGGCGCGTGCGGTTGCGCACGCTCATCGTCGTGCGCTGGATCGCGGTCGCCGGGCAAGCGGCGGCGATATTGAGCGTGCATTACGGGCTGGGCTACGCGCTGCCGCTGGCGGCCACGCTGGGCGCCGTGGGCGTGTCGGCGATTTTGAATGCGGTCCTGATGCTCGACCGTCCGCGCGCCGGGCGTCTCGACGACCGCGCGGCGGGCGCGGTGCTCGCCTACGACGTGCTGCAGCTCGGCACGCTGCTCTATTTCACGGGCGGCCTGCAGAATCCGTTTTCGGTTCTGCTGGTGGCCCCGATCGCGGTGGCGGCCGCGTCGCTGTCGCGCAGTTCGACCGTGTGGCTTGGCGTGCTCGCGATGGCGGTCGCGACCGTGCTTGCGGTCTGGCGCAATCCGCTGCCGTGGCCCGAGCCCGGGCTCGAACTGCCGCCGCTATTTTCGTTCGGCGTGTGGATCGCGCTTGCGATGGCGATCGCGTTCGTCGCGGCCTATGTCGCCAGGCTCGCCGACGAAGCGCGCCAGATGTCCGATGCGCTGGCGGCAGCCCAAACCGCGCTCGAACGCGAACAGCGCATGAGCGCGGTGGGCGGGCTTGCGGCCGCCGCCGCGCACGAGCTCGGCACGCCGCTTGCGACCATCGCGCTTGTTGCAAAAGAGGTGGCGCAGGACGCGCCGCCGGGCGCCCTCAAGGACGACGCCGAATTGCTGCTTCGCGAAACCATGCGCTGCCGCGACATTCTGGCCCGCCTTGCCGCCAAGCCCGAAACCGGCGACCCGCACGCCGATCCGTTTCCGCGCCCGCCTTTGTCGGTCTTGCTGCGCGAAATTGCGGCGCGCTACGCGCGCGGCGGCATTCCGGTGCGTGTCGCGGACATTGCCGACGATCCGGCCATGCCGCGCGCCTCCGATCTGGTGCAGGCGCTCGGCACGCTCGTCGAAAACGCCGGCAGTTTCGCGCAAAGCCGCATCGACATTGCGGCCGTGTGCGACGCGGCGACGGTGCGCGTCGAAATCGCCGACGACGGGCCGGGCTTCGCGCCCGAGATTCTCGCGCGCCTGGGCGAGCCTTATGTATCGACGCGCGTGGGCGAGGGCGAGCATATGGGGCTCGGCATTTTCATCGCGAGCACGCTGCTGGCGCGCCATTCGGGCACGCTCGCGTGCGGCAACCGGCCGCAGGGCGGCGCGTGCGTGACCGTTGCCTGGCCCAGAGCGGCGTTCGGCGCGTCCGCGCCAAGGAGAAGCGCATGACCGCACAAGAGACGCCCGCCAGATATCTGCTGATCGTCGAGGACGACGAAGCGTTCCGTTTGCGCCTGGCGCGCGCGATGGAGCGGCGCGGCTACGCGATTTCGACCGCCGAATCGATCGCGGCCGCCGAAGCCGCGATCGCCGAACACGCGCCCGAATACGCGGTGGTCGATCTCAAGCTCGGCGACGGTTCGGGTCTCGATCTGGTGCCGCTGATCCGCGCCCAAGCGCCCGACGCGCGCATCGTCATTCTCACGGGCTACGGCAATATCGCGACCTCGGTTGCCGCGATCAAAGCGGGCGCCGTCGACTATCTGCCCAAGCCCGCCGATGCCGACGCGATCGACGCAGCGCTCCAGTCCGTCGACCGCGCGTTGCCCGCACCCCCCGACCATCCGATGTCGGCCGACCGCGTGCGCTGGGAGCATATCCAGCGCGTGTTCGAACAGTGCGACCGCAACGTGTCGGAGACCGCGCGGCGCTTGAACATGCACCGGCGCACGCTGCAGCGCATCCTCGCCAAACACGCGCCGCGCGAAATGCAATGACAGCTGAGGCAAACCGGCTTGCGGGCGCGGCGGCGGCGGTGGCCGCCTTTGGCATGGGCCTCGCGTTGCGCCCGTTCGACGCCCTGGTCGCGATGCCGATCGCCGAGGATGGCTGGTACGCGCTGACCGTGGCGCGCAACATCGCCGCAGGCCACGGCGTGACCATCGACGGCGCGGTATGGACCAATGGCTTCCAGCCGCTTTTCACGTTTCTGCAGGCGCTGTGTTTTTTCGCGGCCGGCAGCGTCGAGGCCGATCTGCGGCTGTTCTACGCGCTTGCCTGGGCCGTGCATGTTGCGGGTGCCGTGCTCGTCGCAAGCCTTGCCCGCGATGCGCTCGAAGACCGCGCGGCCGCGCGGCTTGCGGGCGCGCTGGCGGCGCTTGGCTATCTGGCCGCGATCAAAAACTTCAACGATTTCTACACGGGTCTCGAAACCGGCCTGCAGATGGCGCTGATGGCGCTTGTCTGGCGGATCTATGCCGACGATTGGCGCCGCCGCCCGGCCGCGATGGGATTGGCGCTGGGCCTGCTGGTGCTCGCGCGCATCGATGCGGCGGTGTTCGTCGCGGTTTTTTGCGCGGTCGAGTTTTTGCGCGGGCCCGCGCCCTGGGCGTCGCGCTTTCGCGCCTGCTTCGTTGCGGGCGCGCTTGCGGTGCTCGTGTCGTCGCCCTGGTGGATCTACAACACGCTCGTCTTCGGCCATCCGATGCCGACCTCGGGCTTCGCGCAGCAGGATGCGGCGTTCGAAATCGAGCGCGTTTTCACGGCGCTGCGGGCGCTTGGCATCGTCGCGATGCCGTGGATTTTTGCGGGCGCCCACGAAGCCCTATGGAGCGATCTTCTGCGCGTCGCGGCGTTGGCCGGCATCGGCATGCTGGCGTGGCAGGCGCGCCGGCTGGCGTTGGCGCCTGCAATGGGCCGCTTCGCGTCGATCTTGCTGCTCGCCTACGCGGCGCTTGCGGTCTACTACACGCGCACCTTTTTTGCCGACTGGTTCTATATCCGCTATTTTGCGCCGCTCTCGCTGATCGCGTTCGTTTACGTGCCGGCTTTGCTCGCCCGGCAGACGCCGCGCCTGGGATCGGGACTGGGCGCTGCGGCCGGGATTGTCGCGATCGCGCTGTTCGCGGCATCGTGGAACGGCGTGGGCTTGTTCGGCGCGGCGGCGCACCATCGCCAGGCGGAACTTGTGGCGGCGCATGTGCCGCCGGGCGACATAGTGGCGGCGGGCCAATCGGGCACGCTTGGCTTCTTGCGCGCCCGCGTCGTCAATACCGACGGCAAGGTCAATCCCGAAGCGTTGCGCTGGCGCGGCCGCATCCCGGACTATCTCGATGCGCGCGGCATCAAATGGTTCGTCGATTCCGACTGGTATGTCGAACTCAATCTGGGTCTCGACCCCGCCGCCCGAGGCTGGAAATTGGCGGCCGAAAACGGCGACTTTTTCCTCTATCGGCGCGAGGGCCCCTAATATGCGTTTTCCTTGCCCAGAATCGCCAGCGGCGTGAGCGCCAGGATTTTCAGGTCGAACAGCAGCGACCAATTGTCGATATAGTGCAGGTCGAACTGCACGCGGCGGCGCATTTTTTCGGGCGTGTCGGTTTCCCCGCGCAGGCCGTTGACCTGCGCCCAGCCCGTCATGCCCGGCTTCACGCGGTGGCGCGCCAGATAGTCGTCGATGATCGTGGCGTATTGTTCGTTGTGCGCGACCGCGTGCGGGCGCGGCCCGACCAGCGACATGTCGCCGCGCAGCACGTTCAGCAATTGCGGAAATTCGTCGAGCGAGGAGCGGCGCAAAAACTTGCCGATGCGCGTGACGCGCGGATCGTCGCGGGTGGCTTGCGGCACCGAGGCGTCGTCCGCGCGCTGGTGGTACATGGTGCGGAACTTGAACACGGTGATTTCGTTGTTGGCGAAACCGTAGCGGCGCTGGCGGAACAGGGCCGGCCCCGGACTGTCGAGCTTGACGAGCGCGGCTATTGCCAGCAGCAGCGGCCCGAGCAGCACGAGCAATATCGCCGCCAGCACGCGATCTTCGAGCCCTTTGAGCACCAGGCTCCAGCCCGACAGCGGGCGCTCGAGCACCGAGAGCATCGGGATGCCCGCGATGGCGTGGAAACCGCGCGCGGGCAGATAGGTGCCGATATAGTCGGGGCACAATTTCACGTCGACCGGCACGATCTTGAGTTTTTTGATCAGTTCCTGCAGATCGGCCGAAGCCTGCCAGGGCAGCGCCACCACGATTTCGTCGACCGGATGCGTGCGGCAATAGGCGATCAGATCGTCGACCGTGCCGGCCAGGCGCTGGCCTTCGATCGTTTCCGGCATGCGGTCTTTGCGGTCGTCGAACACGCCCACGATGCGGCATTCGTGCGTCGCCACGTCGGCCAGATGTTTCAAAAACGCGCGGCCCATTTCGCCCGCCCCGATCACCGCCACGTTCATCGCCAGGCGCCCCTGGCGCCGCCAGCGGTCGATCTGCACGAGCAGCAGCAGGCGCACCAGAATGAGCCCGCCAAACCCCAGCGCCAGCCAGCCCAGCGCAAAAGCGCGGCTGAAGGCGACCGAGGTTTGGGTGAAATAGGCAAGCGCGATCAGGCTCGCCATCACGCCCGTCCACGCCATCGCGATTTTGCCGAACTGGCTGGCGAGCCTGGAGAGATTCTCGAACACATAGACGCGCGCGATCTGCAGATAATTGGCCGCAAGCCCCATCGCCGCCAGGATCGCGATCAGATAAAGGTCGGGGACGGCCAGATTGTCGTGCCGCGCCCAGTAGGCGGCAAAACCGGCGGCGGCCACAATGCCGGCATCGGCGACGCGCAGGCCGCCGAGCACCAGGGTTTGCAGATCGGCCGCAACGACGGTCGTTTTGCGTTTCATTCCAGAAGTTTGATCGAAGATGCCTAGTGTTTCGGGACGCGCGAGCATAGGCCACCCTGGGGCTGGAAGCAAAGTCCATCTCGGGACAAAACGGGCCAGACGGGTGTAGAATTTCCCGCGATGGAGCTCGATCTCGATCTTTTGACATGGGGCATGCTGCTGGTGGCCGCGTTGGCGCTGGCGGCGCGCGTGCGCGTGGCGTTCGACCGTCGCGAAGCCGAAAAGCGGCCCTTCGAAGATGTCGAAATCCGCGTCGTGCGCCGGTCCAAAACGCCGGCGGCACCGGCCGGCATTGCGCCCGCGATGGCCGTGCGCTTTGCCGCCAACTCTGCCGGTCCCGATCCAGAGGACGCCGTGCGCCGCATGACCCGCACCCTGCTGGCCCTTGCCGACAAACGCGACCCGGTGGGTGCCGCACAGGCGCGAAGGGCCGCGGCCCGGATCACGACTTTGGCCGCGAGCCGCGGCATTGGCGGCGAGGACGTGGAGCGCGCGGCGCTGGCGGGCATGCTGCTGAAGCTCGGCCCCGGCGTTTTGCCGGCCAGCCTGCAGCCCAAACCCGAACGCGCATTTTCCAGCGTCTTGATGGAGACGGCGCATCTGGAGGGACCCGTGCCTGCGATCGTCAAGGCGATCCGCGAGGGCGGCCCCGTCGACAAACAATTGGAGCCGCTGGTGGCGCTGGTGCGCGAGGCGGCCTGACGCGGGCCCGGCGTGCGCTGGAATGGGCGCGCCGTCGCGGGCGTTGTGTCTTGTCCGCAGCCCTGTTATTCGGACAGCGCGTTCACGGTCTTTTGGGAAGGTTCGGCATGTCCTTGCGCAAACGGATTCTGGTGACGGGCGGAGCCGGGTTTTTGGGCTCGCATTTGTGCGCGCGCCTGGTCGGCGCCGGGCACGACGTGCTGTGCGTCGACAACTACTTCACGGGTTCGAAAGACAACATCGTCCCGCTGTTCGGCAATCCGCATTTCGAGGTGCTGCGCCACGACGTGACGATGCCGCTCTATGTCGAGGTCGACGAGATCTACAATCTCGCCTGCCCGGCCTCGCCGATCCACTACCAGTTCGATCCGGTGCAGACGACCAAAACCTCGGTGCACGGGGCCATCAACATGCTGGGCCTCGCCAAGCGCGTGAAGGCCAAGATCTTCCAGTCCTCGACGTCGGAAGTGTACGGCGACCCGGAAGTGCATCCCCAGCCCGAGGAATATCGCGGCAACGTCAATCCGATCGGCCCGCGCGCCTGCTACGACGAAGGCAAGCGCTGCGCCGAAACCTTGTTCTTCGACTATCACCGCCAGCACGGCACGAAGATCAAGGTCGCGCGGATTTTCAACACCTACGGTCCGCGCATGCACCCCAATGACGGGCGCGTGGTGTCGAACTTCGTGGTCCAGGCCTTGAAGGGCCAGGACATCACGATCTACGGCGAAGGCACCCAGACGCGCAGCTTCTGCTATGTCGACGATCTGATCGAAGGTTTTGTTCGCCTGATGGACAGCCCCGATGCGGTGACGGGCCCGGTCAATCTCGGCAATCCGCACGAATTCACGATCCGCCAATTGGCCGAGCGCGTGATCGCGCTGACGGGTGCCAAATCCAAGCTCGTGCAGCGCCCGCTGCCCGCCGACGATCCGCTGCAGCGCAAGCCCGACATTTCCAAGGCCAAAAAGCTGCTCGACTGGGAGCCGAAAATCCAGCTCGACGACGGCCTCAAAAAGACGATTGCGTATTTCGACGATCTGCTGCGCCGCAATGTCGGCCCCGCCCCGGTGGGTGCAAAGATCTAGCGGCATGGAAATTCTGATCTTCGCGGCGGGTCTTTTTGTCGGCGCGCTTGGCGTCTTTTTGCTGCTGCGGCGGCGCGACGATTCGGCCGAGCGCGACCGGCTCTACAAAGAAATGCTCGAAAAAGCGGGCGCCAACGAGCGCGATTTGCGCGCCCGCCTGGATGCGGCGGCCCGCGCGCAGACCGATCTCTCGGACATGCGCGCCAGGGCTGCGGGCCTCGAAGAAGCGCTGAAGGCCGAACGCGCGCAGGGCGCCGAGAAACAGGCGCTGTGGCTCGCGGCCGAAGCCAAATTCGTCGACACGTTCAAGGCGCTGTCCTCGGACACGCTGAAGGCCACGCAGACGCAATTTTTGGAAGTGGCGGCGGGCGATCTGGAAAAACGCCAAGTCGCGATCGACGGCGTGGTCGGGCCCGTGCGCGAAGCCCTCGAAAAGATGGGTTTGCGTCTGGCCGAAATCGAACAGGCGCGGGCGCAAAGCTACGGCGCTTTGACCAAGCAGGTCGAAAGCCTGGGCGAGCGCAGCGAGCGTCTGTCGATGGCCACGACCAATCTGACCCAGGCCCTCAAAAATCCGGCCGTGCGCGGCAAATGGGGCGAGAATACGCTGCGCCGGTGCCTGGAAATCGCGGGCCTCAACAGCCACATCGATTTCGACGAACAGGTCAGCGTGGCGCAGGACGGCAGTTCTTCGCGTCCCGACGTCGTGATGCGCCTGCCGGGCGGGCGCGCGATCGTGATCGACGCCAAGGCGCCGGCCGAAGCGTATTTCAACGCCCACGACGCGACCGACGAGGGCGAGCGCCTGCGCTTCTTGAAGGACCATGCCGCCAAACTCAAAAACCATGTGCGCGCGCTGGCGGGCAAAGGCTACGGCGCCAAGGTCGAAGGCTCGCCCGAATTCGTGCTGATGTTCTTGCCCAACGAAGCGCTGCTGAGCGCCGCCGTCGAGGCCGATTTCGAACTGCTGGAATTCGCCGCAAACCAGCGCGTGGCGTTGGCAACGCCGCTGACCTTGCAGACGATGCTGTGGGTCATCGCCTATGCCTGGCGCCAGGAAGGTCTGGCGGCGAACGCGCGCGAAATCCAGAAGCTCGGCACCGATCTCTACGACCGCATCAAGATCGTGGCGGGCCATGTGAAGGATATCGGCGAGGCGCTGAACGACGCGACCAACGCCTACAACAAATCGGTGTCGTCGCTGGAAACGAGGCTGCTGCCGAGTGCGCGCAAACTTCGCGATTTCGAGGCCGCCGGCCCCAACGCGCCGGACATCCTGCTGCCGCCCGTCGAAGTCGCGGCCAAGCCGTTCACCAAGCAGGAACTGCTCTGACTATTCGCCCGCGTATTTCTGTTCGTCGGCCCAGTACGCCGGAAAACCGACAGCTTCCTGGAGGCTGGAAAAATCGAGCTGTGCCGGGTGCGCCACGGTCGAACCCGGCACCAGCGCGGCATAGGTCTGGCGCAGGCTGGCGATCAAGCCCGCCAAGGCCGCGACCGGATAGACCGCGAGCCGATAGCCGAGCGCTTGCAGCTCGGCTGGCGGCAATACGGGCGTTTTGCCCTGGAACACCATATTCGCCATGCAGGGTTTTTTGACGGCGGCACAAAAAGCCCGCATTTCCGAAACGCTCTCCGGCGCTTCGAGGAACAGGATGTCCGCGCCCTCGTCGGCAAAATCCTGGCAGCGCGCCAAGGCATCGTCGAAGCCGTCGACCGCCCGCGCATCGCTGCGCGCCAGGATCAGGATATCGCCCTGGCCGGAAGCGCGCAGAGCATCGCGCGCTTCGCAGGCCGCGCGGATTTTGAGCCGGGCCTCGCGGCGCGAGACGACCTGCTTGCCCTGCGTGTGGCCGCATTTTTTGGGGCTCGCCTGGTCTTCGAGCATGATCGCGGCCGCCCCTGCCCTGGCGAACTCCGCGACCGCGCGCTTGACGTTGAGCGCGTTGCCCCAGCCCGTATCGCCGTCCCCGACCAGCGGCACGCCGTCGGCCGCCGCAAGGCAGCCGCGCAGCTGGTCGAGCATTTCCCCCATCGAGACGAGGCCGGCATCGGGCAGGCCCAGCCGCACGGCCGAAACGCCGAAGCCGGTCATGAACAGCACTTCGTGCCCGGCCTCGCGCGCGAGTTTGGCGGACAGCGCGTCGAACACGCCGGGCATGACATGCAGGCGGGGCTGGTCCAGCAGCGTTTGCAGGCGCATTGCGGCGTTCATCGACGGGCTTTCCTCGCGTTCGGCGGCTCTTGACCAAGTCGGCCGGGCGTCATAACTAACGTTTTATGGCCCTTCGCGACATTCTTATTGCGCCCGATCCGCGTTTGAAGATCAAGGCCGAGCCGGTCGGCCGGGTCGACGCGTCGGTGCGCGCCTTGATGGACGACATGCTGGAGACGATGTACGCCGCCAACGGCATCGGCCTGGCGGCGCCGCAAATCGGCGAGGCCAAGCGCGTGATCGTTATGGACATAGCGCGCGAAAAAGAGGGCGCGCCGCCGCGCCCGATGCGCATCGCCGATCCCGAAATTTTGTGGGCGTCGGAGGAGACGGTGGCGGGCGAAGAAGGCTGCCTGTCGGTGCCCGAGCATTACGCCGATGTCGAGCGCCCGGCCAAAGTGCGCGTGCGTTTTCGCGACGAGAACGACGCGGTGCAGGAACTGGATTGCGAAGGCCTGCTGGCCGTGTGCATCCAGCACGAGATGGACCATCTGACCGGCACGCTGTTCGTCGACCATCTTTCCAGCCTCAAGCGTTCGATGATCCTGCGCAAACTGCAGAAGACCAAGCGCATCAAGGCCGAGGCGTGAGCGCCAAACGGCGGCTGGCCTTTATGGGCACGCCGGTTTTTGCGGCCGCCGCCCTCGACGCGATCGCCGCCGCCGGGCACGACATCGCTTGCGTCTATACCCAGCCCCCGCGCCCCAAAGGCCGCGGCCAGCGCGATGCCGAAAGCCCCGTGCATCGGCGCGCCCTCGAACTCGGTTTGCCGGTACGCCACCCCGCCAATTTCAAGGCCGACGAAGACCGCCTGGCGTTCGCGGCGCTCGAACTGGAGATTGCGGTCGTCGCGGCCTACGGCTTGCTTCTGCCCCAGACAATCCTGGATGCGCCCGAACGCGGCTGCCTGAACATCCACGCCTCGCTGCTGCCGCGCTGGCGCGGGGCGGCACCGATCCAGCGCGCGATCGAGGCGGGCGATGCCGAGACCGGCATCGCGATCATGCAAATGGAAGCGGGCCTCGATACCGGGCCGGTGCTGCTGGAGCGCCGCCTGGCGATCGGCGCCGATGCCACCGGCGGCAGCCTGCACGACGCGCTGATGGGCTTGGGCGCCGAGGCGATCGTCGAGGCGCTCGCGCGGCTCGAGACCTTGACGCCGCAACCGCAGGGCGAAGGCGCGATCTACGCCAAAAAGCTCGGCAAGGACGAAGCCAGACTCGATTGGCGCCGTCCGGCCGGCGAACTGGAACGCCGCATCCGCGCCTTCGACCCCGTGCCGGGCACCTGGTTCCAGCACCAAGGCGAGCGCTTCAAGGTGCTGGCGGCCAGCGCCGTCGATACGGCAGCACCGGCCGCCCCCGGCACGATTCTGGCCGAACCTTTGATTGTGGCGTGCGGCCAGGGCGCTTTGGCGATCGGTCGCGTGCAGCGCGCGGGGCGCTCTGCGATGTCGGCGGCGGAATTGCTGCGCGGGCTGGCCCTTCCGCCCGGCACGGTTTTGGATTCGGACCCGTGAACCGGTACAAGCTGACGCTCGAATATGACGGCAGCGACTTCTATGGCTGGCAGCGTCTGGCGGCGGGGCCCAGCGTGCAGGAAACGCTGGAAACCGCCTTCGCCAAATTCTGCGGCCACGCGGTGACGGTCCAGGGGGCGGGGCGCACCGATTCGGGCGTGCATGCGTTGGGCCAGGTGGCGCACGTGGATTTGGCCCGCGAGTGGGACGCAGCTAAAATCCGCGACGCGCTGAACTGGCACTTGAAACCGCACAAAGTGCAGGCCTTGACGGTGGAGCCGGCGAGCGCCGATTTCCACGCGCGCTTTTCGGCCGTGCACCGCGCCTATATTTTCCGCATCTGCGACCGGCGCGCGCGGCCCGTACTCGACTGGGGCCGCGTGTGGCATATCAACCGGCGCCTGGACGCGGATGCGATGCACGCGGCCGCCCAAATGCTGGTGGGGCACCACGATTTCAGCAGTTTTCGCGCAGGCGATTGCCAGGCCAAAAGCCCGCAAAAAACGCTCGACCGGCTCGATATCCTGCGCCAGGGCGACGAGATCGTGGCCTTTGTCGAAGCGCGCTCGTTCCTGCACCACCAGGTGCGAAATATGATCGGTACGCTCAAACTGGTCGGCGACGGGTCGTGGCATGCGGGCGACGTTGCGGCGGCTTTGGCGGCCCGCGACCGCCGCGCCGCCGGCCCCACCGCCCCGCCGGAGGGGCTCTATTTGGCGCGTGTGGAATACGCGACGAAATAGGCGACGACAGGCGACCGTCACCTATTTATCCCCTTGATATCGCTGGCATGTAACCGCGCCGACGAGGGGCGGTGACGCCCAAATTCTCTTCACTTGTCAAACAGCACCCGCCACGAAGGACGATGGCGGAATTGAAGCATTTTTATTGGATTGAAGCAAGAACTATGCATATTTACCCTATTTACTTTCTGCGCATTGAAGCTAGCCGCGCTTGAACCCCGCCGCCTGGCGCGCAAGCGTTTCGATGGCCGGCCAGTCTTTGGCGGCCAGCAAATCCTTCGGCACCACCCACGAGCCGCCCACGCACGCGCAGTTGGGCTCGGCCAAAAAGGCCGGGATGTCGGCAGGCTTGATGCCGCCCGTCGGGCAAAACTGCACGTCCGGGTAGACCGGCCCCATCGCCTGCAGCCAGCCGATGCCGCCCGCGACGTTGGCCGGAAACAGCTTCATTTCGCGAAAGCCGAACTCGCGCGCCTGCATGATCTCGCTGGCCGTCGCGACGCCCGGAATGAACGGGAAGCCTGCCGCGCGCACGGCCTGGGCCAGATCGCGCGTGAGGCCCGGCGACACGCCGAACGCGGCCCCGGCATCCTGGGCGCGCGCCAGATCGCCGGCATTCAGAATCGTGCCGACGCCGATGCTGGCGTCGGGCGCTGCGGCCAGCATGGCTTTAAGCGCGTCGAGCGCTGCGGGCGTGCGCAGCACCACTTCGAACGTGCGCACGCCGCCCGCCACCAGGGCGCGCGCCAGATCGCCCGCGCTTGCAGGATCGGCCAGCGTCAGGATCGGCATGACCGGGCCGCGCGCCAGAATTTCGCGCATCGTGCGGGGCAGGCTGGGCATCGTTTGGTTCCTCCCGAAAACGAAGCGCGACGATATCGGGGCAACCGACGGCGGGCAACACCGTTTGGCGTTCGGCGCAAAACCGCTATGCTTGCGCCCGATGGCCGACGACGCACCCCCATCCCCCGAAGCGACCCCGCCGCACGCCTTGCTGCGCTCCCAGCGCCAGTTCGCCGACGCGATCGACGGCATGCGCGACGGCTTCGTGCTCTACGACGCGCACGACCGGCTGGTCGCCTGGAACAAACGCTTCCAGCAAATGTACGAATATCCCGACGCGCTGCTGCAGCCCGGCACGCCGTTCGAAAAGATCATCACCCACGGCTCGCACTGGCCGCTCTACGGCTTCGACGAGGCGGCGCGCGCGGCCTTCGTGGCCGAGCGCGTCGCGCGGCGCGCCAATCTGGGCCAGATCTACGAACGCCATCTGACGGACGGGCGCGTGTTCCAGGTCGCCGAATCGCCCACGCAGGACGGCGGCATCGTGGTGGTCGCGCGCGACGTCAGCGAACAGCATGCCGCGCGCTCGGCGGCCGCGACCGCCGACCGGCGCTTCCACGAAGGTCTGGAAGCGCTGGGCGAGGGCTTCGCGCTCTACGATTCGCGCGGCTGTCTGCTCGCGTGGAACTCGCTCTACATGGCGCACTACAAGGACGCGCGCGAGCGCGTCGCGGTCGGCATGAAATTCGAAACCCTGCTCGACGAAATTCTGCGCGACCGCATCTGGCACGGCCACGACGAAGCGCGCGCGCGCTTCGTGCAGGCAAGCCACGAAGGCCGCAACGACAAAAGCCTGCCCTTCCTGCTGGAACTGCCCGGCGGGCGCAAGATCGAGGGCGTCGAGCGCCCGACCGCCGATGGCGGGCGCATTTCGATCATGCGCGACGTGACGGCCGAACGCGCGGCGCAGCGCGCGCTGGCGCAAAGCGACCAGCGCCTGCGCGACGCCATCGCGGCGATGAAAGACGGCCTGCTGCTGTGCGACCGCGACGGCCTTGTGGTGCTGTGGAACGCCCAGTTCGAGACGATCTTCCCGCATCTCAGCGGCCGGCTTCGCGTCGGCCAGCATGCGCGCGAATTGTCGGCCCTGGGCGTGGCGGCGGGCCTGCGCGACGCGGCGTTTCCCGACCTCGACTGGGCCACCGCCATCCATCGCCGCATGCAGCAGCCGTCGGCCAATATCGACGTGCTGCTGCCCTCGGGCCGCGTTGCGGCCGTCGCCAACCGCGCGACCGACGATGCCAGCCGGCTGACCGTGGCGCGCGACGTGACCGAGGAGCGGCGCAACCTGCAGCGCCTGGCCGAAAGCGAAATCCGCTTCCGCGACTTTGCCCAGGTCACGTCCGACTGGTTCTGGGAAACCGACGCCGACCACCGTTTGACGTTCGTTTCCGACCCGCGCGGCAAGCTGCGCGTGGATTTCTCGACGCTGCTGGGCCGCACGCACTGCCAGCTTTTCGCAAGCAACGCGGCCTTCCCGGCCGACGCCGCCCAAACGCACCATGCCGACCTTGTCCAGCGGCGCGCCTTCCGCGATTTCGCCTTCCCCTTCCAGCAGAGCGACGGCACGCACGAATGGCTCGAAATTTCGGGCATTCCGCTGTTCGACGAAGCGGGCGCGTTCGCGGGCTATCGCGGCGCCGGGCGCGTGGTCAGCGAGCGCGTGCGCGCGCGCGACAATCTTGCCGCCGCCCTCGACGCGGCCCAGACCGCGCGCGAGACGGCCGAAAAAGCCAACCGCGCCAAGACCGATTTTCTGGCCGCGATGAGCCACGAAATCCGCACGCCGATGAACGGCGTGATCGGCATGGCGAGCGTGCTGCTCGACGGCAATCTCGAACCCGCCCAGCGCAAGGCGCTCGAGACCGTGCGCGATTCGGGCGAATTGCTGCTCGAAATCATCAACGACGTGCTCGATCTTTCCAAGCTCGATGCCGGGCGCATGGAGTTCGACGCGCACCCGTTCGAGCCCGCAGCCGTGGCGCAAGGCACGCTCGATCTGCTGGCCGGGCGCGCGGCTGCCAAAAAACTGCCGCTGCGCCTGGAAATCGCCGCCGGCGTGCCGGCGCGCGTGCGCGGCGACGGCGGGCATTTGCGCCAGATCCTGCTCAACCTGCTCGCCAACGCGGTCAAGTTCACGGATGCCGGCGAAGTGCGCCTGCGCGTATTGCCCGCGCCGTCGGGGGCGCTGGCGCTGCGCTTTTGCGTGCACGACACCGGCATCGGCATAGCACCCCACCGCCACAAGGATCTGTTCCAGGATTTCAGCCAGATCGACGGCACGATCACGCGCCGCTATGGCGGCACCGGGCTGGGGCTTGCGATCAGCCGACGCCTGGCCGAGGGCATGGGCGGCGCAATCTGGGTCGACAGCGCCTTGGGGCGCGGCAGCGTGTTCACGCTGGAATTGCCCTTCGCCGTCGCCGAACCCGAGCCCGCGCGTGCCGAAGCGGCGCTGGCGCCGACATTGCGCGCGGGCTGGCGCATTCTGCTGGCCGAGGACAACGCGACCAACCGGCTGGTCGCGCAGTCGATGCTCGACAGCGTCGGCATGGCGGCCGACATCGCGGTGGACGGGCGGGCGGCGCTGGCAGCCGCCCAAGCGCAGCCCTACGATCTGATCCTGATGGACGTCCACATGCCCGAAATGGACGGGCTGGCCGCCACGCGCGCGATCCGCGCGCTGGCGCACGCCAACGCCAAAACGCCGATCGTCGCGGTCACCGCCAACGTCTTCGAGACCCACGCGGCCGAGTGCCTTGCCGCCGGCATGAACGATTTTCTCGCCAAACCGTTCCGCAAGGCCGACCTGCTGGCCGCCATTTCGCGCAACGTCGTGGGCAAGCGCCCAGACCCCTGATAGTCTTAGGTGTCAGCCGATCCAAACCGGAGCACCGAACCATGATCATGACCACGACCGACAGCATCGAGGGCCGCCGCGCGACCGCCTATCTGGGGGTCGTTTCGGCCGACATCGTTTTGGGCTCCAACATGTTCCGCGATTTTTTCGCCTCGGTGCGCGACTGGGTCGGCGGGCGCGTGGGCAGCTACGAAAAAATCTATGCCGACGCCAAAATGGAAGCGCTGGCCGAACTCGAAAAACGCGCGGCCGCCTTGGGGGCCGACGCCGTGATCGGCATCGATCTGGACTACCAGACGATCGGCGGCGACAGCAAGACGCTGCTGATGGTCTCGGCCAACGGCACGGCGGTCAAACTCGGCTGATGCCTTTCAAAGCGCTCGTCCTCGCCATGGGCATTCTGGCTGCAATCTTGGGTTATTTCGGCTACGACCGCATGGTCAAGACCCAGATCGTGCAGTATCCCGCGACCGACACATGGCAATTGCTGCAGGCCGCCTCGCGCGACGGGGCGCTGGGCGTTGCAACGCTGGGCGGCGCGTTCGGGCTCGATGCCGAGGCGCTCAACGCGCAAATCGCGGCGGCGTTGCGCGCCAATTTCTCCGACCCGTGGCTGCGCTTCGAGACCGACCCCGCCAAGCCGCACAACGGCTTCCGCCTGGTTTTCCTGCCCGATGCCGCCGACGGGCGCCAGCCCGATTTTGCCCAAGCGTGCGCGGGCACGCGCCATCGCCAAGCGCCCGACAGCGAAAACTTCAATCTGTTCGCCGTGCTGTGCGGGCCCAATGGCGTTGCGGGCGCCGCGCAAGGCTGGCTGAAACGCCCCGCCGACGCGCAAGACCCGGCGCTCGCGCGGCTGTTCGTGCAAATCGGCAACTCGGCCATGCGCGGCAAGACATAGAATTCGCGGTATCCGCTTAACCATTCCTAAACCCTCGGGGGCCGATAAGGGGGGATGCGCAACCGCCCCGCGTCGCCAGTGCTTCTTGCATCGCCCTTGTCCGCCGAACTCGCCGTGCTCGACGCGATGGCGGATGCGGTGCTGGCGATCGACGCGAATTTTGCCGTCGCCTGGGCCAATCGCGCGGCCGGCCGCCTGTTTGCGACAGCGCCCGACAGTCTTGCGGGCCTGCGGCTGGCCGCTTTGGTGCCAAGCGCGCCGGACCTGGCCGACAAATGGGACGGCGCGCCCGACACCGCGTTCGACGCGCGCGCCCAAACGCTCGATGGGCGCGTCTTTCCCGCGCGGCTCGCCATGGGCCTCTATGCCGGGGCCGGTTCGCGTCTGCATATCTGCACGGTGCGCGATCTTGGCGAGCAGCACGCGCTCGAACGCCAATTGCGCCTGCACGCGCTGCGCGACGCGCTGACCGGCCTTGCCACGCGCGCGCTGTTTCTGGAACAGATCGCCAGCGCCCTGGCGCGGCGCGCGCCCGCGGCACGCGGCGTTCTGGCGGTGGCGTGCCTCGGGCTCGACCGGTTCAAGACGGTCAACGATTCGCTGGGCTATCGGGCGGGCGACGAATTGCTGGCGCAGACCGGGGCGCGGCTGGCGGGCGAATTGGGCCCGCATGCCGTGCTGGCGCGCATCGGCGGCGACGAGTTCGGCCTGCTGATCGACGGTGCGGCGCGCGAAGCGGACGCGGCCGTGCTGGTCGAGCGCGCGCTGGGGCTGTTCGCCCAGCCCTTCGCGCTGGCGGGCCGCCTTGTGCCGGCCGGCGGTTCGATCGGCCTGGCGTTTGCGGCCTCCGAAAACGCCGAGAACCTGCTCGCGAACGCCGACATCGCGTTGCAGCGCGCCAAACGCAGCGGCGGCGGACGCATCGAAATTTTCGAACCCGGCCGCCACAACAAGGCGCTGGGCCTGCTCGAACTGGAACTGGCGTTGCGTGCCGCGTTGGCCGCCAACGAGTTCGACGTGGTCTACCAGCCGATCGTCGACATTGCCGACGGCGCGCTTGGCGGCGTGGAGGCGCTGCTGCGCTGGAACCGCAGCGGCGGCAGCGCGGTATCGCCTGCGGTCTTCATCCCGATCGCCGAAGAATCGGGCCTGATCGTCGAGATCGGCGAATGGGTGTTGCGGCGCGCCTGCCAGCAGATGGTCGAATGGCGCAAGCGCTTTGGCGACGCCGCACCCGGCTATGTGTCGGTCAATCTGTCCGCGCGGCAGCTCGAACGCGCGGACCTGCCCGCCCTCGTGCGCCGCGTGCTGGCCGAAACCGGGCTGCCCGCGCGCCATCTGGAACTCGAACTCACCGAATCGGCGGTCATGCAGAATGCCGACGCCGGACGCGACGTGCTGCGCGAGGTGGTGGCGTCGGGCGTGGCGCTGTCGATCGACGATTTCGGCACGGGCCAATCGTCGCTCTCGCAATTGCCGCGCCTGCCGATCGGCAAGATCAAGATCGACCGCGCGTTCGTGGGCCGCATGGACAGCGAGAGCGAGTGTTTCGAAATCGTGCGCGTCATCGTGGGCCTGGCGGCGGCGCTCGGCATGCGGGCGGTCGCCGAGGGCATCGAGCGCGAAGGCCAGGCGCAGATGCTGCGCCAAATGGGCTGCCGCCAGGCCCAGGGCTATTTTTTCCACCGGCCCATGGCGGCGAGCGCGATCGACGCTTTGTGCGCCGCGCGCGTCAGCGCCTGAACATCTCTTTGGACGCCAGCACCGCGCCGCCGACGATCGCGAGCGCTGCCAGCGCCAGCGCAAGACTGGGCGTGCCCTTGCCCGCCAGCAGCAGCAAGCCGGTCGACAGCAGCGGCGTGACATACGAGGCCGCACCCAGCGCCTTGATGTCGCCGCGCTTCATGCCGATGTCCCACAGATAGAACGCGAGCCCGACCGGCCCCAGCCCCATCGCCAGCATCGTCGCCCATTTGTCGGCGCCGCCCGCGAACGCGGGCTCGAACAGCGCGTGGCAGATCCACGCGAGCGCCGCGGTGCCAGCACAGAAACCCGCGACCGCGTCGCTCGACACGTCGCCAAAGCGCCGCGAGAGCACCGAATAGCCGGACCACAAAAACGCCGCCGCCAGCGCAAATCCGTAGCCGAGCAAACTGAAGCTGGCCTCGCCGTCCAGCGATTGGCCGACGATGAGCACGCAGCCCGCCAAGCCCATCAGCGCGCCCGCGACATGGAACCAGCGCAAGCGCTCGCCGGGCAGCAGGCCCGCGAACAGCACGATCAGCAGCGGCCACAGATAGTTGACGAGCGTGGCCTCGACGGGCGGCGCCAAAGCAAGGGCGGCAAAATAGCAGGCATGGTAGCCGAACAGCCCGACAAGCCCCAGGGCCCACACGGCCGGGCGCTGGCGCCAGGGCGAAAAAACCGGCTGGCGCTGCCAGGCGCGTTTGGCCATGCCGATGGCGGCCGCCACGCTGAACGCGACCGCGACGCCCAAAAACGGCGGCGGTTCGGCGATCGTGGTGAGCAACGCAAGCGTGCTCCACAGCACGATCGCGCCGAACCCCGCCAGCGTCGCGAAATTTTTGGATGCGTGGGCCATCGATGCGCCGCAAGCGAGAGGGGGGGGACGAAAAACGCCCGGCCTTGCGGCCGGGCGTTCGGTCGGCGAAGACGCGAAACGCCGCGTCAGTACATATGCTGGCCGCCATTGATCGACAGGGTCGAACCGGTCACGAAGCCGCCCTCGTCCGAGACCAGGAACAGAACGCCGCGCGCGATTTCCGACGCCTTGCCCAACCGGCCGACCGGAATGCGCGCCACGATCTTCTCCAGCACGTTGGCGGGCACCGCGCGCACCATGTCGGTGTCGATATAGCCGGGCGCGATCGCGTTGACCGTGATGCCGGCGGCCGCACCCTCTTGGGCCAGCGCCTTGGTGAAACCGTGGATGCCCGATTTGGCGGCCGCGTAGTTCACCTGGCCGTACTGGCCCGCCTGGCCGTTGACGGAGCCGATATTCACGATGCGCCCGAACTTGCGCGCCCGCATGCCTTCGATCACCGCCCGGCTCATGTTGAAGCACGAACCCAGATTGGTCTGGATCACGGCGTCCCACTGCTCGAACGACATTTTGTGCATCGTGCCGTCGCGCGTTATGCCGGCATTGTTGACCAGCACGTCGACGGGGCCGAGCGCCTTGACGACGTCGGCCACGCCCGCCACGCACGATTCGTATTTCGAGACGTCGAACTTGAACGCCGCGATGCCCGTGCGCGCCGTGAATTCCTTCGCCGCATCGTCGTTGCCGCCGTAATTGGCCGCCACCTTGTAGCCGGCGTCCTTCAGGCCGACGCAAATCGCCTCGCCGATGCCGCGCGTTCCGCCCGTCACGATCGCTACACGTCCCGTCATGTCGTCCTCCCGGTTTTGTTTTTGTCGAGTCAGCGTTCCACGCGCGTCGAGTCAGCGTTCCACGCACATGGCAATGCCCATGCCGCCGCCGATGCACAGCGTGGCGAGGCCCTTTTTGGCGTTGCGGCGGCCCATTTCGTAGAGCAGCGTCGTCAGCACGCGCGCGCCCGACGCGCCCACCGGATGGCCGATCGCGATGGCGCCGCCATTGACATTGACCTTGCCCGTATCCCAGCCGAGATCCTTGTTGACGGCGCACGCTTGCGCCGCGAACGCTTCGTTGGCTTCGACCAGATCGAGATCCTCGTGCTTCCAGCCCGCTTTGGACAGCGCCAGGCGCGACGCCGGAATCGGACCCGAGCCCATCAGCGCCGGTTCCACGCCCGCCGTCGCCCACGACGCGATGCGCGCGAGCGGCGAAACGCCGCGCCGCGCGGCTTCCTTGGCGGTCATCAGCACCAGCACGGCCGCGCCGTCGTTGATGCCCGACGCGTTGCCCGCCGTGACCGTGCCGTTCTTGTCGAAGGCCGGGCGCAGCTTGCCGAGCGTGTCGAGCGTGGTGCCGTGTTTGGGATATTCGTCGTCGGCCACGATCACGTCGCCCTTGCGGCCCTTGATCGTCACGGGCACGATTTCGTCCTTGAATTTGCCCGCCTTCTGCGCCGCCTCGGCCTTGTTCTGCGAGGCGAGAGCGAATTTGTCCTGCTCCTCGCGCGTGATCTGCCACTTCTGCGCGACATTTTCGGCCGTGGTGCCCATATGGTAGCCGTGGAACGCGTCCCACAGACCGTCTTTCAGCATGGTGTCGACCATTTCGGCCGTGCCCATCTTCGTGCCGTTGCGCAGGTTGATCGCGTGCGGCGCCTGGCTCATGCTTTCCTGGCCGCCGGCCACCACGATGTTGCTGTCGCCGTTGCGGATCGCCTGGAAGCCGAGCGCCACGGCGCGCAGGCCCGAGCCGCAGAGCTGGTTGATGCCGTAGGCGGTTTTTTCGACCGGAATGCCGGCCGCGACCGCCGCCTGGCGCGCCGGGTTCTGGCCTTGGCCGGCCGTGAGAATCTGGCCCATGATCGCTTCGTCGACTTCGCCGGGCGCCACGCCCGCGCGCTTCATGGCTTCGACGATCGCGATCTGGCCCAGATAATGGGCCGACACGCCGGAGAGCGCGCCGTTGAAGCTGCCCACGGGCGTGCGTGCGGCGGCGGCGATGACGATGTCGGTCATGGTTTTCTCCCGGCTGTTGGAAACTGTTCGTTGAGGCGCACTCTACGCGCCCGCACGGTCTGCGGGCAAGCGCGCCAACCACGCCGCCAGCGGCGCCCACAATTCGCCGCGTCCCCGGCTGCCGACCACCATGCCGATATGCCCCAACGGCGGCGCCAAGCGCTCCGCCTTTTTGAGTTTGTCGGCGAGGCACGACGCGCTGGCGGGCGGCACGATGCGGTCCTGGCTGGGGATCACGCACAGGGCGGGAAGATCGATCGCCTGGGGCAATACCGCGCGCCCGGCGAGCGACCAGCGGCCGCGCGCGGGCGTATTTTCGCCGTACCAGCCGACCAGGGTTTCGCGCGCGACCGGCGCCGACAGCGCGACGCCGTCGTTGAGCCAGTCTTCGAGCGCCACGAAGCCCGCGAATTTCGGGTTGTCTTCGGACATGCCGGCGAGGCCGCGAAATTTGCGCGCCGCCAGAAACGGGTCGAGCGCCGCGAACAGGCTTTGCAGCACGTCGACCGGCAATTCGCCCGCCTGGTCGATCCACGGCCACCAGGGTTCGAACGCTTCGCCGATCCCTTGGGCCAGATCCGCGCGCTCGGTATGGAAATCCCACGGCGTTGCCAGCAAGGCGAGACCGCTCAAGCGCGCCTGGCAGCGCATCGCCAAGCCCAGCGCCAGCAGCCCGCCCATGCAATAGCCGAGCAGCGCGGGTTTGCCGCGCGCGTGCCGTTCGACGGCCGCCAACGCGGCTTCCAGGCGGCCGCCGATATACTGGGCCAAGCCGAAACCGCGCTCGATTTCGCCGGGTGCCGCCCAGTCGACCAGGAACGGGCGAAACCCTTGCGCCGCCAAAAACCGCACCAGCGAGTTTTTGACGTCGAGATCGAGGATGTAGGCGCGGTTGATCAGCGAGGGCACCAGCAGCACGGGGCGTGCCGAGGCGGGCGCGTCGGGCGCATAGTCCAGGAGCGCGGTGGTGCCGTCTTGCCAGACGGTTTTGGCGGGCGGCACATGGCGCCGATACGCGGCCTTGCGATAGCGCACGACGCCGTCGTGGAAATCGGCCAGACGGCGTTTGATTTCGTCGCCAAGGGCCGCACGAAATGCCGCCTCAGGGTGTTTTTGGCGCTCGTTTTCCAGCGCGCTTGCGCGGTCGCGCAGGCTTGGGTGCCACGGGACCGGCGGGGGCAGCGGCACTTTTGGACTCGAGGACGGCAAGACGGCGGCGCAGCTCAGCCAGCTCGTCGCCGCGATCGTCGCGTGCAGGGCCAGCGGGCGCGGGCCGAGGCGTTTCCGGTTTGAAAAAATCCGCGAAGGATCCGCCATTGCCGTTTCCTTTGAGCCCCTCTGCCGCCGCCGCCCAAATGCCGGCCAGTCCCGCCGGCCCCAGCGTCGCAAAAAGCTGGGCGTATCGCCCCATCGCGTGCGCCATGTCGGGGTCGGCCGCCATCGCGGAAATCTGGTCCTGCCAAAGGTCCAGATAGCGCTTGGCAAGCTCGTCGAGGCTGGGCGGGGAGTCGGACATGGCAAGCGCCAGTCTAGCAGCGCCTGCGTCGCGCCGTCAGCCGTTTCGAAAAAATGTGCGATGCGAAGGTGCGCTTGCGAATTCGCACTGCACATGCCACGCTATTCCCATGACCGACACGACAAATCCCCCGCCGGGTTCCGCCGCCGCCGACGCTGCCGCGGCGCCGGTGAAGATCAAGAAATACGCCAATCGGCGGCTCTACAACACCGCGACGTCGAGCTACGTCACGCTCGAACATCTGTGCGCGATGGTGAAGCAGAACACCGATTTCGTCGTCCACGACGCCAAAACCGGCGAGGACATCACGCGCAGCGTGCTGACCCAGATCATCGTCGAAGAAGAAGGCAAAGGCGGGCAGAACATGCTGCCGGTCGCGTTTTTGCGCCAATTGATCTCGTTCTACGGCGACAATCTGCAGGCGCTGGTGCCGCGCTATCTGGAAAGTTCGATGGCGGCGTTCGCGCGCAACCAGGAACAGATGCGCACCGCCATGCAGCAGGCGTTTGGCGGCATGTTTCCGTTTGCGGGCGGGCTGGGCGGCACGGCGCTGGGCGCGCCGCCGCTGGGATCGCCGCTCGGGTCGATCGAGGACATCGGCAAGCAGAACATGGCGCTGATGCAGAACGCGCTCAAAATGTGGTCGCCGTTCGGCTTCGATGCGGGCGCCAAGCCCGCCGCGCCCGCCGCGCCCAGCGCCGAACCCGGCGCCAACGTGAAGGGCGACGAATCCTTCGACGAGCTGCGCCGCCAGCTCGAGGAAATGCAGGCGCGCCTCGCGGGGCTGACCAAGAAGGGGTAGCGCCGGTCGCGTCAGTGGAAGCGTTTTTTTGCTTCCCCGCGGCGACAAGACCCTGGGGTCAAGCCCGCTGCTGTCCAGATTGGATTCGCGGGCGACAGCCCGAACAAAAAGCGCCGTCATTCGCGGGCTTGACCCGCGCATGACGGTCTTTTTTTGGTCGGCGTTTCGTGGCCTCAACACGCAGAAAGTCACTGCGTTACCCGAGGGTCTTGTCGCCGCGCGGAAAAAGGTCGATGCCGTCGCGCGCGACATAGCCCCGCTACGCCTTGCCCGTTTCCTCGGGGTCGATATAGCCGCGCTCCAACGCGCGGTGCAGCGCTTCGTAGGCTTTGACGCCCTCTTCGAACACCGCGCGTTTCTGGCGCAAGGCCACGAGGTCGGCGGCGTCGTCCAGCTCGTCGAGGAAACACGCCATCGCCGCGTGCAGATAGTCCGCGCGCAGCTTGGCGACGGCGGCGGCGAATTCGATGAAACGCTCGCGCGTCAGGCCCGGGATCTGCTTGTGGATGATCTCGCGATTGACCAGTCGCACCGATTTTTCGAGATAGGCGAGCATTTTTTTGACGTCGTCGGACGGCGCCCAATCCTGGTTCGGCATCGGTTTTGTTCCTCCGAATTTTCGTTTGGGCGGCGGCAGCGCCGACGCGTCCAGCGCAAAGGCGTGCGAGGGCAAATGGAGCTCGGCGCTCGCGAGACCCGAACGCGCCAGCGAGCCCGAATAGGCGTCGAGATCCGCGTCGCTCGCGCGCGCCATCACGCTGCCGACGACCGCGCCGCGCAATTGGTGGATGCGGTCGACGATGCGCTGGCGCTGGCCGGGTTCGAGGGTCATGCGCCGGGGTTTTTTGCGGCGTTTTTGGCGAAGGAGGCCCCGCCCGCCGCCCCGCGCGCGCCCAGCATCTGCACGACCCGGGTATAGACGAGCGGCGGGGCCGGGGCTTCGATTTCGCGCAGCAATTTGGCGGCAGGGTCGATCTCCTGCAAAATCGCGCGCGCATTGTGCACGAGCAGCCGGTTGCGCAGATGGATTTCCTTGTTGAGCGCGTCGAGCTTTTCGGCGTCGTCGAGCGTGAAGCTCTTGAGCTCGGCCTCGCCCGGCGTGCGGAAGGCTTCGAGAAATTTCATGGCGCGCCGCCCGCAGCGGGGGCCTTCACCGCCGCCAGCAGCGCCGACAACCCCCGGTCGCGAATGCCGAGCCTGTCGAGATGCACGACCGTGTTTTCCAGATACGCGCTGTTGGCGCCGCGCTGGCCGACCGAATGGCGGATGCGCGCGGCCGTTTCCGCCAGCCCCAGCTTGCCGACATAGCCCGGCTGCGCGCGGTCGACCACGAAGGTGCGCGCGACCACGCTGCGCCGGTCGGCCAGCGTGACCGCCAGATCCATGCAGAAATAGCTGCGGTTCAGCATTTCGCGGTCCCACAGATATTCCATCGTGCGCGTCGCCTCGCGCGGCACCACCCGGTAGGCGATGCCGCGACACGACCCGCCTTTGTCGAGGCCCAGCACCAGCCCCGGCTTTTCCGGCGTGCCGCGATAGCGCGTCGAGCGCACGCAAAAGGCGCGATGGAAGCCCATCAGGCGCGCGGGCCGCGCTTCTTCGTAGGGGAACCCCGGATCCCAGATCAGCGACCCGTAGGCGAAGACCCAGAAGTCGCGCGCTTGCGGCGGCGGCGGACAGCCCTCGCACGGCGCGATGCGGCCAGTCTGGGGTTGGCCAGTCTGGGGTTGGCCAGTCTGGGGTTTCGCGGTCGGCATGGCGCGCTAGGCCTTCTGCACGAGGGCGACGCCCAACGCCGCCAGCGCCATGCCGGCAAGCGCCGGCGCGCCCAGCGTTTCGCCGAACAGCAGCCACGCCATCACGGCCGTGACCGGCGGGACTAGATAGAAAAAACTCGCCACCTTCGCGGCGGCGCCTTGGCGCACCAGCAGCATCAGCAGACTCACGGCGCCGACCGACAGGACCAGCACGAGCCAGCCCAACGCGACGGCAAAATCGAGCGTCCAATTTACCGTCATCGGCTCGAAAATCAAAGCGACGGGCAGCAGCACCGCCAAAGCCGCGCCATATTGCAGCACGCCGCCCGCCGCCAGATCGACATCGGGGCAAAAGCGTTTCTGGTAGAGCGTGCCCGCCGTAATGCCGATCAGCCCCGCGACCGACGGCCACACGGCAACCAAGGGAATGCCGTCGAGCGCCAGTTTTTCCCACAAAACCGCCAGCACGCCCGCAAGACCCAGCCACAGGCCGAGCCATTGGCGTTTTTCGACTTTCTCGCCCAGCAACCGGCCGACCGCAGCGCCCGTCAGCAACGGCTGCAAGCCCACGATCAGCGCCGAAATGCCGGCGGGCAAGCCCCACGAAATCGACACGAACACGCCGCCCAAATAGGCGCCATGCAAGGCGATGCCGACGACCGCAACATGGCGCCATTGCCGGCGCGGCGGAAACCTTACGCGGCGGATCGCGCACCACGCGCCGAACAGCGCCACGACGATGGCGAACCGCAAAACCAGGAACGTGACGGGCTGCGTGAACGGCAGGCCCAGTTTTGAAAATATAAAGCCCGTCGACCAAAGCAGCACGAACACGGCCGGGGCGAGCGCGACAAACAGGGCAGTTGGGGCGGGCGACGGCGGCATGGGCGAAGATCGGCGGCAAGAATAGCCTGCGGCGCGCTATAACCCAACCCATGAAACGTGTACTTCGCATTTTGGGGATCGTTGCGGCCGCAGCGGCCGCCGCCTGGACCGGAGTGTGGTTCTATGCCGCGCGCGACATGGCGGCACGCATCGAGGCGTGGCAGCGAGAACAGGCGGCTGTCGGCATCGCGCTCGGCTGGGACGCGCTGGCGGTCGAGGGCTGGCCGTTTGGCTGGCGCGCGGTGCTGGAAAAACCGCACGCGGCCGGCGCGGGCGCCGCCCCCTGGCGCTGGTCGGGCGAACGCTTGGTTGCAAGCCTCGATCCGCGCGATTTGCGCAAAATCGAGTTCCGCTTGCCGGGCGAGCAGCATGTGTCGTTCGGCGGCGGCGATCTGGAACTCGTCGCGTCGTTGCGCGCAGCCAAACCCCGGGGGCGCTTGCGCTTCGACGATGCGGGCCGCGTGGCGCTGCTGGCACTCGATATCGCGGCGGCAGAGTTGCAGATCGGCGGCCAACCGCCCTTGGCGGCGCGCAAGTTCGAGATCGAGCTTGCGCCGCAAGCCGACGACAGGCTCGCGTTTTCGGCGCGCGTCAAAGCGCTGCGCTTGCCCGCCCCCGTCGCGGCGCTGGCGGCACTCGGGCGCGACATCCAGCTTGGCGAAATCGCCGGGCGCCTGGAGGGGCCGGTGCAGGGAGCCACGCTCGCCAAGGCGCTGGCGACGTGGCGCGATGCGGGCGGCGCGGTCGAGATATCGCAGGCCCGCCTGGAATGGGGCGCTTTGCGCCTGGCGGGCGACGCGACGCTGGCGCTCGATGCGCAGAACCGTCCGTTGGGGGCGGGAGTTGCGCGCATCCAGGGAGCCGGCGAGACGCTGGATGCCTTGGCGCAAAGCGGCGCGATCGACGCGCGCAACGCAGGCTTGCTGAAAATCGCGCTGGCGTTTCTGGCGCGCAACGATTCCGGCCCAGGCGGCGCCGCCAGCGTCGCGATCCCGATCGCAGCCCAAGACGGCGTATTGAGCGTGCATCGTTTTTCGCTGCTGCGCCTGGCGCCGCTGGCGCTGGAATAGGCCCCGCCGCGCGGCTCTTGTTCTGTACGGCAGTTTGCCGTATCGTTTTGGCGACGAAAGGAAGGGAGCCATGGTCGCAGCGCCAACCGCACGCCTCGAAGCGCGCCTGTCGGCGCGGGTCTACGCCACGCTGAAGCGGGCGGCCCGGCTGAAAGGGCGCAGCCTCACGGATTTTGTGGTCGGCGCGGCGCACGATGCCGCCCGGCGCGCCATCGAGGAGGAGAGCCTCATCCGGCTGTCCGCCGACGACCAGCGTCGCTTCGCCGATGCCCTCGCGAACCCGCCCGCACCCAATGCCGCCCTGAAGCGCGCCAAGCGGCTTCACCGCGACAACGTCGAAGCCGGTTGAAGCGGTTCATCTCGCAAGCGCTCGGCGCGCACGCGCGGACGGCGTTCGCTTCCGGCAACGAGCGCATCGACCGCTATTTTCGCGAGACGGTTTCGCAGGACGTCAAACGCGGCTACGCCGCGTGCTACGTCCTGGTCGAGCGCGCCACGGGCACGCTCGCGGGCTTCTACACGCTGTCCGCGCACGGCGTTCCGCTGAACGACATCGCCGCCGATCTGCGCAAAAAACTGCCGCGCTACCCAAGCGTGCCCGCCGTGCTGATCGGCTGGATGGGCCGGGATTTGGGCTTTCGCGGGGACGGGATCGGCACCTTGCTGCTGTACGACGCGATCGCCCGCATCGCCCATTCGCCGATCGGAGCGCATGCGATCTGCGCCGACGCCATCGACGACGAAGCCGCTGCTTTCTATCGCAAGCACCAGTTTCGCCCGCTTGACAGCCGCCCGCGGGGCCTGTTCCTGCCGATGAAGACCGCGCTGCTGCTCGTCGCCGGCTAGGCGGCCCCGCCCCCTCACATATTGGGATAGTTGGGGCCGCCGCCGCCTTCGGGCACGACCCAGTTTATGTTCTGGGTCGGGTCCTTGATGTCGCAGGTTTTGCAGTGCACGCAGTTTTGCGCGTTGATCTGCAACCGCGGATTGGCGCCGGCCGCATCGCGCACGATCTCGTACACGCCGGCCGGGCAGTAGCGCTGCTCGGGCGCGTCGTACCGCGCGAGGTTGTAAGCGACCGGCACGGCCGCATCCTTCAGCGTCAGGTGCGCCGGCTGGTTTTCTTCGTGGTTGGTGCTCGACAAAAACACCGACGAGAGCCGGTCGAACGAAACCTTGCCGTCGGGTTTGGGGTAGTCGATGGGCGTGGACGCCGCCGCCGGGCGCAGGCTTTCGTGGTCGGGATGGTGGCGGAAGGTCCATGGCGCCCGGCCGCGCAGCACGTAGGTATCGAGCGCGGAATAGACGAGCCCCACGGCCAGGCCCTTGGCGAAAGCGGGCCGGATGTTGCGCACGGCCGCCAGCTCCGCGTAGACCCACGAATTTTTGAGCGCGCCCGGGTACGCATCGAGTATGCCAATGCGACCCTCGCTTGCCAGCGCATCGACGAGCGCCTCCGCGCACACCATGCCGGATTTCATCGCCGTGTGGCTGCCCTTGATTTTGGGCACGTTGAGGAAGCCCGCCGAGCACCCGACGATGGCGCCGCCCGGAAACACGGTGGTCGGGATTGCCTGCAATCCGCCTTCGTTGATGGCGCGCGCACCATAGGCGATGCGCCGCCCGCCTTCGAAAATCGGGCGGATGGCGGGGTGGGTTTTGAAGCGCTGGAATTCCTCGAACGGCGACAGATACGGATTCTTGTAGTCGAGCCCGACCACATAGCCGACGGCGACCTGGTTGCTGTCGAGATAATAGAGGAACGAGCCGCCATAGGTTTCCCAATCCAGCGGCCAGCCGATCGTGTGCACGACATGGCCCTGTTTGTGCCGGGCGGGGTCGATCTCCCACAGTTCCTTGATGCCAAGGCCGAAAGTTTGCGGATCGGCGTCCTTGCGCAGATCGAATTTTTCGAACAGCTGCTTGGCGAGCGAGCCGCGCACGCCCTCGGCAAACACGGTGGCGCGGCCGTGGATTTCGACGCCCGGCGCGAAATTGGCGGTGCGTTTTCCGTCTTTGCCGATGCCCATATCGCCGGTCGCGACGCCTGCCACCGCGCCGTCCTCGGCATACAGAATTTCGGCAGCGGCGAAGCCCGCGAAGATTTCGACGCCCAGCGCCTCGGCCTGCCGGGCGAGCCAGCGCGCGACATTGCCAAGGCTGACGATATAGTTGCCGGCATTGTGCATCTGCGGCGGCGTGGGCAGTTTGACGGCGCGCGACGCGGTCAGATACAAAAACCGGTCCGCAACCACGGGCACGTTCAACGGCGCGCCGCGCGCTTTCCAGTCGGGCAGCAATTCGTCGAGCGCGCGCGGTTCCATGACCGCGCCCGACAGAATATGCGCGCCGACTTCCGAGCCTTTTTCGAGCACGCACACCGAAATGTCGAGCGCCAATTCGGCCGCGCGCTGCTTGACGCGGATCGCGCAGGCAAGCCCGGCGGGGCCCGCCCCCACGATCACGACATCGTAGTCCATGCGTTCGCGGTCGGTGCGCGGGCTGTCGGACATGCTCGAACGGGCTCCCAGTTTTTGTGGCACGACCCTCTTAACCGATCCGGGGGGTGTCGTGATAGGGTCCGGCGCATGGACGATCTTGCCACCCTGCGCTGGCTGGTCGAGGCCGGGGCCGACGAGGCGCTGCTCGACACCCCGCTCGACCGGTTTTCGGCGCCGCCCCCCGTCGTTTTGGCGCCGACACCGATGCGTGCGGCGCCTGTGGCCGTAGCCAAACCGGCCGCACCAACCTTGGCCGCACCCCAACCCGCTGCCCAGGCCGAGCTTTCGGCGCGTGCGGCGGCGGCGGCGGCCAACACGCTCGACGAACTCAAAGCGGCCTTGGCGCGCTTCGAGGGCTGCGCGCTCAAAGCCACGGCGACCAACCTGGTTTTTGCCGACGGCAACCCGGCCGCCCCGATCATGCTGGTCGGCGAAGCGCCGGGGGGCGAGGAAGACCGCGCCGGCCTGCCGTTTGTCGGCGCCTCGGGCCAATTGCTCGATCACATGCTGGCGGCGATCGGGCTCGACCGGTCGGGCGTCTATATCGCCAACGTGGTCCCGTGGCGCCCGCCGGCCAACCGGACGCCCTCGAGCGCCGAATTGGCGGCGTGTTTGCCGTTCGCGCGCCGCCATATCGCCCTCGTCAAACCCAAGCTGCTGGTGCTGGTCGGGGCGATTTCGGCCAAGAGCCTGCTGGAGACCGCCGAGGGCATCATCAAGATGCGCGGGCGCTGGCGCGACTACGCCGATCCGGCCTTGCCCGCGCCGATTCCGGCTTTGCCAATATATCACCCCGCGTATTTGTTGCGCCAACCCGCACAAAAACGGGATTCGTGGCGCGATTTATTGTCGATCAAACAAAAGATCGCCGAACTATAAATACAAAAACGGCTGAATAAAGCGGCTCGTCTTTAGACTAAACATGTGGAAAACATGATATTTCTGCTTGCCCAGGACAGTTATATTGAACTATCACTTTGCGGCCATGCGCCCTCCCGCCAACTATATTGACCGGATCGCATTTTTTGCTGTTGGCAGCTTTTGTCTGCTGACTCTTGGACTTACGTCGCCTGTTTCGAGTCAAATTCGAAGCGATGCGCCAGCCGACCGGCGGGTCCAGACGGCGTCGTTGCCGCGTTTCGACGCGTTGGTCGACCAAACGGCCGATCTGCCGCAGCCTTTGCAGGCCGCAGATGCTGCGCTTTATCGCGAGATTTTCCAGCTGCAGGCGCGCGGCGCCGTGCAGGCGGCCGACCATCAGATGGCCCAGCTCAAGAACCGGCTGCTGGTGCCGCATGTGCTGGCCGACCGCTATCTGGGGCGCCATTATCGCCCCTCGGCCGACGAGCTGGCGGCGTGGTTGCGCGACAATGCGTCGCACCCGGACGCGCGCGCGATCTTCAATCTCGCGGTTCGGCGCGCGGGCGCCAAGGCCAACAGCCTGACGCGGCCGCGCGACGAAGCCTCGTTCCAGGAAAAAGCCGCCGCCGACGATTTGGGCCCTTCGCTGAACCGGCCGATGCCGCCGGGCAGCCCCGCCGGGGCGGGATTGCGCAGCCGCCTGCGCGACCAGCTGGGCGACGGGCATTTCGATGCGGTCGAACGCAGCCTGGTCGCCCGCGAAACGCAAAGCCTGCTCAATGCGGGCGAAATCGACCATCTGCGCGCGATGCTGGCGGCGGGCTGGTTTGCGCGCGGGGACGATGCCAAGGCGCTTGCCTTTGCCGAACCGGCTGCCAAACGCTCGGGTGCGGCCGTGCCGCGCGCCTATTGGATCGCCGGGCTCGCGCGGTTCCGCCAGGAAGACTACGCGCGCGCGGCCGCGCATTTCGAAGCGCTGGCCAAATTGCCGCAGGGCCAGCCTTGGGATCTGGCGGCGGGCGCGTTTTGGGCCGCGCGCACGCATTTGCGCGCCGAACGGCCCGAGCTCTACAACGAATGGATGGGCCAGGCGGCCGAATTTCCGCGCACTTTCTACGGGCTGATGGCGGCGCGCGTGATGGGGGCCGAGCCTGCCGCCAATTGGAACCCGCCGCCGCTGAGCCAGGTCGAACTCGACCAGCTGCAGCGCTTTGCCGGCGCCCCGCGCGTGTTCGGGCTTTTGCAAGTGGGCCAGCATCGGCGCGCCGAGGCCGAATTGCGCCGCGTGTCCGCGCAAAGCGGCGGCGCCGCCAATCGCGCGATCCTGGCCGTGTCGATGCGCGCCAACATGCCGGGCCTGTCGATGCGCCTGGCGCGCGAGATTGCCGATATCGACGGACGGCGGTTCGACGGCGCGTTCTATCCGATCCCGCATTGGCAGCCGGTCGGCGGCTACGACGTGGACCCGGCGCTGGTGTTCGCGTTCATGCGCGTCGAGTCGGCGTTCAACCCGTCGGCCGTGAGCCCGGCGGGCGCGCGCGGCCTGATGCAGCTGATGCCGGGCACGGCCAGCGCCATGGATACGCGCAGCTTCAAAGGCAGCGCACAATTGCTGCTCGATCCCGAAATCAACGTGACGCTGGGCCAGCGCTATATCCGCCACCTGCTCGACGAACCGCTGATCGGCGGCGAACTCGTTCGCCTGGCCGCCGCCTACAATGGCGGCATCGGCAACCTCACGCGCTGGAAGCGGCTGCAGGATACGCGCGGCGAAAAGCGCGAGGACGCGCTGCTGTTCATCGAAAGCCTGCCCGCCGCCGAAACGCGCCATTTCATCGCGCGTTTGCTCTATTCCTACTGGATGTATTCCGAACGGCTCGGCCAGCCCACCCAGTCGCTCGACCAGGTGGCGCAAGGCGAATGGCCGTTCTATGCGCCGCCCGCAGCGCTCGCCAGCCGCGCGGCCGGCCCGCTTGTGTCGCTGCAACCGCCGCCGCCGCCGCCCGCCCCAAGCCCGCGTCTGGCGAATGCGATCGCGGCCGTTGTTCCGCCGCCGGTCCCAGCGCCCGTTTTGGCAGCGCCCGTTTTGGCAGCACCCGCCGTTGCGCTCGCGAACGTGCCGCCGCCGCCCGCTCCCAGCCCGCGCGTTGCAGCGCTGTTGGCCCCCGCCCCGCCCGCTTCGCCCGCGCGGGTTTCGCAGCGCCGCTGACGCGATGCCGAAAATCGACGAAACCCGGCCATTTCTGGCCTGCAATATCGCGATCCTGACGGTTTCCGACACGCGCGATGCGGCCAGCGACCGCTCGGGCACGGCGCTGGTCGAGATGCTGACGCGCGACGGGCACAAATTGGCCGCGCGCGCGATCGTGCGCGACGATGTCGGCCAAATTCAGGCCCAATTGCGCGCCTGGATCGCCGATCCGATGGTCGACGTGGTGGTTTCGACCGGCGGCACGGGTGTTACGGGCCGCGACGTGACGCCCGAAGCCTTCGAGCCTTTGTTCGAAAAAAAGATCGACGGGTTCGGCGAAATGTTCCGCATGGTGAGTTTCCAAAAGGTCGGCACGTCGGCGCTGCAAAGCCGGGCGACGGGCGGCGTTGCGGGCGGCACGTAGCTGTTCGCGCTGCCGGGCTCGCCTTCGGCCTGCCGCGACGGCTGGGACGAAATTTTGAAATGGCAGCTCGATGCGCGCCACCGCCCGTGCAATCTGGTCGAGCTGATGCCGCGCCTGCAGGAACATCTCAAAGCCCCGCCAAAGGCAACGGTCTAGCGTTTCAGCCAAGCGTTGTAATCCTCGAGCGTGTCGATGTCGGCGATCGGGCGCACCAGGCGCACGCGCTTGTTCGTGTTCGCCAACGTATCGGCCAGCGCATGCGCGCTCGACCAGCGCACTTTGCCGAACAGGCCGCGCACGAAACGCGGCGCGCGCGCGCCGACCAGCCAATAGCCGCCGTCGCGCGCCGGGCCGAACACGATGTCGGCCGTGCCAAGCGCGCCAAACGCCGCCGCCAGATCGCGCCGCTCGATTTCGGGGATGTCGCAGCCGATCAGGATCGTCGGGCCGCTCTGGCGGGCGAGCGCGCGCGCCATGCGCTGGCCCAGATCGCCGCGTCCTTGCGGGGCCAATTTCGCGCGGGCGGGCCAGAGCCGCGACTGGCGTGCCGCGCGGTCGGGCGACACGCACAGCACCACGCGCCACGGCCCGCCCGTCGCGGTCGCGAAGGTGCGCGCCAGCATGCGGCGATAGAAAGCGAGCGCGCCCGTATGCCCGAGCCCTTTGGCGAGCCTGGTTTTGACGCGGCCGATGCGCGCCTGTTTGGCGAAGACGATGGCCGTGCGTTTCACGAATAGAGCCTCGCGATCGTTTGCGGCGGCACGCCCGCAAAAAAGAGCGCGAGACACGCAAGATTGCGCAGCGGGCGCGCCGTATAACCGTCGCGCACATAGCGCGCAGCCGAAGTGGTCGCCGTCGCTTGCAGACGCACCAGATTGCGTTTGCCGATGCGGCGCACCAGATCGACATCCTCCATCAGCGGAATCGACTTGTAGCCGCCGCGTTTTTCGTAGGTCGCGCGCGCCATCAGCAGCCCCTGGTCGCCATAGGGCAAGCCCAGGACTCGCGCGCGCCAATTGGCAAGACGCGCGATGCGCGCCGCGCGCGGATCCGGGCTGTCGAACGCCAGCGCGAAATAGCCCGCTCTGCCCGCATTGGCCGGATCGGCGGCAAATTCCGCGACGCAGGCGCGCCAGCCGCGCGACAGCGCCGTGTCGGCATGCACGAACAGCAGCCAGTCGCCGGACGCGGCCGCCGCGCCCGCGCGCAGCTGCGCCCCGCGCCCGCGCGGCGCCTGGATCACGCGCACGCCGCGCGTTTGCGCCGTGCCGTCGCTGGAGCCGCCATCGGCCAGCACGATTTCGTCGGCCGAACCCAGGCTTGCGAGCGTTGCGGGCAGCGTTTCGGCCGCATCGAGCACGGGCAGCACGATCGACAGCTTCATGCGGGCGAAAAAATATGCGCGTCGACGCGATGGCGGATCGTGAAATTCGGCGGCGCGATGCGCTCGAGCAATTCCAGGTGTTCGCGGTCGAACGCGGCGACGGCGGCTTCGTCGAGCGCTGCGCCGATGCCCCGGCAGGCGCGGATGCGCCCGCGCCACGATTCGGCCGTGAACGGCGTTTCGACGTCGTACTGGAACATGGCTTGGAGCTTGATGCCGCGCGAAGCCGCCCAAGGCGGGATCGGCGGCACGACGCCGTTCCAGTCGCGCCCGCCCCAGGCCGGGTTGTATTTCAAGACCAGGGCTTCGCTTGCGCTTGCGATCGCGTCCTCGCGCGGCAACCAGGTGAAATGGCAGGTCGCCAGCAATCCGCCCGGCCGCAGCACGCGGCGCAGTTCGGCCAAGGTTTTGTCGGCATCGAAATAGAGCCAGCATTGGCTGGCGGTCGCGACGTCGAAATGCGCGGCCGGCCCTGGAATCGCGTCGGCCGAGGCCGCCGCAAAGTTCGCATCGAGCCCTTCGCGCCGCGCTTGGGCCTGGGCTTGGGCCACTTGTTCCGGTGCGATATCGACCCCGAACACGCGCGCGCCACGCCTTGCAAACTCCAGCGCCAGCAGGCCCGTGCCGGTACCAAGGTCGAGGATCGATTGTCCGTCACCGCCCACGCCCAGGGCCGCCAGCCGGTCGAAGAAGCTGGGCGGCGGGCCGGGGCGGAAGCGCGCGTAATCGGCGCTGGTGCGGCCCCAATCGATGGCGCGTCCCGGATCGTGGCTGGCAATTCCGTGCATTTTGGCAGTCTCGCCCGGCAAGCCCCTTTTGCCAAGCCGCACGAATATGCTGTAAAAGCCTGGGAAACATGACCGAGCTTTCGCTTCAGACCCTCGCCGCCGCCATCGCCCAAATCCCGCGTTTCGCCGAACTGGCGCCGGGCGATTTGGTCGCGTTGCCGCGCAAAGGATTGGCGCATCTGCATTTTCGCATGCCCGGCGGGCGCACGCTGGTGCGCGTTCCGCTGGCCGCTTTTGGCGGACTGGATCCCGCGCTGAGCCTGATGCGCCAGGAAGCCTGTTTCAAGCGCGCCCAAGCCTCCGACGCGACGCCGCGCGTGCTGGCCAGCGTGGCGCCGACCGAGGGCGTGCCGTTCGGCGCGCTGGTCGTCGACGATATTCCGGGTGCGGCCCCCGCCTTGCCCGGCGATTTGACCGCGATCGCCAACGCGCTGGGTTCCTTGCACAAGCTGCGCGTGCCGGACAGCGAGGCGCGCGCACCCGTCCATTGGGCGGCCGATCCGGTCGGCGAGCTGGTCGCGGGCATCGCCGAGAACCTCAAATTCGCGCCGCGCGCCAGCCTCGATCCCAAGGTCGAGGTGGCGCTGGGCCACGAGCTTGCGTGGGCGCGCGACTTTGCGGCCACGAACGCCAAGCGCGTGGCGTCGTTCACGCGCTCGCTGTGCCTGGTCGACGCGCATCCGGGAAATTTCATCGTGGCGCCGGGCGGGCGGGCCTATGCGGTCGATCTGGAGCGCTGCGCCTATACGCTGGCGGGATTCGATCTGGCGCATGCCTGTTCGCTGCCCGCGACCAGCTGGGATCCCGATTGCGCGTCCTCGCTGAATGCGGGCCAGATCGACAATTTCGTGCGCGCATGGGCGGCGCGCGCGGGCGACCCGATCGCGCGCGAAACGGTCGGGCTGTTCCGCCCGTTCCGGCGGCTGATCTGGCTGCGCACGACATGCGTGTTCGCGCGCTTCAAGGCCGAAGGCACGCACAAAGCGCTCGACGCGCGCGCGGCCGACCACGCCCAAAAAGCCATCGATGCCGCGCTCGACATCGCGACGATCGCGGTCCAACGCAAGGCGTGGTCGTAAAGTGCTGCGCGCCGCTCAGGCCGTCTCGCGCAGAATGTCGGGCAAGGGCGGGCGCTCGAAAACATGCGCGACGGCCGTCTTTGCGGCGTCCGCCGGCACGCCCAGGCAGTGCAGCAAATGCAGGGCCGCGCGCTCGGGGTAGGCGGCGTCGGGTTGCATGGCTTGCAGCTGCAGATGGCGCGCGTGGTTGAGCCCGACCACCGCGACCACGGCGCAATTGGCGTCCATGGCCACCTCGCAGTGCTCGATCATGTCGGCCATGTCTTCGGTCACCTGCGGCGACGGCCAAAGGCCGCGCCGTGCCAGCCACAGCCCGTTGCGCACCATGAACGCGCTCCACGCAGGATTGGCGATCGCGTATTCCATGCTCATGCGCATGCGCGCCGCGATGCGCGCGAACGGATCGCCGATCGGCGCGGTCGCGGCCACCACCCAGCGGCGAATGGCCATCAAATACTCGGCTTCGAGCGCGTCGACCAACGATTCGCGCGACGGAAAAAACGAATAGAACGTGCCGATCGCGACGTCCGCGCGCTCCGCGATCTCGTTCAAGCTGCCGCCTTCGACCCCCTTCTCGCCAAAATAGCGAAGGGCCGCCCACAGCAATTTCTTGTGCTGCGATGCCCGGCGTCGCGCGACACGGCCCAGTTGCGCCTTCGCTTCGGCGGATTCCAGATCGGATTCCGGCGGCGGCAAGGATGGGTTGTGAAGATTTTGCGTCGACTCGGTCATTTCGCGCCTTAACTCCGCTCGTTTTCTTACGAATCTTTCAATAATGACACTGTATACGAAATTGAACAAGTCTTCGTTTTCGAGTATATCCTCAAAAAATTCGCCGATGTCGGTTTGACGGAAGGACTCTTCCAAAATGTCGAGTGTGACGGATGCGCCGCGCTTGCAGGTTTCCGGCATCGATGCGCCGGAACTGCGGGCGCTCTACGATGTTTGGCGACGCGCGTACGAAAGCGACGGCCGTTTGCCGACGCGCGACCAGCTCGGTTTTGCCGAATTGCTGCCCTGGCTCGGGCGGCTGGCGGTGTTCGATTTGTCGAGCGACCCCGCGCGGGTCGTCCTGTGGGGGACCGGCTTGGTCGACAAGACCGGGGTCGAACTGACCGGGCGGCGCGTGGAAAATGCGGCTTTCGGGGCATTCGCGTCCGCGCTCGAGGGGCTGCTGGCCAAGGTTGCCAACGAGCGCTGGCCGAGCGTCGCACGCGGCACGCTCGACTGGTGCGACCGTCCCTGGCAGGGCACCGAGCATCTTTACATGCCGCTGTCCGAAAGCGGCGGTCGCGCGACGCGCGTGCTGGCTGCCTTCGTTCGCGATTCGCTGCCGACGGCCCCGCCCCTTCCCTTCAACGCCGGTCGATCGGGGCGTTTTGGCTGAAATTCGAATGTTCTTGAAAAGTTCGCATCCGGCGTTTAACCTTGCGCCATGGACGATGTGCTTCCCGATCTGCCACGCAAAGGGCGCGGCGCGATAACCAACGCGGCGGGCCGCTTCGAGCCGCACGCCACCATGCGGATCGACGATGGCTGGCATCGCGACGACGACGACGCGGCACCTGCTTTGCGTACGCATGTCGCAAGCGACGCCAGCCGCAGCGTGCTGTCGAAAAACGACTCGCCCGATTTGCCGTTCGCCCAATCGATCAATCCCTATCGCGGCTGCGAACATGGCTGCGTCTATTGCTATGCGCGGCCCACGCACGCCTATTTGGGGCTCTCGCCCGGGCTCGATTTCGAAACGCGCCTGTTCGCCAAACACGACGCCGCAAAATTGCTGGCGGCCGAACTGCGCAAACCCGGCTACAAGCCGCTGGCGATCGCGCTTGGCACCAATACCGATCCCTACCAGCCGATCGAGCGCGAGCATAAAATTACGCGCCAGATCTTGGAAACGCTGGCGGCGTTTTCGCACCCTTTTACGATCGTGACGAAGTCCGATCTGATCGCGCGCGATCTCGACATTGTCGCGCCCATGGCGGCGCGGCGCCTGGCGCATGTGTTCGTGTCGGTGACCACGCTCGATCGCGATCTATCGCGCAAATTGGAGCCGCGCGCACCCACGCCCGCCAAACGCTTGGCCGCGATCGAGGCTCTGGCCCAAGCAGGCGTGCGCGTGGGAGTCATGGCGGCGCCGATGATCCCGGCGCTCAACGATGCCGAACTCGACGCGATTCTGGCGGCCGCGCGCGATGCGGGCGCCACCAGTGCTGGCTACACGCTGCTGCGCCTGCCGCTCGAACTCAAAGACATTTTCGACCAATGGCTCGACGCGCACGCGCCGATGAAGAAAAAACACGTTCTTTCCTTGATCCGCGGCGCGCGCGGGGGTGCTCTCAATGCGGCCGAATTCGGCACCCGGTTCGTCGGCACCGGCCCTTACGCCGCGCTGCTGAACCAGCGTTTCAAAAAAGCGCGGGCGCGCCTGGGGCTCGATCGCAACGACTGGTCGCTCGATCTCTCCCAGTTCCGGCCGCCGCCGCAAAAGGGCGACCAGCTCGCGCTTTTCTAGCGCCCCTTGAAGCGGTACGGGTGCGCCGGATACACGCCCAGGATCTTGACGAAATCCGAGAAGAAGCCGAGCTCTTCGAGCGCGTGCGCGAAGTTCGGTTCGCTCGGATGGCCCTCGACATCGGCATAGAATTGCGTCGCGGTGAAATGTCCGCCGATCATGTAGCTCTCGAGTTTCGTCATGTTGACGCCGTTGGTCGCGAACCCGCCCATCGCCTTGTAGAGCGCGGCCGGACGGTTTTTGACGCGGAAAACGAACGTCGTCACGGTCGGACCCGATTTGGCCGCCGCGCGCTTGGCCGTCTTCGAGAGCACGACGAAGCGCGTGGTGTTGTGGTCGACGTCTTCGAGATCCTTGCGCAGGGATTTGAGACCGTAGATTTCGCCCGCCAGCGACGAGGCGATGGCCGCGCGCGTGGGATCGTTCGCCTTGGCGATTTCGGCGGCCGAACCGGCCGTGTCGGCCCCCACCACGCGCTTCAGGCCAAGCTTCCGGGTCGTCTCGCGGCATTGGTCGAGCGCCTGGATATGGCTTTGCACGGTGCGCAGCGTCTTCAGCGTGGCGCCGTGCGGCGCCAGCAAATGGTGGTTCACGCGCTGGAAATGCTCGCCCACAATATGCAGGCCCGCCCCCGGGATCAGATGGTGGATTTCCGCCACGCGCCCGGCCAGCGAGTTTTCGATCGGGATCATGCCAAGGCCGGCGCGGCCCGCGCGCACGGCATCGAACGCGTCCTCGAAACTCGGGCAGGGCAGCGGCTCGAAATCGGGCGCTGCCGCCTTGCAGGCGAGGTGCGAATAGGCGCCAGGAACCCCCTGGAACGCGACTTTGGCTGGATTGGACGGCTTTGGCATGCGCGGAGCCTTTTGTTTTGGGCGCGCGAGTATCCGGGCCAAGGCGCGCTTCGTCAACCGCCCGGCGGCGCCAAGCTGCGACAGTCTGACGCAGGCGGGTTGAGGGTTGCGCGCCGTCGCCCGGGTCTTTAAATTGCGGCTTTATCGCGCGCGTGGGCGCGGGCACACGGGACAGCAAGAGCAGGCTTATGAACGCTTACGAACTCAACAAGATTTTCGGCGCCGCGGTCGGCTCGGTTCTGGTCGTCACGGTTATCGGGTTCGGGGCGAATATCCTCACGCAGCCAAAGCACCTCGAAAAATCCGTGCTGGACATCAAGATCGCCGAAGCCGCGGCGCCGGCCGCGGCCGCAGCCGAACCCGCCGTCGCGCTCGATCCGATCGCGCCCTTGCTCGCGCGCGCCGACGCCGAAGCGGGCAAGGCGCTGGTGCGCAATTGCACCTCGTGCCACAGTTTCGAGAAGGGCGGGCGCAACGGCGTCGGCCCCAATCTGTGGGACGTGGTCGCCAAGAAAAAGGGCCACGCGGACGGTTTCAACTATTCGCCCGCGATCGTCGCCGCAGCGGCCAAGCCCGGCGCCGACGGGCAATGGGGCTACGAACAGCTCAACGGCTTCCTTGCCAATCCGCGCGGCTATCTGCAGGGCACGCGCATGGCCTATGCCGGCATGCGCCGCGCCGAGGACCGGGCCAATCTGATCGCCTATATGCGCAGCCTGTCGGACAGCCCGGCAGCCCTGCCGTAACCCCGCAGGCGGGCAACGACCATGGCCGAGACCTTCAACGTCGCCGTCGTCAACGCAGGGGGCATCGAGATCGTGGTGGTGCATGTCGATGCCAAATCGGTGTCGATCCCGGAACTGCAGTCGCGCACGATGAAATATTTCCAGGCGCGCATGCTCGGCAAGAACGTCGTGCTGATGCATGTCGATCTGATGAAGATGCCGATTTTCATGGGCGCGCCGAATCTGGTGTCGCTGCTGCGCGGCAAGGGCCTCAACGACCTGCCCTGGCAAAAAGTGACGATGAGCTAGAGGGGCACGCGACTTGCTGAGGCCGGGCGCCGACATCGCGACTCAACGGAGAAGCCCCGCCCCATGTCCAAACAGCCCAAGCGTTTCTGGCACGAAATGACGTGGCCGGATTTTGCGGCGCTCGACCAAGCGCGCGCGATCGCCGTCCTGCCCGTCGCCGCCATCGAGCAGCACGGGCCGCATCTGCCGGTCTATGTCGATGCCTGCATCAATGCGGGCGTGATCCAGCGCACGCTGGAACTGCTGCCCGAGTCGCTGCCCGTCACATTCCTGCCGCCGATGCCGGTCGGCAAATCCAACGAACATATCGAATATCCCGGCACGCTGACTCTGTCGGCCGAAACCCTGATCCGGCTATGGACCGAAATCGGCGAGTCGGTCGCGCGCGCGGGCATCCGCAAATTCGTGATTTTCAACAGCCATGGCGGCCAGCCGCAGATCAGCGACATCGTGTGCCGCGAGCTGCGCGTGCGCCGCAAAATGTTCGCGGTCGCGGTCAACTACTACGCGCTCGGCAAGCCGCCCAGCCTGTTTCCCGACAGCGAACTCAAGCACGGCATCCATGGCGGCTCGGGCGAGACCGCGATGATGCTGCATCTGCGCGGCGACCTCGTCAAAAAAGAGGAATGCCGCAATTTCGAACCGCTGTCGCTGCGCATGGAACAGGACTACGAAATTCTGGCGCCCGAGGGCCGCATCGGCTTCGGCTGGGAAACCCAGGACCTGCACCCGATGGGCGCTTGCGGCAATGCCGCCGACGCCGACGCCGCGCGCGGCAAAATTCTGGTCGACCATTTCGCCGCGCGATTCGTCAAAGCGCTCGAAGAGATCGACAGATATCCGCTGTCGAACATCGTTTCGCGCATTTAGCTGCCGCAAAAGCTGGCGGTCTGCCGGAATTTGCGGCAGTTTACACCGACGCGGCGCGACCCGACTGCGGCCCCAGCCAACGGGGCGATGGTACGGGTTTTGCTGAATTCGACCGACCGGAACATCCCCGTTTACCCAGGAGCAACCTCATGCGCGAGAAGACCGTTTCACGCCGTCAAACGCTCGGTTTGTTTGGCGCCGCCGCCGCTGCCGCAAGCTTCGCCGCCCCCGGCCTGCGCGCCCAAACGCTCGACAAATTCTCGTACCAGACCAACTGGCGCGCCCAGGCCGAACATGGCGGATTCTACCAGGCGGTCGCGACCGGCATTTACCGCAAATACGGCATCGACGCCGAAATCCGCATGGGCGGCCCGCAGCAGGACCCCAACACGCTGCTGCTTGGCGGGCGCGTCGACGCGATCATGTCGAACTCGTTTGCCGGCTTCAACTACGCGTCCGAAAATCTGCCGTTTGTCGTGGTCGCAGCCGTGATGCAGAAAGACCCGCAGGTGCTGATCTCGCATCCCGGCATGGGCAACGACACGCTGCCCGCCTTGAAGGGCAAGCCGATCCTGATCGGGGCGGGCGGGCGCACGTCGTACTGGCCGTGGCTCAAGTCGAAATTCGGTTTCACCGACGAGCAGGCGCGCCCCTACACCTTCAACATGGCGCCGTTCCTGGCCGACAAGACGCTCTCGCAGCAGGGCTTCCTGTCCAGCGAGCCGTTCGCGATCGAACAGGCGGGCGTCAAGCCGGTCGTGCATCTGCTCGCCAATTACGGCTTCGACAACTACCAGACCACGATCAACACCTCGTGGAAGCTGGTCAACGAAAAGCCCGACCTGATGCAGCGCTTCGTCAGCGCGTCGATCGAGGGCTGGGTTTCGTACCTCACCGGCGATCCGGCCCCCGCCAACGCCCTCATCAAGCGCGACAACCCCGACATGGACGACACCAAGATCGCCTACGCGATCAAGGCCATGAAGGAAAACGGCATCGTGCAGTCGGGCGACGCGGCCACGCTGGGCGTGGGTGCGATGACCGACGCGCGCTGGAAGAGCTTCTACGAGGCGATGGTGGCCTCGGGCGCCATCAAAGGCGGGCTCGACCTGTCGAAGGCATACACGCTGCGCTTCGTCAACAAGCGCGTCGGGATGGGCTGAGTTTGCACGCTTCCGACGCTTCGGCGATGGCGCGACCGGCCGGGACCCCCCGGCCGGTCGTTGCCGTTCGCGGCGTGGCCAAGCTGTTTTCGAACGGCACGCTGGCGCTGCAGAATGTCGATCTGGATATCGGCCGGCACCAGTTCATGTCGCTGCTGGGGCCGTCGGGCTGCGGCAAATCGACCTTGCTGCGCATGATCGCGGGGCTGGGCGAAGCGTCGGCGGGCACGATCGACTGGCCCGAGGCCGCGCACGACGCCCTTGGCGCTGCCGTGCCGCGCCTGTCCTTCGTATTCCAGGAACCGACGCTGATGCCCTGGGCATCGGCGATCAAAAACACGATGCTGCCCTTGAAGCTCGCGGGCGTGGCCAAGGACGAGCGGCGCGCGCGCGCCGCCGATGCGCTGGCCATGGTGGGTCTGGGCGCGTTCGAAAACGCCTATCCGCGCGAGCTTTCGGGCGGCATGAAAATGCGCGTGTCGATCGCGCGTGCACTGGTGACCAAACCCGACATTCTGCTGATGGACGAACCGTTCGCCGCACTCGACGAAATCACGCGCTTCAAGCTCAACAACGATCTGCTCGAGCTTTGGTACGCGGCCAATTTCACGGTCGTGTTCGTCACGCACTCGGTGTTCGAGAGCGTGTATCTCTCGCAGCGCATCGTGGTGATGGCCGCGCGCCCCGGGCGCATCATCGCCGATCTCGACACGACCGCGCCCTACCCGCGCGCGGCCGACTACCGCACCTCGCCGCTCTACAACGAACATTGCCGCCATGCCTCCGACGCGCTGGAGCGGGCGATGGGCCACGCGATCGGCCATGCAGCGGGAGCGCACTAGAATGGCCGAAACCGCCCGCCCGCTGATTACCATCGGAGACGACGCGCCGCCCGTCGTGCTGCAGCACAAACGCATGCTGGGCATTTCGGTCGCGACCTGGCCCAAAATTCTGATGCCGCTGGGCGTCGGGATTCTGGCGCTCGCGGCGTGGGAGATTGCCGTGCGCGTGCAGGGCATTCCGGTCTATATCCTGCCGGGGCCCATTCTGGTGGCCCAAACGATGGTCGCCGATTGGGGCACGCTGTCGGGGTCGCTGTGGATCACGCTGTCGATCAGCCTGGCGGCGCTGTGCGCGGCCGTCGTGATGGGCGTGTCGCTGTCGGTCCTGTTCGCGCAGTCCAAATGGGTCGAATTGTCGTTTTTCCCCTATGCGGTGATTCTGCAGGTGACGCCCATCGTGGCGATCGCGCCCTTGATCATCATCTGGGTCAACGACGTCAAACTTTCGCTGCTGATCTGCGCGTGGATCGTGGCGTTCTTCCCGATTCTGTCGAACACCACGCTCGGGCTCAATTCGGCCGACCACAATCTGCTGAACCTGTTCCAGCTCTACAAGGCGACGCGGTTCCAGACGCTGATGAATCTGCGCCTGCCCTCGGCGCTGCCGTATTTTCTGGGCGGGCTCAAGATTTCGGGCGGGCTCGCTTTGATCGGCGCGGTGGTGGCCGAATTCGTGGCCGGCACGGGCGGCAGCCAGTCGGGGCTCGCCTATCGCATCCTGGAATCGGGCTACCAGCTGCGCATCCCGCGCATGTTCGCGGCGCTGTTCATGATCTCGATTTCGGGAATCGTCATCTTCATGTGCCTGTCGCTGCTCTCGCATCTGACGCTGCGGCGCTGGCACGAAAGCGCGCTCAAGCGGGAAAACTGAAAATGCGAAAAGGGTTTTTTGCGCCGCCTGCGGGCGAACGCACCGCGCTGCGCCATGTGCGCGTGCCTGCGGCCCTGGCGCCCGGCGTCGCGGCGCCGACGACGGCGGACGGGCATCTCGACCTCGACATCGCGATCGAAAGCGGGCGCATCGCGGCACTCGTGCCGGCGGGCACCGTCGATGCGGCGCGCGGTCCCGATCTGCGCCAGGCGAGCGTGTGGCCGACCTTTGCCGATCTGCACACGCATCTCGACAAGGGCCATATCTGGCCGCGCTCGCCCAATCCCGACGGCACGTTCTACGGCGCCGTCACCAACGTGGCGTCGGACCGCAAGCGCTACTGGAATGCGGGCGACATCGAAGCGCGCTTCGAATTCGCGCTGCGCTGCGCCTATGCGCATGGCGTGTCGGCGATCCGCACGCATCTCGACAGTTTTTCGCCCCAAGCCCAGATCTCGTGGCCGCTTTTTGCCAAAATCCGCGACCGCTGGGCCGGGCGCGTGGCGCTGCAGGCTTCCTCGATCGTCGCGATGGACGCGATCGCGGGCGACGAGGGCATCGCCCTGGCCGACCTGATCGCCACGGTCGGCGGGCAGTTGGGCGTGGTCACGCGCCTGACCGGCCAGGACCACGAGGGCGTGCCCGCGAATTTCGACGAATATCTGGAAACCGTCTTCAAGCTCGCCGAAGAACGCGGCCTCGATCTCGATCTGCATGTCGACGAGACGGGCGACGCGTCGGCGCGCACGCTGATCCGCATCGCGCGCATGGCGCTCGAACGCGGCTTCAAGGGCAATGTTCTGGCGGGCCATTGCTGTTCGCTGGCGGTCCAGCCCGACGAGGCGATCGCGGAAACGCTGAAACTGTGCGCCGAGGCGCGCGTCGATCTGGTCAGCCTGCCGATGTGCAACATGTATTTGCAGGGCCGCGAGCCTGCGCGCACGCCGCGCTGGCGCGGCGTGACCGTGCTGCACGAAGCGCGGGCGGCGGGTCTGCGCGTCGCGGTTGGCGGCGACAATGTGCGCGACCCCTTCTACGCCTATGGCGACCACGATATGGTCGAAACCTTCGTCCAATCCGTGCGCATCGCCCAGCTCGACCATCCGCTGGGCGACTGGGTCAAGGCCGTGACGGCAACGCCCGCCGACATCATGAAACTGCCCGCCATGGGGCGCCTGGCGGCGGGCGCGCCGGCGGACCTGGTCGTGTTCGGCGCGCGCAGCTTTTCGGAATTGCTGTCGCGCCACCAAAGCGACCGCGTGGTGATCCGCGACGGCAAAGCCATCGACACGGCCTTGCCCGACTATCGCGAGCTCGACGCCATCGTGGGGGCCTAGCATGGACGGGCACGCGCACGGCTACGATCTGGCGGGATTTCGCAAGGCCGTCGCGGGCGTGGCGCTGATCGACGATCCGCAGCTCGTGCGCCAGCGCAGCCGCGATTTTTTCTGGTATAGCCCGATCCTCAAGGCCGAACTCAACCGCAAATCGGCCGATCTGGTGGCCGTGCCCAAGGACCAGGACGAAGCCTTGCGCGTGCTGGGCGCGTGCGCGCAGCTGCGCATTCCGCTGGTCGTGCGCGGCGGCGCCACCGGCAATTACGGCCAGCTCGTGCCGCTCAGGGGCGGCATCGTGCTCGATACCGAAAAACTCGACCGCAAATTGTTCGTGCGCCCCGGCATGGCGCGCTTCGAAGCGGGCGCCAATCTGCTGGAGATCGACCGCCAGACGCGCGCGATCGGCTGGGAGCTGCGCATGCACCCGTCGACCAAGCGCCAATCGGCGCTGGGCGGGTTCGTGGCGGGGGGTGCGGCGGGCGTCGGGTCGGCGATGCTGGGCCAGTTGCGCGACTGGGGCAGCGTGCCCGCCTTGCGCGTGGCGACGTGCGAGAACGTGCCGCGCGTGTTCGAGTTTCGCGGCCGCGACGTTGCCTGCGCCACGCACGCCTACGGCACGACGGGCGCCATCCTGGAAGTGGAAATCGCGCTGGCGCCGGTCTATCCGTGGTGCGACGCGATCGTCGCGTTCGACGATTTCATGGATGCCGCGCGCTTCGGCCAAGCCTTGGGCGAGGCCGACGGCATCGTCAAAAAAGAAATCGCGGTCGTCGCTTCGTCCATCGCGGCCTATTTCAAGGCGCTGAAACCTGCCTGCCCCGAAGGCTTGCATGTCGCCTTGTGCATGGTGGCCGAAAGCGAGCGCGCGGCGTTCGAAGCGCTGGCGGGCGCGCATCGCGGCAGCGTGACGCTGTGGCGCGCCACGCCCGACGAAACCCACGCCGGCGAAACGCCGCTCTACGAATATTGCTGGAACCACACGACGCTGCAGGTGCTGAAGCTCGACAAAAGCGTGACCTACCTGCAGACCGTCTTCCCGATCGGCCGCAACCTCGAAACCGTCGAGACGATGTACGAACGCTACGGCGACGAGGTGATGCTGCATCTGGAATTCCAGCGCCGGTTCGGGCGCGTCAACAATTCGGCCTTGCAGGTCGTGCGCTGGTCCACCAAGGAACGGCTCTACGACATCATCCGCGACCACGAAGATGCCGGCTGCATCGTGCCCAATCCGCACACCTACATTCTGGAAGACAAAGGCCCCAAAGTGATCGCGGGCGACCGCCAACTGGGCTTCAAAAAAGAGGCCGACCCTTACGGCCTGCTCAACCCCGGCAAAATGACGCGTTGGCAAACATGACGAACGAATGGAAAGACCCGCCGGCCCCGGTTTCGCACCAAACCGACTGGGCCGCGTTCAAGGCGGCGATCGCGCCGGTCGAAACGGTCGACGAGCCCGCTTTGGTCAAACAGAAATCGCGCGATTTCTACTGGTATTCGCCCGTGCTCAAACGCCAGCTCGGCAAACATTTCGGCGATCTGGTCGCGATTCCCAAAAACGAAGCCGAGGTCGTCAAGGTCGCGGGCGAATGCGCCAAACGCCGCATTCCCCTGACCGTGCGCGGGGCGGGTACCGGCAATTACGGCCAGGCGATGCCGCTGGCGGGCGGCGTGGTGCTCGACATGACCGCGATGGACAAGATCGTGTCGCTCGACAAGGGCACGCTCAAAGTCCAGCCCGGCTTGAAACTTATCGACCTGGAAGCCGAGACCGTGCCGCAGGGCTGGGAACTGCGCTTTCACCCGTCCACGCGCCGCACCGCCACGATCGGCGGCTTCGTGGCAGGGGGATCGGGCGGCGTGGGTTCGATCAATTTCGGCGTGCTGCGCGACCGCGGCAACGTCAAATCCTTGCGCGTGGTCACGGTCGAGGAGAGCCCGCGCATCGTGACGCTGGCGGGCGACGACGCGCAGAAGGTCGTGCACGCCTACGGCACCAACGGGATCGTCACCGAACTTGAAATCGCGATGGCGCGCGCCTGGCCGTGGGTCGATTGCATCGCCAGTTTCGCCGACTTCATGGCGAGCGTGCGTTTTGCCCAGGCGCTGGGCGAAGCCGACGCGATCGTAAAAAAAGAGATCGCGCCGATCGCCTGGGGGGCCGCCAAATATTTCAAGCCGCTGCTGGGCCACCTCAAAGAAGGCCAGGACATCGTCATAACGATGGTGGCCGAGCCGAGCCTCGAAGCCTTCAAAGACCTGGTTGCCGAGTATGGCGGCGTTTGCGTGTACGAACGCGCTTTGAGCGACGAAAGCGGCGAAATTCCGCCGCTCTACGAATTCACCTGGAACCATACGACGCTGCAGGCGCTGAAAGTCGATAAAGGCATTACCTATCTGCAGACGCTGTTCCCGCCGCCGAACCATGTGGATCTGGTCGAAAAACTCTGGAAGGAATTTGGCGACGAGGTGCCGATGCATCTGGAATTCGTGCGCCTGGGCGGCAAGATCGCGTGTTTCGGCCTGCAGCTCGTGCGTTTCACGACCGACGCGCGCTTGCGCGAAATCATCGCCTTCCACGAGGCGGCGGGAGCGCCGATTTTCGATCCGCACACCTATTTGCTGGAAGACGGCGGCATGCGCGTGGTCGACGAAGCGCAGTACGAATTCAAGCGCGCGGCCGATCCGCACGGGCTCTTGAACAAGTTCAAGATGCGCGCCTGGGACGAGCGCACGCCGACGACCGGCAAATGGGCCGACGCCAAGCTGTGAGCGATCTCGCCCGATTTCGCGATCTGCTCGGCGACGTGCCGGTGCGCGACGATGCGGCGACCTTGCGCCAAAAAAGCCGCGATTTTTTCTGGTTCTCGCCGATTCTGCGCGAAGAATTGGGCGCGCTGGCGGGCGACCTTGTGGTGTTCCCGCGCGACGAAGCCGACGTTCTGACGGTCATGCGCGCGGCCGTCGCATCCAAAACGCCGCTTACGCCGCGCGGCGGCGGTACGGGCAATTACGGCCAGGCGATGCCGCTGGCGGGCGGCGCCATCGTCGATCTGGGCCTGATCGAGGGCATCCGCGCGGTGACGCCCGGCCGCGTGCGCGCGCTGGCCGGCACCAAAATCCAGGCGCTCGATTTCGAATTGCGGATGCAGCACAATATGGAGTTGCGCCTGCATCCTTCGACCGCGCGCACGGCCACCATCGGGGGCTATATTGCGGGCGGGTCGGGCGGCATCGGGTCGATCCAATGGGGCATGCTGCGCGACCGGGGCAACGTGCTGGGCCTGCGCGTCGCCACATTGGGACCCACGCCAGGCATCGTCGATCTGGAAGGCGACGACGTGCAGCAGGCCCTGCACGCCTACGGCACCAACGGCATCGTCCTGTCGGTCGACATGCCGACGCAAAACGCGATCGAGTGGCGCGAGGCGATCGTCGCGTTCGCCGACATTCGCGCGGCGGCGCGCTTCGGTTTGGCGCTCGCCTCCGCCGACGGCATCGCCAAAAAACTGGCGAGCGTGGTGCATCCCGCCCTCGCCGCCAATTTCGGACCGTTGCGCGACGCCTGCCCGGCCGGCAAATGGATCGTGCTGGCGATGGTGGCCGACGTCGCGCAACCGGCGTTTTGCGGCCTGGTGCGCGAATGCGGCGGCACGCTTGCGCTCGACCGTTTGGCGGGCGATGCGCCCGGCGAGCCGCCGCTCTACGAATATTCCTGGGGCCATACGACGCTGCATGCGATCCGCAAGGATCGCAGCGTCACCTATCTGCAGAGCATGTTGCCCGCGACCGGCACGCTCGATCTGGTCGAACGGCTGCAAGCGGCCACCGGCGACGAGATGCTGCACCATTTCGAATGCGTGCGCTTCGACGGCGCCGTGACCTGCCAGGGCGTGCCGGTGTTCAAATGGCAGGACGCGGCCCAGCTCGACCGGCTGGTGCAAGCGCACGAAAAACTCGGCATCCGCATCGCCAACCCGCATACCTGGAAGCTGCAGAACGGCGGCATGAAGCGCATCGACGAAGCGCAGCTCGAATTTCGCCGCCGCCACGACCCGGACGGGCTGATGAATCCGGGCAAGATGGAAGCCTGGCAAACCGGACCGGCGCTGAAGTCGCTGGGCGGCGGTGCGGCCCTGCTCGAGACGACCGGCTGGATCTAGAACTTCTCGAAGGTCTTGCGGATTTTTTCCAGAAACGCCTGGCGCTGTCCGGGCGTCCTGCTGTCCATGCGGTCGAGCGCGCGCCAGGTGAAACGGCAGCCCGGCGCGCAGATCGCGCGCAGTCCGCGCGACAGAAACATCCGGCCCGGATGGCCCATCAGCCACGCGAACCACCAGGGCGCGCCCATCGTGGTGACGACGCCGACATGGCGGATGTTCGTGGCCAGCGGCCGGATGACGCCGCCATTGATTTCGAACGCGACGCCCGGCGCCCAGATGCGGTCGAACCAGCCTTTGAGCATCGCAGGCAACCCGTACCACCAGGTCGGATAGACGAACACCAGCGCGTCCGCGCGCTGCAGGCGCGCGATGTCCGCTTCGATGCCCTGGCGGTTCAGCGCCGGATCGTTGTAGCGCAGCCGCTCGTCCGCCGTGAGGACCGGCTGGAAATTTTCGCCGTAGAGATCGAACAGATCGACCGCATGGCCGCCTTTTGCGAGCGCCGCGACGAGCGTTTCTTTCAGCGCGTGGACGTAGGAATCGGCGCGCGGATGGCAATAGAGCAGCAGAACGTTCATGCGAAGTTTTTCATCTGCGTTTCGACCTTCGCCAGAAACGCCGCGCGCGTGGCTTGCGTCGAGCGGTTCATGTCGTAATGCGCGAGCCACGAGGTTTTGGCGCGCCCGCCCGACAGCAGCTTGAAATAGCGCACGATATGGCGCTTGGGAAGGTTGCTCATCACGAACGTGGCGACCCACCAGGGCCGCCCGTAGGTCGAAAGCCCGGCGACGCGCTTGATGTTGCGCAAGGCGGGCACCGCGCGCCCGTCCGCCGTCAGTTCGAACGACACGCCCGGCAGCAGCACGCGGTCGAACCAGCCTTTGAGCATCGCGGGCAGGCCGTAGCACCAGGTCGGAAACACGAAGACGAGCCCCTCGGCCCATTGCAGCAGATCGACATAGCGCTGCACCTTGAGGCGGTTTTTCGACTGGTCGTGGTAGTCGATCCGGTCCTCGCGCCGCAGCACCGGATCGAAATTCTCGGCATAGAGATCGACGTCTTCGACCGTATGCCCGGCCCCGACCAGCGCCGCCACGGCCGTGCGGTGGATCTCGGCGTTGAAACTGGTTTCGACGGGATGGCAATAGACGACGAGGATTTTCATGGCAGGACCGCAGGCAAAAACAGCGCCGATGCGCCAGCCGCACCGGACGCGATGGAAAGACAGATCGTGCGCTGGACGTCAAGCGCGTCGCTGCCGGCCGGATTTCCGGTGCCGGCATTGACCGAGAAGGCCGGAAACGCGCCCGCCGCCAGCGACAGGCGCACGCGATGGCCGGGCTTCAGCACGGCGCAGGTCGCGCGCATGTCGACGCGAACGGGGCGCCTGGCGTCCTCGACGCGCACGATGCCTTGCGTGAGGTTCCATACTCTGCCGTCCGGCGCCACGTCCGACAGCACGGCAAACAGATCGAAACACGGCGCATCGGCGGAAACGAAAATCTCGGCCGCAACGTCGCCCGCCAGATGCAGCGGCGCTTCCAGCGCGGGACCCGTATAGGTCGCAACGTCGCTGCGCGCATCGACCGCCGCGCGGTCGCACGCGCCCGAAACCGGCCCGGTATGGCCGCCGTGGCTGGGCGTGGGGCGCCACGGATCGTAGACCACGCGGTCGATGCTTCTTTCGTCGGGCGGCGACGCCGCAAGCCTGCCCGCCGCGATGTCGGTCGCGGCAAGCCCGTCGCTGCGCAAAAACAGCCGCATCGGTTCGGGCGCGGGCCAGGCCGCAAAACCGCGCCAGCGATCGCCGCCCATCTCGAACAGTTCGACCGCAGGTTCGTCGGGCAAGGGCGCGCCCTTGAGCCAATGGTCGAACCAGGCAAGCTGGAGGCGATCCATCGCGCGCGCAGCGCTCTCGCCCATGTCGCGCTCGCCGACCTTGCGGCCCCAGGGCAGATGCGTCCACGGGCCGATTTTGAGCCGCTGCGGCGCGCCGCTTTTTTCCAGCCGTTTCCACAGGCCCAGCGTGCCGCCAAGCAGCGAGTCGAACCAGCCGCCGATATGCAGCATCGGAATGTCGAACGCCAGAGCCTGTTTGGCGGGCGACATCGCATCCCAATAGGGGCCGGGTTCGGGATGGGCGAGCCAATCTTTGTAGTGGCCGTACTGCGCCAAGCGGCGCATCGCGGGCGGCCATTCGGCGACCGGCGAGGCCAGCGGCACGGCGCGCGACAGCGCAATAAAATCGGCATAGGCGGCCCCGTCGCCTGCGCGCCTGGCCGTATCGGCCGCCATTTGCGCGCCCCATAGCAGACCTTGATACAGGCGAAACGCGCCGCCCTCGAACGCCATATCGGCATAGATGTCGAAGGCGACCATCGCGGGCGACAGGCACGCCAACGCGGCATGCCCGGCACCGGCCGCCAGCAACTGCGTCGTGGCCTGGTAGGAGAACCCGTACATGCCGATGCGCCCCGTGGTGCCGGGCAGTTTTGCAGCCCAATCGAGTGCCGCCCGCCCGTCCTGGGCTTCGTCCTGCCACAGCCGGAATTCGCCGCCCGACGTGCCGCGCCCGCGAACGTCTTGGATAACAACGACATAGCCATGTGCCGCGTACCACGCCGGATGCGCCCAGACGACTGTCGAAGCAATGTCGCGCCCATAGGGCTGGCGCATCAGCAACACGGGGAAGGGGCCGGGTGCCGCAGGCCGCCAGATATCGGCATCGAGCCGCACCCCGTCGGGTGCGGTCATCGAGACGGTCTGGCGGTCGGCGACATCGTAGATCATGCAGTTTCTCTTGCCCGGGTGGCAGCCCGTTTGCAAAGGCTTTGCAACGATTGTGCAAACGCCGTCCAACGAGGTTCGCGATGCTGCCCACCCGACAAGCCGTCTTGCGCCGTTTCTGGTACCCGGTCCTGCCGCTCGACCGGTTGGGCGCCGATCCCGTGCCGTTCACGCTGCTCGGCACCAAGATCGTGCTGTGGCGCGACGAAAACGGCGACCCTGCGGCCGCCATCGACCGGTGCTGCCATCGCACGGCGGCGCTTTCGAAGGGCTATTGCGAGAACGGCAAGATCGTGTGCGGCTACCATGGCTGGACGTTCGACCGCACGGGCGCCTGCGTGCGCGTCCCGCAGCAAAAAGACCAGAGCCGCGCGCCGAAATTCAAGATCGACGGCTACCGCGTCCAGGCGCGCTACGGCTATGCGTGGGTCGCGCTCGACGAACCGCTGTTCGACATCCCCGCGATCGCCGAGGCCGACGATCCGGCCTTCCGCTACATCCCGGAATTCTACGAAACCTGGAATGCGGGCGCGCTGCGCGTGCTCGAAAATTCGTTCGACAACGCGCATTTCACGTTCGTGCACAAATCGAGCTTCGGCGATCCCGATCCGGCGCCCTCGGAGATGAGCTACACGGAATACCCCTGGGGCTTCGAGACGCACTCGATCGTGCACGTCAGGAACCCGGATTTGCAGAAAAAGAATCTGGGGCTCGGCGCGGACATGACCGTGCGCGACAATACGCGCACCTGGTACATGCCGTTTTTCCGCAAGCTGCGCATCAAGTACCCGAACGGGCTGGTGCACGCGATTCTAACCGGCGCCACGCCCATCGACGACAGCACCAGCCAGATCGTGCAGTTCGTCTATCGCAACGACACCGAGGCGGATACGCCCGCCGCCTCCGTCGTCGCATTCGACCGCCAGGTCACGCAGGAAGACCGCGCCGTGCTCGAAGGCTGCGACTGGGACGTGCCGCTCGACCGCCGATCGGGCGAGGAATTCCACATGCCGTCCGACAAGCCGGGCCTGCTGATGCGCGACCGGCTGGCGAGGCTGCTGGCCGAAGCGGGCGAAAGCGAAGCGCGGCGCTGAAGCGCCGCGTCAGGCGCGCAAAAAACAGCGCAATTCGCTGATATCGGGGGTCGATGGCGCGCTGAGATCGCACATGGCGGGCACGTTCGTCGAAATCCGCCGCACATAGGCGAGCACATGCGTGACGCCGTTTGCGTCGCCAAAGGGAAGCTGCAGACGGTTGAATTTGGCCGCATAGCCTTTTGGCAACGGGCGCGTAATTTTCGAATAGAGCGGGAGACGGACTTTTACCACGTCGCAATAGGTCGCCAGAATCAAAGGTGCGGCGACAGGCGACAAAACGGCGTCCAGAAATTTGCCGGTAAAGTCGCCGCCGTCGAATTCCACGACGTTCGTGCCGTGCACCCGAAAGCGAAAGCGAAACGCCGCATCGGCTTGCGCGCGCACGATCGGCACGACGTCGTAGAACACCAGATTGGACCACCAGGGCGCGAGGCATTCGGCCAGAAAGTCGCCGCGCTGCGGCATCGCCCGATCGCCGCTTGCCCGCTGCCACCAATCGAACAAAGCCCGCGCGTGCGGGCAATCGACGATGTCGGGGCTGGCGGTCGGCGTTTGGGAGTCCATCGCGCTCTCTGGCGAAAACCCGACGCTACAGATCGAGCCGCGCATTGTCGAGGCTGCGCAGGCCGTTGGCGCGCATCAGGCTGCGCACGTCGCGCACATAGTCCATGCGGCGCTCCGAATAGCGGTGCAGATGCGGGGCGAGCGCGTGGCCGTCGGGCGTTTTGCCCTCCGCCCGGGCGGCGGCGCGCGCGCGGCGGAATTCGCCGTAAGCGCGGTGCGTGTTGAGATTGAGCGCGTAGGCTTCGACCGCCGCGCCAAGGTCGGCGAAATGCCGCACGCGCCCGTCGTCGTCGTCGGTGCGGAACGCCATCTGGCCGAACGGAGCGTGGCCGGCCTGGGCGCCCCGGCTGGTCCCCCAGCCGCTCTCCAGCGCCGCCTGCGCCAAGGCGAGCGACACCGGCACCGCGTCGACGCGACGCGCCAATTCGCGCAGCCGGTCGGGCGCGGTGTCGTAGCGCTGGGCGAGTGCGTCAAGCCACGCGTTTTGGGCAGCCCCCATCGGCCCGCCCTGGTCGAGAATTTCGAGCACGCGCGCGCGGTCCGCCAGGATGCGTTCGTTTTCCAGCAGCAGCAGCGGCAGCAGCGATTTGATGAACACCGATTTGCGCAGATCGGTCGAATCGACGGCCGCCAGGTCGCCCGGCAATTGGTCGACGACCAGGCGCGGCACGGGCTCGGCGCCGCGCTTGGCTTCGCCCAGCAGATAGCCGCGCTCGACGAACAGCGCGAACAGATCGCCCGCCGCCATGCGCGCGATGCGCGACATGCCGGCGATGGCGGCCGGGGTTTCGTCGGCGACGCCGACGGACGCGGGGGCGGGCGGGGCCGCAGGACGGACGCGCTGGCCCATCGCGATCGCGACCGCGAACAGCAAGGCTGCGCAAAGCAGCAGCCAAACGGCGCCGCGCACCGGCGCCGCACGAAGTGCGGTGTCGTGGTTCATGTTGGCAATGCGTCCGGTTGGGGTGCGGCGTTCGCCCGTCAGGCGACCGCGCGGACCTCGACGATTTCGGGGATGTAGTGGCGCAGCATGTTTTCGATGCCCATCTTGAGCGTCGCCGTCGAAGACGGGCAGCCCGAGCACGAACCCTGCATCGTCAGGTACACGATCCCGTCTTCGTATTTGTGGAACAGAATGTCGCCGCCGTCCTGCGCGACGGACGGGCGCACGCGCGTGTCGAGCAGTTCGATGATCTGCTGCACGAGCTCGCTGTCCTCGCCGGACGCGGCGCCATGCGCGGTTTCGCCGCCTTCGACCAGGGCAGGCGCGCCCGAGGTGAAATGCTCCATGATGGCGCCCAGCAACGCGGGTTTCATCAGGTGCCAGTCGGTGTCGTCGGTCTTGGTGATCGTGACGAAATCGCTGCCCAAAAACACGCCCGACACCCCGGCCACGCCGAACAATTTGGCCGCCAAAGGCGAGCGCGCTGCAGCGTCGTCGGCGGTCGCGATATCGGCCGAGCCCGCCGCCAGCACTTCGCGGCCGGGCAGGAATTTCAACGTCGCCGGGTTGGGCGTCGTTTCGGTCTGGATGAACATTCGATTCACTCCCTGGACGCGCGACGGCTTTGCCGCGGGGGGACATTGGATTAGCATGTGACTTGGCGTCGAACGCCAAGGGTGTCAAGCCTGCCCGTGCAACATATTGAAATAGAAAGAGTTAAATTGAGCGAATCGACCGTCCCGTCGCGCCAGCAGCGTCCCGAAGGCGTGTTGGGCCATCGCCGCTATATCCGCCCGATCGCCCAGCGCCCGAAGAGCGCGACGCGCGAATCGGTGCTGCTGTGGCTGCGCGGCGCCGCCCATGCGGTCGGCAGCCCGATCAAACTGATCGACGGGCTGTGCTGGCGATTGGTCGCAGCCGGCGTGCCAGTCGACCGGACGACGGTGTCGGTATCGTTGCTGCATCCGCAATTTTCGGGCTACGGCATTCGCTGGTGGCGCGACAGCGGCGAGGCGGAGGAGTCGCTGATCGAGCACCAGGTGCGCGACAGCGACGCCTACCGCAACAGCCCGCTGCGCGCGACGGGCGAGCGCGGGGAAACCGTGCGCCTGAATATCGGGCCGCTGCAAAACAGCGATCCCTACCCGGTCATCGCGGAGCTGCGCCAGCAGGGCTTCACGGGCTATCTGGCCCAGCCGCTGTTTTTGTACGGGTTTCTGCCGGCCGTGCCGACGCGCCCCTTCCAGTCGGTCGCGTGGGCGACCAAAACGGCGGGCGGCTTTGGCGATGCCGACGTTTCCTACCTCGCGCATGTGCTGGCCGAACTGGCGGCGCCGCTGACGCTCGTCACCGAGCGGCGCATCGCGCGCGATTTGCTGTCGATCTATCTGGGGCGCTCGACGGGGCCGCGCGTGCTGGCAGGCGAAATTCGCCGCGGCTCGGGCGAGGGCTTGCGCGCCGCCATTCTGGCGACCGACATGCGCGGCTTTACGGTGCTGAGCGACCGGCTGCCCTCCGAACGGGTCGTGGAGATCCTCAATGCCTGGTTCGAGCGCCAGGTTGCGGCCGTGCATGCGCACGGGGGCGAGGTGCTCAAATTCGTCGGCGACGGCATGCTGGCGATTTTTCCGATCGCCGACATCGAGTTCGCGCGCATGGCGGCGCGCGACGCGCTGGGGGCGGCGCGCGACGCGCTGGCGGCCGCGCGCGCGATGGATGCCGATCCCGCTTTTGCGGACGCGCGGCCCTTGCGCGCGGTCGCGGCCCTGCATGCGGGCGCCATTTTCCACGGCAATATCGGTGCCCGCGACCGGCTGGATTTCACCGCGATCGGGCCTTCGGTCAACGTCGTTTCCAGGCTCGAAGGGCTCGCCAAAACGCTCGGCCGCGAGCTTGTCGTCTCGGCGGCTTTCCGCGACATCGCCCCGGAAACGCTGACGTCGCTTGGCGAACACGCGCTCAAGGGCGTCGCCGATCCGCTCGAAGCGTTTACCTGCGCGACCATGGCGCGTACCTGACGCGACCGGGCCCGAAAGACGGCGGGCGCCGGTATTGGACGTGCTTGAAATTCATCTCGAATCGTCCGCGACGGCAGGCCGGAGCGGGTTGACGATTTCGACGCCGTAGAAATCTTTTGCGTTGTCGGTGACGACCGTGCAGCCATGCGCCTGCGCCACGGCCGCAACGATCGTGTCGAGCGCGCTGCGCGGACGGCCTCGACGCGTGCCGTCCGCCATCAGCTGCGCCCAGATCGACGCGGCCTTTGCGTCGAACGGCAGAATACGTCCTGCAAACAACGCCGCAGGGCCTTTGGAGCCGGCGAACCACGCTTCCAGCTGCCGACGGCGCCTGCCCGCCGGTTTTTCGAGAATGCCGCGACGTATTTCGGCGAGCGTCAGCGAGGCGACAAACAGGTCCGCGTCGTTTTGCGACGCCATCCAAAAAACCAAAGACGGCGACGGGATCGGCTTGACGAGGTTGCTCAGGATGTTCGTGTCGAGCAGATAGCGCATCAAATGCGGATCTTGCGTCCCGCAATGCGCGGCCGCTTCAGGTCCAGATCGGCGCCGACCAAAGGCGAGCGACGCAAAGCTGCCAGGATTCCGCCTTTTTTGCCCGGGGCGTCGGCAAGGGCGGCGCTTACGGTCGCGCGCAGATTTTCGGCGGCCGGACCGTCTTGCGCCAAACGCCGCGCCACGGTCCGGATGAGGTTGCGGTCCGCGTCTTTGGCCAGCACCTCGAACCGCGATACGCCGAGCGCGCCGAGGCGCGCCCGATAGTTTCGCACGGCGCGCGTTTGCGAATTTTCCATTCGGCCCTCCGTTTATATCCTGCAATATATCCGGAAATTTCCGAACGCGCTACGTGATCGCGTCGACCTCGTCGTCGGCGAGCGTGCCGGGCACGATGGTCAGCGGCACGCGCAGCTTGGCGGCGTATTTGCCGGTCAGCGCCGTGATCAGCGGACCCGGCCCCTTGGACGACGTGCCCGCGCCCAGCACGAGGATCGAAATCGACGGTTCTTCGTCGAGCAGTTTCAAAAGCTCGTCGCGCGCGTCGCCCTCGCGCACGTGCAGCATCGGCATCTGGCCCGACAGCGACTGCACGTGGCTGGAGAGTTCCTGCAGGCGCGACTCGGCTTCCTGGCGGCGCTCCTCGCGCATGAGCTCGCCCACGCCCATCCATTCCGCGGCCTCGGCGGGCTCGGTCACGTAGAGCATGGCGACGCGGCCCTTCGAATGCAGCGCGCGCCGGCACGCGAAGCGCAGCGCCACCTTCAGTTCCGGCGTTTCGTCGACGACGACCAGAAAGATGCGCTGGGTCTGGGGTTGACGGGTCGGCATGGCGATGTCTCCCGCTAGTTGGCTATTTTCTGAAGACGGCGCCGGCGGCCCAGCCGGCAAAAACGGCCAGAAAAATCGCGATCAGGCCGTAGATCGCGGCCCGGTCGTGCGCGAAATCGTAGATGTCGGCGCCGATGCCGACCTTGTTGACGAACATCGGCGTGGTCTGCGCCGCGACCACTTGGCCCTGGCGCACGAGCAGCACTTCGACCGAATAGGCGCCCGTCGGCACGTTGGCGGGAAACTGGATGCGCGTGCGGAACAGTCGCGGTCCCAGAAACGCCACGCGGCCGATCTCGGCATCGTAGAGCTTCTGCGCCTCCTTGTTGCGCACGAAGCCCTGGCGGAACAGCGCGATTTCGTCCGCGCTCGCGTCGGCCCCCCCCTGCAAGCCGAGCGGCATCAAGCGCAGCGCGTCGGTGCCGATCTGGTGGCGCAGACGCACGGCCTGCGGCACGAGCTCGGCCAGCGGCTTGGAGGCCGCGACGCGGTAGAAGGCGGGCGCGCCCGCAAAGCGCATCTCGTCGCGATTGATCCAGATGCCGGCCACCCGCGCCTTGCGCCGCACGCGCGCGTCGCTCTCGGGTCCGCGCACCAGCACGACCACGTCGCCCTCGCCTTCGGTGGCGCCGAACAGCAGCAATTCGGTGCCCGCAAACCCCGCCGTGATGGCGATCTGGTGGCTCGACAGATCGGCGATCAGCGGCTGCGCGCGCGCATCCGGCGCGAACGCGAACAGCGCCAGCAGCATCCAGGCGAGCCGCCTCATGCCTTCCCCGCGCCGATCGAATAGAGTTCGACCGGCGTTGCCACCAGATCGAACAGCAGCTTGGCCGCGACGCCCAGCACCATCAGCGCCAGCAGCCCGCGCAATTGTTCGCCGCGCAATTTGGCGCCCGCGCGCACGCCGAATTGCGCGCCCACAACGCCGCCCGCCAGCAGCAGCAAGGCCAGCAGGATGTCGACCGTCTGGGTCTGCCAGGCCTGCAGGAACGTGACGTTGGCCGTGACGAACACGATCTGGAACAGCGACGTTCCGACCACGACCGAGGTCGGCATGCCGAGCAGATAGATCATCGCGGGCACCATGATGAAGCCGCCGCCCACGCCCATCAGCGCCGCCAGCACGCCGACCACGGCGCCGATCGCGAAGGGCGCGATCGCGCTGATATAGAGCATCGAGCGCGGAAAGCGCATTTTGAACGGCAGCCCGTGGATCCACAGATGCTGGTGGCGCTTCACCAGCACGGGCCCCGCCCCCGACCGGCGCCCGGCCGCGCGCCACGCAGCGCGTTGGCCGATTCGACCAGCATCAGGCTGCCGATCGCGCCCAGCACGATCACGAAAGACAGCGAGATAAACAGATCGATCTGCCCCAGCCCCTGCAGCATCTTGAAAATCTGGACGCCCAGCGTCGAGCCCACGACGCCGCCCGCGAGCAAGACGCCGCCCATGCGAAAATCGACATTGCCGCGCCGCATATGGGCAAGCACGCCCGAGACCGACGCCGCGACGATTTGCGCCGCTTCCGAGCCGACCGCCACGGCCGGCGGAATGCCGATAAAAATCAGCAGCGGCGTCATCAGGAAACCGCCGCCGACGCCGAACAGTCCCGACAGGAATCCGACGCCGCCGCCCAGCAGCAGCAGCAAAAAAACATCGACCGAGATTTCGGCAATGGGCAGATAGATCAGCACGCGGGCGCCAGAATGCGCCCGCTTCGCTCGATCCTGCAAGCGCTTTAGGGCCGCAGGAAGCCGATCAGATCGTAGACTTGGCGAATATGGGGCACGGCGATCGCGTTGGCCTTGTCGGCCCCGCGGCGCAAAATCGCGTCGATCGAGGCGGGGTCCGCCATCATGCGGTTCATTTCGGCGGTAATCGGCGACAGCACGGCGACCGCAAGGTCCGCCAGGGTGTTCTTGAAGGTCGAAAACTGCGCGCCCGCAAATTCGGCCACGACCGCTTCCATCGATTTGTCGGACAGGGCCGCGTAGATGCCGAGCAGATTTTCGGCCTCCGGGCGGCCTTCGAGGCCCGCGACGGTTTCGGGAAGCGCGTTTGGATCCGTCTTGGCCTTGCGGATTTTGGCGGCGATCGCGTCTGCATCGTCGGTCAAATTGATGCGGCTTTGTTCGGACGGTTCCGACTTGCTCATTTTTTTGGTGCCGTCGCGCAGGCTCATCACGCGCGTGGCGGTGCCGAAAATCTGCGGCTCGGGCTGCGGGAAGAACTCGACGCCGTAGCGATGGTTGAAGGCGCCCGCAATGTCGCGCGCGAGTTCCAGATGCTGTTTCTGGTCCTCGCCCACGGGCACGTGCGTGGCCTTGTAGAGCAGGATGTCGGCCGCCATCAGCACGGGATAGGCGTAGAGCCCGAGCCCGGCATTGTCGCGCTGCTTGCCGGCCTTCTCCTTGAACTGGGTCATGCGGTTGAGCCAGCCCAGCGGCGTGAAACACCCGAGCGTCCAGCCAAGTTCCGCATGGCCTGCAACCGCCGATTGGTTGAAGATCGTGCACGCGACCGGATCGATGCCGCACGCCACATAGGCGGCCGTCACCTCGCGCGTGGCTTTGAGCAGCGCTGCGGGTTCCTGGGGCAGCGTGATGGCGTGCAGATCGACGATGCAGAAAATGCATTCGTAGTCGCGCTGCAGCTTCACCCAATTGCGGATGGCGCCCAGATAGTTTCCAAGATGCAGGTTGCCGGTGGGCTGGATGCCCGAAAAGATGCGGTTCATGGCGGCGGTTTATGGCGGTTTGCCCCAGTCTTATCAAGTGCAGTCTTATCAAGTGCCGCGTCGGAAAAGCCCGCGCACCTCGTCGGCTTTGGCGGCCCCGAACGCCCATGCGGCCGCGACATAGACGCCAAACCCCATGCCGATCAGCAAGGCGAGCGCCGCCGCGCCGGGCACCGCGTGCGCCAGCGGCAGCGCCAGCCATAGCGCCAACGCCATCGCGGCCGTGGCGGCGAGATGGCGCGGCAGGCGCTGGCGCAGCCGCGCCGAGGGCGCGAACTGGCCGCGCTTGCGCAGCGCCTGCAGCAGCAGCGCGGCATTGAGCGTCGCCGAAAACGCCGTCGCCAGCGCAAGCCCGACATGGCCGACGACCTGCATTGCCGCGAACCCCAAGACGCTGTTGGCCGCGACGCACAGCACGGCGATTTTGACCGGCGTTTTGGTGTCCTCGCGCGCATAGAAGGCGGGCGCCAGAATCTTGACCGCCACATAGGCGGGCAGGCCGAGCGTGTAGGCGACCAGGGCGGCGGCCGTTGCCGCAACGTCGGCGGCACCGAACGCGCCGCGCTGGAACAGCCCCGCCACGACGGGCTCGGCCAGCACGATCAGGCCGGCGGTCGCTGGAAGTACGAGCAGCGAGGCGCCCTCGAGCGCGCGGTTTTGCGTGGCGAGCGCCGCCGCTTCGTCGCCGGTTCGCACCTGTTTGGACATCGCCGGCAGCAGCGCCGTGCCGATCGCGATGCCGATCACGGCCAGCGGCAGCTCGTACACCCGGTCGGCATAATAGAGCCAGCTTATCGAGCCCGATACCAGCAGCGAGGCAAGCATCACGTCGATCACCAGATTGATCTGCGCCGCGCCCGAGCCCAGCGCCACGGGCGCCATGCGTTTGAGCAGCGTGCGCGCGGCCGGCGACAGGCGCGGCCAGCGCAACCGCAGCGCCATGTCCGCGCGCGCGCACACGACCGCCAGGAACACGAACTGCGCGACCCCCGCCGCCAGCACGCCCCATGCCGCCGCGTGGCCGGCCGTGGGCAACCGCGGCGTCAGGCCCAGCAGCGCGCCGATCAGGCACAAATTGAGCAGGATCGGCGTCGCCGCGACCGCCGCGAATTTGTCGAGCGAATTGAGCACGCCGCCTTGCAGCGACACCAGGCTGATGAAGACGATGTAGGGGAACGTCACGCGCGTGAATTCCACCGCGAGCGCGAATCGTTCGGGCTCGTCGGCGAAGCCGGGCGCCACGATTCGCAAGACCCACGGCATGGCGAATTCGCACGCCACCACCAGCGCCAGCAGGACCGCCAGCAGCACGCCCAGCGCGTCTTCGGCGAATTCGCGCGCGGCTGCTTTTCCTTTGGTCGCGACCGTGCCCGCGAACATCGGCACGAACGCGGCGGCAAACGCGCCCTCGGCGAACAGGCGGCGAAAAAAATTCGGAAACTTGAACGCGACGAAGAAGGCGTCGGCGACCGGCCCCGCCCCCAGATACGCCGCGATCAGCATGTCGCGCACGAACCCCAGCACGCGGCTGGCCATCGTATAGGCGCCGACGGTGGCGATGGGGCGGGCTAGCGACATGGGAGGGGCGGCGGCGGGGCTAGCGCCGGTCGGTCGGCGACGGCAAAGCGATGCCCCACAGCGCAAACCACGGCGCCCACGCCAGGCGCTGGGCTTCCATCCAAAGCTGGAGCGGATCCTGCGGCAGATTGGGCATGCCGGTGATGATCACGCCCATCGCCTCGGGCCGGTCGGCGGTCGCGGGGCGATGCAGCAATTCGACCGTCATGCCCGGCAGCGCCGCGCGCGCGCGAAGTTCCCCGTTCGAATCGGTTTCCATTTTCTACTCCGCCGCTTCGGTCGCGGCGCGTTTGCGCGGTTTGGCCGCGTCGGCGGCATCGGGATCGACCAGGGCTGCCAGCAAAACTTCGCGGATGCGCTCGAGCTTGTCGTCCTCGAAGATTTTCTGGCCGAACACGTCGACCACGTAGAAGACGTCCACCGCGCGCTCGCCGTAGGTCGTGATCTTCGCCATGCGGATCGACAGGCCCAGCGACGTGATCGCGGAGGTGACGTCGTAGAGGAAACCCACGCGGTCGCGGCCGTTGACCTCGACGAGCGTGTGGTATTTCGAGGCCAGATTGTCGATCAGCACGCGCGGCGGCACGGTGAACACGCGCATGCGGCTGGGAATGGCGGGGCGTTTGCGCAGCTGTTCGCGCAGGCGCAGGCGCCCGCCCAGCGCCTGCTCGATGTGCGTTGCCAGGCGCGCGAGCTTTTCGGGCCGCGCGTACGCGGCGGGCTGCGCTTCCAGATCGCTCGGCGCTTCCTGGATCGAGAACGTGTCGAGCGCGCGTCCGTTCGACAGCGTGAAGACGTTCGCCGCCACGATGTTGGCGCCGCCAAAGGCGATGGCGCCCGCGATGCGCGAGAACAGGCCCGGATGGTCGTCGGTATAGATGGTGATCTCGGTGATCGAGCGCGCGCGGTCGATGCGCGTGTCGATGGCGAGCGGCAGTTTGGCGTTTTCGGCCTCGCGCACGAAACGCGCATGGCGCGCCTGCGAGGACTGGTCGAGCGAGAGCCAGTAGGCGGGATAGGCGAGGCCCGCGAACCAGGCGAAATCCCGGTCGTTCCAGTCGCGCAGTTCCTCGCGCAGGCGCGACTGGGCGATCGCCACGCGCTGCAGCGTGCCGGTTTCGCCGAAATCGCCCGCCAGCGCCTCGGCCGTGCGATGGTAGAGCTCGCGCAGCAAAGTCGCCTTCCAGTTGTTCCATACGCCCGGCCCCACCGCGCGGATGTCGGCCACGGTCAGGCACAAAAGCAGGCGCAGCCGTTCCGGGCTCTGCACCTGTTCGGCGAAGGCGCGGATCGCCTGCGGATCCTGGATGTCGCGCTTGAACGCGGTCGCCGACATCGCCAGATGCCAGCGCACCAGCCAGGCGACCGTCTCGGTTTCCTCTTCGCTGAGCCCCAGACGCGGCCCGAGCTTCAGCGCGATCTCCGCGCCGAGGACCGAATGGTCGCCGCCGCGGCCCTTGGCGATGTCGTGCAGCAGCAGCGCAAGATACAGCGCGCGACGCGACGCGACCTGGTGGATCACGTCGCTGGCCAGCGGATGGTCGGTCTTGAGTTCGCCCGCTTCGATGCGGTGCAGGATGCCGATGGCGAAGATCGTGTGCTCGTCCACCGTGTAGACATGGTACATGTCGTGCTGCATCTGGGCGACGACGCGCCCGAAATCGGGCACGAACCGCCCGAAGACGCCCGCTTCGTTGAGCCGGCGCAGCGTGCCTTCGGCGCGGCGGTCGGCCAGCATGTCCATGAACAGCCGGTTGGCTTCGGGATCGGCGCGCAAGGTCGCATCGATGCGGCGCAGCGACTGGCGCACCAGGCGCAGCGCGTAGGGATGCACGTCGATCTCGCTTTCCTGCGCCACGCGGAACAGGCGCAGGAAATTGACCGGATCCTTTTCGAACGCGTTGTCGCGCGCGACGGTCAGCCGGCCGCTTTCGATGGCAAAGCGCCCGTCGCCGATTTTTTTGGCGCCGCGCTTGAACAGCGATTTCCAGCCGCCCGCACCCAGGGTCGCTTTTTTGCCCTCTTCGATTTCCAGCGCCGAGCAGAAGATGCGCGTAAGGTCGCCCACGTCCTTGGCGACCAGAAAATAGTGCTTCATGAAGCGTTCGACGCCGCTCGCACCCCGATGGTCGGTATAGCCCATGCGCCGGCCGATTTCGCCCTGCACGTCGAAGGTGAGCCGGTCTTCCGGGCGGCCCGCGACATAGTGCAGATGGCTGCGCACGCTCCAGAGAAACTCCTGGCATTTTTCGAATTTGGCGGCTTCCTCGGCCGTGAACACGCCCTTCAGCACGAGGTCCGACACGCTGTCGACGCGGTGCAGATATTTGCCGATCCAGAACAGCGTGTGCAGGTCGCGCAAGCCCCCCTTGCCGTCCTTGACGTTGGGCTCCAGCACGTAGCGCGAATCGCCGGTGCGCTGGTGGCGTTTGTTGCGTTCGTCGAGCTTGGCTTCGACGAAATCGGACGCCGTGCCCTTGGCGATTTCGGCGAAAAAGCGCTTCTTGAGTTCGACGAACAGCTTGTCGTCGCCCCACAGATAGCGGCTTTCGAGCAGGGCCGTGCGGATCGTCTGGTCCTCGCGCGCCAGGCGCAGGCATTCGTCGACCGAGCGCGTCGCGTGGCCCACTTTGAGCCCCAGATCCCACAGCATGTAGAGCACGAATTCGACCAGCTGTTCGATGCGTGGATTGGATTTGTAGGGCCGCACGAACAGCAGATCGATGTCGGACTGGGGCGCGAGTTCGGCACGGCCATAGCCGCCGACGGCCGCGATCGTCACGCGCTCGGCAGTCGTGGGGTTGGGCAGCGGATAGACATGCCGGTCGGCAAAATCGTAGACCAGCCGCACGATCTGGTCGACCAGGAACGCGCCCGCGCGCACGGTCTGGCCGCCGCTGCCGTTGCGCGCCTCGAAGCGGCGGCGAATTTCGCTTTGCCCCGCGACCAGCGCCGCTTTCAGCGTTTCGCGGACCTTGGCGCGGCGCTGGTCGGGCAGGCGCGCGAGGTCCTGCGCGACCGCTTCCAGGGCCGCATCGACCGCGCGGCGGTCGAGAATGGCGCGTTGGTTGGGGATGTCTCGCGACGGGGCGACCGGTTCCATGCGCCCAGTATATAGTGGGTTTTTGCTTCGCCGGGAGACCGATCTTTGCGCACTGCCCTTGCCGCTCTGTTTTGCGCCGTTCTGGCGGCCTGCCAGGCGCCGCCGCCGCGCGCAACCGCAACGCTCGCCGCCGACGGGCGCGCGATCGAGATCGTTGCCTACGACCGCCAGGCAATGACGCAAGCGCTGCTGCTGGCGCCCGACGGCCGCCTGGTCGAAGGCAGAATCGAGATCGCGCCGCGCGCGGCCGAGCGGCCGTCTTTCGGCGTGGGCGTTGCGGGCGGATCGAGTTCGGGCATCGGCACGGGCATCGGCCTGTCGATCCCGGTGGGCGGCGGCGGGGGCTTGGTCGAATCGCGCGCGCGCATCGCGCTGCCGGCCGACATGGCGGCGGCGGCCGGTACGGTGCGCTTGCGCTTTGGGGACACGCGCCTCTTGGAACTGGGGCTGGGCGCGCGCTAGATTGCCGCCATGCAAAACCCGATCTCCCGCCGCCTCCTCATTGGAACCCTTGTTGCCATGACCGCGATCGATCCCGCCGACGCCCAAATGCCCGACCTTGCCGCGGCCGCAAAGACCCGCTCGGGCCTCGGCATTCTCGATATTCGCGAAGGCACCGGCCCGGCGCCGACAGCGGGCCAGACCGCGCGCGTGCACTATACGGGCTGGCTGCTGGAAGACGGCAAGCGCGGCCGCAAATTCGACTCGTCGGTCGATCGCGGCCAGCCGTTCGAATTTCCGCTGGGCCAGGGCCGCGTCATTCGCGGCTGGGACGAGGGCGTCGCGACCATGAAAGTCGGCGGCCAGCGCACGCTCGTGATCCCGCCCGAGCTTGGCTACGGTGCGCGCGGTGCGGGCAACGTGATCCCGCCGGGCGCCACGCTGGTCTTCGACGTGGAATTGCTGGGCGCGCGCTGATCGACTAAATCGATCATAGTCACCGATTAAATCGGTTTTTTTCTGCAACAAAACGCGGCTAGCTTTGCATGGCTATCAAAGCGTCGATTCAACCGCCAACAAAGAAGGTGCGAATATGAGCAGCGAAGCCCCCCCAGCGGGCAAATGCCCGGTGATGCACAAATCGCCGTCGAGCACGACCCATGCCAGCCGCTCGAATCGCGACTGGTGGCCGAACCAGCTCAATCTGGCGATCTTGCGCCAGCATTCGGCGCTCTCGAACCCGATGGGCACGGCGTTCGACTATCGCCAGGCTTTCGCGTCGCTCGACTACGCGGCTCTCAAGGCCGATCTTGCCAAGCTGATGACCGACTCGCAGGATTGGTGGCCGGCCGATTACGGCCATTACGGGCCGTTTTTCATCCGCTTGGCCTGGCACAGCGCTGGCACCTATCGCACCGGCGACGGGCGCGGCGGTGCTGGTGCGGGCATGCAGCGCTTCGCCCCCCTCAATAGCTGGCCCGACAACGGCAATCTCGACAAGGCGCGCCGCCTGCTGTTGCCGATCAAGCTCAAATACGGCGCCAAAATCTCGTGGGCCGATTTGATGGTGCTGGCGGGCAACGTGGCGCTGGAGACGATGGGCTTCAAGACCTTCGGCTTCGGCGGCGGGCGCGCCGACATGTGGGAGCCCGAAGAGGACGTCTACTGGGGCAAGGAAGCGACGTGGCTGGGCGACCAGCGCTATTCGGGCGAGCGCGATCTGGACGTGCCGTTGGCGGCCGTGCAGATGGGCCTGATCTACGTCAACCCGCAAGGCCCCAACGGCAAGCCCGATCCGCTCGCCTCGGCCCGCGACATCCGCGAAACTTTCGCGCGCATGGCGATGGACGACGAAGAAACCGTGGCGCTCGTGGCCGGCGGCCACACGTTCGGCAAGGCGCACGGTGCCGGCGACGAGGCGCATGTCGGGCGCGAGCCCGAAGCCGCATCCATCGAAGAACAGGGCTTGGGCTGGAAAAACAGCCTGGGCAGCGGCAAAGGCGGCGATACGATCACAAGCGGCATCGAGGGCGCTTGGACGCCCGTTCCCACCAAATGGGACAATGGCTATTTCGACATGCTGCTCGGCTACGAATGGCAGCTCGTCAAAAGCCCGGCCGGGGCGTGGCAATGGAAGCCGAGCGACCCTGCGGCCGCGACGCTGGTGCCCGACGCGCACGATCCGGCCAAACGCCACGCGCCGATGATGACCACGGCCGACATGGCGCTGCGCACCGATCCGGCCTACGCCGCCATTTCGCGCGACTTCCACAAGAACCCGGCCAAACTTGCCGACGCGTTCGCGCGCGCCTGGTTCAAGCTCACGCATCGCGATATGGGACCGCGCGCGCGCTATCTGGGGCCCGAAGTGCCGAGCGAAACGCTGCTCTGGCAGGATCCGATCCCGGCGCGCGACTACAAGCTGGTCGAAGCCAAGGAAATCGCCGATCTAAAGGCGCTGATCGAGGCGTCGGGCCTGTCGGTCGCCGATCTGGTCGCGACGGCGTGGGCGTCGGCGGCAAGTTTCCGCAACTCCGACAAACGCGGCGGCGCGAACGGGGCGCGCCTGCGACTGGCGCCGCAAAAGGACTGGGCCGTCAACCAGCCCGCGAAACTTGCCAAAACGCTGGCCGCGCTCGAAGCGATCCAAACGGCGTTCAACGCGGCGCAAACCGGCGGCAAGAAAATCTCGCTGGCCGATCTGATCGTGCTTGGCGGGGGCGTTGCGATCGAGCAGGCCGCGCGGAAAGCGGGCCACGCGATCAAGGTGCCGTTTGCGCCCGGGCGCACCGACGCGAGCCAGGCGCAAACCGACGTCGAATCGTTTGCGGTGCTCGAGCCGCTTGCCGACGGTTTCCGCAACTACCAGGCGAAGACCTTGGCCGTGTCGGCGGAGGAGATGCTGGTCGACAAGGCCCAGCTCATGACGCTGACGGCGCCCGAGATGGCCGTGCTGGTCGCGGGCTTGCGCGTGCTGGGGTCGAATACCGACGCCAGCCCGCACGGCGTGCTGACCGACCGGCCCGGCACGCTCGCCAACGATTTCTTCGTCAACTTGCTCGACATGGGCACGGCGTGGACGAAGGCGGGCGACATCTACGAAGGCCACGACCGCGCGACGGGCAAGCGCAAATGGACGGCGACGCGCGTCGATCTGGCTTTCGGGTCGAACTCGGAACTGCGCGCGATCGCGGAAGTCTATGCGGCGGCCGACGCGGGGACGAAATTCGTCGCCGATTTCGTCGCCGCCTGGACCAAGACGATGAATCTCGACCGCTTCGATCTTGCTTGAGTAGGGCCGCAGCCCCCCGGATACGCCGACGTGTCCGGGGGGTCTGCGCTTTGGGTCGAGCCGGGATTGTCTTGGTCGGAGCATATCTGGCGCCGCAGGCGATTTCTTGAGACCGAGCCACCGCCCCGGCGTCGGCGGCGCCAAGCCGGAAATTAGTTTCATTGCCCTCCAAAAATGTAGTAACAATTTTGTATGGTGCAGCGTTTCGAATGGGACAGCGCGAAGGCTGCCGCAAATCTGAAGAAGCATGGCGTCGGATTTTCCGTTGCCATGCGCGTTTTTGCGGACCCGTTCGCAATGGTCGAACAGGATCGGATCGAATACGGCGAACGTCGCTGGCAAACCTTGGGACTCGTGGATGGACGGATCGTGCTGCTGGTCGCCCACACGGTTCGCGACGCGGGCGACGGCGGCGAGATTGTCCGCATCGTTTCGGCGCGGCGCGCCGATGCAAAGGAAAGAAGACGCTATGAACAAAACCGTTCGTCGCACGCTTGATCTTGGGAAGCCGTCGAAGCCGACGCGCCGCCAGAAAGCCGAAATCGCCGCGCTGTCGAAAATGGCGGCAGCGCCGATAGATTACAGCGACATACCGCCGCTCGATGCCGGATTCTGGAAGCATGCCGTGCAGAATCCGTTCTACAAGCCGAAAAAGACCTCGACGACCGTGCGCGTCGATGCCGATGTTTTGCTGTGGCTCAAAACACAAGGCGAGGGCTACCAGACGCGGCTCAACGCGATCCTGCGCAGCGCCATGCTGGCCGCTTTGCAGCGGCGCTAGCTCGAGACCGCTTTGTTTTGAGTGTTTGGCGGGATATTCGAAGGCGGGATCGCGCTCACACCCCGCGCGTGATCCCGCCGTCGACGCGGATGTTCTGGCCCGTGATGTAGCCCGCATCTTCCGACAGCAGGAACGCGGCAGTCTTCGCGATCTCGGCGACCTTGCCGTAGCGGCCCATCGGGATGCGCGGCAAGATTGCGTCCTTGACGGGCAGCGAGTCCACGAATCCCGGCAGCAGGTTGTTCATGCGGATGCCCGCTTTGGCGTAGCGGTCGGCATAGAGCTTGGCGAACGCGCCAAGCCCCGCGCGCATCGCGCACGAGATCGGAAACAGCAGATCGGGTTCGAACGCGGCGAATGTCGAGATGTTCACGAACGCGCCGCCGCCCTGTTTTTCCATCACGGGCGTCACGATGCGCGCCAGGCGCACCACGTCGAGAATGACGAGGTCGAGCCCCGTTTTCCAGGCATCGTCGTCGAGGCTCAGCAAATCGCCTTTGGGCGGATGGCCGGTCGAGATCACCGCGCCGTCGATGCGGCCCCATTTGCCGAGCGCCGCATCGGCCAGACGCTGCAGATCGGCGGTCTCGACGACCGAGCCCGTGACGCCCACGCCGCCCAGCTCGCGCGCGAGTTTTTCGGCGCCCCCCGACGGCGACAGCAGCGCGACCTGCCAGCCGCGCGCGGCCAGTTCCCGCGCGCACCCCGCACCCATGCCCTTGCCCGCACCCGTGACCAACGCGACTTTCATGGCATCTGCTCCTTGGATTGAATGGCTTTGAGGGCGTAGAGCGCTTCGAGCGCCTGTTTGGGCGCCAGCTCGTCTGGGTTGATGTCGAGAAGCGCCTTGGCGAGCGCCGAACCGGCCGGGGCCGCCACGGGGCCGCTGGTCGGGCGGGCGGCAAACAGCGGCAGATCGTCGGCAAGCTTTTCCAAACTGCGCTGCTCGCCGCCCTGTTCGAGCGCGGCCAGCACGGTTTCGGCGCGTGCGACCGCGGCCGGCGGCAGGCCCGCGAGCTTCGCCACATGGATGCCGTAGGAGCGGTCGGCGGTGCCGGGCGCGACCTCGTGCAGGAAAACGACCTCGCCCTTCCATTCCTTGACGCGCATCGTGCGGCAGCCAAGGCCCGGCAGCGTGGCCGCGAGCGCGGTCAACTCGTGGTAGTGCGTGGCGAACAAGGCGCGCGCGCGGTTGACGCCGTGCAGATGCTCCACGCACGCCCACGCGATCGACAGCCCGTCATAGGTTGCGGTGCCGCGCCCGATTTCGTCGAGAATCACGAGCGAACGCGGCGTCGCCAGATTGAGGATCGCCGCCGTCTCGACCATTTCGACCATGAAGGTCGAACGCCCGCGCGCGAGGTCGTCGGCCGCACCCACGCGGCTGAACAGCCGGTCGCACACGCCGATGCGCGCGGCCTTGGCCGGAACGTAGGATCCGCTTTGCGCCAGCACCGCGATCAGCGCGTTCTGGCGCAGATAGGTGGATTTGCCGGCCATGTTGGGGCCCGTGACCAGCCACAAAAACTGGCCGCCCTCGGCATCGAGCGTACAGTCGTTGGCGACGAACCCGCCCGCCTGTTCGGCCAGCGCCGCTTCGACGACCGGATGGCGACCGCTCGACACCGCGAAGACGCGGCTGTCGTCGACGACCGGGCGGCACCATTCGCGCTCCGCCGCGAGATCGGCAAGGCTTGCCGCCACGTCGAGCTTGGCGAGCGCGCGCGCGGCGAGCGCGATCGCGTCGGCTTGCTGCAGCACCTCGCGCGCGAGATCGGCAAAAAGCGCCAGTTCCAGCGCCAGCGCTTTGTCGCGCGCACCCGTGATGGCGGCTTCGAATTCGCCGAGTTCGACCGTGGTGAAGCGCACGGCGCCCGCCATCGTCTGGCGATGGATGAAGACGCCGCCGGGTTTGGCGAGCTTGTCGGCATGCGCGGCGTTGATCTCGACGAAATAGCCGATCACGTTGTTGTGCTTGATGCGCAGGCTGGAAAGCCCCGTGGCTTCGACATAGCGCTGCTGCAGCGCCGCCACCAGCCGGCGGCTTTCGTCGCGCAGTTCCAGATGTCTGTCGAGTTCGGGGGCAAAACCTTTTTGGATGAACCCGCCGTCGCGCAGATCGAGCGGCAGATCGCTGCCAAGCGCGCGCGCCAGCAGATCGGCGAGCTGCGAATGCTCGCCGAGCGCTTCGAGCGCTTGGGCGATGCCGACAGGCGCCGCGTCCAGACCTGTTGCGCGCACTTGGGCGCGCACCAGCGGCAATCGCGCGAGACCCTGGCCCAGCGCCGCCAGATCGCGCGGGCCGCCGCGCTGCAACGCCAGGCGCTGCAAAGCGCGCTCGAGATCGGGGAAGCCTTTGAGCGTGTCGCGCAAGGCGGTGCGCGCGGGTTCGGCTTCGGCAAAATAGCCGACCATGTCGAGCCGTGCGGCGATGCGCGCCGCGTCGGCCAAGGGGGCGGCCAAGCGCGCGGCCAGCAGGCGCGCGCCCGCCGCCGTCAGCGTGCGGTCGATCGTAGCGAGCAGCGAGCCTTTGCGTTCGCCCGTTTGGGTTTCGGCGAGTTCGAGCGAGCGCCGCGTGGCGGGATCGATTTCCAGGGTGCCGCCGGCGCCGTGGCGTTGCAGCGTTCGGAAGCGGCCCGTGCGGCCTTTTTGCGTAAGCTCGACATAGTCGACGAGCGCGCCCGCCGCCGCGATTTCCGCGCGCGCGAAGGCGCCGAACCCGTCGAGCGATCTGACGCCGTAGAGAGATTCGAGGCGGCGCCTGGCATTCTCGCTGTCGAAGCGCGCCGACGGCAGCGGCGTGAGCGCGCGTTTGAACGGCTCGAACGCCGCCGCCAGGTCGGCACGCGCCAGCAGCCGGTCGGCCAGCAGCAATTCGCCGGGGGCGATGCGCGCCAGCGCCGCCGCAAGGCCCGGCGCCGACACGGTTTCGACCCGGAATTCGCCGGTCGACATGTCGAGCGACGCGAGGCCCAGCGCGCCCGCAGCCTCGGCCAAGCAGCACAGATAGTTGTTGGCGCGCGCATCGAGCAGCGATTCTTCCGTCAGCGTGCCGGGCGTCACCACGCGCACCACGTCGCGCCGCACGAGGCTTTTGCCGCTGCCGCGTTTTTTGGCTTCGGCCGCGTCCTCGACCTGCTCGCAGATCGCCACGCGGAAACCCTGGCGGATCAGGCGCGCCAGATACGCTTCGTGCGCATGCCACGGCACGCCGCACATCGCGATGGGCTCGCCCGCATGCGTGCCGCGCTTGGTGAGCGTGATGTCGAGCGCCTTGGACGCGGCAACGGCATCCTCGAAAAACAGCTCGTAGAAATCGCCCATGCGATAGAACAGCAGCGTGCCCGGATGAAGGCGCTTCAATTCCAGATACTGCGCCATCATCGGCGTCGGCGCCGTGTCGTGCGATGCGGGGTCGGGCGCGGCGGGGCTAGCGGGTTCCAACATTGCAGTGCAGCATTTCCGGCAAGGCGGTCGTTTTGACGAACGGGGCGCATTCCCCGTACCATGGCTTCCCAACACCAAGCAAAAACGATCTTTCGAGGGAAGGCAGACGCATTATGGCGAACGAGACGGGGCCCGTAACCGAGCAAGAATCCCTGCTGTTCCACAATCAGGGCGGCAAGGCGGGCAAGATCGAAATCACCGCCACCAAGCCGCTGACCACCCAACGCGATCTGAGCCTTGCCTATTCGCCGGGCGTGGCATGGCCGTGCCTGCATATCGCCAAGAACCCCGATGCCGCGTACGACTACACGTCGAAGGGCAATCTGGTCGCCGTGATTTCGAACGGCACGGCCGTGCTGGGCCTGGGCGACCTTGGCGCGCTCGGCGGCAAGCCCGTGATGGAGGGCAAGGCCGTTCTGTTCAAACGTTTTGCCGACGTCGATTCGATCGACATCGAGGTCGACACCAAAGACGTCGACAAATTCGTCGAGTGCGTGCGCTATATCGGCGTCACGTTCGGCGGCATCAATCTGGAAGACATCAAGGCGCCCGAGTGTTTCGTGATCGAGCAGCGCCTGCGCGAACTGCTCGACATTCCCGTGTTCCACGACGACCAGCACGGCACGGCGATCGTGGCGGCGGCCGGCCTCATCAACGCGATGGACCTGACCGGGCGCGACATCAAGACCACCAAAATGGTCATCAACGGCGCGGGGTCGGCGGGCATCGCGTGCGCCGAGCTCGTCAAGGCCATGGGCATGCCGCACGCCAACGTCATCCTGTGCGACACCAAGGGCGTCATCTACCAGGGCCGCACCGAATCCATGAACCAGTGGAAATCGGCGCATGCCGTGCCCACCAAAGCGCGCACGCTGCAGGACGCGCTGGCGGGCGCGGACGTATTCTTCGGCCTGTCGGCGAAGGGCGCGGTCACGCAGGAGATGGTCAAGAAGATGGCGCCGAAGCCCATCATCTTCGCCATGGCCAATCCCGATCCCGAAATCACGCCCGAAGAAGCCAAACAGGCGCGCCCCGACTGCATCATCGCGACGGGCCGCTCGGACTACGCCAACCAGGTCAACAACGTGCTGGGCTTTCCGTTCATTTTCAGGGGCGCCCTCGACGTGCGCGCGCGCACGATCAACGAGGAGATGAAGGTCGCCGCCGCGCACGCGATCGCCGAGCTTGCGCGCGAAGACGTGCCCGACGACCTGGACGCCGCCTATGGCGGCCAGCGCCTGCGCTACGGGCCGGACTACATCATCCCGGTGCCCTTCGATCCGCGGCTGATTTCGGTCGTGCCCGTGGCGGTGGCGCAGGCCGCGATGGATTCGGGCGTAGCGCGCAAACCCATCGCCGACATGAACGCCTATCGCCACGCGCTCAATCTGCGCCGCGATCCCACGGGCGCCATGCTCGACCGGATTTTCGAAACCGTGCGCGCCAATCCCAAACGCACCGTGTTCGCCGAGGGCGAGGACCAGAAAACCATCCGCGCCGCGATCAGCTACCGCAACACCGGCTACGGCACGCCGGTGCTGATCGGGCGCGTGGAGCGCATCGAACAGGCGATGCGCGAAATGGGTTTGAGCGAAAGCGCGGCCGAACTCGGTCTTGAAATCCACAACGCCAGGCTGTCGACTGAAAACCAGCGCTACACCGATTTTCTCTACGCCAAACTGCGCCGCCAGGGCTATCTGCAGCGCGACTGCCAGCGTCTGGTCAACCAGGACCGCAACATCTTCGCGGCCACCATGGTGGCCGTGGGCGATGCCGACGCGATGGTTACGGGCTCGACGCGCAGCTACTACCAGGCGCTCGACGACGTGCGCCGCGTGATCGACGTGGAGAAGGGCAAGCGCTGCATCGGCGTTTCGATCATGATGACCAAGGAGCGCACGGTGTTCATCGCGGACTCGACCGTGACCGAACTGCCGACGGCGCGCGACATGGCCGAAATCGCGATCGGCGCCGCCGCCGCCGCCAAGCGCCTGGGGCACGAGCCGCGCGTGGCGCTCACCTCGTTCTCGAATTTCGGCAATCCGCAGCGCGAAAAAGCGAGCCAGGTGCGCGAGGCGGTGCAGGAACTCGAACGCATGGCCGAGGGCGGCCGTCCGATCGAGTTCGAGTACGACGGCGACATGAGCCCGGACGTGGCGCTCGACTACGACCTCATGCGCAATCTGTTCCCGTTCTGCCGCCTGACGGGCCCGGCCAACGTGCTGGTGATGCCGGGCCTGCATTCGGCCAACATCTCGTCGAAGCTGGTGCAGAAGCTGGCGGGAGGCACGATGCTGGGGCCGATCCTGATCGGCCTGTCGAAGCCGGCGCAAATCGTGCCGATCGGCGCCACGGTCGGCGAGATCGTGAACATGGCAGCCCTCGCCGCGTTCCAGGCGATCGCGCGCTGAACGCCGCCTAGCCCCGCAGACCCTTGACGATCGCAAGATAGTCGGGGTCGGCGGGATCGGCGAGACCGTGGCGCACGAAAAAATCTACCAATACCAGATTGCAATTGTATTTGAACTCGTTCGTGTCGGCGACGATTCGCGCGACCTCGCGCCACGGCCACAGGTAAAAGGCTTCGGTTTCGCCGTCGGTGTTTTTGGGCTCGAAATCGGCGGGCATTTCCAGATCGAAGCAGAACTGCACGTCGGGCTTCAGGCCGTCGCCTGCGTCCATCGTGTAGCTGATGGCGCCCACGCAGATGGCCCGGCTTGCGAGTGCCGCCGGAATGCCCGCTTCCTCCCAGCATTCTTTGACCAGGTTCTCGCGCAGGCCCAACCCGGCCGGCTGGCCGCCCGCGACCGTGTTGTCGAGCATGCCGGGGTAGGTCGGTTTGTCGCGCGCGCGGCGCGCGACCCAAATATGGATGCCGTCGGCTTTGCGCACATAGCCCGTCATATGCACGCCGTAGCTGCGGATGCCGAAAACAGGCGCTGCCGCCCGTTCGATTTCGAACAGCGGCGGCGCCCCCCACGCGGCCAGCACCGGATAGGCTTCGTCGCGCCGGCCCTGGACGAGGCCCTCGGCTTCGAGGCGGCGCACGATGCGATCGAGGGCGGCGCTGCGCGCCGCAGGGGTTGCCAGGGTTTCGGGCAGCGACACGCGGTCGTCGGTCACGTCGAGGAATTCGCGCAAGCGTTCGGCCAAGGCGTGGCGCACGGCGCCCACGCGCCGGCCGGCCGCGTGGAACGGCCGGTAGGCGGCGGGATCGTGTCTGTTGCATTCGGCGATACGGTCGAGAAACGACATGGACGGCTCCGCGGACGGGCTGGCGAGGCAAGGGCCGCTTCTATAGCATGCGCGCCACGATGTTTGCCGCCGCCCTCGATGCCTGCCGCCGCTTCGAGGCGGCCGCCCGACAGGTTCTTGCCGACGCGGTCGTGCAAGACGGACGCATCGACGTTTCGGCGCTCGAACAACGCCAGACCGCCGCGCACGGTTTTGCGTGGCTCGCGACCAATATTGCGGGCCTCGAAGCGCTGGCAGATTGGGCGGCGCGGACTGCGGCCGATCCGTCGAGCCTTTCGATCGCCAGGCTCGGTTTTGCCGAAGGGCTCGCGCGCCTGGCGTTCGGCGTGCCGATGGGCCAGAGCGAAACGGTGCGGCCCTTCGAAATGGGCGTGGCAGCCCAGGCGGCGACCTTTGCGGCCGATCCGGCCGTTGCCTCGCTGATGGCCGATCCCGACTTGCCGACGCTGCGTGCGCGGCTTGTCGCCTCGATGGACGGCACACGCATCGCCGCCGATCCCGATCTGGACGATCGCGAGCTTTTGCAGATGCGCGACACGCTGCGCCGTTTCGCGCAAAAAGAAATCGCGCCCCACGCCGATCGCTGGCATCGCGAGGACCAAGAGATTCCGCTCGCCGCCATCGACGGCCTGTCGGCGCTTGGCGTGTTCGGCCTGTGCGTTTCGCCCGAATATGGCGGCATGGGGCTTGGCAAAATCGCGATGTGCGTGGCGTCCGAAGAATTGTCGGCGGCGCATCTGGCGACGGGGTCGCTGGCCACGCGCGCCGAAATCGCGTGCGAGCTGATCGGCGCTGCGGGCACCGAGGCGCAGCGCCAAAAATATTTGCCCGCGATCGCGGCGGGCGCGTGCTTGGCCGCGGCGGCGTTCACCGAACCCGACACGGGCTCGGACCTTGGCGCCCTTCGCACGCGGGCGTGGCGCGACGGCCAAGGCTGGCGGCTTGCGGGCGCAAAGACCTGGATCACGCATGCCGGGCGCGCCGATCTGATGGTCGTGCTGGCGCGCACCGATCCCGGCAGCCGCGACCATCGCGGCTTGTCGCTGTTCCTGGCGCCCAAGCCGCGCGGCGACGATTTTCCGGTGCCCGGCCTGTCGGGCAGCGAGATCAAAACGCTCGGCTATCGCGGCATGAAGGAGTTCGAACTGGCCTTCGACAATTTCGCGATGCCGGACGACGCGCTGCTGGGCGAGGCGCCCGGCCAGGGCTTCAAGCAATTGATGGCGACCTTCGAGTCCGCGCGCGTCCAAACGGCCGCGCGCGCGGCGGGCGTGGCCCAGGCCGCGACCTTGACGGCGCTTGCCTATGCCCGCCAGCGCCGCCAATTCGGCAAAGCGATCGTCGAATTTCCGCGCGTGCATGCAAAACTCGCCGCCATGGCGGTCGAGACCACGATCGCGCGCTTGCTGACGCGCCGCGCCGCGCGCGCCAAAGATTCGGGCCGACGCTGCGACATCGAAGCGGGCATGGCGAAGCTCTATGCCGCGCGCGCCGCGTGGATGGCGGCCGACGAATGCGTGCAGATCCATGGCGGCAACGGCTATGCCCAGGAATATTCGGCCGCACGCCTGTTGGCCGACGCGCGCATCTTGAATATTTTCGAAGGGGCCGCCGAAATCCAGGCCAATATCGTCGCGCGCGGCTTGCTGGAACGGAGGAACTAGGTCGATGCGGTTCGTGTTTTCGCTGTTGGCGCTGCTGCTGGCGTTCGCCATGCCCGCGCACGCCAACGAAGCCGAATGGCGGCGCCTTGCGCGCGAGCTGCGCTTGAACGACATCGACGGATTTGTCGAGACGGTCAAAAGCGTGCGCGAGACCGGCAAGCTGCCCGCCGCGCGCTATCTCGACAAAAGCGCCGCCGAGAAACGCGGCTGGCGGCCTGGCGCCGATCTGTGCCGCGTCGCGCCCGGCATGGCGATCGGCGGCGACCGGTTTTTCAACCGCGAAGGCCGCCTGCCGACCGCGCCCGACCGGCGCTGGACCGAAGCCGATCTCGATTTCGACTGCGGCCGACGCAACGCCAAACGGCTGGTCTTTTCGAGCGACCGGATGATCTTCGTCACGGTCGACCATTACGCCAGTTTCCGCGAGGTGGCGAAATGAAACGCGCGAAACTGGGCGCAGAACACGACACGATGGACAAGGTCTACGCGCAGATCGCGGCCGATCTGGATCTGTCGGCGCATTTCGGGCGCAATCTCGACGCGCTGTGGGACGCGTTGCTGCGCGACGTCGAAGGCCCGTTCGAGATCGTCTGGCCGGGCGCGTCGGCGGCGGGCAAACAAATCGGCCCCAAATTCAAGGCGCTGCTGGCGCTGCTGCGCGAACTGGAGGAAGCGCGCGGCGATTTCAAGTTCAAGCGCCGCTAGACTTTGGCGGCCGCACGCCCTAGTTAGTCGGGCATGAGCCTGGTTTTGACCCTGCTGCCCTATCTGATCGGCGCCACGATTCTGGGCGTCGTCGCGTCGCTGTTTACGGGCCTGGGCGGCATGGCACATGGCGGCGAATTCAACAAACGCAACGGCAATCGCATGATGCGCTGGCGCGTGGGTTTGCAGGGGGCGGCGCTCGTGCTGCTGCTTGTCTATATGTGGCTGAAGAGAAACTATGGTTAGCCTCACGCGCATCTACACCAAGGGCGGCGACACGGGCCAAACGTCGCTGGGCGACGGCGAACGCGTCGCCAAATTCGACGACCGCGTGGCCGCCTACGGCACGGTCGACGAAGCCAATGCCTGCGTGGGCCTGGCGCGCCTGCAGGCGGCGGGCGAGATCGACGCGATGCTGGCGCGCATCCAGAACGATCTGTTCGATCTGGGCGCGGATCTGTGCACGCCCGAATCGCCCGATCCCAAATACCCGCCCTTGCGCATCGTCGAAGCGCAGGTCGAACGGCTCGAGCGCGAAATCGACGCGATGAACGCGAAGCTGGCGCCGCTGAACTCGTTCGTTCTGCCGGGCGGCAGCGCGCTCGCCGCCAATCTGCATCTGGCGCGCACCGTGGCGCGGCGCGCCGAACGCGAGATCGTCAAGCTCGCGGCGCATACGGCGATCAATCCGGCGGCGATCCGCTATATCAACCGGCTGTCGGACCATCTGTTCGTGCTGTCGCGCCACGCCAACAACGACGGCGCGGGCGACGTTTTGTGGGTGCCCGGCAAGAACCGCAGCTAGCGACGCGCCCCGATTGACGGGGCTGGCGGCCCCGCCTATTGTCCGCGTCTTGTTTTGAACAGCAACGGACCGGGTTTAGCCAATGAAAGTGCTGGTCGCCGTCAAGCGGGTTGTCGATTACAACGTCAAAATCCGCGTCAAAGCCGACAAGTCGGGCGTCGAGCTTGCCAATGTCAAAATGTCGATGAATCCGTTCGACGAAATCGGCGTCGAAGAAGCGGTGCGGCTCAAGGAAAAGGGCGCGGCCAGCGAAATCGTCGCCGTGTCGCTCGGCGTGGCCCAGTGCCAGGAAACGCTGCGCACGGCCCTGGCCATGGGCGCCGATCGCGGCATCCTGGTGCAGACCGATGCCGAATTGCAGCCTTTGTCGGTCGCCAAATGCCTCAAGGCAGTGGTCGACAAGGAGCAGCCCGGCCTTGTCATTCTGGGCAAACAGGCGATCGACGACGATTGCAACCAGACGGGCCAGATGCTTGCGGCGCTGCTCGGCTGGCCGCAGGGCACGTTCGCCTCGAAGATCGCGTTCGTCGACGGCGGCCTGGAGGTCGTGCGCGAAATCGACGGCGGTCTCGAGACCGTGGCGCTCAAACTGCCCGCGATCGTGACGACCGATCTGCGTTTGAACGAGCCGCGCTATGCGAGCCTGCCCAACATCATGAAGGCCAAGAAAAAACCGATCGACATCCACACGCCCGAGGCGCTGGGCGTCGATGTGGCGCCGCGTCTGGCGACGTTGAAGGTCGAAGAGCCGCCCAAGCGCAGTGCCGGCATCAAAGTGCCCGATGTCGCGACGCTGGTTGCCAAGCTGCAAGACGAAGCCAAGGTGATTTGAGATGAGCATTCTTGTCGTTGCCGACCATGACGGCACCGCCCTCAAACCTGCCACGCTCAATGCCGTGACGGCCGCCCTCAAAATGGGCGGCATTGTCGATGTTTTGGTGGCGGGTGCGGGCATCGCGGGCGTGGCCGCGCAAGCTGCGAAAATTTCGGGCATCGCCAAAGTGCTGGCGGCGGACGATGCGGCATTGGGCCATGCGTTGCCCGAAAATCTGGCCGATCTGCTCGTCAAGCTCGCGGCCGGACGCACGCATATCGTCGCGGCGGCAACGGCGACCCACAAAAACGCGCTGCCGCGCGCGGCCGCCCTGCTCGACGCGATGCAGATCTCCGAAATCGTCGAGGTGCTGTCCGGCGATACGTTCGTGCGGCCGATCTATGCGGGCAACGCGCTCGCGACCGTGCAGTCGAAGGACGCAATCAAAATCGTGACCGTGCGCGCGACCGCGTTTCCGGCCGCGAGCCTGGGCGGTACTGCGCCGGTCGAAGCGGTTGCGGGCGCTGCCGACGGCGGACTTGCCAAATTCCTGCGCCAGGAACTGTCGAAATCCGAACGCCCCGAACTGACGGCGGCGAAAGCGGTCGTCTCGGGCGGGCGCGGCATGGCGTCGGGCGACAATTTCAAAACCTATATCGAGCCGTTGGCCGACAAACTGGGCGCCGCCATCGGCGCCAGCCGGGCCGCGGTCGATGCGGGGTTCGCGCCCAACGACTGCCAGGTCGGCCAGACCGGCAAAGTGGTCGCCCCCGATCTTTACGTCGCGGTCGGCATTTCGGGCGCGATCCAGCATCTGGCGGGCATGTCGGCGTCCAAGACGATCGTGGCGATCAACAAGGACGAAGAAGCGCCGATCTTCCAGGTCGCCGATTACGGCCTGGTCGGCGATCTGTTCAAACTGGTGCCGGAATTGACGGCGGCCTTGCCGGCGCGCAAATAGCTTTCGGGGAGACGGGGAAAACCATGATTCAGAAAATCGGCGTCATCGGCGCCGGCCAGATGGGCAACGGCATCGCGCATGTGTGCGCCGTCAACGGCTTCGAGGTGCGCCTGCTGGACGCCAATCCCGAGTCGCTCGCCAAGGCGCTCGCCACCATCGGCGCCAACATGGATCGCCAGATCAAAAAAGGCGCCATGACGCAAGCCGACAAGGACGCGGCGCTGGCGCGCATTTCGACCGGCACGGACTACGCGATTTTTTCCGACAGCCATCTGGTCATCGAAGCGGCGACCGAAAACGAAGCGGTCAAGCGCGAGATTTTCAAGAAACTCTGTCCGCATCTGGCGAAGAGCGCGCTGATCGCCTCCAATACCTCGTCGATTTCGATCACGCGCCTGGGCGCTTCGACCGACCGCGCGGCGCAGTTCATGGGCATGCATTTCATGAACCCGGTGCCGGTGATGCAGCTCGTCGAACTGATCCGCGGCATCGCGACGTCGAACGAAACCTACGAGGCGGTCAAGGACCTGACCGCCAAGCTCGGCAAAATCTCGGCGACGGCCGAGGATTTCCCGGCCTTCATCGTCAACCGCATTTTGCTGCCGATGATCAACGAAGCGGTCTACACGCTGTACGAGGGCGTGGGCTCGGTCGAATCGATCGACACGGCCATGAAACTTGGCACCAACCATCCGATGGGGCCGCTGGAACTGGCCGATTTCATCGGCCTCGACACGTGCCTTGCGGTCATGCACGTGCTCTATGACGGGCTGTCGGATTCCAAATACCGCCCGTGCCCGCTGCTGGTGAAATATGTCGAAGCGGGCTGGCTCGGCCGCAAGACCAAGCGCGGCTTCTACGACTATTCGGGTCCCAAGCCCGTGCCCACGCGCTGACCATGGCCGTTTCGGCCGACGACATCGCGTTCGCCGGCCGGCTTGCGGACGCGGCGGCCGAAATCGTGCTGCGCTATTTTCGCACCGGCATTGCGGTCGACGACAAGGAAGACACCTCGCCCGTCACGGTCGCGGACCGCGAGGCGGAAGCCGCCATGCGCGCGCTGATCGCCAAAGAACGCCCGCAGGACGGCATCATCGGCGAAGAATACGGGCGCGAGCGGAGCGATTCTTCGCGCGTGTGGGTGCTCGATCCGATCGACGGCACCAAATCTTTCATCAGCGGACGGCCGATGTTCGGCACGCTCGTGGGGCTTGCCATCGACGGCGTGCCCGAACTGGGCGTGATCGATTGCGCGGCCGTCGGCGAGCGCTGGACGGGCACAAGCGGCGGCCCGACGATCCATCGCCTGCGCGACGGCACGGCGACGCGCGTGCAAACGCGCGCCTGCGCGTCGCTCGGCAAGGCCACGCTCTATTGTTCGTCGCCGCTGATGTTCAAAGAAAATTTCCCGGCCTTCGAGCGCGTGCGCACCCAAGTGAAACTGCCGATGTACGGGGGCGATTGCTACGCCTACGGCCTTGTGGCGTCGGGTTACGCCGATCTCGACATCGAGGCAGGGCTCGGCATTTACGACTATATGGCGGTGGCGCCGGTGATCCAGGGGGCAGGCGGCGTTATGACCGATTGGCACGGCCAGCCGCTGACGCTCGAAAGCGACGGCCGCGTCGTGGCCGCAGGCGATGCGCGCGCGCACGCGGCGGCGCTGGCAGCGCTGGCGGGCTAGACCCAGCCGCCATCCACGATCAATTGCTGGTTTGTGATCGCCGACGCGGCGTCGGAGGCCAGGAACAGCACGGTCTTGGCGATTTCGTCGGGCTGCAATTGGCGCTTCAGGCACTGGCGCTCCAGGATTTCGCGCTCGCCTGCGGGCGTCAGCCATTTTTCGATCTGGCGCTTGGTCATGATCCAGCCCGGCACCACGCAATTGACGCGAATATTGTCGGGACCGAATTCGCGCGCCAGCACGCGCGTGAGACCGTGGGCGGCCGATTTGAGCGTGGCATACGCGCTCAAATCCGCCGAACCCGTCAGCCACGAGACCGAGCCGAAATTGACGATGGCGCCGCCGCCAAGTTTTTTCATGTCCCGGACGGCTTCTTGGGCGGCGAAATAGGCGGGCTTGAGATTGACCGCGACGCGGTCGTCGAAAAAATCGGGCGTCACGTCGAGAAATTTGTGGCGCTCGTCGTTGGCGGCGTTGTTGACCAGGATCGCGACGGGTCCGAATTTTTCGCGTAACGCCGAAATCGCCGCTTTCAAGGCCGCAATGTCGCGCAAATCGCACGGCGCAAAGGCGACATCGGCGCCAAGTTCGGCCGCCAGCGCGCGCGAGGGCGCCTCGGCGATATCCGCGAAACTCACGCGCGCGCCCTGTGCGGCAAAAGCGCGCACGGTCGCTTCGCCGATCCCCGAACCGCCGCCCGTAACGAACACATGTTTGCCCGCAAGATCGGGATAGATTGCGGCCATGCGGTCCCTCGCTATTTTCCAGTCGCGGCATGACAATAGCCGAACAAGGTCCAAGCACATTGGCCATTTTCTTCCCGTGCGAAAAGACCGGATTTAGGGCTACTGTGTACGGGTCCCCCATGTTCCACGAGGCAACGATGCGCGCAGCCTTTCTAGCCCTCGGCCTGCTGGCAGCCCTTCCCGCCGCAACCCTGCCCGTCGGCGCCCAAACCCTCGCCCCCGGCACCGGCCCCCGGCATGCGATCGCCATGCATGGCGACATTAAGTATCCGGCCGATTTCCAGCATTTCCAGCATGCGAACCCGCAAGCCCCCAAGGGCGGCGAGGTGCGCATGCACGCCATCGGCACGTTCGACAATTTCAACCCCTGGATCATTCGCGGGCTTGCGGCGGGCGTGGTCGGCCTTACCGTCGAAACGATGATGGCCGGTTCCGACGACGAACCCTTCACGATGTATTGCCTGATCTGCGAAACGGTCGAGACGCCCGCCGACCGCAGTTGGGTGGAATTCGCGCTGCGCGAGGGCGCGCGCTTCCACGACGGGTCGCCCATCGAACCCGAAGACGCGATCTGGACGTTCGAAACGCTGAAGGCCAAGGGGCGGCCCTTCTATCGCGCCTATTACGCCGACGTGGTGCGCGCCGAAAAAACCGGCCCGCGCAAAGTGCGCTTCGTGTTCCGCAACGGCGAAAACCGCGAACTGGCGCTGATCGTGGGCCAGGTGCCGGTGCTGTCGCGCAAATGGTGGGCCGACAAAGAGTTCGACCGGCCGCTGACCGAACCGCCGCTGGGCTCGGGTCCCTACCGCATCGACAGTTTCGAGATGGGCCGCAATGCGGTGCTGCGGCGCGTCGCCGACCATTGGGCGCGCGATCTGCCGGTCAGCCGCGGGCGCTACAATTTCGACACGATGCGCTACGACTGGTTCCGCGACCCGACCGTGGCGCACGAAGCGTTTCTCGCCGGCAATTTCGACGTCAAGCTCGAAAACATCGCGCGCCAATGGGCGCAAGGCTACGAGACGCCCGCCTTGCGCGACGGGCTGTTCCGCAAGCTCGAAATTCCCGAAACGCGCGTCGCGGGCATGCAGGCGTTCGCGATGAACGCGCGCCGCAAGCCCTTCGACGACCGGCGCGTGCGCCAGGCGCTTGCCCACGCCTTCGACTACGAATGGTCGAACAAGAACCTGTTTTTCGACGCCTACAAGCGCACGCGCAGCTTCTTCGACAATTCGGAACTGGCGGCGCGCGGCCTGCCGCAGGGCGAGGAACTGGCGATCCTGGAACGCTTGCGCGCCAAACTGCCGCCCGAGGTTTTCACGGCCGAGTACAACCCGCCCAAAACCGACGGCAGCGGCAATATCCGCGACGGCCTGCGCGAGGCCACGCGCCTGCTGCGCGAGGCGGGCTGGCGCATCGACAACCAGCGCCTGGTCGATGCCGGCGGCAAGCAGATGGAGTTCGAGATCCTGATCCATCAGGGCCAGGCGGGGTTCGAGCGCGTGATCGGGCCGTTCGTCGCCAACCTGAAGCGCCTGGGCATCGAGGCGCGCATCCGCAACGTGGACGTGGCGCAGTACCAGAACCGCACCGACGATTTCGATTTCGACATGATCGTCTCGGGCTGGGGCCAATCGGAATCGCCGGGCAACGAGCAGCGCGATTTTTGGACCGCCGCCAAGGCCGACCAGAAAGGCTCGCGCAACGTCGTCGGCATCAAGGACCCGGCGATCGACGAACTGGTCGAACTGCTGATCGCCGCACCCGATCGCGACAGCCTGGTCCAGCGCACGCGCGCGCTCGACCGCGCGCTGCAATGGGGCCACTACGTGATCCCGAACTGGTATTCCGACGTCGACCGCGTGGCGGCGTGGGACCGGTTCGGCATGCCCGCATCGACGCCGAAATCGGGCTTCGATTTGAGCGTGTGGTGGTTCGATGCGGCCAAGGATTCGAGCCTGCGCCAGCGTCGCGGCCGCTGATGCTCGGCTATCTGTTCCGTCGCCTGCTGCTGGTCGTGCCGACGCTGCTCGGCATCATGGTCGTCAATTTCACGATCATCCAGGCGGCCCCCGGCGGCCCCATCGACGTGGTGCTGGCCGAATTGCGCGGCATTTCGAGCGACCCCACCCAGCGCATCGCGGGCGGCGGCACCAGCGAAGTGCAGGCGCGCGAGCGGTCGGGCGACGCGCGCTACCGCGGCGCCCAAGGGCTCGACCCCGAACTCGTCAAGGAGCTCGAGCGCGAATTCGGCTTCGACAAACCGCCGGTCGAGCGCTTCGTGGCGATGCTCGTCAAATACGCGACCTTCGATTTCGGCCGCTCGTTTTTCAAGGACCGGCCGGTCGTCGAACTCGTGCTCGAAAAAATGCCGGTGTCGATTTCGCTCGGGCTGTGGACCACGCTGATCGTCTATCTGGTGTCGATCCCGCTCGGCATCCGCAAGGCCGTGCAAGACGGCTCGCGCTTCGACGTGTGGACGTCGGGCGCCGTGATCGTGGGCTACGCGATCCCGAGTTTCCTGTTCGCGGTGCTGCTGATCGTGCTGTTCGCGGGCGGGCGTTTTTTCGATCTGTTCCCGCTGCGCGGGCTGGTCTCGGACGGGTTCGCCGACATGCCGTGGTGGCGCCAGGCGCTCGACTATGCGTGGCACATGGCGCTGCCCGTCGTCGCCATGACGGTCGGCGGCTTCGCGAGCTTGACCATGCTCACCAAAAACGCGTTCCTCGACGAGATCGGCAAACAGTATGTCGTCACCGCGCGCGCCAAGGGCCTGGCCGAACGGCGCGTGCTGTACGGGCACGTGTTCCGCAACGCGATGCTGATCGTCATTGCGGGCTTTCCGGCCGCGTTCGTGTCGATCTTTTTCACGGGCTCGCTGCTGATCGAGATCATCTTCTCGCTCGACGGGCTCGGGCTTCTGGGCTTCGAGGCGGCGATCAATCGCGACTATCCGCTGATGTTCGCCACGCTCTATTTTTTCACGCTGCTGGGCCTGGTGATGAAGATCGTCTCCGACGTCGCCTACACGCTGGTCGACCCGCGCATCGATTTCGAGCGGCGGGCATGAAGCTGTCGGAACTGAACCGGCGCAGGCTCGCCAATTTCCGCGCCAATCGGCGCGGCTTCTGGTCGCTGTGGATTTTCCTGGCGCTGTTCGGGCTGTCGCTGGCCAGCGAACTGGTTGCCAACGACCAGCCGATTCTGGTGCGCTACGACGGCCAGTTTTTCGTGCCCTTCGCCAAAGCCTATCCCGAGACGGCGTTCGGCGGCGAATTCGAGACGAGGGCCGATTACCGCGACCCGGCGGTCGAAGAACTGATCCAGGCCAAGGGCTGGATTCTGTGGCCGCCGATCCGTTTTTCCTACCGCACGGTCAATCTCGAACTGCCCGTGCCCGCCCCCGCCCCGCCATCCGCCGAAAATTGGCTCGGCACCGACGACCAGGGCCGCGACGTGGTGGCGCGCCTGCTCTACGGGTTCCGCGTGTCGGTGCTGTTCGGGCTGACGCTGACAATCCTTTCTTCCATCGTGGGCGTGATTGCGGGCGCCATCCAGGGCTATTACGGCGGCTGGATCGATCTCGCTTTCCAGCGTTTCATCGAAATCTGGGACGGGCTGCCGCAACTTTACATGCTGATCATCCTGGCGGCGTTCGTGGAGCCCAATTTTTTCTGGCTGCTGGGCTTGCTGCTGCTGTTCCAATGGATGGGCCTGGTCGGCGTGGTGCGCGCGGAGTTTCTGCGCGCGCGGAATTTCGACTATGTGCGCGCCGCGCGCGCGCTCGGCGCGGGGGACGCGTCGATCATGTTCCGCCACGTGCTGCCCAACGCCATGGTCGCGACCTTGACCTTCATGCCGTTCATTCTGTCGGGCTCGGTCGTGGCGCTGACCTCGCTCGACTTCTTGGGCTTCGGCCTGCCGCCGGGATCGGCGTCGCTGGGCGAATTGCTGGCGCAGGGCAAATCCAATCTCAACGCGCCGTGGCTCGGCCTTACCGCGTTTTTCACGCTCGCAATCATGCTGTCGCTGCTGGTCTTTATCGGCGAGGCGGCGCGCGACGCGTTCGACCCGCGCAAAACCTTCCGCATCGAGATCGATCCATGAGCGCTCCCCTGCTGCAAGTCCGGGATCTAAGCGTCGTGTTCGGGGCGGGCACCAAGCGCCCGTTTGTCGCGGTGGATCGCGTGTCGTTCGACTTGCGGCGCGGCGAAACGCTGGCGCTGGTCGGCGAGTCGGGCTCGGGCAAGTCGGTCACGGCGCTGTCGATCCTGCAATTGCTGCCCTACCCGGCCGCGAGCCACCCCGCACCCTCGGCGATCGTGTTCGACGGGCAGCAACTGGTGGGGGCGGGCGAGACGATGCTGCGCACCGTGCGCGGCAATCGCATCGCGATGATCTTCCAGGAGCCGATGACGAGCCTCAACCCGCTCCACACGATCGAAAAACAGATCGCCGAAGCGCTGCTGCTGCACAAGGGCCTGGCCGGGTCGGCCGCGCGCGCGCGCATCGTCGAATTGCTGCGCCTGGTGGGGCTGGGCGCGCAGGCGGAAAAGCGGCTCGATGCCTATCCGCACCAATTGTCGGGCGGCCAGCGCCAGCGCGTGATGATCGCCATGGCGCTCGCCAACGAGCCCGACATTCTGATCGCGGACGAACCGACGACGGCGGTCGACGTGACGATCCAGGCCCAGCTTTTGAAGCTGCTGAAGGAGCTGCAGGAAAAGCTCGGCATGGCGATGCTGTTCATCACGCACGATCTTGGCATCGTGCGCAAACTCGCGCACCGCGTGTGCGTGATGCAGAAGGGGCGCATCGTCGAAGCGGGCGACACGGCTGCGTTGTTCGCGAACCCGCAGCACGACTACACGCGGCATCTGCTGGCGGCCGAGCCCAAGGGCAAAGCCGGCACGCGCGACGCGAACGCGCCCGAAATCGTCGCCGCCAGGAACGTCAAAGTCTGGTTCCCGATCAAGGCCGGGCTGCTGCGCCGCACGGTGGGGCATGTCAAGGCGGTGGACGGCATCGACCTCGCGCTCAAGGCCGGCCACACGCTTGGCGTGGTCGGCGAGAGCGGCTCGGGCAAAACGACGCTGGGCTTGGCGCTGCTGCGTCTGACGCAAGCCCAAGGAACGGTCGAATTCGACGGGCGCGACGTGATGCGCCGATCGGCGCAGGAGCTGCGAGCGCTTCGCCGCCAGATGCAGATCGTCTTCCAGGACCCCTACGGCTCGCTGAGCCCGCGCATGTCGGTCGTCGACATCGTGGCCGAGGGCCTCAAAATCCACGGCATCGGCGATGCGGCGGCGCGCGACGCGGCCGTGGTCGCGGCGCTCGAAGAAGTGCGCCTCGATCCCGCCACGCGCCATCGCTACCCGCACGAATTTTCGGGCGGCCAGCGCCAGCGCATCGCGATCGCGCGCGCGCTCGTGCTCAAACCCAAATTCCTCGTGCTCGACGAGCCGACCTCGGCGCTCGACATGTCGGTGCAGGCCCAGATCGTCGATCTGCTACGCGAATTGCAGGACCGCTACAAGCTGGCCTATCTGTTCATCAGCCACGACCTCAAAGTCGTGCGCGCCCTGGCGGACGAGGTGATGGTGATGAAAGACGGCGCCGTCGTCGAACATGGGCCCGCGCAGCGCATTTTCGAGGCGCCGCAACAGCCCTACACCAAGGCGTTGATCGCCGCCGCCTTCGCGCACGACGTGGTCGCCCATGACGGGGCCCGAACCTAGCCATGAAACTGCTGTTCATATCCAATTCCGACCGCGTCGACGCGTGGCGCGCGGTCTTTGCCGAGCAAGCGCCCGAGATCGACTTCGTCGACGCGAATGCGCCGCACGATCCAGACGCGATCGATTTTGCGCTTGTCTGGCAATATCCGCCGGGCGCCTTGAAACCCTATCGGAATCTGAAGCTCGTCTCGTCGCTGGGGGCGGGTATCGACCATCTGCTGCGCGATCCCGATTTTCCGGCGCATGTGCCGTTCGTGCGCCTGGTCGATTCGACGCTGACCGACGGAATGGTCGAATACGCGCTGTGGGCGACGCTGCGCTACCACCGCCAGACGGTCGAATATGCCGATTTTCAGGCCGCCAGCGACTGGCATCCGCTGCCCGCCCCCGCCACGCGCGAACGCCGCGTGGGCGTGGCGGGCGTCGGGCAAATTGGCGGGGCGGTCGCCAGAGCCATCCAAAATCTGGGTTTCGACGTTGCGGGCTGGTCGCGTTCGGCCAAAACCGACAGCGGTTTCAAGGTCTATGCGGGCCCCGCCGCATGGCCGGAATTTTTGGCGCGCACGCAGATTCTCATTTGCGTTTTGCCACTGACCCAAGCCACGACCGGGCTGCTCGATGCCGCGTGCTTCGCGGCGCTGCCGCGCGGCGCGTTCGTCGTCAATATCGCGCGCGGCCTACATTTGGTGGAGACGGACTTGCTGGCGGCACTCGATAGCGGCCATCTGGCCCATGCCACGCTGGACGTAACCGCGCCCGAACCGCTGCCGACGGCAAGCCGCCTGTGGCGGCACCCGCGCGTGACGCTGACGCCGCATATTGCGAGTCTGACCGATCCGCGGACGGCCGCCCCGCAAGTGATCGACAATATCCGGCGCTTATGCGCGGGAATGCCATTAGCAAACGTGGTGGATCGAGCAAACGGGTATTGAAGCCCGGACAATCGACACCATTGTAGTCTTTGCATTTCAACGCTATATGCAGGGGTCGCATCGTCTCCAGTTCCGGGCGCCATGACCGAACCTGCCGTAAAACCAGAAGTTCCCAACGAACTTCCGCCGCCCAAAAAGGCCGACAAATCGAAGACGTTTACCTTCGATCACGCCGTCTTTCAGGTGAAGGGCGCGTATTTCGGATTCGGCAAGGACGGCGACTCGGTCTGCTTGCACGTGCCGCTGGGCGACATCATGGCGGCCTTGCCGATGGACGCGGTCAAGATCCAGTTTCATATCCCCAAGGACAGCGAAGACGCCTCGCTGCTCGACGTCGTCGAAAAATCGATGAAGTTCGTCAAGCGCATCGTGCCGGGCGATTCGATTCCGGCCGAGATTCTGGACGGCAGCGCGTCCTGGCGCGTCGAGCCGCACCATATCGCGCGCGCCAACGCGCGCATCTCGATGCAGATCATCAGCTGGATGTCGGGCAAGCCGATCGAGGTCGGCGATTCGCACGAGCTCGAAGGTTTGGCCGCAAACCCCGAAACCAAAAAGAAGGTCCAGGAAGCGTTCGAACTGCTGGCCGAACGCCTGGGGCTGGGGCGCGCCAACAAGAACCAGATCGTCGAGATGATCGAACAGCTCGCGCGCGAGACGTCGTACATCGAAGCGCTGCGCGAGCGGTTCGCCAAGATCCAGAAGATCGCCAACGGCTTCAACGTGCTGTTCGGCCTCTACAAGCGCGAACGCGGCGTGCAGGACGAAATCGGCCGCTGCCGCATTCTGATGAAAAAGCCGGTCGAGGACATCTCGGGCATCTTCCTGCAGGTCGATGCCAACACGGGCGAAGTGTTCAACGCGCTGAAGCGCCTGCGCGAGACGATCAGCTACATCCGCAACAAGCGCGACGAGCTGCATCTGCGCTTCATGCTGTGGGACGACATCATCGAAGCGTGGGACAACGTGCCGCTCGAGCGCGACGGGCGCGTCGACAAGCTGGTGCGCATCACCTACCGGTTCGTGGCGCGCCACTTCCCGCAGGATTCCGAGTGGAGCCTCACGCGCTAGGTTTGTAGCGCTTCTCCAGGACCGCAAAGGCCGCGCGCAGACCCTGCATATGGGCGCCTTCCGGGCGGCCCGGCCGCGCCCACGGACTCCACGCCACGATGTCGAAATGCGCCCATTTGGCAGATGCGGGTACGAATTCCTGCATGAACAGCGCCGCGATCGTGGCGCCCGCGAACGGCGAATCCGACACGTTGTTGAGATCGGCGATTTTGCTGTCGATGCGGCTGCGATAGGGCTGCCAGAGCGGCATGCGCCAGCACGGATCGTCGTGGCGCAGGCCCGCCTCCAGCAACGCGTCGGCAAGGGCGGTGTCGTTGCTGAACAGCGCCGGCAGATCGGGGCCAAGGGCCACGCGCGCGGCCCCCGTCAGCGTCGCGAAATCGAGCATCAGTTCGGGCTTGGCTTCGGCCGCGCGCGCGAACGCGTCGGCCAGAATCAAGCGGCCCTCGGCGTCGGTATGGCCGATCTCGACGCTTTTGCCGGCCTTCGAGCGGATGATGTCGAGCGGGCGCACCGCATTGCCCGAAATGCTGTTCTCGACCGCGGGCACCAGCACCTGCAAACGCAACTTGAGCTTGGCTTCCACGACAAGGCGCGCGAGCGCCAGAACATGGGCCGCCCCGCCCATGTCTTTTTTCATCAGCTTCATGCCCGTATCGGGCTTGATGCCGAGGCCGCCCGTGTCGAAACACACGCCCTTGCCGACCAGCGTGACGAGCGGGTCGCGCGCATCGCCCCAGCCAAGCTCGATCAAGCGCGGCTCGCGCGCCGCCGCCCGCCCGACCGCATGGATCAGATTGTAGCCCTGGCGCACCAGATCCTCGCCGACGACCGCATGCGCGGTCATGCCGAGTTCTTCGGCCATCGCGAAGGCGGCGGCGGCCAGGCTGTCGGGTCCCATCTCTTCGGTCGGCGTGTTGATCAGGTCGCGCGCGAACCCGTCGGCGCGCACATAGCTTTGCACGCGCTTGCGGTCGGCATGTTGGGGCCAGACCAGTTCGGCAGGCGCGCGCCCGGCTTTTTTGTAGCGGTCGAACGCGTAGCTGCCGATCCCCCACGCGCTCGCCAGGCGCGTTGCGGCATCGCTTGTCGCGGGCTCGGGATCCAGCCGATAGAGCCCCTTGGGCAGGCGCAATGGCAACCCCGCCCACGCCCACATCCACGCCCCCGAACCGTCGGCGGCATCGGCGGCCGCATCGTCGGCGGGAATGCCGACCAGCACGCGCTCGATGCGCCCGTCGCGCCCCGGCAAAGCGACCATGCCGCCCGCTTCCCCCGCAAACCCCGATTGCGTCGCGTAGCGCCGCTGCGGCCCCGGCAGCGACTTCGCGAATTTGGGCCACGCGGCCTTCGCGACCGGCGTCAAGCGGATCGTGTCGGGGCGTTTGGCGGGGCGAAAGGGCAGGCGTGCAGGCATTGCTTTTCCTTCGGGCGCTTGTGCGAATTTCGAGCTTGCCCCAAACCGGGCGGACTGGAAAGCTCGCAAGCGCAGCAAAGGGGGGCCGCATGGCAAACGCGATTCTGACGATCGGCAACAAGGCGTATTCGTCGTGGTCGCTGCGCGGCTGGCTGATGTGCAAAATCGCGGGCCTCGATTTCGAGGAAAATCTGCACGACATGGGCGCGCCCGACTGGAAAAGCTGGGTGGCTGCCAACAGCCCGTCGGGCAAAGTGCCGTGCCTTGCGATCGACGGCGCGGTCATCTGGGAGTCGCTGGCGATCGGCGAGCATTTGGCCGAGGGCAACCTTGCGGCTTTCTATCCGGCCGACAGAATCGCGCGCGCGCACGCGCGCGCCATCGCGGGCGAAATGCATGCGGGCTTTGCGGAACTGCGCAAAGCCATGTGGATGAACGTGCGGCGCAAATTTCCCGGCAAATGGCGCAACCCCGGCGCGCTTGGCGATATCGCGCGCATCGAAACCGTCTGGAGCGAAACGCGGGCGCGGTTCGGCGCCGGGGGCCCGTATCTGTTCGGCGCCCAATTCGGCCTGGCCGATGCGATGTACGCGCCCGTCTGCGCGCGGTTTTTTACCTGGGAGCCCGATTTGTCGGCCGAATCGAGAGCCTATGCGGACGCGGTCTGGACCCATCCCTGGATGCGCGAATGGTGCGCGGCAGCGGCGGCAGAACCGTGGACGATCGCGCGTTACGAGGACCCGGATATTTGAGCGCGCGCCGTTTGGGTATAGAGTAGGACCGATCATGGCGCTCGAAACCCAATCCCGCCCCGCAAACGGCGCGCCGCCGCCGCTGGAATTCGGCTTGCCGCACGACGGGCTGCGCTTGCGCGTGGGCAGTGCAGGCAACGGCCTTGGCGATGTCGTGTGGCTGTCGGCGATCGCGGGCACGCTGGTCGCGACGGCCGGCGCCGCGGTCGCGGCGGCCGGGGCGGTCGGCGCCGTCGCCAGCGTCGCGTTTGCGTTTGGCGTCGCGGCGCTCGCGTTCGGCTATTGGCAGCGCCAGTACGGGCCGCATGCGGTCGTCACGATCGACCGCGAAGGCATCCACGATCGGGCGGGCGGCAACGTGCCGTTGCGCTGGGACGATCTGGAAGCGCTCGAAATCGTTTCGCGGGCCGACGGCCAGGCCGGGCTCTATGCGCGTCTGACGGCCGAAGCGACCGCGCGCCGCTTTGCGGGCTGGCGCGCGCTTCTGGCGCTGGGCCTGTCGGGGCAGGCGCGCGCGGGCCTGCTGCTCGACGGCACGCGCGCCGACCGCTTGCCGGTGCCGATCGAATATCTGGTGCTGCAGCTGCATGCGCGCGGCGCGCCGGTGCGGGCACCCTTGGGCGATTTCGACCCGTTCGATTGGGACGCGCGCTGGCTGCCGGCGGACGCGGCGGCGGCCTTGATCGCCAAGCGCCTGGGCAAACGCGCGCGGCCGTTCGCGGCGCACAATCTAGATTTGACGCGCACGCGCGGCCAGCATGCCGGCAGCCGGCATTGGGCGGACGTGATCGCGGCCTTGCGCAAACGCGACGGTCTCGACGAGCAAGCCGACGCCGACGAAGAATTCTAGCGCAGCGCGCCGCTTTCCGAATAGGCAAGCGCGGCGCCGGGGTGGAGCGGAAAACCGAGGCCCTCGACGGCCGACTCGGGCCGCAAATAGCGCCCGAACGTCGCGTTGGCGTCGAGCACGCGCCGGTTGTTGGGATGCCACAACGCGCGCGCAAGGCCGTGCACGGTCGCTTCGTCCGCGGACTCGGCGACGATCCACACGATGCCGACCGACAGCGACGCGACCTCGTCCACGCCGCGATAGCTGCCTGCGGGAATCCGCGCTTCGCTCAAAAACGGCTGCGAGGCCCGCAAGCGCGCGACCAAACCTTGCAGCGGCAAAATCGCGATGTCGTTGGCATCGGCCAGTTCCGCGATCAGCGCCGAGGGCACGCCGGCGGTCGCAAAAAACGCGTCGATCTTGGCGTCGCGCAGCGCCTCGATCGACTCGGCGGGCGTCAGGAACTGGGCGCGCACGTCGCGCTCGCCAAGGCCCGCCGCCTGCAAAATAGCGCGCGCCGCCACCGCCGTGCCCGATTCGCGCTCGCCCAGCGCCACGTTTTTGGCGCGCAGATGGCGCAGCTCCGCAATGCCCGCCGCCTTGCGCACGATCAAATGCAGCGTTTCGGGATAGAGATTGGCGATCGCGCGCAGATTGGGCGCAGCGCCGCGGCGCGCAAACGGCCCGCTGCCATGGAACGCCCAATAGGCCAGATCCGCCTGGCACAAAGCCGAATCGATGCGCCCGGCGGCCACCAGATCGATATTGGCAAGCGAGCCTGCCGTGGTCTGGTTGACCACGATCATGCCGGGCACCCCGCATGTGCCGCCGCGCGCGCAATCGCGCGCCCCCGGCGGCGAACTGACGGTCTGGCCGATCAGGCTTGCGACTTGGAACATGCTCGATTCGCTGGGACCCGAGGCGACGCGGAAAAACCGCGTTTCTTGCGCACGCGCGGGCGGCGCCAGCGCCAACCCGGCCCCGCTTGCCGCCATCCCTGCCAAAAAGGCCCGCCTGTCGCCAACGCGCATGCCAGATCCCCAGACATGCTTTCTAGCGCGCTTTGATGCCGCGAGTAACCCCCTACATCATGTTTCGAGGCAGCCACAGGGCCAAATCGGGCACAAAAAACAGCGCCGCCACCATGACGCACATCAGCACGAAGAACGGGAACGCCACCCAGCCGATATAGGTAATCTGGTGCCCCGTCATGCCCTGCAGCACGAACAGATTGAAGCCGACGGGCGGCGTGATCTGCGCCATTTCCACCACGATGACGATGAAAATGCCGAACCAAACCAGGTCGAAGCCCGCGCGCTCGATGGTCGGCATCACGACCGCCATGGTCAGCACCACCATCGAAATTCCGTCGAGAAAACAGCCGAGCAGCGCGTAAAAAATCGTCAGCATGACGATCAGCATGCCGGGCCCCAGATCGAGCGCGTCGATCCATTCGGCCAGCGCGCGCGGCAGGCCCGTAAAACCCATCGCCAGCGTCAGGAACGACGCGCCCGCCAGAATGAAGGCGATCATGCACGACAGCCGCGTCGCCCCCATCAGGCTTTCGACGAACACTTTGCGGTTCATGTCGCCCTGCAAGGTTGCGACCAGCAGCGCGCCCGCAACGCCCACGGCCGCGGCTTCGGTGGCGGTCGCGAAGCCCGCATAGATCGAGCCCAGCACGATCACGATCAGCCCGACCGACGGCAGCAGGAAGCGCGCGGCATGGATTTTTTCGAAGAAGGTCATTTTCATGTCGGCGGCCGGAATTTTGTCGGCATTGAACAGCGACCAGCCCACGACCCAGGCCATGAACAGCGCCGCCAGCCCCAGCCCCGGAACGATGCCTGCGATGAAAAGCTGCGCGATCGACGTGTTGGTCTGCACGCCGTAGACGATCATGATCAGCGAGGGCGGAATCAGCAGCCCGAGCGTGCCCGAGCCCGCGAGCGAGCCCACGATCATGCTTTCGGGATAGCCGCGCTGGCGCAGTTCCGGGATCGACATTTTGCCGATCGTGGCGCAGGTCGCCGCCGACGAGCCCGAAATCGCCGCGAAGATCGTGCAGCCGATCACGTTGGTATGCAGCAAACGGCCGGGCAGCGCCTGCATCCACGGGGCAAGGCCGCGAAACAGATCCTGCGACAGGCGCGTGCGGAACAGAATTTCGCCCATCCAAATGAACATCGGCAGCGCCGTCAGCGTCCAGGACGAGGCCGAGCCCCAGATGGTCGTGACCATCGCCGGGCCGACGGGGCGGCTGGTGAACAGCTCCATCGCCATCCAGCCGGTAGCCATCAGTGCCAGGCCGATCCACACGCCGGAGCCCAGCACCACGAACATCAGAACCATCAGCAGGCCGGCTATTTCAAGACTGGGCATCGCGGCGTTTCCCTACTCGGTGTGCTGCATTTCGGCTGCGAGGTCGCTTTGGGACGGATCGCGTCCTTGCAGCACCTGCACGAGCTCGTCGACGAACGCGACCGTCAGAATCGTGACCCCCAGCGCCATCATGGTTTGGGGAATCCACAAGGGTGCGGCGTCCATGGCGTCGGATTTGGAATCGAATTCGAACGACCAATAGACCATGTCCCACGCGTACCAGGCGAAAAAGCCCGACAGCAGGATCGAGGCGCCCAGGCACCAGATTTCGATCCAGCGCCGCGCCTGGCCCTTGAAACGCTGGATGATCAGCGTCACGCGGATATGCTCGCCGCGCTTGAGCGTGCTGGCGAGCGCGAAAAACGAGGCGCCCGCCATCGCGTAGCCCGCATAGGCATCGGTGCCGCGCACATAGATGTCGGTGAAGCCGCCCAGCACCTGCAGCAGGGTGACGACCAGAATCGCAACCATCGACAAGCCGGCGGCCCAGCCGCTGGCTTCGTAGAGCCCGTCCAAAAGTCCGCGCATCGTGCCCCCGAAAAAAGAAAGGGTCGGCGGCTCCCGCGAAGGAGACCGCCGACCCCGGACGTCAAGCAAACTTCGGGCCCGAAATCACGCGCTGGCTTTGAAGGCGGCCACCAGCGCCGCTCCGTCGGCGCCCGCGCGCGCGAGCCAATCCTTGGTCAGTTCCTCGCCCCAGCGCTGGAACCCCGCCTTCAGAGCGGGCGACGGCGCTTCGACGGTCATGCCGTTTTTCTTGAACTCGTCGAGGAAGAAATTGGCCAGACGCTGCGATTCGGCCCAGCCGCGCGCTTCGGCGACTTCGCCGGCCTTGGTAACGGCAGTGCGCGTCGCATCGTCGAGCGAGGCCCAGGCGCGCTGGTTGACCATGGTCATGTTCTTGGGCAGCCAGGCTTGCGTGTCGTAGAAGAATTTGACGTGTTCCCAGATCTTGGAATCGAAGCCCGTGGCGCCCGACGAAATCATCGAGTTGACGCGGCCCGAGGCCATCGCCTGCACGAGTTCGGCCGCCTGCACGGTCGTCACGCGCATGCCCGCAAGTTCGGCAAAACGCCCGGCCGACGCGCCGTAGGAACGGAACGACAGCCCGCGCAGATCTTCCGGGGTCGCCAGCGCCTTGGGGCTGTAGAAACCTTGCGGCGGCCACGGCACGGCGAACAGCATGCGCACGCCGCGCGCCTGCAAGCGGCGATCGACCAGCGGCTTTTGCGCATTGGCGAGGCGGCGCGCTTCGGGGAACGAGGTCGCAAGGAACGGGACATTGTCGGCGCCGAAAATCGCGTCTTCGTTTTCGAGCACGACTTGCAGCAATTCGCCCATCTGCGCCTGGTTGGTCTGCACCGCGCGCATGATTTCGGGCACCTTGAACAGCGAGGCGCCGGCATGGACGGTGATTTCGAGCTTGCCGCCGGACGCGTCTTTGACGTCCTTGGCGAACTGGATCAGGTTGACCGAGTGGAAATTGGTCGCCGGATACCCGGCCGGCAGATCCCATTTCCACTTGGCTTGGGCCGAGGCCGGCCGGACGATCGCGGCGCTGGCAAGACCGGCGGCAATGCCGCCCGCAAATTGGCGGCGGGTCAGATTTTTCATCGCAGACTCCCTGTTTTCGGTTTGACGATTGGGACGAAGGTTAGGCTTGGCGCCCGTCGCGCGTCAAGAAAGCCCGCGCGCCTCGCTCAAAACGCCCGCCGCAAACAGCCGGTCGATGTCCGCAGGCGCATAGCCCAGTTCGGCCAGAATCGCGCGCCCGTCGGCGCCCGCAGCCGGAATGTCGCGGCGCATCGGCAGGCGTTCGCCGTCGAAACTGACGGGCAGTGCGGGCACGCGCACTTTTTTGCCGTTGGGCGCCGTCACCTCGGCAAACCCGCCGCTTTGGTTCAAATGCGGGTCGTCGAGCAAATCGACCGGTTTTTGGATCGGCGCGAAAGGAATGCCCAGTTTTTCGGCGCGCCGGACCAGTTCCGCCTTGTCGAAGCGGCCCAGCGTCTTTTGGATCGCCGGCACCAGCCAGTCGCGGGCACCGCAGCGTTGCGCGTTGGTGCCAAGGTCGGCGCGCGCTTTGAGGTCGGCCAAGCCGAATTCGTCGCAAAACGGACCCCATTGGGTGTCCGAGACGACGGCCAAAAACAGCTGGTCGCCGTCGGCCGTGTCGAACACGTCGTAGATGCCCCACGCCGCACGGCGCACGGGCATCGGCGGCGGCGCTTCGCCCGTGACGCAAAACTGCGCGATATGTTGGGCCACCAGAAACGCGCAATTTTCGAACAGCGCCGATTTGACGTAGCGCCCCGTGCCGGTGCGGTGGCGCTCTTCGATCGCGGCCAGAATCGCGATCGCGGCAAACATGCCGCCCATGATGTCGTTGACCGACGTGCCCGCGCGCAACGGCCGGCCCGCAGGCCCCGTCATGTAGGCCAGCCCCGCCATCATCTGCACGACCTCGTCGAGGGCGGTGCGGTGCTCGTACGGCCCTTCCAGAAATCCCTTCAGCGAGCAATAGACCGTGCGCGGATTGAGTTTTTCGACGTCCGCATAGCCGAAGCCCAATTTGTCCATGGCGCCGGGGCGAAAATTTTCGGTCACGATGTCGGCGGTCGCGATCAGTTTGCGGGCGACCGCAACGCCCTCGGGCGATTTCATGTCGAGGGCGAGCGAACGCTTGTTGCGGTTGAAGGCCGCAAAAAAACCGGACCCGGATGCCGTCAGGCGGCGCGTATTGTCGCCGCCCGGTGCCGGTTCGATCTTGATCACGTCGGCGCCCAAATCCGCCAGAATCAGGCCGCAGCTGGGGCCCATCACCATATGCACGAATTCGACGACGCGTAGGCCCGCGAGCGGCAGCTTGTCCATCACGCCGCCACCGCGCCTGCAAACCCTTTGGGCAGGCCCGCTTGGGCCAGATGCCCGAAAAATTCGGCCCCCGGCAAAGCGGCCGCCAGAATTTCGCGCGCCCGCAACAGCGCGCCAAAATCCACGCCGGTTTTGAGCCCCATCGATTCGAGCATAAAAACCAAATCCTCGGTAATCACGTTGCCCGAAGCGCCGGGCGCATAGGGACACCCCCCCAAACCCGCCATCGAGGAATCGAGCGCGGTCACGCCCGCTTCGATCGCCGCCACGCAATTGGCGAGCCCCAGGCCGCGCGTATTGTGGAAATGCGCGGCATCGAGCTTGGCGCCGATATCGCCGCGCACGGCCGACAGCAGGCGGCGCACTTGGGCCGGGTTGGCATAGCCCACCGTGTCGGCCAGCGACACGGAATCGGCGTCGGCCGCCACGGCTTGCAGGCACAGCCGCCGCACGTCGGCTTCGGGCACGGTGCCTTGCAGCGTGCACCCGAACGCGGTCGAAATGCCGGCATTGATCCTGAATCGTCTGTCGGCGGGCAGCGCGTCGCGATAGGCGACGATGGCGGCAAGCTCCGCCATCTGCTCGGCCACGGTCTTGCGCACGTTCGCGCGCGAATGCGCCTCGCTGGCCGAAATCGGCAAGGACAGGCCGCGCACGCCGATTTCGGCCGCGCGCATCGCGCCCTTCAAATTGGGCACCAGCGCCACGATCGACGGACCCGGAATCGTCAAAGCGTCGGCGGCCACGTCGGCCGCATCGGCAAATTGCGGAATCATCTTGGGGTTGACGAAGGAGCATACTTCGATTTCGGGCAGGCCCGCCGCCGCAAGCGCGCGGATCCACGCTTTTTTGGCGTCCGTTGCCATAAAAATCTTGGTGTTCTGCAGTCCGTCGCGCGGACCGACTTCGGAGATTTTGATGTCGATGCCCGCCATGCCCGGCCTCCCTATTCCCAGCTTTTCCACGGCGCTTTGCCCGCCGCCCACATCTCGTTCAGCATCGTCATGTCGCGATACGTGTCCATGCACTGCCAAAAACCGTCGTGGCGATGGACCGACAGCGCCCCGCGCTCGGCCAGTACGGGCATCAGGTCGATTTCCAGGCTCATCGCGCCGTCGTCGGACGGCAAGCCTTCGAAGGCGCGCTTGTCGAGCACCATGAAGCCGCCATTGATCCAGCCGTCGGCGGTCTGCGGCTTTTCGCGAAAACTGCGCACGTCGTTGCCGGCCATGTCGATCTCGCCGTAGCGCGAGGGCGGGTGCACGGCCGTGATCGTGCCAAGCCTGCCGCCCGCCCGGTGCGTCTCCAGCAGCGCGTCGATGTCGATATTCGCCACACCGTCGCCGTAGGTCGCAAAAAACTGCTGGCCGCGCACATGTTTGAGGGCGCGCCGGATGCGGCTGCCGGTATTCGCCTCGGCCCCCGTTTCGACCAGCGTGACGGTGAAATCCAGCGGCGCCGTATCGCCCAGCACGCGCACCGAACTGGTCGAAAGATCGACCTCCAAATCGGCCTTGTGCAGGCGGTAATTGACGAAGAAATCGCGGATCACCTCGCCCTTGTAGCCCAGACACACGACGAAGCGGCGCACGCCGAAACGCCGGTAGATGCGCATGATATGCAGCAAAATCGGCGTGCCGCCGACCATCACCATGGGCTTGGGGCGAATTTCGGTCTCCTCGCGCAGGCGCGTGCCCAAGCCGCCCGCCAAAATCACCGCTTCCATGTCCTGTGCGCGCATCTTGAACGGCCCCTTCGTAAGAATCGGGGGCAAAGTCTAGCGCGGCTTCGGGGCGCTCGCATCTAATCGATTTGCCCCCTAGACTGCCCGGCCATGAAGATATCGAACGTGCTTTGGATCGCGGGCGTGGCCGTGTTGGCGGCGGTGTGGGGCGCCCTGTTCGTGGTGCCCGCCTTCAAGACGCCGCGCGTCAGCGTCGTGCTGGTCGTCGATACCGCAAGGGCGGCGCCCGTCGCGCCGGTCCTCGCGGACCTGGAACAAGCGGGCTATCTGCTGGGCGAAGCTGGCAGCGATGCCGCCGCCTGGCTCGATGCGCGCGCCAGCGACGGGCAGCCCTTTTTTCTGGTGTTCGACCGGTCGGTGCCGCTCGACGGCTTGCAGGCGCATCTGGAGCGCACGGGGCTCGCCCGCCGGACGATTTTCGCGGCGCTCAAAGACGGCCAATTGACGCTCGACCGGCCCGGCCTGCGGTTGCAGACGCTGCCCGTGCGCGATGCCGCCGATGTCGCGCCAACCTTGCTGCGCTTGATCGGTCTTACGCCCAGCCTGCCGCTGCCGGGCCGCGCTTTGGCCGGTTGACCGGCGCTCAGGCGTCGGCGAGGTATTCCCGAATGGCCGGATCGGCGGTCAGGCCGACGGCTTTGACCGTGCAGACATAGGCGGCTTCCTGGCGCCCCAAGCGCTTCAGCAGATGCGCCTTGGTCGCCCAATAGGGCTGGTAGGTTTCGATCTGCGCGGACGGCAATTCGTCGAGCAGATCGAGACCGCGTTGCGCGCCCTGCGCTTCGCCGACGGCGGCAGCGCGCGCGACCAGCACGCCCAAGGTCGGCTCGTGCGCCGCCAGCAGATCGTAAAGCCGCGCGATCGCGGCGTGGTGCGTCGTGCCCGTGATCGCCCGCTGCACATGCACGGACTGGATCGCCGCTTCGCACATATACCGCCCGAACTGGCCGGCTTTCGACGCTGCGACCAGCAAGGCCTCGGCTTCGACGATCCGGTCGCGCGACCAAAGAAGCGGGTCCTGGCGCGACAGCGGCACGAAAGCGCCCGAAGCCGAGCGCCGCGCCGCTTTGCGGGCGTCGCAATACAGCATCAACGCGAGCAGTCCTTTCGCCTCCGGCGCCGCGGGCAGCAGCGCCACGAGCAGGCGCGCGAGATAGATGGCCTCCTCGACGAGTGCGGCGTCGGCGCCGTCGTCCGGGCGATCCCAGCCGGTGCCGAACGCGGCATAGATGGCCGCCAGCACGTCGCGCAAACGCGCGCTGCCGTCGGCAAGGTCGGGGACCAGAAACGGCATGCCGGCATCCTTGATTTTGGCTTTGGCGCGCACCAGGCGCTGGCCCATCGTTGCCGGCGGGAGCAGAAAAGCGGTCGCGATGCGCGCGGCGTCGAGGCCCAGCACGGTTTGCAGCATCAGCGCCGTTCGCACGCCCGGATCGAGGGCCGGATGCGCGCAAACGAAGAGCAGTTTGAGACGCTCGTCGGGGATCGAATCGGGCGTTGCCTGGGCGAGTTCGTCGGCGAGCATCGCCACCGTCGGCTGCGCCGCGTCGCGGCCCCGCAAGGCCCGCGCCGCATGCCCCTGGACGCGACGCGCGGCAACCAGCAGCCATGCTTCGGGGCGGTCGGGCACGCCCGATTTTGGCCAAACGCTGAGGGCCGCGGCGAACGCCTCCGAGAGCGCGTCCTCGGCGGCGGCAATGTCGCGCGATCGGCTGGCGAGCAACGCCACCAGCCGGCCGTACGATTCGCGCGCCGCCAATTCGGCTGCACGCCTGGCGTGCGCGTCGCTCATCAGCCGGGTTGCGGCATCGCCAAAATGGGACGCACCTCGACCGACGCGCTCGACGCGCACGGCGCCTGGGCCGCCCATGCCAACGCTGCGTCCAGATTCGCCACCTCGATCACGAAATAGCCGCCGAGCTGTTCTTTGGAGTCGGCAAACGGGCCGTCCTGGACCGTGCGTTTGCCGTCGCGAACGCGCACGGTCGTGGACATATGCGGCGCTTGCAGGCCGTCGCCTTTGACGATGACGCCCGCTTGCGCCATCGCGCCGATAAAGGCGTTCCAAGCGCCCCAATATTGCCCGGTCAGGTCGGGATTGGTGCGCGCGGCGAAATCGGCTTCGGTTTCGTTCAAAATCAGCATGTACTGCATGGAATGTTCCTTTTTGCGGATGGGGGGAGCCAAAACTAGACAAGCACGCCGCGCCGATCGAAATGCCGCGCAACCCACAGCAAGGCTGCCGCAAACGCCACCACGAAGGCGAGGATGGCAAATTGCGCGGGTCGGTCGACGAAAACGCCGTAGTAGAAATCCCCCGCAAACAGCAAAACATAGCCGACCAGCGACACCAGAAGAACCGGCTGCGCCTGTTTTTTGCGCGCGAGCAGCAAAACGCTGCCGACCAGCGCTGCAAAAACGCCGGTCGCGAACACGACGTTCATCCAGGCCGGCAGGCCAAGATACAGCTCGGCCTGCGGCTGCGTCAGGCCCTCGGCCATCAGCGACTCGACGGTTGCCGACAGCGATTTGGCGAATTGGAAGACGCCGTAGGCATTCCAAACAAGACCGAAACCGGCGACGCCCCAGTACCAGACGGGCGGGGCCGTTCGCAATGCGCCGTTCTGGTCGGATGCGGAGATGGCATTCATGGCGATGTTCTCTTTCTGGGCTTTCAGGGCCGGGCCAATTCCCGCCCTTGCCCGTATGAGCCCCGAACGGCGCCGATTTCGACATCGGGCGCGATTTTTTTTCGTCCCCTTGCCGGGCCGCGCCCGGACGGGGTAACAGAACGTCCGTTTGGGTCCAGAACACGAAGGCAGCGCCATGCAGTTTTACCGCCACGGGCTTTCCAGCGCCGACGCCAAAGCCGTCGCCGACGTGCTCGATACGCCGTTTTTGACCTCGGGCGCGGTCGGCAAAAAGGTCGAGGCGCAGATCGCCGAATTTTTCGGCGTGCCGCACGCGCTGCTCGTCAATAGCTGGACCAACGGGGCGCTGGCCGTGCTGCTGGCGCTCGACCTGCAGCCCGGCGACGAAGTCATCGTGCCCGCCCAGACCTTCATCGCGACGTCGAACATGGTCGAACTTGTCGGCTGCAAGCCGGTATTCGTCGACGTCGATCCGCAGACGCTGCTGCTGACGCCGGAAGCCGCCGCACGCGCCGTCACGCCGCGCACGCGCGCCTGCATCCCCGTGCATATGTACGGGCTGATGTGCGACATGGCGGGCCTGCGCGCGGCCCTGCCCCAGCGCGTGACCCTGATCGAGGATTGCGCGCATTGTTTCGAGGGCACGCGCGACGGCGAGGCGCCCGGCAAACATGCGGAAGTGGCCATCTTCTCGTTCTACGCGACCAAAAACGTGACCTGCGGCGAGGGCGGCGCCATCGTCCTCAAGGACGAAAAACTGCTTGCCAACCTGCAGCAGACCCGGCTGCACGGCATGAGCGCCATCGCCGCCGACCGTTTCAAAGCGGGCCAGTACCGGCATTGGGACATGGCGCGTTTGGGCGTCAAGGCGAACCTGCCCGATCTGCTGGCCGCCTTGCTGCCGGGCCAGATCGACACGATCCGCGCGCGCCTGCCCGCGCGCACGGCGCTGGTCGAACGCTATCGCCAGGAGCTTGCGAACCTGCCGATCCGCCTGCAGGCGCAGCCCGACAATTGCGTGTCGGCGCACCATCTGTTCCCCATCCACGTGAAACCGGCCGCGCGCGACGCGGCGATCGCGGCGCTCAATGCGGCGGGCATTCCGGTGACGGTCAATTACCGCTCGGTACCGACGCTGACCTATTATCGCGAGAAATACGGCTTTACGGCGCAGTCGTTTCCCGTGTCGCACGAATGGGGCGAGGGCGAGATTACCTTGCCGCTGTGGCCCGGCATGCCGGACGAAGACCAGACCAAAATCATCGAAACGCTGAAAGCGACGGTCGTCCCGCTCTGCGGCTAGACGCGGTCGGGCGTTTTGGGCGTTTCGACCTTTGTGTCGGCAAAGGTGCTGGCCGCGTAGTTGGCGCGAATGCGCGCGACATCCGCGTCGCCAAGCGGCCCGAAAGCGGACGCGGCCACGTTTTGCACGACCTCGGCTTCGCTGAGCATGCCCGGAATGGCCGTGGCGACCGCCGGATGGGACAGGCAAAAACGCAGCGCGATCTGCGCTAGGCTTTGGCCGTCGCGCGCGGCAATTTCGCCCGCCAGCGCACGCCCGGCATCCGCCCATTGGCGAATGCGCGCGACGGGCCAGTTGCGGCGATGGTCGCCGTCGGGGAATGTCGCGTCCGCCGCCAGCGCGCCCGACAGAAACCCGAACGCCAAGGGCGTACGCGCGATTACGGCCACGTCGGCCGCAAGTGCTCGGTCGAGCAGGCCGATTTCCAGCGCGCGCTGGTCGGCCAAATTGAAATTCGCCTGCACGCAGACCGGCGCAAATTCGTCGACCGCGATTTTGGCGTCGGCCGGCGTTTTCAGCGACAGGCCCCACGCGGCGATTTTGCCCGCCCGCTGCAGATCGGCCAGACACGCCAGAATTTCTGGCCGCGTGCGCAGCAGCTCGATCGGCGGATTGTGGAGCTGCAGCAGCTCGATGCGCGCGCGCTTGAGACGGCCAAGCGAGCCGTCGACCGAGCGGCGCAAATGGGCGGGCGAAAAATCCTGCGGACCGCCGAAACGCGGATGGCCCGCCTTGGTCGCGACGACGATGTTTTCGGGGCCCGCGCCGAACGCCTGGCCCAGCAGGCTCTCGGCATGGCCGTCGCCATAGGCATCGGCCGTGTCGAAAAAAGTGACGCCAAGTTCGGCCGCCTTGCGCAGGGCGGCCAGCGACTGGCGATCGTCGGTCGCGCCGTACGACGCGCCCGCCACGTATCCGCCGATCCCCCAGGTGCCGAATCCGATTTCGGACACCGCAAATCCGCTTTTGCCCAATTTGCGCGTGCGCATCGCCAAACCTTTTCGACTCGGGACGAATTTGCGCGCCAGCGTAGGAGCTTGGCCGTCCCGCGCCAAGCCTTTCGCCGCTTGCGCATCCAGCCTTGGGCCGCTAGGAAAGGCGCCTGGGCGCGGAGAAAACGATGGAATCGACGACGCATATTGCCGTCATCGGGCTTGGCTATGTGGGCTTGCCGCTTGCCGTCGGGCTGGCCGGCCATTTCCGCGTGACGGGTTTCGATCTGGATCGCGCGCGCGTCGGCGAACTGGCCAAGGGCCGCGACCGCACGGGCGAAATCGATGCCGCGCGCCTGCAGGCCAGCGCCCTCGCCGTCAGCGCGGACCCGGCCGCGATCGCCGGGGCCGACATCTTCGTCGTCACGGTGCCCACGCCCATCGACGATGCCAACCGCCCCGATTTGCGCGCGGTCGTGGCCGCCAGCGGCACGGTCGGTTCGGCGATCAAAAAAGGCGGCATCGTCGTACTCGAAAGCACGGTCTATCCCGGCGTCACCGAAGATATCGTCGGACCCGCGGTCGCGGCGGCTTCGGGCCTCGTGTGCGGGCGCGATTTCCATTTGGGCTACAGCCCGGAGCGCATCAATCCCGGCGACCGCGAACACACGGTCGAACGCATAACGAAAGTGGTCGCGGGCCAAACGCCCGAAATCGCCGCAAAGCTCGGCGCCATGTACGGCGCGATCAACGGCGGCAACGTGTTTTTGGCGCGCGACATCCGCACGGCCGAAGCCGCCAAAGTGATCGAAAACGCGCAGCGCGACATCAACATCGCCTTCATCAACGAAGTGACGATGATCTTCAACAAAATGGGCCTGTCGGCGCACGACGTGCTGGCGGCCGCGCGCACCAAATGGAACTTCCTTCCCTTTGCGCCGGGCCTGGTCGGCGGCCACTGCATCAGCGTCGATCCCTACTATCTGGCCGAGGCGGCCGTGCGCCTCAAACACCATCCCGAGATCATCCTGGCGGGTCGGCGCATCAACGACAGCATGGCGGGCTACTGCGCGGCCGAAATCGGGCGCGAGATCGTGCGGCCGCCGACGGGGTCGGCGCGGATCCTGGTTCTGGGAATCGCGTTCAAGGAAAACGTGCCCGATCTGCGCAATACCAAGGTCGTCGATATGGCGAACGAGCTGCGCACGCGCGGTTTCGCGGTCGACATCCACGACCCCGTCGTCGATCCGCAAGAGGCGCTGCACGAATACGGCGTGACGCTGGTCGGCCGCCCGGACGGCGCGCGCTACGACGCGGTCGTCGCGGCCGTGGCGCACCGCGAATTCGCCGAGCTCGATCTTGCGGCGCTGTCGGCCGAAGGCGCGGTGCTGTTCGACATCAAGGGCCTGTGGCGCGGCAAGCCGATGCCGCCGGGCCGCCGCTACCGCACGCTGTGAACGCGCCCCTCCCCTTGCTCGCGCGCTTCGACCGCGTGGCGCTCGCCATGACCCACGATCTGGGCATGGCGGGGATCGCGTTTCTGGTGTCGCTGTATCTGCGCGTGGGCGAGGACATGCTCGACTACCCGGCGGATTTCGTGGCCGGCGGAACCCTGACTTTCGTGGCTGCGGCCGGGGCGGCGTTCTACATGACGGGCGTGTCGCGCGGCGTGTGGCGCTACGTTTCGATCGACGATCTGGCGGTGATCGCGCGCGGCACCACGCTGGCTTTGCTGCTGTTTCTGCCCGCGATGTTTTTGTGGTCGCGGCTGGAAACCATGCCGCGCTCGACGATCTTCATCGGCTGGTTCGTGCTGTTCGCGCTGCTGACGGGGCCGCGCCTGCTCTACCGCACGGTGCGCGAGGGCCAGTTCAACCTTTCGTTCGGCGCGCCGCGATCCGACCAGGTTCAGGTGCTGATCGTGGGCGCCAACGACGGCGCCGAGCTGTTTTTGCAGGCCAATCGGCGGCGCGGCCGCGCGCCCTATTTCGTCGTCGGCATCCTCGACAAGGCCGAGCGCCGCAAAGGCCGCCAGATCGGCGGCGTGGGCGTGCTGGGCGCGGTCGCCGATCTCGAGACCATTCTCGACGGCCTCAGAAAGCGCGGCTTGCGGCCGCAGCGCCTGGTCCTGGCGGCACCCTTCGAGGCCGCCGAGCTCAGCAATCTGGTCGACCTTGCCGACCGCTGCGGCCTTACGGCCGTGCGTCTGCCGCGCATCAATGCGCTGGGCGCTGCCACGGGCGACGCGGCGCTCGACGTTTCGCCCATCGCGATCGAAGATTTGCTCGGGCGGCCGCAAACCGTGCTCGACCGTCCGGCGATGGACGAACTTGTGCGCGGCCGGCGCGTGGTCGTGACCGGGGCCGGCGGCAGCATCGGCGCCGAACTGGTGCGCCAGATCGCCCAGCGCGGACCCGCACGGCTGGCTCTGCTCGACAATTCGGAATTCGCGCTCTACGCGATCGACCGCGAGGTCGAGGAGACTTGGCCGCAGATCCCGCGCGCGGCGACGATCGGCGACGTGCGCGAAGCCGACGCGATGCGGCGTCTGCTGGCACGCGAACAGCCGGAGATCGTGTTCCACGCCGCCGCGCTCAAGCACGTGCCGCTGCTGGAAGCCAATCCCGCGCAAGGCGCGCTCACCAACGCGATCGGCACGCGCAACGTGGCCGACGCGGCGGTCGCGGCGGGCGCGCGCGCGATGGTGCTGATTTCGACCGACAAGGCGGTCAACCCCACCAATGTTCTGGGCGCCACCAAAAGGCTTGCCGAAATTTTCTGCCAGGCGCGCGACGCGGCCGGCACGTCCACGCGGTTCGTGACCGTGCGCTTTGGCAACGTGCTGGGCTCGTCGGGATCGGTCGTGCCGCTGTTCCAGCGCCAGCTGGCGGCCGGCGGTCCGATCACGGTCACGCATCCCGACATCGAGCGCTATTTCATGACCATCCGCGAGGCCTGTGAACTGGTGCTGCAGGCAAGCGTGCTGGCGATCGCGGGGGCCGCGCGCGGCGGCTTGCTGGTGCTGGAGATGGGCGGGCCCGTGCGCATTCTGGACCTCGCCAAACGCATGATCCGGCTGGCGGGCAAGCGGCCCGAGCGCGACGTCGAAATCCGCTTCACGGGCCTGCGGCCGGGCGAAAAACTGTTCGAGGAACTTTTTTACGCCGACGAAACCAACACGCCCACGGCGATCGCGGGCATCCAGCTGGCATCTTCGCCGCCCGCCGACCTGGCCGCGCTCGAAGCCGATCTGGCAGCACTCGAAGCGATCGCGTGCAGCGGCGACGATGCCGCCGTCGTCGCCAAATTGCAGGCGATCTTGCCGAGCTATAAACCGTCTTTCAAAAGCTGAGCGACCGTCTCGGGCAGCGCTCGGCGCCAGTCGGGCGGCGCGATGGCGTATTCGCGCGCGATGCGCGAGCAATCCAGCACGCCCCAGGCCGGGCGGGGTGCCGGCAGCGGATAGTCGTGCGTCGCGATGCGCTCGACCGGCGGGCGCGGATGGCCGCTTTTGGCCGCTTCGTCGAGAATCGCCTCGGCAAAACGCGCCCAGCTTGTCGGCGGGCGGCCCTGGAAATGGAAAAGCCCCAGGCCCGCTTTGTGTTCGCCCGCCAACTGGCGCGCTAGAACCGCCAGAATCGCGTCGGCGATCGCGACGGCCGGTGTGGGTCCGCCGCGCTGGTCGTCGACGACGCGCAGGCGTTCCTGCGTTTTGGCCAGACGCAGCATCGTGCGCGCAAAATTATGGCCCCAGGGCGCGAACACCCAGGACGTGCGCAAGATCGCGCAGCGCCCGCCCGCTTTGTAGGCCGCAATCTCGCCCGCCCGTTTGGTGCGCCCATAGACGCTGATCGGCATTGCGGGATCGGCCTCGCGATAGGGCTTGTCGTCCTGGCCGTCGAACACATAGTCGCTCGACAGATGCACGAACGGCACGTTGGCGGCTGCGGCTGCGCGCGCCGCGATGCCGGGCACATCGGCGTTCAAGAACATGGCTTGCGTCGGTTCGCTTTCGGCCTTGTCGACGCCCGTATAGGCGGCGGCGTTGGCCAGCGCGTCGGCGCCGGTCGCGGCCAGCGCTTTGGCGATGGCGCCAGGATCGGCCAAATCGATATCGGCGCGGCCCTGTGCCACGATCTGCCAGCCATGCGCGGGACCCTGGCGGACCAGCGCGCGGGCCACTTGGCCGCTTTTGCCGAGCACCAAAAGACGCGGCATCTCAGCCTTGGCCCAAACGTTCGAGCGCGTAGCGCTTGGCGCGAATCGAGTCGAGCCAGGCGCCGTGCGCCAAATACCAGTCGACCGTCGCGCCAAGCCCGCGCTCGAATTCGTAGACCGGCTGCCAGCCAAGCGCCGCCCTGGCTTTGGCGGCGTCGATCGCGTAGCGCAGATCGTGGCCCGGCCGGTCGGCGACGAAACGCACGAGCAAGCGGCGCGGACCCGTCGGCAACGCGCCCAACCGCGCATCGAGCAGATCGCAGATCGCGTGCACGACATCCAGATTGGCGCGCTCGGCGCCGCCGCCAAACGCGTAGCTGTCGCCGGGCGCGGCCCGCGTCAAAGCAAGCCACAGGCCCGCCGCATGGTCGTCGACATGCAGCCAGTCGCGCCGGTTGGCGCCAGCGCCGTACACGGGCAGCGTTTCGCCGGCCGCCGCTTTGGCGATCATCAGCGGGACCAGTTTTTCGGGAAACTGCCACGGCCCGTAATTGTTCGAACAGTTGGTCACGATCACGGGCAAGCCATAGGTCTCGTGCCACGCGCGCACCAGATGGTCGGACGCCGCCTTCGACGCCGCATAGGGCGAGTTCGGCGCATAGGGCGTCTTTTCGGTGAACGGCGGATCGTCGAAACCCAGCGCCCCGAACACTTCGTCGGTCGAGACATGGTGGAAGCGGAAGCGCGCTTTGGCCGCATCGTCGAGGCCGCGCCAATGCTGCAATGTCGCGACCAGCAACCGCGCGGTCGCCGCCACGTTGGTTTCGACGAACGCGAGCGGCCCGTCGATCGAACGATCGACATGCGTCTCTGCCGCAAAATTGACGACCGCGTCGGGCCGGATTTCGGCCAGCAATGCTGCAACCTTGGCCTGGTCGCCGATATCGCCTTCGACGAAGCGATAGCCCGCGCCAAGCCCGGCCAGCGCCGCCGGATTGGCCGCATAGGTCAGCTTGTCGAGATTGACGGCGCTTGCAAAGCCGCCGCCCACGACATGGCGCAAAAACGCCGAGCCGATGAAACCGCAGCCGCCGGTGACGAGCAGCGTTTTCATGTCACGCGCCCGACCCCGCGACGCGCAGCAGATATTCGCCGTAGCCGCTTTTGCGCAAGGGTTCCGCCAGCGCCGCAAGCTGGCCCGCATCGATCCAGCCCTGGCGCCAGGCGATTTCCTCGGGGCAGCCGATTTTGAGCCCCTGGCGACGCTCGACAGCCGCGATGAAATTCGCCGCATCGAGCAGCGAGTCTTGCGTACCGGTATCGAGCCACGCATAGCCGCGATTGAGCGTCTCGACGCGCAGATTTCCGGCTTTCATATAGAGCCGGTTGAGATCGGTGATCTCGAACTCGCCGCGCGCACTGGGCGCCAAGGACTTCGCCAGACGCGGCGCGTCCGCGTCGTAGAAATAGAGCCCTGTCACGGCGAGGTTGGACGCCGGATTTTTCGGCTTCTCGACGATCTCTTGCGCGGTGCCGTCGGCCTTCAGCGTGACCACGCCGTAGCGCTCGGGATCGGCGACCCGATAGGCGAAAACGGTGGCGCCCGGCGCCGTCGATTTCGTCGCCGACTGCAGGCGACGCGACAGGCCTTCGCCATAGAAAATATTGTCGCCGAGCACGAGCGCGCAAGCGCGCCCGGCCAAAAACGGTTCGGCAATGACCAGCGCCTGCGCCAAACCCTCGGGTTTGGGCTGTTCGGCATAGTGCAACTCAAGGCCCCAGGCTTTGCCGTCGCCCAGCAGACGTTTGAAGGCGGGCAAATCCTGCGGCGTCGAGATCAGCAAAATGCGGCGGATGCCCGCCAGCATCAGCGTGCCGAGCGGGTAATAGACCATCGGCTTGTCGTACACGGGCAGCAATTGTTTGCTGCCCGCGAGCGTCGCCGGGTGCAGGCGCGTGCCCGCCCCGCCCGCCAGCACGATGCCGCTGCGTTCAGTCAAAGATCACCGCCTCGGCGAGGCTCTTGCCGTTCTTGTCGCGCTCGGCCAGCAGCGCGGCACCGGCGGGAATTTTCCAGTCGATGCCGATCGCGGGATCGTCGAAGCGCAGCACATGCTCGTCTTTGGGGCTGTAGGGGCCCGAGACTTTGTAGGCGAAGTCGGCAAACTCGCTCAGCACCGCAAAGCCGTGCGCGAAGCCGGGGGGAACCCAGAGCTGGCGGCGATTTTCCGCGCTCAGTTCCACGCCGAACCATTTGCCGAAGGCCGGGCTCGCGCGGCGCAGATCGACCGCGACGTCCCACACCGCGCCCGCCACGACCGAGACGAGCTTGCCTTGCGCGTTCGGCTGCTGGTAATGCAGCCCGCGCAGCGTGTATTGGCGCGAGCGCGAGAGATTGTCCTGCACGAACGGTCCCGCGATGCCGGCCGCTTCGTAGCGCGCCTGGTTCCAGGTTTCCAGGAACAGGCCGCGCGCGTCGCCGAAGACCTTTGGCTCGACCAGCTTGAGGCCGGGCAATTCGAGATCGACGATGTTCATACGTTGCCGTAGACCGAATTGCGGACCATCCGGTAGCCCTTGACGAGTTCGCCGATGCCGTCGTCGAGCGAATAAGCGGGCTTGAAGCCGGTCGCTTCGATGCGCGCGTTGGAGACGATGTAGTCGCGCTTGTCGGGGTCCTCGCCGATCGGCGCTTCGAGAAACACGAAACCCGGTACCTGCGCCTGGATGCGCTGGCAGAGTTCCATCTTCGACAGATTGGCGTCCGACAGGCCCACATTGTAGGGCCGGTTTTTCATCGCCGAAAAATTCGCGAGCCCGTGCAGGAACGCGCGCGCCACGTCGCGCACATGGATGTAGTTGCGTTTGAAATGCGGTTCGAACAGCACGACCGCGCGGTCGCTCACCGCGCGATGCACGAAATCGTTGACCAGCAGATCGATGCGCATGCGCGGGCTCATGCCGAACACGGTCGCCAGCCGGAACGACATGCCGTTGTCGCGCGCGAGCACGATCTCCTCGGCCTCGACTTTCGTGCGCCCGTAGAGCGACAGGGGCCTGAGCGGGCTTTCCTCGGTGCATTCCTTGCCCGCATCGCCAACGCCATAGCCCGAGTTGGTCACCGGCATCAGCACGCGCTGGTCCTTGGCCATCAGGCCCAGCAGCGTTTTGACCGCGTCGCGATTGGTCGAGACGGCGCCGGTCTGGTCGGCGTTGCACATCGGCGCGCCCACGAGGGCCGCCAGCGGGATCGCCACGTCGCTTTTGGCGACCAGCGGCTTCAGCACGTTGGCGTCGCGCGCGTCGCCGCGCACCACGTCGAAATCGGGGTTGGCGCAGACATGCGCAAGCGGCGCCTGGCGGAACATGAAATTGTCGAGCGCCGTGACCGCATGGCCCGCTTCCAGCAAGGCCGGGACCAGCGTCGAGCCGAGATAGCCGGCCCCGCCCGTCACCAAAATCCGCAGCTTTTTTGCCATGGTGTCCGGGCCCTTCCGGTTCGTCTTTTGACAGTCAAGCGTAAGCGCATGATATATGGGATTGTTTCCGCTCTCGCAACTGGAGCCCGACGTGATCGTTTCGCGCACGCCCTATCGTTTGTCGCTGTTCGGCGGCGGAACCGATTATCCCAAATGGTTTCAGCGCCATGGCGGGGCCGTGATCGGCACGGCGATCGACAAATACTGCAATATTTCGCTGCGCCGCCTGCCGCCGTTTTTTGCGCATCGCTATCGCGTGGTGTGGTCGCGAATCGAGCTGGTCAACGACCTGCTGGAAATCGAGCATCCCGCCGTGCGCGCCGTGTTGCTCGACCAGAAGGAAAAGCGCGGCCTCGAAATCCACCATGACGGCGACTTGCCCGCGCGCTCGGGTCTGGGTTCGTCGTCGGCCTTTACGGTGGGTTTGCTCAACGCGCTCTATGCGCTGCGCGGCCAGATGGTGTCCAAACAAACGCTGGCCAGCGAAGCGATCCGCATCGAGCAGCATGTGATCCGCGAACCCGTCGGCAGCCAGGACCAAGTTTGGGCGGCCTATGGCGGCTTGAACCGCATCGATTTCCGCCCCGACGGGTCGTTCGATGTGGCGCCGTTGATCTTGACGCGCGAGCGGCGCGACGAACTGGAATCGACGCTCGTGCTGTTTTTCACCGGCCTGTCGCGCCATGCGATGACGATGGCGACCAAACAGATCGCCAATATGGACGCCAAAGAACGCAACCTGCATCGCATGCGCGAAATGGTCGACGAAGCGCAGGCGATCGTGACCAGCGCCAATCGCCCGATGCTGGAACTGGGCGCGCTGATGCAGGAAGCCTGGCGCCTCAAACGCGAACTGGCCGACGGCATCTCCACGCCCGAGATCGACGCGATCTACGAGGCCGGCATGTCGGCAGGCGCCGCCGGCGGCAAATTGCTGGGGGCGGGCGGCGGCGGGTTCGTGGCGTTCGTGGCCCCGCCCGGCACGCGCCAAGCGATCCGCGAAAAGCTCAAAGATTTTATCGAGGTCGATATCAAAATCGCGGCGCCGGGCAGCCGCATCGTCGTGTACGAGCCCGACGGCGACCAGCGCTGATCACCGGACCGCCGCATCGAGCACGCGGCGCAAGCCTTCGATTTGCGGCGTCAGATCCTGCGGATGGTTGCCGACGAAGAAGCCGCGATCGTGCGCCAATTCGGCATTGGGAACGCCGTTGCCGACAATGTCGTAGTCGTAATATTTGATCGTGTCGTGGCGCAGGAAACAGCCGCCCGTGATGATGCGAAAGCCGATATCGGCGGCTTTGAGGGCGGCAAAAATCTTTTCGCGGTCGAGATCGCGCGCCGGGTTCAAGATCAGCGTGAAGCAGAAGGACGAGCTTTGCCCGTGCTCGCGCTGGATAACGAAATTGGGATCGCCCGCAAACAGCTTCTGGAACAGCGCCAGGTTTTTGCGCCGCGCGGCCGTCATGGCAGGCAGTTTCTTGAGCTGTTCGAGCCCGACGGCGGCTTCCATTTCGAGCGGACGCACATTGTAGCCCGGGAACAGAAACCGGTACGCCTCGAAATGCTCGCTGCCCGCGCGCTTGTAGAGCGGCGAGTCGGCGGGCAAATCGCGCGTCCAGCCATGCGCGCGCATGCATTTGAGGAGATGGAAGAGTTCGAGATCGTCGGTCAGCACCATGCCGCCTTCCATCGTCGAGATATGGTGCGAGAAGAAAAAGCTGAACGTGGCGAGATCGCCGAGCGTGCCGGCCTTGCGTCCCGAGGGCAGCACGGCATCCATCGACTCGCAATTGTCCTCCATGAACCACAGCCCGTGGCGGTCGCAAAAGGCGCGCATCTCGTCGAGACGCGCGGGATTGCCGAGGATGGAAACCGCCAGCAACGCCTTGGTTTTGGGCGTCAGCGCCTGTTCGAGCTTGGAGACGTCCATATTCAGCGTCTCGAGCTCGACATCGACGAAACGGCATTTGAGGCCGTATTGCTGCAGCGGATGGTAGGTCGTGCTCCAGGATATTGCGGGCACGATCACCTCGTCGCCGCGCGCGAGCGGGCGCGCCGAATGGTAGGCAAGGGCCGCGATGCAGATCAGATTCGCCGACGAACCCGAATTGACCATCACGCCGTATTTCTTGCCGTGATAGGCCGCGAACGCCGCCTCCATCGCGGCGACGCGCGCGCCCATCGTGAAGCGCCCCGAGGCGATGACCGATTGCAGCGCGTCGATTTCTTCCTGTCCCCAGGACGGGGCGGCAAGTTCGTAGAACATCAGAACGGCCCTTTGAATTGCAACTGGTAGGCAAGCTCGGCCTTGGCGGGATCGGGCGACCAGGCGGGCGCGTCGGGGCGGACCATCGCGTGCGCGGCCGAGGCGATCGTCGCGGGATTGGGATAGAAGGCGGCTTCGAGGATCGGCGAGGGCGGGCACGGCGTTTGGGCGAAGCCCATGCGCTTGATCTGCACGGGGCCGTCGCCCGCGCACGCCTCGGCCACGCGCGCGGCGATCTCGGCGCCGGCGCCGCACATGTTCCAGCCATTGTCGACGACCAGCAGCTTGCGCGTGCGGCGCACGCTGTCGACGATCGTGGCGCTGTCGAGCGGCGAGAGCCAGATCGGGTCGATCACTTCGGCCGCGATACCGATTTCCTTGAGCAGGTCGGCCGCGCGCAGCGCTTCGACCAGCATGTTCGAAATGCCGACCACCGTGATGTCGCGCCCGAAGCGGCAGACGCGCGAACGCCCGGGCGGCACCGCATAGGGCGCTTCGACGACAAAGGCTTCGGTCGGATAGAGCAAACGGTGCTCCACGAACACCACGGGGTTGTCGTCGCGGATCGCCGCGATCAGCGCGCCCTTGGCGTCGTGCGCGTTGGACGGCGCGCAGACTTTGAGGCCCGGCACATGCATGAACATCGAATGCAGGCCCTGGCTGTGCTGCGCGCCCTGGCCCCAGGATTTGCCGATGATCGTGCGCACGACGAGCGGCACTTTGACCTGGCCGCCATACATGTAGCGCGCCTTGGCCGCGATATTGACGAGCTGGTTCATGCACAGCATCAAAAAATCCATGCGGATATGCACATGGATCGGCCGCATGCCCGCCATCGCGGCGCCGATGGCAACGCCCGTCATGGCGTCTTCGGACAAGGGCGTGGTGAACACGCGCTCCGGCCCGAAACGATCCAGCAGGCCGCGCGTCGAACCCTGGATCGCGCGATGGTCGTCGACGTCGAGGCCGAACAAAAACACGTTGGGATCGCGCGCCATTTCGAGCGCCACGGCCTCCGACAGCGCATCGACATATTTGAGCAGCCGCCGCCCGTCTTCGACGCGCCCGGGCCAGGCAAGCTTAGGCGAAGACATCGCTGGTCAGCTCCTGCAAGGCGGGGAACGGCGAGTCTTCGGCAAACTGCACGGCCGCCGCGATTTCGGCTTCGATGGCGGCGTCGATCGCGGCACGCTTGGCGGCCGGAATCGCGCGCGCCGCTTTGGCGACGGGATCTTTTTTCTGCCATTTGACGAGCGTGGCCTTGGCGCGAAAGCCCGCATCGTAATCCTCGCCGGGGCCGACATGCTCGCGCCAGCGCCAGGTCACGCATTCGATAAAAATCGGCCCGCCGCCTTTGCGCATGCCGGGCAGCGCCTTGGCGACGTGCGCGCGGATCGCGCGCGTGTCGGAATCGGCAAAGCGCTTGGCGGGAATGCCGTAGGTCGCCACGCGCGCGCATAGCCGGTCGGTCGCCCAGCGTTTGGACAAAGGTTCGTGGATGGCGAAGCCGTTGTTCTCGCAAACGAAGAGGACCGGCAGTTTGTGGAGTGCGGCAAAATTGAGGCTCTCGGCAAAGCAGCCCTCTTCGGTCGCGCCGTCGCCCAAGAAACACGCGACGACCGCGCGCGTCTTCAAGCGTTTCTGCGCGAGCGCGTAGCCGACCGCAACCGGCACGGTCGTGCCCACCACCGCCGACGTGCCCAGCACCTTGGCGCCCATATCGACCAGATGCATCGAACCGCCTTTGCCGCGTGCACAGCCCGTATCCTTGCCGAACAATTCGGCCATCATTGCGGGCAAGGAGCCGCCCTTGGCCAAGTACGTCGCGTGTCCGCGATAGGTGCCAGAGACCGCATCGCGGGGTTCAAGCGGATCGCACACGCCGACGGCAATGCCCTCCTGGCCGATCGACAGATGCACCGGGCTTTTGATTCTGTCGGTGGGGTAGATGCGCGCGATTTCTTCTTCCACGCGCCGGATGCGCCGCAGGCTGCGATAAATGCGTTCCGCGTCGGGTTTGGCTTTGGCAGGCATCGTAGCGACTCGATTCGCAGGGGAGCCGCCCATTAAGCCCGATGGTACGGGTGCCCGGCAAGCAGCGAGGCCGCGCGCCATAATTGTTCGGTCAGCATCGCGCGCGCCAGCAGATGCGGCCAGGTCATGGCGCTCAACGAAAGTTTGAAGCGCGCTCGGGCCAAAAGCGTTTCGTCGAGCCCGTCGGCGCCGCCGATCGCAAAGGCAAGCGTGCCAGTACCGTCGTCGCGCCACTGCGCCAATTGCCCGGCGAATTGCGCGGTCGACAGCGTTTTGCCGCGCGGGTCGAGCGCCACCAGCAGCGCGCCGTCGGGAATTTGGGCCAGCAGTTTTTCGGCTTCCTCGCGTTTGCGCGCGGCCGCGAGTTTGGCCTTGGCCTCGATCTCGCGGCACTCGAGCGGACCCAGGCCCGCAGGCGCCGCTTTCAGGCGCTTGGCATACTCGGCCACAAGCGCGTCCTCGGGCGCGCCGCGCGCGCGGCCCGCAGCGACAATGACCAACCGCATCGACCGGCCGCTAGGCGTGCGCGGCGGTCGGCTGTTCCCAATCGTCGGCCCACATTTTTTCGAGGCCATATAGCGCCCGAATTTCGGGGCGGAACAGATGCACGACGATGTCGCCGCCGTCGATCAGCACCCAATCGCCCTGGTCGGCGCCCTCGATGCGAATGCCCTTGAGGCCTTTGCCTTCGAGCTTTTCGACCACGTGCTGGGCCATGGCTTGGATGTGGCGGCTCGAAAGGCCGCTGGCGACCACCATGTAGTCGGCGATGGCGCTTTTGCCGGCAAGATCGATCACGACCGGATCGCCGGCCTTGTCGTCGTCGAGCGTTTTGGAAACGAGTTTGAGGACCGTTTTGGGCGCGGATACGGTCTTGCGCTTTGTCGTGGCGATCGCGTGTCTCCCGGGTTTGTCGAACGGTTAACGGTGCGAACTCAACGGCTGGATCGAACGTCGCGCGCCCACGGGGCTTTCAGGCCCGCACGGATGTGCGTGGCAGAAGCCGGGTGCAGGCGAACCGGAAAGAACGCCCAAGCCGGCGGCGCAAGCGTTGCCAAATGGCGGGTCCGACGGGACCCGATTTGGGCTGTGGAAAACGCCCGTGCCGCCTTTGCGGCCAATGCTTTGTTAGAATACGCCGGGCGCGCGAAAACGGCAATGACCATCGTGTTAAAAATTTTCCGCCAGCGCTGCCAGCGGTCGAACTGGACCAGATTGTCGGCCCCCATCAGCCAAACGAACTGCGTGCGTTTGAAACGTCTGGCGCACGCTTCGAGCGTATCGGCCGTGTAGCGCGTGCCAAGCCAGGTTTCGAGCGCCACCGCCTTCAAGCGCGGATCGCGCGCGCAAACCGTGGCCGCACTCGCCAGGCGCGCCGCCATGGGCGCCATGCCGGCCTGTTCTTTGAGCGGGTTTTGCGGGCTGACGAGAAACCACACCTCGTCGAGATCGAGGCGCTTCAAGGCTTCGAGCGCGATATGCGCATGGCCCGCATGGGCCGGGTTGAACGAGCCCCCGAACAGGCCCACGCGGCGCTTGGGCGCGGACCCCAAACGATACAGGGGCGGCGGCAAACTCAAGGCCGCGTCTGCCCCGAGCCGCGCAGCACGTATTTGTAGGTGGTGAGCTGCTCGGCGCCGACGGGCCCGCGCGGCGGCAGGCGTCCCGTGGAAATGCCGATCTCGGCGCCGAAACCGAACTCGGCGCCGTCGGCATACTGCGTCGAGGCATTGTGCAGCACGATGGCCGAATCGACGCGCGCCAAAAACAATTCGGCTGCCGCCGCATCGCCCGCCACGATCGCGTCGGTATGGTGCGAGCCATAGGCGTTGACATGCGCGATCGCGTCTTCGATGCCGTCGACGATTTTGACGGCCAGAATCGCGTCGAGATATTCGGTCGTCCAGTCGGCTTCGACGGCCGGAACGGCGCGCCGGTCGATTTTCAGCACGTCCGCGTCGCCGCGAATTTCGCAGCCCGCCGCGATCAGATCGTCGAGGATGGCGGGCAAATGCGTGGGCGCCGCCGCGCGGTCGACCAGCAAGGTTTCGGTCGCCCCGCACACCGACACGCGGCGCATTTTGGCGTTCATCGCGATCTTGCGCGCCATCTCGATGTCCGCCGATTCGTGCACATAGGTGTGGCACAGCCCTTCCAGATGCGCGATCACCGGAATGCGCGTTTCTTTCATCACGCGCTCGATCAGATTTTTGCCGCCGCGCGGCACGATCGTGTCGATATGGCGGTGCATCGCCAGCAAATGCCCGACCGCCGCGCGGTCGCGCGTGGGAACCAGCTGCACCGCATCTTCGGGCAGACCGTTGGCGCCAAGGGCCGCGCGCAGGCACGCGACGATGGCAAGCGAGGAGTTGAAACTCTCCTGCCCGCCGCGCAGGATCGCCGCATTGCCCGACTTGACGCACAACGCGCCCGCATCGGCGGTCACGTTGGGCCGCGCCTCGTAGACGATGCCGATCACGCCGATGGGCACGGCGACGCGCGAAATCATCAGCCCGTTGGGCCGGTGCCAGCCTTGCAGAATCGAGCCGACCGGGTCGGGCAAGGCCGCGACATCTTCAAGCCCCTTGGCGATCGCTTCGATGCGCTTCACGTCGAGGCGCGAACGGTCGACCATCGCGGCCGAGTTGCCGACCTCGATGGCGAAGGCGACGTCGGCGGCATTGGCGTCGAGAATTTCGGCGGTCGCGGCGCGGATTTTGTCGGCGGCCGCGCGCAACGCCGCGCTCTTCTTTTTGGCCGGCACCGCCGCCAGCAAGGCCGCCGCACGCCGCGCGGCGACGCCCATCGCTTCGACGGCAGCTTTCAGTGCGGCGGGTTCGAGGGCCTCTTGCGGCGGCATCGGTGCGGCTTTCATGGCTGGCAGTGTAGCTATCAAACCGGGTAGCGATCAAACCGGGCCCATCGCCAGATCGTCGCGATGGATGATCTCGTCGCGCCCGCGATAGCCGAGCAGCTCTTCGATTTCGGACGAGCGGCGGCCCTGGATACGCGCGATATCGACGGCCGAATAGGCGCTCAAACCGCGCGCCACGTCGCGGCCCGCTTTGTCGCGCACCCGGATGGCGTCGCCGCGCTCGAAACTGCCTTCGACCGCGACCACGCCCGCAGGCAACAGGCTTTTGCCCTGGCCCAACGCGCGCACAGCGCCCTCGTCGATCACGACAGCGCCCGCGGGCGCCACCGTGCCCGCGATCCAGCGTTTGCGGGCCGAAGCCGGGTTGGCGGGCGGCACGAACCAGGTGCAGCGCGCACCCTGTTCGATCGCCTGCAACGGGCGCAGCGTCTTGCCGGACGCGATCGCCATCCGGCATCCGGCCCCCATCGCGATGCGTGCCGCCGCCAGTTTCGTGACCATGCCGCCCGACGAATAGCCCGGCCGCGCCTCGCCGGCCATGGCCAGAATCTCGGGCGTCAGATCGCGAATCTCGGGCAGATGGGCGGCGGCAGGATCGCGATGCGGATCGGCCGTATAGAGCCCGTCGATGTCCGACAGCAGCACGAGCGCGTCGGCCGACGCCATTTGCGCGACGCGCGCGGCCAGGCGGTCGTTGTCGCCAAAACGCAGCTCTTCGGTCGCAACCGTATCGTTTTCGTTGATCACCGGAACGGCGCCGGCTTCCAGCAACGTTGCCAGCGTCGCGCGCGCATTGAGATGGCGGCGGCGCGCCTCGGTGTCGTCGGGCGTCAGCAGCAATTGCGCGCCGACCAGGTTGCGGCGGGCCAGCGCTTCGAGCCACGCGTGCGCCAGCCACACTTGGCCCGTGGCGGCGGCCGCCTGTTTTTCCTCAATCTTCAACACGCGTTTGCCGTAGCCGAGTTTCCAGCGCCCGACCGCGACCGCGCCCGACGTCACGACGATCACGTCGAGACCGCGCGCCTTGAGGGCCGCGACATCGTCGGCCAATCCCGCGAGCCAATCGGCGCGCACGCCGCCCGCATCGTCGACGACCAGCGCCGACCCGGTTTTGACGACCAGACGATGGATGCCGGCAAGGCTCATCGCGCGTCGTCGCTGCGCATCGCGATGCGCTCGGCCCGGTCGGCGGCGCGTCTCGCATTGACCGGGCCGGTCAAGGCGCGCAGCACGTCGGTCACGCCCATCCCGGCCGCGCCCGACAGCGCCATCACGACCGAGCCGGGGGCGCGCTTCTTGGCCGCGCGTTTCAAAGCGGCAAGCGCCTTTTTGACCGCGTCGGCATCGAGCGCGTCGATTTTGTTGAGGCCGACGATCTCGGGTTTTTGCGCGACGCCATGGCCGTAGCTTTCCAGCTCGTCGCGGATCTGGTTGTAGGCGGCGGCCACTTTTTCCTGGGTCCCGTCGACCAGATGCAGCACCGCGCCGCAGCGCTCGACATGGCCCAAGAACCGATGGCCAAGCCCTTTGCCTTCGGCCGCCCCCGCGATCAGGCCGGGCAAATCGGCGACGACCAGCTCGTCCTCGTCGATCCGCACGACGCCAAGCTGCGGCTTCAGCGTGGTGAACGGATAGTCGGCGATTTTGGGTTTGGCCGACGTCGTGGCGGCCAGGAACGTCGATTTTCCCGCATTGGGCAAACCCACCAGCCCGACATCGGCGATCAGTTTCAAGCGCAGCCAAATCCAGCGTTCGTCGCCCTTCCAGCCGGGTCCTGCATTGCGCGGCGCCTGGTTGGTCGAAGATTTGTAGTGCGTGTTGCCGAAGCCGCCGTCGCCGCCCTTGCACAGCCGCACGCGCTGGCCCGCCTCGCGCATGTCGACGACCAGCGTTTCCTGGTCGTCGTCGAGCACGGCGGTGCCGACGGGCACTTTCAGCACGATATCCTTGCCGCCAGCGCCCGATTTCTGGCGGCCCTCGCCATGGTGGCCCTTTTCGGCCTTGAAATGCTGCTGGTAGCGATAGTCGATCAGCGTGTTCAAATTGGCGACGGCTTCGATCCAAATATCGCCGCCCTTGCCGCCGTCGCCGCCGTCTGGGCCCCCGTATTCGATGAATTTTTCGCGCCGAAAGCTGACGGCGCCCGCACCGCCGTCGCCCGCTTTCACGAAAATCTTGCACTGGTCGAGAAATTTCATCGCAAACGGGTCCGCAAAACGAAGAAAGGGAACGGCGGGGTGCCGTTCCCTTTCTTGCAAGAACCGCCCGAGGGCGGAATGTGGGACGGCTTATTCGGCGGCCAGGACGGCCGGTGCGGCAGCCATCGGCGCCGGTTCGACCGAGACGATCGTCTTGCCGCCCGCCTTGTGGAACGTCAGCTTGCCGGTCTTGAGCGCGAACAGCGTGTGGTCGCGGCCCATGCCGACTTCCTTGCCCGCGACATAGACCGTGCCGCGCTGGCGCACCAGGATGTTGCCCGCGAGCACGAGCTGGCCGCCCGCGCGCTTCAATCCCAGGCGACGGCCAGCGGTGTCGCGGCCGTTGCGCGAGGAGCCGCCTGCTTTTTTATGTGCCATTGCGAGAGCTCCTCAAGCGACCTTGATATCGACGATGCGCAGCGTGGTCTCGAACTGGCGATGCCCGTTCTTGCGGCGCGAATTCTGGCGGCGGCGCTTCTTGAAGATGATGATCTTCTCGCCTTTGCCCTGGGCCAGCACCGTGGCCGTGACCTTGGCGCCCGCGATCGTGGGGCTGCCGACGGTCGCGGCACCCGCGTCCGTCACCATCAGCACGTCGCCGAACTCGACCGTCTTGCCGGCTTCGGCTTCGAGCTTTTCGACGACGATGACGTCGTTCTTGGCGACTTTGTACTGTTTGCCGCCGGGGCGAATGACTGCGTACATGTTCCATATCCCTCGGGCGCTATCGGCGGCCCCGGCCCTGAAAAGAGCGCGCACTATACTGACGGTGCCTCGCCTGTCAAGCGAATCGCCCGGCGATTTGCGTGACGGCGCCCGTGGCACCTGCTACACCCCGCGCCACGATGGCGCAAGCGGCTCCCAAATCTCTAAAAACCCTGGTTTTGCGCTGGATTTGGCTGCCGATCATGGCGCTCGCCATTCTGGCCCTGTTGCGCCTGGTCGATCCAAACGAGGTCGGCCAGGCGCTGGCGAGCGCCAATCTGTGGAATTTGGCGGCGATGATCGGGATTTGGCTGGTCTGGCTCGCCGCCCGGCCGTTGCGGATGCGCGTGCTGTTGGGCGCCACCGCCCCGGCGACGCCCGTCGGCTACAACGATGCCTATGGCGCGCATGCTTTGGGCAATGCGATCAATAGCTTGATCCCGATGCGCGCCGGCGAGTTTGCAATGCTGTGGGTGCTCGCGCGCCGGGCCCAGGTGCCGATCCCCGCCTCGCTTTCGGCCGTGGTGCTGGATCGGCTGTGCGACGTTGGCAGCGCGCTTGGCGTGCTGGTTTTGGCGATTTTGGTCATGCCGAACCCGCCGCAGACGCTGGTCGAGGGGGTGGAGATTTTTGCGGCTCTGCTGGCCGTGGGCGTTGTTTTGATGGTGCTGGCCGTGCGCTTGCGCAAATCCGCCGTGGCGCTGGCGGCGGCTTTGTTGCCGCGCCGCTGGCACGATGCGGCCTTGCACCGGATCGACGATCTGCTGACGGGGCTGGGCGTGCTGGCGCGGCCCGCGATTTTGGTGCGTGCGGCGGCGCTCTCGGCGCTGATCTGGGGTTTGGCGGTACTCTCGTTTGCGGCCGGCATTGGCGCCGTCTGGCCCGAGGCGACCCTGGCGATGGGCGCTTTTACGGTGGGCGTCGTCGCGGTCGCGTTTTTGGTGCCGGCCGCCCCTGGCGGGATCGGCGTGTTCCATGCGGCGATCGTGTTTGCCCTGTCGTTTTACGGCGTGCCGGGAGCGGCGGCGTTGGCCTATGCGCTGGTCGCGCATCTTTCGACGTTGCTGGCCGGACTTGCGGCGGCCGCGATATGGACGCTGTTGAACGGCCTCGACCCGCGCGAGATCGTGCGGACGCCAAAGCCGCCCGCCGCTTGAGGCGGCACTTGCGCTTGGCGCCGTTTGGCATTAGATACGCGCCGTTACGACAGCCCTTTCGTGCGGACAGGTGGCCGAGTGGCTGAAGGCGTCAGTCTCGAAAACTGAAATACCGGCAACGGTATCGTGAGTTCGAATCTCACCCTGTCCGCCAGTTCTTTTGTTTTGTTGTCTGTAATTTTGCCGGGCGGCTTCGCAAATTTTCATCCGCACTTGAAGGGTGCCGGCGTTCGGCTGCGCCTTTCTCATTCCTTCCGGCCGACGCGCGGCGAAATAGCGAGTCCAAGAAAGACGATGACGGCTTGATTCAGACGCAGCAAATCCGCGTCGTCCAGGCGCCCGATACGGGGTCCGATTTTGTACTTCGGCACCGTCGTAACTTTGTCCACCATCAGACGGCTCGAAATGCGCAACCCATTCCGTTCGCTTGGCTCGACCGGCAGACGGAACAGTGGCGCCTGCGTCGCGTCCGTCGTGAAGGCGCAGACGGTGATCGAGTCCGTTGCATCGAAACTGTCGTCCTGCACGACGACGACGGGGCGCAGCTTGCCGGCATAGTCCTTGCCACCTGAGACTGTCCAAATTTCGCCGCGCTTCACTCTTCGCGGCCTTTCCCGAAATCGATCGCCGAGACGGCATCGATGAATACCTGGTCTTCGCGCGCATGCGGGCCGGCGGCCACGGCCAACGACTGCCGGTGCGCCGCCGACTTGAACGCGGACGATCGAACGTCCGGAACCCAAATCTGGATCGGCCGCAGCCCTTGCTTGCGCAGCCTCGCGCGATGCCTGCGTACTTTCAATTGCGACGAATTGGGTGCGGATGCAGTGGCCATACAAGTCTCCAATCTGGTTACATGTAACTTAGCACGGCAGCCGACATTTGGCGAGAACTTTTAGGGTTCGCGCATAATCCCATTCCAAGCCTGCCGACACGCATTCGAACGCCGGGGAATTCGGTCCATGAAGCTTTGCTGGGCGCCAGACCGCTGGTTGATCGTTGGGATACGTTGCGCGGCGAGCGCAACTCGCGCTCGCCTCAGGCACGGGCGCGCTCGAATTCGAGTTCGGCGCGTCTCGTCACGCCCGAGCTTCGACGCCGATACGCCCAATAATGGACACTCTCGCAGTGTTTGCCCTATTCTGAAGTTGTTCCGTTCGTCCTACCGTCCGAAGGTCGCCTCATGGTACTGCGCAAAACGTCCGAGGCGATCCGCAACCCGGAGATACGCGCCCTCTACGATTTTTGGGACGCCGCCCGAGGGGCGCGCCGCTATCCCGCGCGCGCGGATTTTTTTGCCGAAGACCTGGCGCGGTGGTGGCCGCATCTGGTGCTCTACGAAATCGAGGCGACCGCAGACGGTCCGGCCTACCGGTTTCGCGTCCATGGCGAATCGGTCGCGCGCAGCGACGGCGGCAATTTTACCGGCAAGCTGGTTTCGCAGGTGCTGCCGCCCGCCGTCCTGCCGGCGATCCTGCCCGACTACGATTCGGTGGCGCGCGACGGCCTGCCGCTCTATTCGTACGGACGCAGGCCCAACGCGCAGGGATATTTCTCCGAATTCGAGCGGCTGATATTGCCGCTTGGCGCAAACGGCGTCGACCGGCTGCTCGTCATGCTGCTGCGCAGCGAGAGCGGCGCGAACGTCGCGGGCGACGCGGTCGCGTCGGGCTCCAGCGCGTTCGAAGTCGCCTTCAAAGCGTTTTTGGAACGCTGAAGCGAGCCTGCCGCCACCGCAGATACGCGACGAACGCGGCGGCAAAAAGCACGGCGCCCGCGATCGACCACAGGCCGTAATGGTGGAACTTCGGAATCCAACCGTAGAGCGCGCGTCGGCATTCGGCGTGGCGCACCAAAAACGACGTCTGGCACGCTTTGAACAGCGGCGTGGCGATCCATGCGCAAAGCGTGCCCATCACCCAGCCGATCGCGACCGTCCCGAGCCCGGCCAGTTTCAAGGCCGGGCTCCAGGCCCGTATCGGCGCCAAAGCCGCACGCAGGTCCAATGCCATCGCGGCGCATCCCCTTTGGCCGCAAGTCTAGGCCGCACCCGCGGCCGTGTAAAATGCGGTGTTCCGGCAACGGCCGAATCCGCTATGCTTTCGCGCAATCTTCGGACCCGACGCGCCCGCAAGGCAGCCATGCCGCACGCCGCAACGCCCGTCTATTCGATGGAACCGGCCGCCGCCCGGACCTTCGCGATCCCACGCAATCGAAAATTGTACGAATGGTGGCTCGCGCGGCGCGGGGCCCGCGCGATGCCCGCGCGCGCCGATTTCGATCCGACGCACATGCGCGGCATGCTCGGCTATTTCTCGTTTGTCGAGGTCTTGCCCGGCGGGCGCTTCCGGTTTCGCGTCGACGGCACCGAAGTCGTCGCGGCGACGGGCGTGGACATGACCGGGCGCATGGCCGATCTCTATCCGCACGACGAACGGCGCGACGCCATCCTGGCATCCTACAGACGCACGGTCGCCGAGCGCCAGGCGATGCGCATTTACATGGACATCGAACTCGACCGGCGCTGGTTCAATCTGGAAATCGCGCTGCTGCCGTTGGGCGATACGGCCGCGGGCGTCACGCATCTGATTTCGGGCATGGGCACGGCGCCGGAATTGCCGCGCAGCGGACCGTGAGCTAGGGAAAATGCGCGGCCGCGAGGGCGCGTATGGCGGCCTCGTCGCGCCCCGGCGGGCTGCCGAGCGCCCACAGATCGTAGGCCGGATGGCCGCGGCGAATGGCGGCCACGAGCGGAAATCCGCCCTGCGCCAGCGTATGCTGCAGCACTTTTTGGGTAAAGCCGCAGCGATGCGCCATGTAGAGGTTGCCCTGCTGCATCGACACGCGGTGGCCATAGAGAATGTCGATGGGCGCGATCGGCCCGGCCGGGCTCATATAGGCGGGCTCGGTCAGTTTGTTGTCGGCCACCAACGCGCAGACCGACTGCAGATCGGGGCACGTGATCACCACGAACCCGTCCGGCTTCAAGATGCGCTTGAACTCGCCGATCGCCTGCGGCACTTCGTGCGGATAGAGATGTTCGAGATTGTGGCTCGAGAACACCGCGTCCACGCTGGCGTTCGGGATCGCCGACATGTCGGTCATCGAGCCGGTCACGTCGGGCTTGGCGGCGGGGTCGATGTCGAAGCGCAGTTCCCGCCACGCGTCGCTTGCAAAGCCGCGCGTGGTTTGCTGCTTGGATTTGGGGCCGCAGCCGACATGCACAAAAACGCTGGATGCGGGCCGCATCGCCGCTAGCCGGCCTGGCGTTTGGCGATCGCGTCGGCGAGCGCCACCGTGCGGCGCGCGCTTTCGACATGCAGATGCTCGACGAGCTTGCCGTCGACCACGATCACGCCTTCGCGATTGGCCGACGCCGCCTCGAACGCGGCGATCACTTTGCGCGACCAGTCGATATCCGCCGCCGACGGCCCGAACGCCGTATTGCACGCGGCGACGGTTTTGGGATGGATCAGCGTCTTGCCGTCGAATCCCATATCGGCCCCTTGGCGGCACGCGGCGGCAAAACCCGGCTCGTCGTTGAGATCGAGATGCACGCCGTCGAGAATCGGCAGACCGGCCGCGCGCGCGGCGAGCAGGCACAGCCCGAGCGAGGGCATGATCGCCAGCCGGTCTTCGGAATGGCGCGCGCGCAGATCCTTGACGAGGTCCGACGTGCCCATGACCAGGCACCCCAGATGCGGGCTGGAGAGCGCGATTTCCTGGGCGCGCAAAACGCCCAGCGGCGTTTCGATCATCGCCCACAGCACGACGTTTTCGGGGGCGCCGGCCGCCGCCAGCCGCAACGCCGCGTCGCGCACTTCCTTGGCGCTTTCGACCTTCGGCAGCAGCACCGCGTGGCAGCCCGAACGCGCCGCCGCTTTGATGTCGGCGGCGCCAATTTTGTCGCCGAGCGGGTTGATGCGCACGACCGTCTCGGCGCGATAGCCCCCCTTGCGCAGGTTCGCGAGCACCTGGTCGCGCGCCAAATCCTTGCGTTCGGGATGGACCGCGTCTTCGAGATCGAAGATCAGCACGTCGGCGTCGATTTCGCGCGCTTTGTCGAGCGCGCGTGCGTTGGAACCCGGCACGTAAAGCGCCGAACGGCGCGCGACGGTGCGAAAATCGGCCATGTGTAACGTCTTCCTCCCGCTCGAATCGGCCCTATCCTGTCAGTCCGGCAGCCTAATGCAAAGCCCCTCGTTTGCGCCCGGCCGATAATCGACTATGAAGAGGGCGATGCGGATTCTCTCCATCCAGTCTTCCGTCGCGACCGGCGCCGTCGGCAATTCGGCGGCGGTTTTTTGCTTGCAGCGTTTGGGGCTCGACGTCGCGCGCATCGACACGGTGCGCTTTTCCAACCATCCCGGCCATGGCGGGTTTGCGGGCGGCGCCGCCAGCGCCGACGAGATGGCGGCGCTTGTCGAAGGCATCGACGCGCGCGGCCTGTTTGCCGGGTGCGCGTGCGTGCTGTCGGGCTATCTTGGCACGGGCGACCAGGGCGCCGTCGTCGCCGACGCCGTGGCGCGCGCCAAACGCGCCAACCCGGCGGCCTTGTTCGCGCTCGATCCCGTCATGGGCGATCGCGGGCGCGTGTTCGTCAAGCCCGAGGTGGTCGAAGCGATCCGCATGCTGGCGCCGCTGGCCGACATTCTGTTTCCCAACGCCTTCGAACTTGGCCTGCTGGCCGGCATGCCCGTTGCCGACATTGCCGACGCGCAAGCCGCGATCGCGCAATTGCGCGGCGCCAACCCTGCGCGATCGGTTGTCGCAACCTCCATTCCGGCGGCCGACGGCATCGCCACGCTTGCCGTCGGTCCTTCGGGCGCGTTTGGCGTGCAGACGCCCGCCGTCGACCATCCGGCCTACGGGGCGGGCGATGCGTTTGCGGCGCTGTTCATGGGCCGGTATCTCGCCGACCGCGACATTGCCGACGCGCTGTCGCGCGCGGTTTCGGGGGTGCATGCGGCGATCGGCTGGACCGCCAAAACCGGCGCCATGGATCTGGCGCTGGTCGCGTGCCAGGCGGCGCTCGAAAATCCGCCCGTGCTTTTCGAGGCGCGCCGACTTTAGAATGGAATCCGTCCGCGATTTTTTCTTGCAGCAGGCCGAATGCTCGACTGGATCTTTTTCAAAGGCGTTTTGGTCGGCATGCTGATTGCGGCGCCGGTCGGTCCGGTGAACGTGCTGGTCATACGGCGCACGCTCGTGCACGGGCGTTTGGCCGGGCTGTTTACGGGGGTCGGCTCGGCCTTGGCCGACGGCGTTTTTGGCGCCATCGCGGCATTCGGCATTTCGATCCTGCAAACGTTTCTCGAGCAGGAGCGCAATTTCGTGTCGATCGCGGGGGCCGCGATCCTGCTGGTGATGGGCACAAAGCTGCTCTCGCGGCCGGTGCCGGCGATAGCGGCCGGCAAAGATCCCACCGGATTGGTCGCCGATCTGACGTCGGCGTTTTTTTTGACGCTGACCAACCCGATCACCGTGCTGTCGTTCCTGGCGATTTTCGCGGCCTTCGGCGTCAAGGCCGACGGCACGGTGCTGGCCGACGATTGGCTGCTCATTGCGGGCGTGCTGGCGGGCGCGATCGTGTGGTGGACGATGGTCGTGGAAGCCGTCTGCCTGTTTCGCGACCGCTTCACGACCACGGGCCTTGCCTGGGCCAACCGCATCGCGGCCTATATCATCCTGGCGTTCGCGTGCGGCGTGGCGGCCGAAGTGGCGCTGCGCCTGGCGGGACTGATCTAGTCGAGCGGCACCAGCTGGTCGAGCAAGGGCTGAAAACGCTGGCGCACTTGGGTTTGGCGCTGGTGCCAGCGATCGCGCGCGACAAATTGCGGCCGATAGGCGGGACCCGGCTCGATATCCATCGTGCGCGCGGCCGAGCCGGGACGCAGCGGCTGCTCGCGTACGGCCGTGCCCGGCGTCTCGAGCTGGCGCGCGATTTCGCGCGGCCCCGCCATGCAGATATCGCCGTCGTCGGGGCGCCTGGCGGCAAGGCTCTGTTCGAGCGCCAGCGCCTCGTTGCGCAGGCGCAAGCGCCGTTCGGTCGAAAGATTGCGCGCATAGTGCAGGGGCGCCGCGCGCGCCGCCAGAATCTGGCGCACGCGCGTGTCGGCGGCTTGGCTGTCGGCGCATTTGGCGCCGTCGGCCGCCACCGCCAGCACGGTCAATACCAGCACCAGCGCCGCCTCCGCGCGCAGCGCGTCGTTGCGCTGGCCCTCGCCGATCTGCCACAGCAAATCGCCGTAGGCGACGCCGATCAGATGCGGCGCGCCCGCCTGCAAGCGCGCCTGCGCCCAGCCCAGCACGGCGCGCGCATTGGCCTCGTCGCGCGGCGCGAACATCGCCTGCGCCGCCGCCTTGAACTGGCGCTGGGCGTAAAGCCGGTCGAGCTCGGCCAAGCCCGGCGCGGTTTGGGCAAGGGCGCCGCTCGCGCCGAATAGCGCCAGCAAAAATGCCGAAATCGCTTTCACGCGGTTTCGGCCAAGGTCAGCGCCAAGGCGACGATCGGCAGCGACGAGGCCGCACGCAGATTGTCGGCCGCGAGCCAAAAGGCCAGGCCGTTGGCGACCGACGGATCGTCGCGCAAACGGCTGACAAAAATTTTGGTTTCGCCCTGCGTCTCCAGGGGCGTCACGAACCCTTCGACCGCGCGATGGTCGACCAGACCGATATTGTCGTCGCGGATCAGCAGGCTGCGCGCTTGGGCGACGCCCATCGGTTCTTCGAATTCGACCGCGACCGACATGCCGTGGCCGACAAAGGCCGGCACCCGCACGCAGGTCGCAACCACGCCAAGATCGCCGCCCAAAATCTTGCGCGGCTCGAGGGCGAGGGACTTTTCGTCCGCCGTGCGCCCGTCGGTTTCGAACGCGCCGCAATGCGGGATCGTGTTGAAGGCGATCTGCTTGGCAAAATGGTTGCGCTCGAGCGCCTGGTTCACATAGACCGAGCGCGTCTGGTTGAACAGCTCGTCCATCGCCGAGCGTCCGGCTTCCGAGACCGCCTGGTAGGTCGACAGCACGGCGCGCTTGGCGCGCGCTTTTTCGTGCAGCGGAAACAGCGCCAGCGCCAGCATCGTCACGCACGCGCCCGGCGCCGCGACGATGCGCCGCTTGGCGCGCGCGAATGTTTCGGGCTTGTCGTTGACCCCGGCCACGACCAGCGGCACGTCGGCATCGAAGCGAAAATGCGCCGAGGTATCGACGATCCAGGCGCCCGCTTTGGCGGCCTTGGGCACTGCCGCCGCCGAGACCGCCGCCGCCGTGCAGAAGATCGCGACCGCCGCTTGCGAAAAATCGAACGCGGCAAGATCGTTGGCGACGAGTTCGCTTTCCTCGCCATAGGAGAGCGTGGCGCCGATCGAGCGCTCGGAGGCCAGTGCCGCGACATCGCCCGCAGGCACGCCGCGCTGCGCCAATTCCTGCAAAACCTCGCGGCCGACCGTGCCGGTGGCGCCGACGACCGCAATTTTCCTAGCCATGTGTTCCCCTCATGCGAGCCTTGCCCGCAAACTGCAATAAATTCATAATGAACCTCGAAACGGGACGGTTGAAGCATATATAACGCCTATCCCGATAGCCCTTCTTGGTCCCGCTCGAAAGTTCCCGTCGCCATGAAAAAAGAAACGTCGGACAGCCTGCTGTTTTTCAAACGCTGGCTTGCCAATCCGATGAAGGTCGGCGCGGTGATCCCCTCCTCGGCCAATCTGGCGCGCCTGATCGCCAAGCAGGTCAAGCTGGGACCCGACCAGTGCGTGGTCGAATTGGGGCCGGGAACGGGGCCTGTCACCAAAGCGCTGCTGGCGGCAGGCGTGCCGGTCGACCGGCTGTTCGTGGTCGAAATCGACGGCGACATGGCCGGCCATTTGCGCGCCGAATTTCCCAACGTCAACGTGATCCATGGCGACGCGACGAAACTAAAATCGCTGCTGCCGCCCCAATGGGTGGGCAAGGTCGCGACGGTGATTTCGGGCATTCCGATGCTCCCCCTGCCCCTCGAACTGCAGCGCCAATTGATCGACGCGGCGTTCGAGGTGATGGTGCCGGGCGGCGAAATTCTCCAGTACACCTATTCGCTGGCGTCGCCCATCAAGGAAAAACCGCTGGGCCTCAAGGGACGGCGCAAAGGCATCTCGATGCTCAACGTGCCGCCCGCCTGGGTGTGGAGCTACGCGCCGGCGGCGTGAGGCGGAAACGCGCAATTGGTCAGAAATTCGTCGAAATCCGCGTGTGACTCGCGGGCAAAAGCGTAGGTTTCGGCGGTCAAGTTTTTTGCGTAGAAGGCGGCGTCGTGCCCTTTTCGGTATCCGGGCCAGGCATCCTCGATCTTTTTTGGTCTGGCGGCAGCCGAAAAATGCAATCGCAGGAATTCTTCGTGGGTTCCCGGTTGCCAGATTAGCTTCAATCCGCGTTTCTTCGCGATGCGTGTTGCTGCTTCGAGCTTCTCGACATTTGCCGGATGCGGTTCGCGATCCAGAAGCGCATATGTCGCGTCGAACCTTTCGTCCTTTTTCTTGCGCCGCCGTTCGATCTCTTTCAAGCCTTGCTCGATGATTGCGGCCGCCGAGCCGCCGCTTGCCGAAAAAGCTGTTATCGCAGCGGGACACGGCGGCGATCTGTTGGACAAAAATACGTTCAGCGCACGCATGTAACCCAGCTCGCTTTTGCCCTCGCAGACGACGAAGATCGTCTTCTTGGGGACACGCTCGAACTTCGTCATGCAAGACGGGGGATTGCGCCGAACGCGCCTTGCAGATAACGCGCGCGGTAGTTTTCGACGCGCCGAACGCCTTTGATGTCTTTCAGTCCGTAGACGGATGTGCAGCCGAAATCGTCTTTCTCGGTGAACCAGATTTCCTCTTTGACGAGGTCGTCGAGAAGAGTGGGATTGTGGCACGCAGCGAACAGCTGGGCGAAGTTCGGGTTGCGCTCGGGCGAGCGGAACCAGCCGACAATCTCGGGCAGAAGCGTCGGGTGGATATCGGAATCGATTTCGTCCAGAACGCAGATCGACCCGGTCGAGAGCGCATGGTGGATACGCGGATAGAGGCCGAGAAACTTCCGCGTTCCGTGCGACTGAAAATCGAATTGGATCGGCGCATCGAGACCGCGGTGCCGAAAAACCATCGGAGCACCCGCGTTGCCGGCGCCGAATTCGATCTGCTCGATGCCAAGGTCGATTTTTCGGACGTCGCGATTGACGGCCTCGAGGAGTGCGGCATCCGCGCGGTAGATCTGCTGCAGCCGGTCCGTCGAAAGTTCGACCTTTCCGAAATGCCCGACATTGCTGCCGAATTGTCCGGCCGCCCGATAGAGCGCCGTTGCGAGCGGATGGTTGAATTGCGCGAGCGCCGAGACAACGCTCGCATTCGGACGGATTTTTGCGAGAGCCGGATCGGCCGCCGACAGATCGAAATCTTCGCCGGTACGCACGCGGCTTCCGTCCCTCTCGAACAAGAGCCGTGTCCGCTGAAGCGGCGCATAGGTCAGCGTTTCGCGTGCGACCTCGTTTGCGCCAGGCGCCACAACAAGCTCGTACCGAAACGATACGGGATGACCGGCGCGCACGCCGACCGGCAGCGTCGTCACAAAGCTCAACGAAAGCGCCGTGGCTTCGCGTCGGCTTTCGGCGCTGCCGAACGGCAAGATCGGGATCGTCGCGTTGGGGCTGTAGTGGAAAGAGTCGCGCACAAAATGCGAAATGAAGCTCAGTGCGCGCAGAACTGTGGTCTTGCCCGAAGCGTTCGCGCCAAAAAACACGACGACCTGCGGCAACACGAGCTTCGGAACGTCTTGATGCGACGCAAAATAGCCGTCGCGCTGCCGGGCATTGCCCGCGACGGAGAGATCAAGCGTTTGCGCATGCTTGATCGAAAAATAGTTCGAAATAACGAGTTCTTTGATCATTATCTTGGCAGTTTAACGAAAAATCGTCAAACTGCCAAGATAATCCTGTAAAAATTCTGAACTACGCCGCCAGCTTGTCGAGTTCGGCCAGCAGCGCGTCGCCCATTTGGGTGGTCGAGACCGTGGCTTCGCCCGGCATCGCGATGTCGCGCGTGCGAATGCCTTTGGCCAGCACGTTCTTGGCCGCCTGTTCGACGAGGTCGGCATCGGCCCGCAGGTCGAACGAATAGCGCAGCATCATCGCGAACGACAGCAAGGTGGCCATCGGGTTCGCCATGTCTTTGCCGGCAATGTCGGGCGCGGACCCGTGCACCGGTTCGTAGATCGCCTTGCGCCGACCCGTGGCGTCCGGCGCACCTAGCGACGCCGAGGGCAGCATGCCAAGCGAACCGGTGAGCATGGCAGCGCAATCGGACAGCATGTCGCCGAACAGATTGTCGGTCACGATCACGTCGAACTGCTTGGGGTTGCGCACGAGCTGCATGTTGCAATTGTCGGCCAGCATGTGCTCGAGCGTCACGTCCGCATACTCGGCCTTGTGGGTCGCCGTCACCACTTCGCGCCACAGAACGCCCGTGTGCATGACGTTCGATTTTTCGACCGAGTGCACCTTGTTGCCGCGCTTGCGCGCTAGCTCGAACGCCACGCGCGCGATGCGCTGGATTTCCGACGTCGTGTAGACTTGCGTGTCGACGGCTTTCTTTTGGCCGTCGGGAAGGATGGACACGCCGCGCGGTTCGCCGAAATAGACGCCGCCCGTGAGCTCGCGCAAGATCAAGATATCGAGGCCCGCGACCAGTTCGCGCTTGAGGCTGGAGGCGTCGGCCAGCGCGTCGAACACCAAAGCCGGGCGCAGATTGGCGAACAGGTCCATGTCCTTGCGCAGGCGCAGCAGGCCGCGCTCGGGCTTCTTTTCGAACGGCAGGCCGTCCCATTTGGGGCCGCCGACCGCACCGAACAACGTCGCGTCCGAATTCATCGCCACGTCCATCGTGGCGTCGTCGATCGGCCAACCGTGCTTGTCGATCGCGGCGCCGCCGACGAGTCCTTCTTTCACGTCGAACGAAACGGTGCGGCGCTTGTCGAACCAATCGACCACGCGATGCACCTGGCGCATCACTTCGACGCCGATCCCGTCGCCGGGCAGAACAAGCAGTTTGCGGTTGGAAGCCATGTTTCGTCTCCGTCTAGCGCGCGGCGAAAAGCCAGGGCTGGCTCTGGCGCTGTTTGTTTTCGTAAGCGTCGATATGGGAGGATTTCTGCATCGTGAGGCCGATATCGTCGAGCCCGTTCAAAAGGCAGTGCTTGCGGAATTCGTCGATGTCGAATTTGACGCTGCCGCCGTCGGGGCCTTTGATCTCCTGCTTTTCGAGATCGACCGTCAGCGTGGCGTTGGCGCCGCGCTGCGCGTCGTCCATCAGCTTCGCGAGGTCCTCTTTCGACACGCGGATCGGCAGGATCCCGTTCTTGAAGCAGTTGTTGTAGAAAATATCGGCGAACGACGTGCTGATCACGCAGCGAATGCCGAAATCGAGCAGCGCCCAGGGCGCGTGTTCGCGCGACGAGCCGCACCCAAAGTTATCGCCCGCGACCAGAATCTGCGCGTTGCGGTAGGCCGGTTTGTTGAGCACGAAATCGGGGTTTTCGCGCCCTTGCATGTCGTAGCGCATCTCCTCGAACAGCGCGGACCCCAGGCCCGTGCGCTTGATGGTCTTGAGATGCTGCTTGGGGATGATCATGTCGGTATCGACATTGACGATCGGCAAGGGCGCGGCCACGCCCGTCAGCACGTCGAATTTTTGCATCCGGTTTCTCCCCTTCAGTCTTTGTCGGCGCCAAGCACGCGCGTGCCGGCCAGAATGTCGTGCAACGCCTGGCCCGAGCCCGTGAGCCCCGCCAGAAGATAGCCCATGCCCGTCGATGCGATGTCGCAAAGTTTGAGCAGCTGGCGCGCGGTCGCGCGCGCCAAGGTCAGCCGCTTGCCGCCAAGATCGGTCACTTTGATGGCGAACAGCCGCTTGCCCGGCGTCGCCTGGCGCGGGCCCGATTCGAAGACCGCGAAATAGACGAACGGCAGCAGCACGATGGCGATCTGCGCTGCGGCAAGCTGCACGATCGCGCGCACGTTGCGCCCGATCAGCGTTTCGCTGCGCACGGGTTCTCTGGTGCCGTCGTCGGCGACGATCTCGCCTTCGATGACCATGTAGATCAGCAACGTGCCGTCGGCATAGCGCCGCGTTTCGGTGACGAAATCGACCGTGCGGCGGCCGCTATTGTCGAACATGCGCTCGTCTTCGCGCGACGCCAGATGGCGCTCCACGCCGACCAGGCGCGGCGCGTCCCACGGCATGGTCCAGAGTTCGCCCGTGCCCAGCAGCGCCTTGGCGCCCGACGCGATCGCCCACAGCACCGCAACCAAAATCGCCGCATCGACCGCCAACGCCGCCACGCGCCGCCCGAAGGGCGCGCGCGCGCCGTCCGCGATCGCGATTTTGAGGGCGGCGGCGGTCATACCCGACGCCGTTACTGGAAGTCGCGCACGTCGGACAGCCGGCCCGTAAACGCGGCGGCGGCGGCCATGCCCGGGCTCAGCAGATGCGTGCGCCCGCCGCGGCCCTGGCGGCCTTCGAAATTGCGGTTCGAGGTCGAGGCGCAGCGCTCGCCCGGCTCGAGTTTGTCGGCGTTCATGGCAAGGCACATCGAACAGCCGGGCTCGCGCCAGTCGAAACCGGCCTGCTTGAGGATGCGGTCGATGCCTTCCTGCTCGGCCTGTTCCTTGACCAGGCCCGAACCCGGCACAACCATCGCATGCACGTTGGCCGCAACCTTTTTGCCCTTGGCGACGGCGCGTGTCGCGATCGCGGCGACGGCGCGCAAATCTTCGATGCGCCCGTTGGTGCACGAGCCGATAAAGACTTTGTCGATCGAAACGTCGGAAAGCTTCTGGCCGGGCGTCAGGCCCATATATTTGAGCGCGCGTTCCATCGAGGCTTTGGTGTCGGCATCGGGCGCGGTGGCCGGATCGGGCACGATGCCGGTGATCGGCAGCACGTCCTGCGGCGAGGTGCCCCACGTGACCATCGGCGGAATGTCGCCGGCGTTCAGCACCACTTCGCGGTCGTAGACGGCGCCTTCGTCCGAGGGCAGCGTGCGCCAGTAATTCACGGCCGCTTCCCATTGCGCGCCCTTGGGCGCGAACGGGCGGCCCTTGAGATAGGCGAAGGTCTTCTCGTCGGGCGCCACGAGGCCCGCGCGCGCCCCGCCCTCGATCGTCATGTTGCACACGGTCATGCGGCCTTCCATGGAGAGGTCGCGAATGACCGAGCCCGCGAACTCGATCACATAGCCGGTCCCCCCGGCCGTACCGATCTTGCCGATGATCGCCAGGATCACGTCTTTGGACGTGACGCCCGCAGGCAGCGCGCCATCGACCGTGACGCGCATGTTTTTGGCCGGGCGCTGCAGCAGCGTTTGCGTGGCCAGCACATGCTCGACCTCCGAGGTGCCGATGCCGAACGCCAGCGCGCCGAACGCGCCATGCGTCGCCGTGTGGCTGTCGCCGCACACGATGGTCGTGCCCGGCTGCGTCAGTCCCTGCTCGGGGCCGATGATATGCACGATGCCCTGGCGCACGTCGTCCATGCCGAAATGCAGGATGCCGTACTGCTTGGCGTTGGCTTCGAGCGTATCGACCTGGATCCTGCTTTCGGGATCGGCGATGCCTTTCGAGCGATCGCTCGTCGGCACGTTGTGGTCGGCGACCGCGATCGTGGCGTCCGGGCGGCGCACGGCGCGCCCGGTCATGCGCAGGCCCTCGAAGGCCTGCGGGCTCGTCACCTCGTGCACGAGATGGCGGTCGATATAAAGCACGCACGTGCCGTCGTCCTGGCGGTGGACGACATGGCTGTCCCAGATCTTGTCGAACAATGTGCGCGGCTTGGCCATCGATGCTGCTCCCCTCAAGGTTCCGGCCCGCCGCTCCGGATTGGCTCCGGATGCGGCGGCAGTTCCGATCTTACTTCGTTTCGGCAGCCGAGGCTTCCAGATCGGCGGCCGTAAGGTCGGCGGCCGTGGCCGGCGCGTTGGTGCCCGACTTTTCCAGAATGCGGGCAGCCTTGCCCGTGCGGCCGCGCAGATAATAGAGCTTGGCGCGGCGCACGTCGCCGCGGCGCACCACTTCGATGCCGCCGATGCGCGGCGAGTAGAGCGGGAACACGCGCTCGACGCCTTCGCCGAACGACATCTTGCGCACGGTGAAGTTCGACGCGATGCCCGAATTCTTGCGCGCGATGCACACGCCTTCGAAGGACTGCAGACGCTCGCGCGTCCCTTCCAGCACCTTCACCTGGACGCGCAGCGTGTCGCCGGGCGCGAAGTCGGGCACTTTGCGCGCCGCGACCAGCTTGGCGATCTGCTCTTTTTCGAGCTGTTGGATGATGAACGACATGGTCTTTCTCCTTGTTGATGCGTCTATGTCAGTGTTGCGTTGAGCGCCCGGTACTTGGCCCACAGATCGGGGCGGCGTTCGGCGGTCAGGCGTTGCGCCCGATCCCGCCGCCAGGCGCTGATGTTCTTGTGGTTGCCGGAGGTCAGCACCGCCGGCACTTCGCGGTCCTGCCAGATGGCCGGGCGCGTGTAATGGGGATGTTCGAGCAAGCCGTCGTCGAAACTTTCTTGCACGAGCGACTCGGCCGCGCCCAGAACGCCGGGCAACAGGCGCACGCACGCGTCGATCAGGCACATCGCCGCAGGCTCGCCGCCCGAGAGCACGAAATCGCCGATCGAAATTTCGCGCAACGCCCGCGCTTCGATCACGCGCGCATCGATGCCCTCGAAGCGCCCGCACAGCAGCACCACGCCAGGCGCCGCCGCCAACTCGCGCGCCAGCTTCTGGTCGAAAGGCTGGCCTGCGGGCGTGAGGCAGATCGCGACGGCGCCCACGGGCGCCCGCGCGATCGCCACGGCCAAAGCCGCATCGAGCACGTCGGGTTTCATCACCAGGCCGGGCCCACCGCCGAACGGCAGATCGTCGACCGTGCGGTGTTTGTCGGTGGCGAAGCTGCGAATATCGAGCGTCTCCAACGACCACGCCCCGTCTTCGACACCGCGCCCCGCGATGCCCAACCCGAGCGGCCCCGGAAACATCGCCGGATACAGCGTCAGCACGCACGCATGCCACGGCGCTTTGGCGCCGTTGCCGCGTTCGTGCGTTGCGCTGTCGAGGCCCGTCTTCATGCGTCCGTCTCGTCTTCTTTCGCTTCCACTTCCAGCGGCGGATCGACAACGATCCGTCCGCCGTCGATATCCACCACCGGCACCGTGCGCTTGGTGAAGGCGAACAGCAGGCTCTGGCCCGTGTCCGTCGTCACCTCCAGAATGTCGCCCGCACCGTAATTGGCGACATTCCTGACCGTTCCCAGCGCGGCCCCGGCGGTGTCGAACGCGGCCAGGCCGACCAGGTCGGCGACAAACCAGCGTTCGGCGGCCTTCGTGGCGCGCTTGGGCTTTTTGCCCAAGGCCGCGCGCGACACGTAAAGCCGCAGTCCTTTCAGCGTCTCGGCGGCGGTGCGGTCGCCGACGCCGTCGAGGGCCGCAATCACCAGTCCCTTGGCCTCGCCGCGCAGCTTCAGTTTGAAGCGGCGCTGGCCGCTTTCGTCCTCGACCGGCCCGTAGGCGGCGACGTCGCGCGCGATTTCGGTAAAGCTCTTGATCTTGACCTCGCCGCGCACGCCGTGCGCCGCTGCGATCGCCCCGACCAGGATGCGCTTTTCCGCCATCGGCGCGATTTAGGCGGCCGCGCCGGCTTCGGCAGCCTTGGCGGCGGCTTCTTCGGCGGCCTTCATGCGCTCCTGCGCTTTCTTCTTGGGCGCCGACTTCTTGGGCGACGGGCGATGTTCGGGCTTGGGCACCAGCGACAGCGTGTGCAGGAACAACGCGACGCGCTCGGACGGCTGGGCGCCTTGCGAGAGCCAGTATTTGGCGCGCTCGACATCGACGACCACGCGCAGCGGGTCTTCCTTGGCGCGCATCGGATCGTAATAGCCGATCTTCTCGATGAAGCGGCCGTCGCGCGCCATGCGGCTGTCGGCAACCACGATCTTGTAGTGCGGGCGGTTCTTGGCACCGCCGCGGCTCATGCGAATTTTGACGGACATTGTCGGTTCGATCCTTTCGGTTGGTTTTTCTGTCTATTCGTCTGTTCTAGCGGCGGAACAGGTTGGCGATCCCGGTCCGCATCACGCCCTTTTGGCCGAGCTTGCCCATCTGCTTCATGACGCGGCTCATTTCCATGAACTGCTTCACGAGGCGATTGACCTCCTCGACCGAGGTTCCCGAGCCCGTCGCGATGCGGCGCTTGCGGCTGCCGTTGAGGAGCTTCGAATCGCGACGTTCTTTTTTGGTCATGGCGCGAATGATCGCGGCCTGGCGGCCGACGACCTTCTCGTCGACATTGGCGTTGGCGAGCTGCGCCTTCATCTTCTGCACGCCGGGCAGCATGTTCATCACGCCCCCGAGCCCGCCCATTTTCTTGAGCTGTTCGAGCTGGGAGAGCATGTCGTTGAAATCGAAATCGCCGGACTTGATCTTGCGCGCGAGTTTTTCGGCGTCTTCGGCCGCGACATTCTCCTGGGCCTTTTCGACCAGGCCCACAATGTCGCCCATGCCCAGGATGCGGCCCGCGATGCGGTCGGGATAGAAGACGTCGAACGCGTCCATCTTTTCGCCAAGGCCGACGAACTTGATCGGCTTGCCGGTGACCGCGCGCATCGACAGCGCCGCGCCGCCGCGCTGGTCGCCGTCGATGCGCGTCATAACGATGCCGGTGACGCCCAGGCGCGTATTGAATTGCGTCGCCGTATTGACCGCGTCCTGGCCCGTCAGCGCATCGACCACCAGCAGCGACTCGGTCGGGCCGACCGCATCGCGGACGGATGCCGCCTCCAGCATCAGCTCGTCGTCGATCGACAGACGCCCGGCCGTGTCGAGAATGACGATGTCGTAGCCTTCGTTGCGGCCGACTTCCATCGCGCGCTTGGCGATCGCGACCGGATCTTGGCCCGCAACGATGGGGAGTGTGGGCACTTCGACCTGTGTCCCTAGAACCGCGAGCTGTTCTTGGGCGGCGGGGCGGCGCACGTCGAGCGAGGCCAGCAGGACCTTCTTGCGGTCCTTTTGTACCAGACGGCGCGCGAGCTTGGCCGAGGTGGTGGTCTTGCCCGAGCCCTGCAGGCCCAGCATCAGAATCGCGACCGGCGGCGTGGCGCGCAGATTGATTTCGACCGCCGACGCGCCCAGCGTTTCGATCAGCTTGTCGTTGACGATCTTGACGACCATCTGGCCGGGCGTGACCGAGCGCACGACCTGCTGGCCGATCGCTTCGAGCTTCACGCCCGCGATAAAATCTTTGACGACCTGCAAAGCGACGTCGGCTTCGAGCAAGGCGACGCGTACGTCGCGCAGAGCCGCATCGACATCCTCCTGCGTCAGGGCGCCGCGCCCGCGCAGTTTGTCGAAGACCGACCCCAATTTGCCCGAAAGTGTCTCGAACATCTTTTCCCGTAAGCGCAAAACAAAACGACCGCCGTGCGCGAAACTCGCGGACGGCGGGAGACCCGAAGGCCCAGAGGTGCCAAAATTCCCCTGAACGGCGGGGGTTCTACGGGGTTAGCCGGGCTGCGTCAAGTTGCTTGAGATTTTTTGATATCAATGATATCGATTGGCGATGGTTGACCTTCTTATACGCAATGTGAGCCCCGAGACACATCAAGCGCTCCGGCGTCTCGCGGCGGATCGGGATACCACGCTTTCGGATGTTGCGCGCCAAACGCTCGAAGCGGCGACAAAGACGCACGAACGGCGATTCACGCCGGAGCTTTTGGCTGAATTGGCGGAGTTTCGTGCCACCGTGCAACTGGCCGATGGACCCGATGCGGTTGAGATAATTCGTGAAATGCGCGATTCGCGCTGATCGATGCTGGTTCTTGACGCGTCCGTCGTCGTCCCGTTGATCGTGCTAGCGCCGGGACAGTCGGCTCCCGACATCGATCTGGTTGCCGGGGAATTCTGCGTTCCGCTGCTTTTGCCGATCGAATTTGCCAACGCCATGTGGAAGTACGAACAAGCATCGATGTTAACGCCCGCCGAGGCGCAAAGCGCTTGGTCGAAGTTCGAAAAACTGCCGTTTCAATACGCAGACGATCGCAAGCTAACGCCGCATGCCCTGGCTCTGGCCAACGCGCTGAAACACCCGGTCTACGACTGTATCTACCTTGCGTTGGCGCTTTCGCTGGATACGCGCGTCGTGACACGCGACAAGCGCTTTGCCGCTGCGACGCGCGCGAGCTACGCCACGCATGTCGAACTGGTCGATTGACGGAATGCCGACACGGTGCGCCCCCGCTAGACAAACTCGGCGGCAAGACCCTATATCGCGGCCATGGGCATGCTGCCGTTCTTGAAAATGCACGGGCTTGGCAACGACTTCGTCGTGATCGACGCGCGCGCACAGGCGCGCGCGCTCGACGACAATCTCGTGCGCGCCATCGCCGACCGGCGCAAGGGCGTGGGCTTCGACCAATTGATCGTGCTCGAGCCGCCAAAAAATCCGGCGGCCGACGTGTTTTTCCGTTTTCTCAATTCCGACGGCTCGCAGGCCGGTGCCTGCGGCAACGGCACGCGCTGCGTGGCGGACCTGGTGATGCGCGAAACCGGACGCGACGCGCTCGCCATCCAGACCGTCGCGGGTGCGCTTGCCGCTACGCGCGATGCCACGGGCCGCGTCACGGTCGATATGGGGCCCGCACGCCTCGACTGGAACGAGATTCCGCTGGCGCATGCGGTCGACACGCTGCATGTGCCGATTTCGGCGGGCGCGCTCGCCGATCCCGTGGCGACCGGCATGGGCAATCCGCACGCAACGTTTTTTGTGCCCGACATTGCCGCCATCGATCTTGCGGCGCTTGGCCCCGGTCTTGAACATCACGCGATGTTTCCCGAGCGCGCAAATATCGGCGTGGCCCAAATTCTTGGCCCCGCGACGATTCGGTTGCGCGTGTGGGAACGCGGGGCCGGCATCACGCTTGCCTGCGGCTCGGGCGCGTGCGCGGCGACCGTTGCGGCGATCCGGCGCGGCCTGCTGGCGGGCCGCAAGGCCGAAATCGTCGTCGACGGCAGCGAGGGCAATGCCGGCAGTTTGAGCATCGAATGGCTCGACAACGGCCATGTCTCGATGGGCGGACCCGTCGCTTTGTCGTTTGCGGGCGAATGGCGGCTATGAGCGCGCCGCGCGTGATCAATTTCGGCTGCCGCTTGAATGCAGCCGAAGCGGCGGCCATCGAAGCGATGCTGGTCAAGGTCGGCGATACCGACACGGTCGTGATCAATAGCTGTGCCGTTACGCGCGAGGCCGAGCGCGACGCGTTTGCCGCGATCCGTCGGCTGAAGCGCGAACGCCCCGCTGCACGCATCGTCGTCACGGGATGCGCGGCACAGATCGACCCCCAACGCTTCGAAGCGCTGGACGAGGTGGCGGCCGTAGTCGGCAATCGCGACAAGCTCGATCCGGCCGTTTGGGCGCGGCGCGCGTCGGGCGTATCCGACATCATGGTGCGCCAAGATTTCGTCGAAAGCGACGCAAGCCTCGCCCCCGGCCGCACGCGCGCTTTTGTCGAGATGCAGCAAGGCTGCGACCATCGCTGCACATTTTGCGTGATCCCGTTCGGGCGCGGGCCGTCGCGCTCGTTGCCGCTCGACAGGCTGGTCGCGCGTATCGAAGCGGCGGTCGATGCCGGACGCCTTGAGATCGTGCTGACCGGCGTCGATCTGACCGCATGGGGCAACGATCTGCAGGGCCAGCCGCGCTTGGGCCAGGCTTGCGCCGAAATTCTCGACCGGGTGCCCGGCCTTGCGCGCTTGCGCCTGTCGTCGGTCGATCCGGGCGAATTGGACGACACGATTTTCGAACTTCTGGCGCACGCGCCTCGATTCGCGCCGTTTCTGCATTTGTCGGCGCAAGCAGGCGACGATTTGATCCTGAAGCGCATGAAACGCCGCCACAGCCGCGCGCAGATTCTGGAGGTCGCGGCGCGCGCGCGCCAAGCGCGCCCCGATATCGCGATCGGCGCCGATCTGATCGCGGGCTTTCCCACCGAGAGCGACGCGGCCTTCGCCAACAGCCTGGCGCTGGTGGACGAAGCCGGATTTTCGAACGTGCATGTCTTTGCCTATTCGCCGCGCCCCGACACGCCGGCCGCGCGCATGCGCGCGGTCGCGCCCGGCATCGTCGCCGCGCGCGCGAAGGCGCTGCGCCAGGCCGTTGCGGCGGCGCGCGCGCGCTATTTGGCGGCGCGCATCGGCACGATGGCCGATGTGCTGGTCGAAAAATCGGGCCGCGACGGGCTCGACGCGCAGGGCGTGCGCGTGAAGCTGGCGGCGCCAGCAGCGCGCGGCACGCTGCAGCGCGTGCGCATCCTGGGCCACGACGGCACGGCGGCATTCGCATGAGCTGGCTCGAAAAACTCAAAGACGGCTTGCGCAAATCCTCGAGCAAGCTGGTCGAGGGGATCGGGCGCGCGCTCAATCTGGGCCGTCTCGATGCCTTGTCGCTCGAAGCGCTCGAAGACGCGTTGATCGCGGCCGATCTGGGACCGGCGGTCGCAGCCAAGCTGGTCGACGGCATCCGTGCGCGAAAATTTCCGGCCGATACGCCCGCGATCGAGGTGCGCCGCGCCCTTGCCGCCGACATTGCGGCGATTCTGGAACCCGTCGCCCGCAAATGGGCGCCGAATGCCGGCAACCGGCCGCATGTGGTGCTGGTCGTGGGCGTCAATGGCAGCGGCAAGACCACGACGATCGGCAAGATCGCGGCCGCGCTGAAGGCCGAGGGCAAGTCGGTGATGTTGGCGGCGGGCGATACGTTCCGCGCCGCCGCGGTGCGCCAGCTGGAAATCTGGGGCGAGCGCACCGGCGTTGCGGTCGTTTCGGGCAAAGAGGGCGCGGAGCCCGCCGCACTTGCCTTCGAAGCGCTCGAAAAAGCGCGCGCCTCCAATGTCGACGTGCTGCTGATCGACACGGCCGGGCGTCTGCACAACAAAGCCGACCTGATGGACGAATTGAAGAAGGTCGTGCGCGTGATCAAGAAGCTCGAGCCCGCCGCACCGCACGACACGATGCTGGTGCTCGACGCGACGATCGGACAAAACGCGCTGGCGCAAGTCGAGACGTTCAAGAGCATCGTTGCGGTCGATGCGCTGGTCGTCACCAAGCTCGACGGCAGCGCCAAAGGCGGCGTGCTGGTCGCGATCGCGAATCGATTCGCGACTCCGACCGTTTTGATCGGCGTCGGCGAGGGAATCGACGATCTGAAATCGTTCGACGCAAAAAATTTTTCCGACGAACTTTTGGATCTCGAAAACGCCTGATTGCGTCCAGAATTTCGTCCGCATGAAGCGGACTGCAGACCTTCGAATTATTTCGATTTTATGCGGGTTTCTTGCGGGTCGGATACAAAATGTAGCGTCGAAAATTTTTGTTTCCGCAAGACTCGGCAGATGCCGCTACGCGTAGTGGGAACGGCGATGTCAACCCCCCTCATATTGAATTTCCTTGACAGCCCCTTGTTCAAAATGATGTTCTGTCGATGGTCGGATCGTGTTCAGGAAGGGCTCCAACTCCGCTAGCGGTCAAAAGTGCAGGGATAAACACCCAGCTCCGCTCAGACCTCTAGCGTGCCTTTTCGGGTCCGGCTCCATCGGAAACAAGGAGTCACATCATGGCTGCGAAGAAAAAGGCGAAGAAGAAGGCCGCTAAGAAGAAGAAGTAAGCGGCTTCTGCTCGGTGCATTTGGGGGCGCGGGGGGTTCTTCTCTCCGCGCCCCTTCTGCGTTTTGGGGCTATAAATCGAGCGCGATGGAAAACGAAGCAGCATTGCGATTGTCGGTTTTTTTCGGCCTGCTGGTCGGCATGGCGCTGTGGGAGATTGCCGCCCCGCGCCGCAGCGCGACGCTGGGGCGCAAAACGCGCTGGCCCGCCAATATCGGCATCGCGCTTGCGGATTCGCTGGTATCGCGCGTGGTGCTGCCGGGCGGCGCCGTGGCGTTTGCCGCATCGCTCGAGGGTACCGGCTGGGGCGTGCTGCCCGTTTTGGGCGTTGCGGGCTGGCCCGCTTTTTTTGCGGCGTGGGCGCTGCTCGATCTGGCGATCTATTTCCAGCATCGGCTGTTCCATCGGGTCCCGATTTTGTGGCGCTTGCACCGCATGCACCACAGCGACGTCGATCTCGACGTGACCAGCGGCGCCAGGTTCCATCCGGGCGAGATCGTGCTGTCGCTCGGCATCAAGCTCGTGGCGATCGCGGCGCTGGGCGCGCCCGCAGCTTCCGTGCTGGCGTTCGAAATTGCGCTCAACGCGTGTTCGATGTTCAACCATGCGAATATCCGCATGCCCGCGATCGCGGAGCGCATCGTGCGCCTGGTCCTGGTGACGCCCGATCTGCATCGCATCCACCATTCGACCGAGCCTGCCGAAACCGACAGCAATTTCGGTTTTTCGGTGCCGTGGTGGGATCGGCTGTTTTCGACGTTTCGCCCCGAGCCCGATCGAGGCCAGCTTGGCATGACGATCGGGCTTGCCGAATTTCGTGCAGCCCCGGCCCAGCGCCTGGACGCGCTGCTGCTGCAGCCGTTCAGGGATCCGAAATAGGGTTCGTGTCGGGCGCGAAGTTTTTGGCGTCGCCGATGCGCCGCCAGGCCAGCAACGCCCAGCGCACCGACTCGAACGCCAATTCGTTCCACGGAATCTGCGGCCAATCGAACAGCCGCACATCCAGGCTTTCGATGCCCGGCGCGAACTCGGGTTTGCGCAGCGTCGCGCGATAGATAAGCTGCACCTGGCTGATGCGCGGCACCGAATAGACGCCAAGCAACGCGTCGATGGCGATTTCCGCACCCGCTTCTTCGAGCGCTTCGCGCGCCGCACCTTCGGCTGGCGTCTCGCCAAGTTCCAGATAGCCCGCAGGCAGCGTCCAGAATCCGATACGCGGTTCGATCGCGCGCTTGCACAGCAGCACCTGCGCGCCCGACAGCACCAGCGCGCCCGCGACGATTTTCGGATTGTCGTACTGCACGAAGCCGCAATCGGCGCAGATCAGGCGCTCGCGATTGTCGCCTGCCGGCACGGCGCGGATCGACGGGCCGATCGGTTTTGGATCAGGCAAGCAGATCGACCAGCGAGCCGCGCGGCAGCGTGCGCGCAGGCTTGGCGTCTTCCGAAAAATTGGCGGCGATCGCCAGGCGCACTTCTGCCAGCGCAGCACCACGCGGCGGAATCGGTAAATTCTGGGCGAATTCGGCCGAAACGCTGGCGGGCGTGCGGTTCGAGGGCGCTGTCCGTCCGCCGCCAACCCGCGCGGAATCGGGACGAATACCGGCATTGCCAATGCCCGAAGCGGCGGTTTGTATCTGCATCGACTCGATTATTGCCAAAATTAGATAAATTTTTCGTTAATCGCAGCCGCGTACGGCCAAGCGACATTTTTGCCGCTACGCGCCTAGAATTTTTGCAACGTCGGCAAATCGAAATGCAAAATGCGAAACTGCGACAACATCGCCACGCTTGGTTCGAAACGATGACGATGCGCGCGCGGGACTCGCGTCGCGCCGAGCACAGAGTTAGACTATCTTATTGTTTATGGGGTGTCCCGATTCGGGGAAAGCAGTTCCGGGGTCGTCGATTGAAATGAGTACCGCGTCCGACAGCACGCAGTTGCAGGGTTTGCTGATTCTCGCCCAAGACAAGCGGCCCGATGCGCGCGCCCAACTGGCGACGCGCATGGGCGACATGATTCTGGGCACCGATCTTGGCGGCATGACCGCGCGCGAGCGCGAATTGGCCGAAGAGATTCTGCAGCGCCTGCTGCACCAGTTGGAAATGCCGATCCGGCGCAGCCTGGCCGAGCGTCTGGCGCACGAAGACGCGGCGCCGCGCCATTTGATCGTGCAGCTTGCCAACGACCGCATCGAAGTGGCGTGGCCGGTGTTGCTGCGCTCGGCGCTGCTCGACGATGCGGAACTGCTGAGCGTCGTGCGCTCGCGCACCATCCAGCACCGGCTGGCGATCGCGCGGCGCGACTCGATTTCGGCGCCCGTCAGCGACGCTCTGGTGCGCCCGGGCGAGCAGGACGTGGTGCGCGCCGTGCTCGAAAATCCCGGCGCCAAGATCGCGATCGACACGTTCGAATCGCTGGTCGAGCATTCGCAGTCCGACGGCGATCTGCAGGAAATCCTGCTGAAGCGCGAAGATCTCGATCCGCGCCTGGCGGGGCGCATGTACGGATGGGTGTCGGAAGCGCTGCGCCGCTACATCGTCGAGAATTTCGAGATCGACAACCATCTGCTCGACAAGGCGATCGGCGACGCGCTGGCCGACGTGCTGGCCGACCATTCGCGCGCGGCCGCCTTGAACGGCACGCTGCAGCGCGTGCGCTTCGCGGTCGATCGCGACGAGGTGCACGATCTGCTGATGCTGCTGCCGCTGGTGCGCGCGGGCGAACGCTCGCTGTTCGAAGCGCTGTTCGGCAAGTTTGCGGGCATTTCGGTCGCAACCGCGCGGCGCTGCCTGTACGAACCGGGCGGGCGGGCGCTGGCGGTCGCGTGCCGCGGCTGCCATATCGACAAGGCGCTGTTCACCGAACTGTTCATCGCCCTGCGCGAGCTTGGCGACCAGACCGGCGTGCGGGGCGATACCGGCGAATTGTTCGAAGCGCTCGCCTATTACGATCTGGTCGACGAGCGCATGGCCGAAGCGCGCGTGGCGGCGTGGCGGCGCGGCGAAACGCGCGGCGCTTTGTTCGACGACAAGCTGGTCGCGGCGCAAAGCGAGCGCAAGCCGATCGCCGAAGGCCCGACGCGCAAAATGCACGCGGCCCCTGCGCGCCGCAAAACGCCGTTCGGCCGATTGAACTGAGTTTTTCTCAGTTTTTGGCGTAGAGCGCCGCGACGCCGGGCAATTCCTTGCCCTCGAGCCATTCCAAAAACGCGCCGCCCGCCGTCGAGACATAGTCGAAGCCCGCGACCGCGTCGGCCTTGGCAAGGGCCGCGACCGTATCGCCGCCGCCCGCGACCGACATCAGCTTGCCGGCCTTCGCGCGCGCGGCCGCCCCTTTTGCCAACGCTGTCGTGCCCGCATCGAAGGGCGCAAATTCGAACGCGCCGACCGGGCCGTTCCAAACCAGCGTTTTGGCATGGTCGAACGCGGCCAGAATTTCGGCGATCGACAGCGGGCCGATATCGAGAATCATTTTGTCGTGCGGAATGCGGCCGATGGGAACGGTCTCGGCGCCCGCTTGGTCGCTCAACGCGCCCGCCACCACCGCATCGACCGGCAGCAGGATCTGTTTGCCGCCCGCATCGGCGTCGCCAAGGATGCGGCGCGCCGTTTCGGCCATATTGGCCTCGCACAGCGAGCGGCCGATGGCGATGCCTTTGGCGTGCAAAAACGTGTTCGCCATGCCGCCGCCGATCACGAGCGTGTCGACGCGCGCCAAAAGATTGCCGAGCAAATCGAGTTTGGTCGAAATCTTCGACCCGCCGACCACCGCGACCACCGGCCGCTTGGGCCGGTCGAGCGCGGCCGACAGCGCGTCGAGTTCGGCCTGCATCGCGCGCCCGGCCGCGCGCGGCAGCAGATGCGCGATCCCCTCGGTCGACGCGTGCGCGCGGTGCGCGCACGAGAACGCGTCGTTGACATAGATGTCGCCAAGCGCTGCCAGCGCCTTGGCGAAGGCGGTTTCGTTTTTTTCTTCGCCTTTGTGGAATCGCAGATTTTCGAGCAACAGCACGTCGCCCGCCGCCATTTTGGCGACGGCAGCGGCCGCCACGTCGCCCACGCAATCCTCGGCAAACGCGACCTTGCGGCCAAGCACATTGGCCAAAGCGGGTGCGAGCGCGGCCAAAGATTGGCTTTCGTCGCGGCCCTTGGGACGGCCGAAATGCGACAGCACGATCGTTTTGGCGCCCTTGGCGGCAAGTTCGCGCAACGTGGGCGCAACCCGTTCGATCCGCGTGGCGTCGCTCACTTTGCCGTCCTGCATCGGCACGTTCAGATCGGCGCGCACCAGCACGCGCTGGCCTGCAAGGTCGAAATCGTCGAGCGTTTTGAAGGCGGCCATGGGACTGGAAATCCTGCGGGAATCGGGCGTATAGAACAGCCTCTATCGCCCAATGCGAAGGGATTTTCAATGCCCGTTGCCGTGCCGCGCCTCTTCGTCGCGATCGACCGATCGAACCCTGCCGATGCGGCTGCCGACCTCGCCAAACTCGGCACCGAGGGATTCGCGCCCAAGCTCGGGCTCGAGTTTTTTGTCGCCAACGGGCCTGCGGGCGTGCGCGCCGTCGCGGGCGCGCGGCCGCTGTTTCTCGACTTGAAGCTCCACGACATTCCCAACACGGTCGCAGGCGGCGTGCGCGCGGCGCAAGCCTGCGGGCCGGCGTTTTTGACGATCCATGCCAGCGGCGGGGCCGCGATGGTCAAAGCCGCGCGCCAGGCCGCCAACGAAGCCGGCGCTGATCGGCTGCAATTGCTCGCGATCACGGTCTTGACCAGTCTCGACGACAGCGACCTTGCGGCGGTCGGCCAGCACGCCAACGCCGGCGACCAGGCGCTGCGCTTGGCGCAGGTGGCGCAGGCCGCGGGCGCCGACGGCGTGGTGTGCTCGGCCCACGAAATTTTGCGACTTCGCGCCGCGTGCGGACCCGGCTTCAAGCTGGTCGTGCCCGGCATTCGGCCCGATTGGGCGGCAGCGGGCGACCAGAAACGCGTGATGACGCCGCGCGAGGCGGTCGCACTCGGCGCCGACCATCTAGTGATCGGGCGTCCGATCACGCAAGCCGCCGACCCCAAAGCCGCGCTCGCGCGCATTCTGGCCGAGATTGCCGCGTGAGCGTCGCCGTCAAAATCTGCGGCCTCAATTCGGTGTCGGCGATCGAGGCGGCCGCCAAAGCCGATTTTGCGGGCTTTGTCTTTTTTGCCAAAAGCCCGCGCTATGTGACGCCCAAAAAGGCCCGGTTCCTGGCCGAGCGCTTGGCGCGCATGACCGTTCGCGTGGCGCTGGTGGTCGATCCGAGCGACGACATGCTCGATACGATCTTGGCCGATTTTCGGCCCGATCTGTGGCAGCTCCACGGGCACGAGACGCCCGAACGCGTTGCCGCCGTCAAAGCGCGCACAAATCTGCCCGCGATGAAAGCGATCGGCGTTTCGAGCGCGGCCGATATCGCGGCGGCCGAAGCCTATCTGGACGTCGCCGACCGCTTGCTGTTCGACGCCAAACCGCCGAAGCGCCCCGATGCGCTGCCCGGCGGCAACGCCGTGCAATTCGACTGGCGCTTGCTGGCGGGCACGTCGTGGCCGCTGCCCTGGATGCTGTCGGGCGGGCTCGATGCTGCCAATGTCGCTGCGGCCGTGCGCATTTCGGGCACCGCTGCGGTCGACGTGTCGTCGGGCGTGGAAGACCGCCCCGGCCACAAGGCGCCGCGCCTGATCCGGCGCTTTTTGGGCGCTGCCGCATGCGCTTGAGCCCGGCCGGGCCAAGGGCTATAACCGCGCGGCCATGAACCAGATCAACTCCTTCCGCGCCGGTCCCGACGAACGCGGCCATTTTGGCCTGTTCGGCGGTCGCTACGTTTCCGAAACCTTGATGCCGCTGATCCTGGAGGTCGAACGCGCCTACACGGCCGCGCGCCTCGATCCGGCGTTTCAGAAGGAACTCGACTACTACCTTGCCCATTATGTCGGGCGGCCGTCGCCCTTGTGGTTTGCCGAACGGCTGACCAGGACCCTGGGCGGGGCCAAAATCTATCTCAAGCGCGACGAGCTCAACCACACGGGTGCTCACAAGATCAACAGCTGCATGGGCCAGATTCTGCTGGCCCAGCGCATGGGCAAGCGGCGCATCATCGCCGAAACCGGGGCTGGCCAGCACGGCGTTGCGACCGCCACGGTCTGCGCTTTGTTCGGCCTGCCGTGCACGGTCTATATGGGCGCGACCGACATCGCGCGCCAGGCGCCCAACGTGTTCCGCATGAAACTTCTGGGCGCGGAAGTGAAGCCCGTCACCTCGGGCACGGCGACGCTCAAAGACGCGATGAACGAAGCGCTGCGCGATTGGGTCGCCAATGTCGAGGACACCTACTACATCATCGGCACGGTCGCGGGTCCGCATCCCTATCCGATGATGGTGCGCGATTTCCAGAGCGTGATCGGCAAGGAAGCGCGCGAGCAGTTCCTCGCCGCCGAAGGCAAATTGCCCGACAGGCTGGTGGCGTGCATCGGCGGCGGATCGAATGCGATGGGCCTGTTCCATCCGTTCCTCGACGACCGGGACGTCGCGATGGATGCGGTCGAGGCGGCAGGGCTGGGGCTCGATTCGGGCAAACATGCGGCGTCGCTGCAAGGCGGACGGCCCGGCGTTCTGCACGGCAACCGCACCTTCCTGCTGATGGACGAAGACGGACAGATCGACGAAGCCCATTCGATCTCGGCCGGGCTCGACTATCCCGGCATCGGCCCCGAACATGCGTGGCTGCACGACATCAAGCGGGTCAACTATGTCGCCGCGACCGACGACGAGGCGATCGAAGGCTTCAAACTTTTGTCGCGCACCGAGGGCATTCTGCCCGCACTCGAACCCGCCCACGCCGTGGCGCATGTGGCGCGCATCGCGCCGACGCTGCCCAAGGACTACGCCATCATTATGAATCTGTGCGGCCGGGGCGACAAAGACATCTTCACCATCGGCGAGCGGCTGGGGGTGAAGCTGTGAGCCGCCCCGCCGCACGAATCGCCGCGCGTTTTGCGGCCCTCGCCGCCGAAGGCCGCGCGGGCCTTGTCACCTATGTGATGGCGGGCGACCCCGATGCAGCCAAGGCCCAAGCAATTCTCGACGGTCTGCCGGGGGCCGGCGCCGATCTGATCGAACTCGGCCTGCCCTTCTCGGACCCGATGGCCGATGGCCCGGCCATTCAAGCGGCCGCCTTGCGCGCGCTGAAGGGCGGCGCATCGACCAAAAAGGCGTTGGCGCAGCTCGCATCCTTCCGCGCCAAGGACCAAACCACGCCCGTGGTGCTGATGGGCTACTACAACCCGATCTATATCTATGGCCCCGAAAAATTCTGCCGCGATGCGGCCGCCGCCGGTGCCGACGGCTTGATCGTCGTCGATCTGCCGCCCGAAGAAGATGCCGAGCTTCGCCCCTATGCGACCGCAGCAGGACTCGATTTGGTCCGGCTCGCGACGCCCACGACCGACGACAGACGCTTGCCGACCGTGCTCGAAGGCGCGTCGGGATTTATCTACTATGTTGCGGTCCTTGGCGTCACCGGCACGCGTTCGGCCGCCAGCGACCAGGTGGCGGCGGCGGTCGCGCGTATCCGGCGCTCGACCAGCCTGCCGATCGGCGTGGGCTTTGGCATCAAGGATGCGGCCGGCGCCGCCGCGATCGCGCGCCATGCCGATGCGTGCGTGGTCGGCTCGGCGTTGGTCGAGCGGTCGGGCGATGCGGCCGGTCTCCATGCGCTGGTGCGCGAGCTGGCGAACGCGGTTCGCGGCGCGCGCGCCAAACAGAGCGCTTGAGGGGATTGCGATGAGCTGGCTCACCAATTTCGTCCGTCCCAAGATCCGCGCCCTGGTGCGCAAGACCGAGGTGCCGGACAATCTGTGGGACACGTGCCCTTCCTGCGCCAAGATGATCTTCCATCGCGATCTGGAAGCCAACCAGCGCGTGTGCCCGCATTGCGGCCACCATATGCGCCTGCCCGCCAAGCGCCGGCTGGAAACGCTGTTCGACGACGGCGTCTATGCGCGCATCGAGCTGCCCAAGGTGGTCGCCGATCCGCTCAAATTTCGCGACCAGAAAAAATACGTCGACCGGCTCAAGGCCGCGCGCGACAAGACCGGCGAGCAGGACGCGATCCTGGTGGCGCACGGCCGCATCGGCGGCATGTCGGCGGTCGTGGCGGCATTCGACTTCGAATTCCAAGGCGGCTCGATGGGCATTGCCGTGGGCGAGGGCTTGGTCGCGGCCGCCAAACTTGCGGTTCTGCAGCAGGCGACGCTGATCGCCATCCCGGCTTCGGGCGGGGCGCGCATGCAGGAAGGCATCCTGTCGCTGATGCAGATGCCGCGCAGCGTGATCGCGGCCGAGGAGGTCAAGGAAGCGGGGCTGCCCTATATCGTGCTGCTGACCGACCCGACCACGGGCGGCGTGTCGGCGTCGTTCGCGATGCTGGGCGACATCGCGATTTCCGAACCCGGCGCCACGATCGGGTTCGCGGGCGCGCGCGTGATCGAAGAAACGATCCGCGAGAAGCTGCCCGCCGGATTCCAGAAGGCCGAATATCTGCTCGAGCACGGCATGGTCGATATGGTCGTGCATCGCCACGCGCTGCGCGCCACGCTGATCCGGCTGATCGGCCTTCTGACCGAGCCGCAACCGCGGGCCGAGATCGTGGCGCTGCCGCAGCCGCAGCTCGAGATTCCCGCCGCCAAGACGTGAGCGCCGATCCGATTCTGGAGCGGCTGAAGACGCTCCATCCCAAAGCGATCGACATGTCGCTCGACCGGCTGGTGCGGCTCATGCGCGCATTGGGCGATCCCCAGGACAGGCTTGCACCCGTCGTGCATGTGGCGGGCACCAACGGCAAGGGCTCGACCCTCGCGTATCTGCGCGCCATGCTGGAGGCCAGCGGCAAGCGGGTCCATGTCTATACCTCGCCCCATCTGGTGCGCTTCAACGAGCGCATCCGGCTGGCGGGCCACCTGATTTCGAACGAAGCGCTCGCCGCCATCCTGGCCGAAATCGAAGCGACCAATGCGGGCGCGCCGATCACGTTTTTCGAGATCACCACGGCGGCGGCGTTTTTGGCCTTCGCGCGCACCCGCGCCGACTATGTGCTGCTCGAAACCGGCATGGGCGGCAGGCTCGATGCGACCAACATCGTCGCGCGGCCCGCCGCCGTGGGCCTGACGCCGATTTCGTTCGACCATATGCAGTTTTTGGGCACCACGCTGGCGGCGATCGCGGGCGAGAAAGCGGGCATCGTCAAGCCGGGCGTGCCGACCTATGTCGGCGTGCAGACGAGCGACGCCAGCGCCGTGTTCGAGCGCGTCGCCGCCGAGCGCCAGGCGCCGCTGCTGCGCTTCGGCCACGAATGGCACTATCTGCCGACCGCGACGGGGTTCGCGCTCGATATCGGCAACCGGCATTACGAACTGCCGCAGCCCGCCTTGCCGGGCCGCCACCAGATCGACAATGCGGCGCTGGCGGTGGCGATCGCCGACGGGCTTGGCCTTGGCGCCGACGCGATCGCGGCGGGCGTTGCGGACGCGAATTGGCCCGCCCGGCTCCAGCGCCTGACCCAAGGTCCGCTTGCCGCGATGCTGGGGCCCGCGATCGATCTCTATCTCGACGGCGGCCACAACGAGGCGGCGGGCGAGGTTTTGGCCGCCTGGTGCGCCAACGCCAAAATCGATCTGGTCTTCGGCATGCTGTCGACCAAGGAGCCTGCCGATTTTCTGCGCCATGTGGCGCCCTTCGTGCGACGGCTGCGTGCCATCGCGATCGACGGCGAATCTTTGTCGCGCCCGGCCGACGAGATCGTCGCGGCGGCCCGAGCGGTCGGCATCCAGGACGTGGCCGCAGCCGCCAGCCCCGCCGCCGCGATCGCCGCCCTCAAAGCGGGCGCGCGCAGCGACACGCCCGTGCTGATCTGCGGCTCGCTCTATCTGTGCGGCCGCATTCTGGCCGACAATTCCTGAACGGCCTCTGCTAGAATCGCCGCCATGGCGCTCGGCGGCTTCTTCGGCAAACGATCCGGTGCGAACGATGCGGGCGCTGCCGCCTTCCTGTCGGCGGCGCCGATGGGCTGCTACGCGCTCGACGCGGCGGGGCGGTTCGTCTATGCCAACGCCGCCTTCGCCGACATGCTGGCGCGGCCCTTGGCCGAAATCCTCGGCGGCCTCAGGCTGCACGACGTGCTGGCCGATCCGGTGGCGCCCGGCATGGCGCCGTGGCAGGCCTTCGAGGATTCGGCCCGCGCCAAGGGCGATCTGCGGTTGCGCCGCGTGGGGTCGGCGCCGATCCTGGTCCGCGTGTGGCTCGCGGTGGATGCCGAGGCCCGCGACGGCATCGCGGTACGCGCCACCTTGCGCGACGCCGAACCCGAACGCGAAATGGCCTCGGCGCTGGCGCGCAGCGAGCAGGGCTTCCGGCGCTTTTTCGAGAACGCGCCCGTGGGCATAGCGCTCGTCGATCCCGACGGCCGGCTGACCGAAACCAACCGCGCCTTCCAGCGCCTGTGCGGGTGCGACCGCGAGGCGGCGGCGGGCCGCAACATCGCGATGTTCGTTGCCCCCGAAGAACGCGCGGAGATCGTCGCCAAACTGCGCCGCCTGGCGGCGGGGGCGGTGGCCAACGACGCGGCGGGCGGCCTGCCGGACCGCATCAATCTGCGTCTGGTCGGCGAGGACGGCAAGGAACTGGTGGTCGCCGTGTTCGCGCGCGCCCTCGACGAAGCGGCGGGCAGCCAGGGCGCCATCATCCTGCATTTTCTCGACATCAGCGAGCAGCGTCGGCTCGAACAGCAATTCGCCCAGTCGCAGAAGATGCAGGCGGTCGGGCAGCTTGCGGGCGGCGTGGCGCACGATTTCAACAATCTTCTGACCGCGATGATCGGCTTTTGCGATCTGCTGCTGCTGCGCCACCAGCCCGGCGACGCGTCGTTCGCGGACATCATGCAGATCCGGCAGAACGCCAACCGCGCCGCCAATCTGGTGCGCCAGCTGCTGGCCTTCTCGCGCCAGCAAACGCTGCAGCCGAAAATCATCGACGCGACCGACGCGCTGACCGAGCTTTCGCACCTGCTGCGCCGCCTGATCGGCGCAGCGATCGAGCTGAAAGTGGTGCATGCGCGCGATCTGTGGCTCGTGCGCGTCGATCAGGGCCAGCTCGAACAGGTGATCATCAATCTGGCGGTCAATGCCCGCGACGCGATGCCGGGCGGCGGCACGCTGACGATCCGCACCGCCAACGCGGTCAAGACCGCGCCCGAACGCCACGGCGACGAGGAGATTCCGGCGGGCGAGTATGTGCGCATCGACGTCGAGGATACCGGCACGGGCATCCCGCGCGACATCGTGGGGCGCATTTTCGAGCCGTTTTTTTCGACCAAGGCGGTCGGCTCGGGCACGGGGCTGGGTCTGTCGACAGTCTACGGCATCGTGCGCCAGACCGGCGGCTTCGTGCTGGTCGAAAGCGAGCAAGGCCAAGGCTCGGTCTTCACGCTGCTGCTGCCGCGCTGGGCGGGCGCGGCGCAGGCCGATCCGACCGGCGAACCCGTGGCGCGGCGGCGCGACCTGACCGGGGCGGGCACCGTGCTGCTCGTCGAGGACGAAGACGCCGTCCGGCTGTTCGGCGCGCGCGCCCTGCGCAACAAGGGCTACAAAGTGGTCGAGGCCAAGACGGGCGACGCGGCCCTCGATATCGTGCGCGAGATGGGCGGCAGCATCGATCTGATGATCACCGACGTGGTCATGCCGCAGATGGACGGCACCGTGCTGATCCGCGAATCGCGCAAGCTGTTCCCGGCTCTCAAGATCGTCTGCATTTCGGGCTATGCCGAGGAACAGTTCCGGCAGAACCTGGAAGGCTTCGACAACGTGCATTTTCTGCCCAAGCCCTTCAGCCTCGACCAGCTCGCCGCCAAAGCCAAAGAGGCGATGCGGCCCGGCTGAAATCAGGACCGAGGCGGCGCGCGGTCGGCGGCGCAGCACGGCGCCCGTTTCGGGGCGGATGACAGTTCTCGGAGCGCTTTTGGACCTCGTGGAAGACACTGTTGCGTTTTGGGCCGAGCACGCCGAGATCGGACGCGACTCCTTCGTTTGGGCTTTGTCGAACTTTCGGTCGCGAATCGAGTTGCGCTGTTGTATTGTTTTGGATACGGTACGAAATCGATGAACAAGCTTGAGAGCACTCCCGAATTCGATGCGTGGCTTGCCGCGCTCAAAGACGGGATCGGCAGGGTACGCATACTTGCGCGGTTGAAGGCCGCCGCGTATGGAAACTTCGGCGATTGCGCGCCGGTCGGCGACGCAGTTTTCGAGATGCGCATCCATGTCGGCCCTGGATACAGGATCTACTACGTCCGCAAAGGAAGCCTCGTCTATCTGCTGCTTGCGGGCGGCACGAAGGGCACGCAGACAGCGGATATTTCCAAGGCCAAACGCCTGGCCGACGAGTTTTGACGGGGAAAGGCCGGGTTGCCATGAAAAAGCGGAAAAGCGCTCCTTTCGACATTGCCGCCCATCTCGACAGCGACGAGATTATTGCGGGCTATCTCGAGGCGACAGCCGAAGACCCGAACCCGGACGTGTTTTTGTCGGCACTTGGCGACGTCGCCAAGGCGCGCGGCATGGCCGAAATTGCGAAGCGGACCGGCCTGGGGCGCGAGAGTCTCTACAAATCGCTCGCGGCAGGCGCCAAACCGCGCCACGAAACGATCCGCGCGATCCTAAATGCGCTGGGTATGGGAATTCGGATTGTGCAGATCGAAAAACCGGCAAAAGCGACGCGCCGAAAATCGGCGGCATAGCGACGCACCGTTCTACACCGGCGCCATGCGCCACGGGTCGGGGTCGAGGCGGATCGGCACGGCGTTGGGGATCGTGGCGCCCGGCGGCAGGTCGAGGCACGCGCGCAGCGCCGAAAAACTGCCGCCATGCGCCACGATCAGCACCGGGCCCGGCAAGGCCAGAACGCGCGCCACGGCCGCCGCGATGCGCCGCGTGAAATCGGAAAAAGTTTCGGCACCCGCCAGCGTTTCGCCCGCGTACCAGCGCTCGAGCTTGTCTTCGTAGGGCTGGCCCTCGGCCGCTCCCCAACTCCCCTCGGCCAATCCGGGCTCGATCGCCACACTTTGCCCCAAGCGCGCGGCGATCGTTTCGGCCGTCACGCGCGCGCGCGACAAGGGGCTTGCGACAATGGCGCCAAAGCGCATCGCCGCCATCGCTTGGGCGGCCGCCTGCGCTTGGGCAAGGCCGGTTTCGTTGAGCGGCACGTCGGCGCTGCCTTGCAGCAAGCGCCGACGGTTCCAGTCGGTCTCGCCGTGCCGCAAATAGAAAAACGGAACAAGCGGCGGCAACGCCAGACTCTAATCAAATAGTCCGCGGACCGCTGGTGCGGGCGGCTTAATGATCGGCGCCTTTTTCTTTATGCCTTCGGCGACAAGGCTGTCGAGCGCCGTGGCGAGGATAGACAAACGTAGATCGAGTTCATCCCTAGAGATTGCGGGCGCGTTTTCGAGCCGGATGATTCGCGCGGCCCGTACTTTTGTGTCTTTATCAATCTGGAAGTCGTAGCACTCAGTGTCGATTTTGTCATAAATGCCCGTGCTCTGGTAACGATCCACTAGCAGTGAATTGTAAACAGAGAAAGCTTCGAGCGTGTCGCAAAAATTTCTGCAGGGTTGGCACCAGAAGATCGTAGAAACGCCGTCTCGCACGACCATGCCGGGTGGTTTGACCCACAGAATCCTATCCGCCAATACCGGCATAGGCTGTTTTTCGATCAAGTGAACCATTCCATTGGTCGGATTTACCAACCCTATGGCGAGTTTGACCACTTCGAGATTCATTTCGTAACGCGTCTGCCTCTTGGCCTTTGGATTTTTTGATCTTAGCTCTTCGCAACTAGCCAACACTAAACGAGCGGGAACGCCGGACATGAGGGGAATTATGGCCTGACGGCTGAACCAATAGTTCGCGAAACCGCCGCCCTCTAAATACTTCGCAAGTCTCGTACGACACACCGCAGGGTCAAGGCTGCTCAGTCTGGCGAATTGAGTTGCATTGATTGGCAGAGATTGCCGACTCATGATTTGAAGCTCCGGTTCCGAAACGAACGTCGCGCGACTCGAACTATAAGAGATTCAACGCCGCCAAAGGAACGCTCGCAACAGGATTCAGAAAAAAATTAGTGGTTACGCACAAGTTTACGTAATTCTAAGAAGTGTTCGTGGATTAATGGATTTTTTATTCTCATACCGGCAGACGGGACAAGCCGGTGTTTTTCCATGGTTTGATGCCATGGCCCGCCCGCAACATGCGTCAGCTCGACAAGCCTTGATGCAGATAGGGGAAGATAGTGATCGAGCATATAATTTATAGATTCAACGGCTTTAGTGTCCGTTATTTGAGGGGGAACATCAAAACTTTCTGTTAGTGGGTTAAATTTCTTCGCAAACTCCGTAATTTTGTTGGCCCCGAATTGTCGGAATTGATCATATAGCGCTGGCTGCACAGGCCCAAAATCCCACGCCTCAAATTCTATAGGTACGAGTGGCGCATCGAAAAGAGCGAAATGCCATCCATGCCCAAAATAGCAAAGCTTCTGCATTTTTAGATTGCTGACATCGACGCCCCTCAGTTTCGATTGCTCCAATATCGCGTTGGCGACTGCGCGAATATCGTGCGTCATGAACCTCCAGGAATCCGCAGAATCGGCCCAAATTTGCAATGAGTCGAGAGTTGGCCGCCCTAGATCGTGCGCGCGACTTCTTCGATTTCGAAGCACTCGATCAGGTCGCCCTCGCGGATGTCTTCGTAGTTTTCGAAGGCCATGCCGCATTCGTAGCCGTCCTGCACCTCGCGCACTTCGTCCTTGAAACGGCGCAGCGTCTTGAGCGTGCCTTCGTGGATGACAGTCTGGTCGCGCAGCAGGCGCACCTTGGCGCCGCGCTTGACCAGGCCCTCGACCACGCGGCAGCCCGCAACCTTGCCGACCTTGGTGATGTTGAAGATCTGGCGGATCTCGGCGTTGCCCAGGAACTTCTCGCGCAAGGTGGGGGCGAGCATGCCCGAGAGCGCGGCTTTGATCTCGTCGATCACCTGGTAGATGATCGAGTAGTAGCGGATCTCGATGCCGTCGCGTTTGGCCATCTCGCGCGCCTGCGGATTGGCGCGCACGTTGAAGCCCACGACAAAGCCTTGGCTGGCTTTGGCGAGCGCGATGTCGCCTTCGGTGACGCCGCCCACGGCCCCGTGCAGCACGCGCACGGCGACTTCTTCGGTGCGCAGGCGCGACAGCGAACCCACGATCGCTTCGAGCGAACCCTGCACGTCGGTCTTGACCACCACGGCCAGTTCCTTGGCTTCGCCTTCCTGGATCTTGGTGAACATCTGTTCGAGCGTGCCGCGCGCGCGCAGCGCGGACGAAGCGTCGCGCGTGCGGCGCTGGCGGAATTCGGTCACTTCGCGCGCGCGCGCGTCGCTTTCCACGACCTGGAAATCGTCGCCCGCCTGCGGCGTGCCGTTGAGGCCGATGACCTCGACCGGCGTCGAGGGACCCGCTTCGGCGATCTGCTTGCCGCGTTCGTCGACGAGGGCGCGCACGCGGCCCCATTCTTCTCCGGCCACAAAAATGTCGCCGACGCGCAGCGTGCCCTTTTGCACGAGCACGGTGGCCACGGGGCCGCGGCCGCGTTCGAGCTTGGCTTCGACGATGGCGCCTTGCGCCGCGCGGTTCGGGTTGGCGCGCAGTTCGAGAATTTCGGCCTGCAGCAGGATCGCTTCTTCGAGCTTGTCGAGACCCGTGCGGGCCTTCGCCGACACGTCGATGCCGAGCGTGTCGCCGCCGAAGCCTTCGATGGCGATGCCGTGCTGCAGCAGATCGCCGCGCACGCGGTTGGAATCCGCGCCCGGCTTGTCGACCTTGTTGATCGCGACGATGACCGGCACGTTGGCGGCCTTGGCGTGCGCGATGGCTTCGATCGTCTGGGGCTGGATGCCGTCGTCGGCGGCGACGACCAGCACGACGATGTCGGTCACTTTGGCGCCGCGCGCGCGCATGGCCGTGAAGGCTTCGTGGCCGGGCGTGTCGAGGAAGGCGATCGACTGGCCGTTCTTGAGCTTCACCTTGTAGGCGCCGATATGCTGGGTGATGCCGCCCGCTTCGTGCTTGGCGACGTCGGTTTCGCGAAGTGCATCGAGCAGCGAGGTCTTGCCGTGGTCGACATGGCCCATGATGGTGACGACGGGCGCGCGCGGCGCCAGCGATTCGTCCTGGTCGCCGGTCCCTTCGAGGCCGATTTCGACGTCGGCGGCGGCCACGCGCCGCACCTTGTGGCCGAATTCGGCGACGATCAGCTCGGCCGTGTCGGCGTCGATGACCTGGTTGACGGTCGCCATCACGCCCATCTTCATCAGGCTTTTGACGACGTCCACGCCGCGCTCGGCCATGCGGCTGGCAAGGTCCTGGACCGTGATGGTTTCGGGCACGACCACGTCGCGCACGACCTTGACCGCAGGTCCCTGCTGGAACATGCGCGAGCGTTCCTTTTCGCGCGCGCGTTTCATGGCCGCCAGCGAGCGCACGCGGATGGTTTCTTCCGACTCCAGCGCCTGGCCCACCGACATCTTGTTCTGGCGACGCTCTTTGAGGTCGCGTCCGCCTTCGGGCGCGACCTTGCCGGGACCCGGGCGCATGCCGCCGGGACCGCTGCGGCCCGGCGCCTGGCCGGGGCGGAACGCGCCGGGGCGGCGCGGGCGCTCTTCGTCTTCGGCCGTGGCGGGAACGCCCGCGCGCGGCGGCACGACGGCGGCAGCGGGGGCGCTGGCCGCGCGCGCGGCTTCGGCGGCCTGGCGGCGCTTGCCTTCTTCGTCGTTGAGGCGGCGGGTTTCTTCTTCGGCCTTTTTCTTCTGGGCTTCGTCGATGCGCTGGGCTTCGACGGTATCGGTCTTTTTCTGGACCGCGTCTTCGGCTTTGCGCTTGGCGTCTTCGATGGCCTTGCGCGCCATTTCGGCTTCGAAAATCTTGGCTTCTTCTTCGGAGCGGCGCTTGGCTTCGATGTCGGCGCGGATGGCGCTTTGGATCGCGCGCTGGCGCGCGGTGCGCTCTTCTTCGGTAAGTGCGCGCAGCACTTGCGGCTTCGCCGCGGGCTTGGCGGCGGGGGCGGCGGAAGCCTGCGCCGCAGCGGGGGTTTCGGGCGCCGGTGCGGGCGCGGCAGCGCCGCCGGTCAGGCGTTTCTTGCGCACCTCGACCTGCACGGTCTTGGAGCGTCCGTGCGGGAAGCTTTGGCGTACCTGGCCTGCGTCGCCGCCAGCGCCGCTGCCCGCGCGCAGTTCCAGCCTGCCGCCGGTTTTGCCGGCAAGGGCGAGCTTTTTCTTCGCGTCTTGGGCCGTGTCGAGATCTTTGCTGTCCGTCATTTGTTGCCCGTCATCGCTTTCATCGGTTGCTGTCGTCGTGGCGATAGGCCGCCAGACGCGCCAAATCTTCCTTCACCCGCGCGGCCAAAGCGCCGGGCGCGATCGCGGCATGCACCGCGTGCTCGCGCCCGAAGGCTTCGCCCATTTCGACCGCCGTCAAACCCGTGGCGATATCGATTTCGTGCCCGCCCAGGCGCGCGCGCTCGGCGAGCGAGCCGTCGCTGGCCGCGACCAGCAGTGCGCAGCGCCCCTTTTCGATCTTTTCTTTGACCTTCGAAAAGCCCGAGGCCGCTTGGCCCGCCCGCCTGCACAAAGCCAGGCTTTCGACCGCGCGGCGCGCCAGCAAAAACCCGACGCGCTCGCCCAGGTCCGCCTCGGCCTTGACGCGCCCGCGCGCGCCCTTGGCGAACAGATTTTTGGCGACCGCCAGTTCGACCGACGCGCGCGTGGCCGTGACCCAAATGCCGCGCCCGGGCAGCTTGCCCGCAATGTCGGGCACGACCGTGTTCTCCGGCCCCACGACGAAGCGCACGAAATCGGCGCGCGGACCCGACTTGCCGCTGACGATGCAGCGGCGCAGCGGCCCGGCATCGCCGGCCGCGTCGTCCTGGTCGCGTTCGATTTCGAGCGCCTGGCCCAAGGGGACCTACTTCTTTTCGTCCGCGAACCAATGTTCGCGGGCCTTCATGATGATGGCGTTGGCGGTTTCTTCGTCGAGCGTGTCCTTGCCGACGATGTCGATGAGTTCGTCGCCCGCAAGGTCGCCCAGATCGTCGAGCGTCTTGACGCCCTTTTCGCCGAGCTTCACGAGCAGACCGGGGCCGAAGCCCGTGGCGTCGGCGACCGCTTCGGCCACGCCCAGGCGCACGCGCTCGGCCTCCAGACGCTCGTATTCCTTGGCGACGAAGGTCTCGGCGCGCGTCTTGAGCTCGCCCGCAACGCCCTCGTCGAACCCTTCGATATTGGCAAGGTCCTCGAGTTCGACCGCCGCCACCTCGTCGACCGTGGTGAAACCCTCCGTCACAAGAAGCCCCGCGATCACGTCGTCGACGTCGAGCGCGTCGACGAACACCTGCGAGCGTTCCTTGAATTCCTGCTGGCGGCGTTCGGATTCTTCGGCTTCCGTGAGGATGTCGATGGCCCAGCCCGTCAGCATCGAGGCGAGGCGCACGTTCTGGCCGCGACGGCCGATGGCGAGCGACAATTGTTCGTCCGGCACCACCACTTCGATGCGCCGCGCTTCTTCGTCGAGCACCACTTTGGTGACTTCGGCGGGCGCCAGCGCGTTGACCACGAACGTCGCGGGGTCGTTCGACCACGGAATGATGTCGATTTTTTCGCCCTGCTGTTCGGCGACCACCGCCTGCACGCGGCTGCCGCGCATGCCCACGCAAGCGCCCACGGGGTCGATCGAATGGTCGTGGCTGATGACCGCGATCTTGCCGCGGCTGCCCGGATCGCGCGCGACCGCCTTGATCTCGATGATGCCGTCGTAGATTTCGGGCACTTCCTGGGCGAACAGCTTGGCCGTGAACTGGGGATGCGTGCGCGACAGGAAGATCTGGGGCCCGCGCGCTTCGGCGCGCACGTCGTAGATGTAGGCGCGCACGCGGTCCTGCACGCGGAAGCTTTCGCGCGGGATCGTCTCGTCGCGGCGCAGAATGGCTTCGGCACGCCCGAGATCGACCGTGACGTTGCCGAACTCCACGCGCTTGACCAGGCCGTTGACGATCTCGCCCAGGCGGTCCTTGTATTCGTCGAACTGGCGGGTGCGCTCGGCTTCGCGCACGCGCTGGACGATGACCTGCTTGGCGGTCTGCGCCGCGATGCGCCCGAAATCGATGGGCGGCAGCGGATCGGTGAAATAGTCGCCGACCTTGGCGTCGGGATTCTTGCGCAGCGCGTCTTCGAGCGACATTTCGGTCGCATCGTTGGTCACCGGATCGGCGACCATGCGGTAGCGCAGCAGCTGCATTTCGCCGTTGTCGCGGTCGATATGCGCGCGGATGTCGTGCTCGAGGCCGTATTTGGCGCGGCCGGCCTTTTGGATGGCCTGCTCCATGGCTTCCAGAACCTGTTCGCGCTCGATGCCTTTTTCGCGCGCGACGGCGTCGGCAACCTGGAGCATTTCGATGCGGTTGTAGGCGGTGGTGCGTTCCATTGTCTTGGGATCTCTTGTTGGAAGTTAGGAAACCGCGGCGGCCGCTTCGGCGGCGCGCGTGGCGGCGATCAGTTCGTCGGTCAGCAGCAATTTGGCGCGCGCGATGTCGCCGATCGGCACTGCGGCCGGGCCTTCTTTGGTTTCGATGCGCACCTGCGCGTCGGCCACGCCCAGAAGCTTGCCCGAGAAGCGCTTGCGCCCGTCGAGCGGGAACTTGGTTTCGATCTTGGCCGCGTGGCCCGCAAAGCGTTCGTAGTCGGCCGCGCGCACCAGCGGCCGGTCGATGCCGGGGGAACTCACCTCCAGCACATAGGCCGACACGATGGGGTCCTCGACATCGAGCTTGGCCGAAAGGGCGCGCGACAAAGACTCGCAGTCTTCGATGCGCATCGCCTTGCGGTCCTTGCGCTCGGCCATGATCTGCAAGGTCGGCCGGTCGCGGCCCGTGACGACCGCGCGCACAAGCTCGTAGCCCAGACCGTCGACGGTCGGGCCGACAAGCTCTTCCAAGTTGCGCTGGCGCGATTCCACCGGTCGCTGTTCCATAGGCCCCAACAAAAAAGTGCGCCGGTTTGGGCGCACTTGTTTAACGTTCGTCCGAACCAAACATCGGACGCTATGACGCGCGCAATATACGCATTTCTGCGCTCGAATCAAGTTTTCCCAGCAGGGCCCGATACCGCCCAAAACCCAGGCAAATTTCCCTTTTTTGGGTTTTCACGGAACGGCCATTGGAAGCCCCGGTGAGACGCGCTAAGTTTCGAATACAGGGTGCGATTCGCGACAGCCTGCAGATTTGGAAGCCAGTCAAATGCCGACGACAATGCGTGCAGGAACCCTCGCGGCCGTCGGGCTGCCGGGGATTTTGTTGGCGGCGCTCTTGCTGGCGGGATGCGCGCAGGTTTCGCCCCAAGCGGGCTTCCAACCTGCCCAGGCCGATACGGTCGTCTCGACGGCCTCGGGCGCCTACCTTGCAAGCCAGCATGCCCAGCGGCGGCGCGACGTTGCCGCCGCCGCCGAATTCGCGCTCAAAGCGCTCGACGCGGCGCCGACCAATCTCGAGTTTCTGGCGCGCGCGCACCCGGCCTTGGTCGAAGCCGGTCGCTTCGACGACGCCGCCAAAATCGCCGCACGGCTGGTCGCGATCGACCCCGCCTACGCGCCGGGCCACCTCACCTTGGCGGTCGTGGAAATGCGCGCCGACAAGCTGGAAGACGCGCGTTTGCGCCTGGCACGCCTGCCGATCCAGGGCGTCAACCGGCTGGTCCATCCGCTGATGCTGGCCTGGATCGACATGTCGCTCGGCCGGCCCGCAGCGGCGCTCAATTCGCTGCGCCCCGTGCAGGAGGTGCAGGGCTTCCGCTCGATGCACGACTACCATGCGGGCCTGATCAGCGAGATGGCCGGTCGCTTCCAGGACGCCGAAGACTATTACCGGCGCGCGCTGGAAGGCGACGGCGGCGCGCCGCCGCGCTTGGTCGAGGCGATCGGCGGGTTCCTGGAGCGGCGCGGACGCCCGGCGGAGGCGCGCGCACTCTATGTGCGCATGCGCGGCGCGCTTGGCGATTCGCCCGTCATTCGCGCCGGGCTCGCGCGCACGGCCGGGGGGGGTGCTTCCGCCGCCGCGCCCGCGGCCGCCATTCCCAACGGCATTGCGGGCGCGGCCGAGGCGCTTGCCAATCTGGCCGCGAGTTTCCGCCAGGAAAACACGATCGGGTTGGCGCTCGCCTATGCGCGCATGGCGGTCTATCTGAATCCGGGCGATGCGGCGGCGCTGGCAACGGCGGGCGACATTCTGGACCAGCTCGAACAGCGCGCCGAGGCCGACGCGTTGTACATGCAGGTCGATGCAGCCTCGCCCTACGGGTTTGCAGCGCGCCTGCGGGTCGCGGAGAACCGCCACGAAAGCGGCGACACCGACGGCGCTGTGCGCCTGCTCGACCAGCTTGCGAGCGAGCGCGCCGAGCGCATCGAACCGCTGGTGACGATGGGCAACGCTCTGCGCGAGCGCGAACGATTCGTCGAGGCGGCGGCCGCCTATGGGCGCGCGATCGCGCGCCTGGGCGTGCCCGAGCAGCGCCACTGGTCGATCTTCTATGTGCGCGGCATCGCGTTCGAGCGCGCCAAGAACTGGCCGGCCGCCGAGCAGCATTTCAAGCGCGCGCTGGAGCTGCAGCCCGACCAGCCGGACGTTTTGAACTATCTTGCCTATACCTGGGTCGACAAGGGGCTCAACATCGTCGAGGCCGAGCGCATGCTGAAGCGCGCGGTCGAGCAGCGCCCCAATTCGGGCCATATCGTCGATTCGCTGGCGTGGGCGTATTTCCGCCTCGGGCGCTTCGAGGAGGCGGTGCCGCTGCTCGAACGCGCGGTCGAATTGCTGCCGCAGGACGCGACCGTGCTCGACCATCTGGGCGACGGGCTGTGGCGCGTCGGCCGCCAGCTCGAAGCGACGTTCCAGTGGCGGCGCGCGCTCGACAACAGTCCCGAGCCCGAGCTCAAGGTCGAAATCGAAAAGAAACTGCGCGGCGGGCTGCCGCCGCTCGCACCTACGCGCTGAGCGCGAGCAGCAGCCCGACGCCCGCAACGATCAGCGCCAAGCCCGCCGCCTCGCGCGCCGCGAGGCTTTGGGCGAACACGCGGCGGCCGACAAAAAACGCGTAGAGCATCTCGACCAGCCCCAGCGTGCGCACGAGCGCCGCCGAGGCCAGCGAAAACGCCGTGAACCAGCCGGCCGAGGCGAGCGCGCCCATGGCGCCCGCGAACAGCGACAAGCGCCAGGCGGACGCCACCCGGCGCAAAGCGGCCGGGTCGTGCCAGGCCAAAAACGCCGACAGCGCCGCCGCCTGCAAGCCCAGTGCAAGCGCAAGCGCTGCAAGCGCCGCAAGCCAGAACGGCGCATCGAGTTCCAATATGCCGCCGCGATAGCACACGGCCGAGAGCGCGAAGAACCCGCCGGCCCCGACGCCATAGACGGCCGCGCGCCCGTTTTTGTCCGCGCCCGCAAACGGATTGCCCGACAAAACCAGCACGCCCGCCGTCGCGACGAGAATGGCAAACGCGCCGAGCCAGCCGACAGGTTCGCCCAGCACGATCGCGGCGAAGATTGCGACCTGCACGGGCTCGGTCTTGGTGAAGGCGATCGACACGGCGAAGCCTTGCGTTTGCATGGCGCGCAACATGCCGACAGTCGCAAGAATCTGCGCCAATGCGCCCGCCGCGATCCACCCCAGCGCTGCGGCGTCGACGGCGGGCGGCAGACGCCCGGAAACCAGACACGCAAGGGCGAGCATGGCGAGCGCAAACGGAAACCCGTAGAGAAAGCGCACATGCGTGGCGCCCACGGTACCGAGCGTCTGCGTCAGATGCCGCTGCATGGCATTGCGCGCGGTCTGCGCGGCGGCGGCCATCAGCGTCGCGGGAATCCAGATCCAGCTCGGGTCGATCATGGCGGCAAGCTTAGCGCGGGACTCGGCGCGCGCGATGCGAAATGCAAAGATTTGCCGCGTCGCGCGCCGACCCGACGATGCCTGCGCGACGCTCTGGTCAGACCTCGCGCGTCAGCACGAACAGGCCCTGTTCGCCCAGCAGATTGGCAAGGCGTCCCGGCGCTTGCAGACCCTTGGGCCGTCCGGCGGCGTCGAGCACCATCGCCTGCTCGATCGTCACGTTCAAAGCGCGGCACAATTCGACAAAATCGTCGAGCGTGCACAGATGGATGTTCGGCGTCTCGTACCATTTGGAGGCGAGCGTGCCCGTCACCGGCATCTTGCCGCCAAACAGCAGGCGCAGGCGCACATGCCAGACGCCGAAATTGGGGAACGAGACGATCGCGCGCCGCGAGATGCGCACCAGATGTTCGAGCACGGCCTTCGGGTCCCATGTCGCTTGCAGCGTCTGCGACAGGATGGCGTAGTCGAAACCGCGCGTGGGATAGTCCTTGAGATCGGTATCGGCATCGCCTTGGACGACCGACAGGCCCTGCGCCACGCAGGCATTCACGCCGGCCTGGCTGATTTCGATGCCGCGCGCGTCGACGTTTTTTTCGTGCGCGAGATAGTCGAGCAACGCGCCGTCGCCGCAGCCGATATCGAGCACGCGGCTGCCGGGCGCGATCATTTCGGCGATCGCCTGCAGATCGACGCGGATCGAGGCGCGCGGGCGCGACTGCGCCGCCAGCGGCAGCATGCCGGTCATTTGAATTTGAGCCCGCGATGTTCGGCAGCGCCGTTCAAGAACCCGCCCAGCACGGCATGGAACTCGGGCTCGTCGAGCAGGAACGCGTCGTGGCCTTTGTCCGACACGATTTCCACGAACGACACGTTGGCGGCGGCGGCATTGAGCGCATGCACGAGCGCGCGGCTTTCCGAGGTCGGAAACAGCCAGTCGGAGGTGAAGCTCACCACGCAAAAGCGCGTTTTGGTGCCCGTGAACGCCTCCGCCAGGCTGCCGCCATGTTCGGCCTGCAGGTCGAAATAGTCCATCGCGCGCGTGATGTAGAGATACGAGTTCGCGTCGAACCGGTCGACGAAGGTCGAGCCCTGGTGGCGCAGATAGCTTTCGACCTGGAAATCGGCGTCGAATCCGTAGGAGAGCTGCGCGCGATCCTGCAATTTGCGCCCGAATTTGCGGTGCAGCGCGGTTTCCGACAGGTACGTGATGTGCGCCGCCATGCGCGCCACGGCCAAGCCCCGCTGCGGCATTGTGTCGGCTTTCTGGTAGGCGCCGCCGGTCCATTGCGGATCGGCCATGATCGCCTGGCGGCCGACCTCGTGGAACGCGATATTCTGCGCCGAATGGCGGTAGGACGTCGCGACCGGAATCGCGGCAAACACGCGCTCGGGGTAGGCCGAGGCCCATTCGAGCACCTGCATTCCGCCCATCGAGCCGCCGATCACGCAAAACAATTTCTCGATGCCCAGATGGTCGACGAGGCGCGCCTGCGCCTTGACCATGTCGCCGATCGTGATGACCGGAAACGACAGGCCGAAAGGCTCGCCGGTGGCGGGGTCGATGTCTTTGGGGCCGCTCGTGCCCATGCAACCGCCGAGCACATTCGCGCAGATCACGAAATAGCGCCCGATATCGAGCAATTTGCCCGGCCCCACGATCGCGTCCCACCAGCCGGGTTTGCCCGTGACCGGGTGCCGCTCGGCGACAAACTGGTCGCCCGTGAGGGCATGGCAGACCAATACGGCGTTCGATTTGTCGGCATTGAGCGTGCCGTAGGTCTGGTAGGCGATGGTCACCGGCCCCAAATCGAGGCCCGAATCGAGGCGCAGCGGGTCGCTGGCCGGCACGACAAAGCGTTTGCCGGGGAATTCTGCGGCGGCCGTATCGATGGCAGCGATGGTGGAATTGGAACTCACGGTGCGTCGTATCGATCCTTGGCGGGGAAAGAGGCCGGAAACATGGGCCAAGCATGCGGCGGATTCAAGCGCCCATTCATGTTGCGCCGTGCTTGTTGCGCCGTGTGGGGGCCCTGGGCTATGGCTTGTCGCCTTGAAATGACCCAGCCGCTTGCCGATTTGCGCCGTCGCCTCGATCAGATCGACGAACGCCTGCTCGATCTGTTGATGGAGCGCGCGCGCGCCATGGACGACGTGCGCGCCGCCAAAACCGCCGTCGAGGGGCCCAGCGCCAAACTCGCGCGCCCGGGGCGCGAATTGGCGATTCTGCGCCGTCTGGTCCAGCGCATCCAAGGCCCGCTGCCGCCAGGATTGGTCGTGCGGCTGTGGCGCGACATCATGACGAGCTTCACGCGCCTGCAAGGCGCGTTCGCCATCGCCGTGTGGGATGCGGGCGCCAAAGCCGCCACGCTGATGGCGCTGGCACGGCGCCATTACGGCCAGGCGACGCCGCTGCTGGCCGCAAGTTCGCCCGCCCAAGCGATCGCCAGGCTCGATGACGGGCGCGCACAGCTCGCTTTGCTGCCCGTGCCGGAAGACGCGCCCGACCTCAATTGGTGGCGCAATCTGTCGCCGAGCGGCCTGCAAGTGCTGGCGCGCCTGCCCGTCGACGGCCAGGAAACCCAGCCCGGCGCCTTTGTCGTCGGCCGCCAGCCTTTCGAGGAATCGGGCGAGGATCGCGGCCTGCTGATCGTGGCGAGCGACACCCAGGCAAGCCGCGCCAAGCTCAACCAGGTGTTGGCAACGGCCGGCCTGTCGCCGATCGGCATCATCGCGGAGCTTGCCGTCGCGGGCCAGCCGCTGTTCCTGGTCGTCAACGAAAGCTATGTTGCGCCCGGCGACGCGCGCTTGGGCGACCTTGCCGCCTTGGGCGTGCGCACGGTCGTGGCCGGCGGGTATGGCGTGCCGCTGGGCCTGGCATTGGAAGCGCCCGCCAAAGGAGTCCTTGCATGAGCACGCGCGCGCCCGTTCCCCGCCCCGGCATTCTCGAAATCACGCCCTATGTCGGCGGCAAGTCGAGTACTGCGGGCACCGCCAAACCGATCAAGCTCTCGTCGAACGAGGGGGCGCTTGGCCCCTCGCCCAAGGCGATCGAAGCGGCCGCTGCGGCCGCCAGCGACATGCACCGCTATCCCGACGGTAACGCGACCGCGATCCGCGCCGCGATCGGCAAGCATTTCGGGCTCGATCCCGCGCGCATCGTGTGCGGTGCGGGCTCCGACGAGCTGATCGCGTTGCTCGTCAAAGCCTATGCGGGGCCGGGCGACGAGGTGCTCTACAGCCAGTACGGTTTCGTGATGTATCCGATTTCGGCGCACACGGTGGGTGCCACGCCCGTGACCGCCCCCGAAACCGGCTACAAGAGCGATATCGATGCGCTGATCGCCAAAGCGGGACCCAAAACAAAAATCTGTTTCCTCGCCAACCCCAACAACCCGACCGGATCGTATGTGACGGGCGAGGACATCAAGCGTCTGCGGGCGGGCTTGCCGCCGCACACGCTGCTGGTGATCGACGCGGCCTATGCCGAATATGTCCGCCGGAACGACTATTCGGCCGGCGCCGAGATCGTCGATGCGGGCGACAACACGGTCATGCTGCGCACCTTCTCGAAAATGTTCGCGCTGGGCGGCATGCGGCTGGGCTGGGGCTATTTCCCGCCCGGCATCGCCGACGTGCTGAACCGCGTGCGCGGCCCCTTCAATGTCGGCGCGATCGCGATGGCGGCGGGCGTTGCGTCGCTCGAAGACACGAGCTTCCAAGAACGCGTGCGCGCGCACAACGACGTGTGGCTGCCGTGGTTTGCGGGCGAATGCGCAAAGCTCGGGCTCGAGCCGCTGCCCTCGGTCGGAAATTTTCTGCTGGTCCGGTTTCCGGCCGCGCGCAGCGCCGCCGCCGCCAACGATTTCTTGATGGCGCGCGCGATCATTCCGCGCATGGTCGCCAATTACGGCCTGCCCGATTTTCTGCGCTTCACGATCGGCACCGAAGCCGAAATGCGCGCGGTCGTCGCAGCGCTTGCGGACTTCATGAAATGACGAAACCAGTCGTCGGCACGCTCGCCATCGTCGGCTTCGGGCTGATCGGCTCGTCGATCGCGCGGGCGTGCAAACGCGCCGGTGCGGTCAAGCGCATCGTCGCCTGCGACAAAAGCGCTGCCGCGCGCCGCACGATCAAGCGCCTCGAACTGGCCGATGCGGTCGCAGCCTCGCCGCAAGAAGCGGTGGCCGATGCCGACATGGTGCTGGTCGCGACGCCGATGTCGACCTATGCGGCGTTGGGCCGCGCGATCGGCCCGCATTTGAAAAAGGGCGCGATCGTGACCGATGCGGGCTCGGTCAAGCGCGCGGCGCTCGACCAATTGGCGCCGTATGTGCCGCGCGGCTGCCATTTGGTGCCGGCCCATCCGATCGCGGGCACCGAAAATTCGGGACCCGAATCGGGTTTCGCCGAATTGTTCGATCGCCGCTGGTGCATCGTAACGCCGCCCGCAGGCGCGTCGCGCGCGGCCGTCGCCAAGGTCGAAGCCTTGTGGACGCGCTTGGGCAGCCGCGTTGCCGCCATGGCGCCCGACCACCACGACCGCGTGCTGGCGATCACCAGCCACGTGCCGCATCTGATCGCCTACACGATCGTCAACACGGCAAGCGATCTGGAATCCACGCTGCGCGCCGAGGTGATCCGCTATTCGGCCTCCGGCTTTCGCGATTTCACGCGCGTGGCGGCGTCCGACCCCGTGATGTGGCGCGACATTTTCCTCGCCAACAAAGACGCCGTGCTCGAAATGCTCGGGCGTCTTTACGAGGATATCGCGCTGATGCAGAAGGCCATCCGCCACGACGAGGGCGACACGCTCGAACGTCTGTTCACCAAAGCGCGCCGCATCCGCCGCAGCGTGGTCGCGGCGAAACAGGATTAGGCGGGTCAGCGCGTCGCGCGCCAGGGGTCGATGACGGTCAGGCCTGCGGCATCGAACGCGCTCGCGTCGCGCGATGCGACGGCGAAACCGTGCGCAGCGGCGATCGCGGCGATGTAGCCGTCGGGTGCGGGGAAGCCCTCTCCAGCCGCGCGCGCCCTGACGGCGAGGTCGGCGTAGCACGTCGCCGCCGCCGTATCGAAGGCCAAGATGCGCGCGTCGAACCCCGCCAGCAAGTTATCGATCCGCGCGGCCAGAATATCCTTCCGCCTGCCGTCCGGCAGGGCGCCTGTGCCGAAGAGAAGTTCGGCGACGGTGATGGCGGATAGAAACAATGTCTCGACTGTCTGCGTGTCGAGCCACGCGCGGACAGCGGGATGCGATTGGGGTTTGACCGCCTCGGAGACGACATTGGTGTCGAGCAGGATCATTCGAATTTCAGGGGCTCGGCGGGGCGCCTGTCGCGGATCTGTTCGAGGGATTGTTCGAGCGCTTCAAAATCGGCATTGGTGAGGCCGAACTTTCGGCTGATCTCCGACAGAGCGGTGCCGAGCTTCACGCGGCCCTCGGGAAGCACTGCCGACTCGAGAATGGCGCGCATCTCGGCCTCGGTGCTGCGATTGTGCTGGGCCGCGCGGACTTTGAGGGCACGATGCGCTTCGTCGGAAAGGTTGCGGATCGTGACAGCTGCCATGATGGCGTCCTCCAAAATATGACTGCGATGCTATCACTTTACATAAAATGATGGCATTTTCCAAGAATGGCTTGGGCAGATCAGCGCCGCTTGAAGCGCAGCATCGTCGGTTTGCGGCCCTCGGCGCGCGCTTTGGCGGCGTAGCGCGTTTCGATGGCGTCCGGCGGATACAGACGCCAATCGTCGGCGGTGCGCGCCATCCATTCGAACGCGGGATGCAGCGGCACGCGCGCCAGCATCCACAAAAGATAGGGCTCGTCGTCGGTCGCCAGGCGCAACTCGCCGCCGGGTGCGAGCAAGCGCGCGGCTTCGTCCAGGAACGGCTGCTGGACCAAGCGGCGCTTGTGGTGGCGCTGCTTGGGCCACGGATCGGGGTGCAGCACAAAAAGTTTTTCGAGCGCCGCGTCGGGCAGGTTTGGAAACAGATCGCGCGCGTCGCCGCGATAGAGCCGCACGTTTTTAAGGCCACGCTGTTGGAGGTGCCGGACGGCCGCAACCACGCCGTTTTCGAACGGCTCGGCGCCGATCAGCGCCACGTCCGGGTTGTTGGCGGCCTGGTGGGCCAAATGCTCGCCGCCGCCAAAGCCGATTTCGAACCACACCGCGCGCGGCGCGAAACCGAACAGGCCGGCAAAATCGAGCTTGGTGTCGACGCGAAGTTCGTAGGCCGGCAGCGCATTGTCGATAAGCCCTTGCTGGCCTGGCTTGAGCTTGCGCCCGTGGCGGCGGCCATAGGAATGCAAAAGGCGCCGGGGTTCGCCCGGCGCCTTTTCCGTGTCGCGATCGGGGCGCGGGCTCAACGCGCGCCAAACGCCTTGCGCAGGTCCTTGACCAGATCGGTCTTTTCCCAGGAAAAGCCGCCGTCTTTTTCCGGCGCCCGGCCGAAATGGCCGTAGGACGAGGTGCGGCGATAGATCGGTTTGTTGAGCTGCAGATGCTCGCGAATGCCGCGCGGCGTGAGGTTCACGAGATCCTGCAGCACCTTCGAGAGTTTTTCTTCGTCCACGCTGCCCGTGCCGTCGGTATTGACATAGACCGACAAGGGCTTGGCGACGCCGATCGCGTAGGAGAGCTGGATCGTGCAGCGGTCGGCGAGGCCGGCCGCGACGACGTTCTTGGCGAGATAGCGCGCGACATAGGCGGCCGAACGGTCGACCTTGGTCGGATCCTTGCCCGAGAACGCGCCGCCGCCATGGGGCGATGCGCCGCCGTAGGTATCGACGATGATTTTGCGGCCCGTAAGGCCGCAATCGCCGTCCGGGCCGCCAATGACGAAATTGCCGGTCGGGTTCACGTAGAACTCGTTTTCGGGAATCTTCCACCCCTTGGGCAGCACGGCCTGCACGTAGGGGCGCACGATTTCGCGCACGTCGTCCTGGTCGACCTTGGCCGAATGCTGGGTCGAGACGACGATCGCCGTCGCTTCGACGGGCTTGCCGTCGACATAGCGCAGCGTGACCTGGCTCTTGGCATCGGGCTCGAGATATTTCTCTTTGCCCGAATGGCGCGCTTCGGCCATCAGGCGCAGAATGTTGTGCGAATACTGCAAGGGGGCGGGCATCAGCTCGGGCGTTTCGTTGGTCGCGTAGCCGAACATGATGCCCTGGTCGCCGGCACCCTCGTCTTTGTTGCCCGACGCGTCGACGCCCATGGCAATGTCGGCCGACTGGCCGTGCAGATGGATCTGCACCTTGGCCTTCTTCCAGTGGAAGCCCTTCTGCTCGTAGCCGATTTCGCGCACCGCTTCGCGCGCGAGCTTTTCGACCACGACCTTGTTGACCTTGCCGCCTTTGAGCATCGGCGCCTTGGCGCCGCATTTCTTGGCGTCGAGGCGAACTTCGCCCGCGATCACGATGCGGTTGGTCGTGACCAGCGTTTCGCACGCGACGCGCGCATAGGGGTCGAGACCCAAAAACGCGTCGACGACGGCGTCCGAAATGCGGTCCGACACCTTGTCGGGATGGCCTTCGGAAACGGATTCGCTGGTGAAGACATACTCGCCCTTGCGCATGGGCTTTCCTCCGGAAAAGGACTTCAGGGAACGGACTTCAGGAAGCAGGCGCGCTCGCGCCCGACTCGGCGTTTCGCCGGGCCGGGCGCGAAAACTGCGGTCTTGTGGCAAGGTTCGATCCGCGCGTCAACAGACAAGCGGTCTGCCGACCCGCCAAAAACGTCCCGCAGCGCGGTTTATTTCTTCTTTTTGTTCAGCGACCCGGGCGGACGGCCGCGGCGCGGACGGGCCAGGGCCGACGGGCTGTTGCTGCCGATCGCGCGGATGGCGTTGACCATGTTCTGGCGCAGGCGGCGATCCTCGATGTCGTAATAGGCGCGCACGAGCTCGATCGTCTCGCGGCGCACCATCGGATCGACCTGGTAGGCGGGTGCCGGACCTTCGGCCGTGCCCTGGATGTGCTTGCGGCCATAGGCCGCGACCTCCGCCGGCATGTCGTCGAAAAAATACTGCACGTTGGTGTCGAGGGCGCGCGCGGCTTCGAACAGACGCGACGCCGACATGCGGTTGGTGCCGCGCTCGTTCTTCTGGATCTGCTGGAAGGTGATGCCGAGCAAGCGGCCCACTTCCTGCTGCGACAGGCCCAGCATCGTGCGCCGTTCGCGCAGACGGCCGCCGACATGCACGTCGACCGGGTTGGGGCCGTCGGCCGCGACGCTGCGGCGTCCCTTGGCTTTGGAAGGCGCCGACTTCTCTTTTTTAGCCATCTAATTTTCTCCGAGGCGACAAAACCGGACATGCCGCGTGTACATTTGTAGGCAGACAGATATTAAATTCAAACCCCCGCAAAGGAAACCGATTTTTTAGATTCTGGAGGCGTGGCGAAGCCGCAACGCTGCCGCACAGATTGCGAGCAAAGCCAGCAATGCCGCAAAAATTGCCTGCCCCGCCCGGGCAAAGAACGTCTCCGGTAGCGCGATCGGCAAGCCCGAATCGAGCACGCCGCGTGCGCCAAGGCCCAAAAGCGCGACGGGCCGGCCATACGCGTCCAGAACCGCCGAAATTCCGCCGCCTGCGGCCCGGATCGTCGGCAGGCCCTGCTCGATGGCGCGCAGGCGCGTCGCCGCAAAATGCTGGTAGGGCCCCGCCGACCGGCCAAACCAGGAGTCGTTTGTGATATTTAGCAAAACGCCGGGCCGTAGACCGGCGGGCACCACGTTATCGGGGAAGATAATTTCGTAGCAAATCAACGGGCTGGCAATCGGCAGTCCAGCGATGGCCAGCAATTGCGGCCCGGGGCCGGCGCTGAAATCGATGCCGCCGGGCACGATGCGTTCGACCGGCAGCCAGTCGCGCAGCGGCACGTATTCGCCGAACGGTACCAAATGGAACTTGTCGAACGTCGCGACGATCGTGCCGTCGGGCTCCATCGCGTGCAGGGAATTCCACGCGCGGATTTCGCCCGACGCTTCGCGCGCGAAGCGCGGCGCCCCCGTCACCAGCATGCCCCCCGGCGGCACGGCCGCCGAAACCTGGGCGCGCCGTTCGGCCAGTGCGGGCAGATCGCCCCAGATCGGAAACGCGGTCGCCGTTTCCGACCAGATCGTATGGGTGCGCGTTTCGAAGCCCGCACTGCGGGTCAGGTCGATCAGCTCCTCCAGATTGCGCTCGCGCGCGTCGGGGTCCCATTTCAGCGCTTGGGGCACGTTGGGCTGGACCAGCCGCAGGCGAATATCGGGCAGCAAGGTCGCATCGGCCTGGGCCAGACGCCAGCTGCCGCCCGCCCATGCGAGCGCGACCAAGGCCAGCCCCGCCGCCGCCGGCTGCCAGGATCCGTGCGCAAGACCGGCTGGCAGCGCAAAAACCAGCACGCTGAGGGCCGAAAGCGCGTAGGCGCCCATCACGGCAGCGCTTTGCGCGATGGCGTCGCTGGCCAACCAGGCGGTAGCGATCAGGTTCCACGGGAAGCCGGTCAGCACATGGCCGCGCGCAAACTCGCCAAGCGCCCAGAACAGCGCAAGACCGAAAGGCAGCGCCGCCCCGTCGAGGCGCAAAGCGCGCGTCGCGCTTGCAGCCAGCCCCGCGAACAGCCCGAGCAATGCGCCAAGCCCCAGCACGGCGAACGGAATCATCCAGCCCACGCGCCACCATTCGATCGTCAGCGCATTGGCGATCCAATAGAGGCTGCTGGAAAAATGCCCGAGCCCGAACAGCCAGCCGACGGCAAAGGCCGCAAGCGGCGATTTGCCCGCCAGCATCCACGCCAAACCCGTGAACCCGACAAACCCGAGCGGCAGCCAGTGCAACGGCGGCAGGATCGTTGCGGCCGCGATCCCAAGACCGATCGCCGCAGCCGCGCGCTTTTTGCCCGCAAGGCCGCCGAGCGCCAGGGCCAGTTCGGCCAAATTCATTTTCCTAGCCTGCCGGTTCGTCGGACGCCGTTTTGGGGGCCACGCGCCGCGCTTTGAGCTTTTTGATGCGGCGCGGATCGGCATCGACGATTTCGAACTCGCAGCCCGCCGGATGGCGGATGATTTCGCCGCGCCCCGGCACGCGGCCCGCAACCGAGACGACCGCGCCGCCCAGCGTATCGACGTCGGCCGCGCGATCGGCGTCTTCGAGCGCGATGCCGGTCCGGGCCTGGAATTCTTCGATCGGCACGCGCGCATCGGCCTGCCAGATCGCGTCGTCGAGTTTGACGAGCAGTGGCATGTCTTCGATGTCGTGTTCGTCTTCGATGTCGCCAACGATGGCTTCGACCACGTCTTCGATGGTCACCAGCCCGTCGATGCCGCCATATTCGTCGACCACGAGCGCCAGATGCGTGCGGCTCTTGCGCATCTCCAGCAGCAGATCGAGCACGCGCATGGAGGGCGAGACGAACAGCACTTTGCGCAGCACGTCGGCCAGGCGGAACGCCTCGCCCGACTGCTTGACGCGCAGCACGTCCTTGACGTGCACGAACCCCAGCACCTCGTCGAGCGAGCCGCGATAGATCGGCACGCGGCTGTGCGCCTCGCGCACCAGAAACGCGATCAGCGCTTCGAGGCCAATATCCCCGTCGATGGCGACGATGTCGGCGCGCGGCACCATCACGTCGTCGGCCGTCACCTCGCGCAGGCGCAGCACGTTGGCCAGAATCGCGCGCTCGGCCGAGCCCATCGGCTCGGCGGGCGCGTCGCCCTCTTCGATGATTTCTTCGATCGTGTCGCGCAGCTGCTCTTCGGCCGCGCGCCCGCGCGGGCGCAGCATGTCGCGCAGCCGCTCGCGCACCTTGTCGGCAAAACTGTGCGGATCGTCGTTCATGCGGCGCGCAGGCTCCGGTAGGGATCGGGGATGCCCAGGCGGCGCAGCACGCGCCGCTCGAGCGCTTCCATGGCGAGCGCGTCGGCGGGATTTTCGTGGTCGTACCCGCGCAAATGCAGCGCGCCATGCACGACCAGATGGCCGACATGCCGGGCGAGGGATTTGCGCTGGCGCTTGGCCTCGCTCGCGCACGTCTCGAAGGCCAGCGCGATGTCGCCCGCCCCCGCGCCGGACGGGAACGAGAGCACGTTGGTCGGCTTGTCGCGGCCGCGAAAATCGCGGTTGAGCGCGCGCACGAATTCGTCGTCGCCCAAAGCGACGTCGATCGCGCCTGCCGTCGCGTTGGCGCTGGCGGCGCGGACCGCCTGGCGCAGTTTGGTTTCGGCCTGCGGCCAATGGCGCCGCCAGCGCGAATCGAAAATCGTCACGCTTATACGGGCATTCATTTTTTCGCCCCGTCCCTGGCGTCGTACGCATCGACGATGCGCCCGACCAGCGGATGGCGCACGACATCTTGGTTCTGGAAGCGCACGGTGCCGATGCCCTTGACGCCTTCGAGCGCTTCGAGCGCGTCGGCAAGGCCCGAGCGCGTGCCCGGCGGCAGATCGACCTGGGTCAAGTCGCCCGTCACCACCATGCGGCTGCCTTCGCCAAGGCGCGTCAGAAACATTTTCATCTGCATCGCCGTGGTGTTCTGCGCTTCGTCCAGAATGGCGAACGCGTTGGCGAGCGTGCGCCCGCGCATGAACGCCAACGGCGCGATTTCGATTTCGCCCGTCGCCAGACGCTTGGTGACCTGCTCGCCCGGCAGCATGTCGTAGAGCGCGTCGTAGAGCGGGCGCAAATAGGGATCGACTTTTTCGCGCATGTCGCCCGGCAGAAAACCGAGCCGCTCGCCCGCTTCGACTGCCGGGCGCGACAATATGATGCGGTCGACCTTGCCGGAGGTGAGCGCGTCGACCGCCATGGCGACGGCCAGATACGTCTTGCCCGTGCCCGCAGGCCCGATGCCGAAGACGAGTTCGTTGAGTTTGAGCGCCTTGAGATACGCGCCCTGGTTGGGCGTGCGCGGCGCCACGCGGCGCTTGCGCGTGGTGATCGCGAGCCCTTCGGCGCCGAACAGATCGAGCCCGTCCTCGGCGCTGCGCGGCTGCGACAGGCGCACGGCGGCTTCCACTTCGCCCATATCGACGCTGGTTCCTTTTTGCAGCTTGGCATAGACGGCATTGAGCGCGTCGCGCGCGGCTTCCATCGCCGAGTGCGGGCCCTGGATGCGCACCTGGTTGCCGCGCGACGCGATCGCGACGCCCAGCATCTGTTCGATGCGCGCCAGATGGCGGTCGTGCTCGCCGAACAGCAGCGTCAGCAGCGACGTATCGTCGAATGCCAGCACGATGGGAGCGCTCAAGCGGACCGCCTTTCTGTCTCGACGACAATGCCGCCCAGCGAGTTCGCGGCGAGCGACACGAGTTTCGTTGCAAGAACCTGGCCCTGGAGCGCGTCGGACCCCGGCGCATGGACCGGCTGCAGCCACGGCGTTTTGCCGACCATCTGGCCCGCATTGCGGCCCTGGCGCTCGAACAGCACGGGCACGGTCTGGCCCAGCAGGCTTTTGTTGAAACTGTCTTGCTGGACGCGCAGCAGCGCTTGCAGGCGCTGCAGGCGCTCGTCTTTGACCGCTTCGGGCACTTGGGTGTCGAGCAGCGAGGCGGGCGTGCCCGGGCGCGGCGAATATTTGAACGAATAGGCTTGCGCGAATCCCACGCGTTCGACGAGATCCAGCGTCGCCGCGAAATCGGCGTCGGTTTCGCCCGGAAACCCGACGATGAAGTCGCTCGAGAACACAAGATCCGGGCGCGCCCGGCGCAATCGCGCCACAAGATCGAAATACTGCTGCACCGTGTGGCCGCGATTCATCGCGTCCAGAATGCGGTCCGAGCCCGACTGCACGGGCAGATGCAAAAACGGCATCAGCTTAGGCGCGTCGGCGTGCGCCGCGACCAGGTCGGGGTCCATGTCGCGCGGATGCGAGGTCGTGTAACGCAGCCGCGCCAGCCCGTCGATACGCGACAGCCGCCGCACGAGCGCGCCAAGCCCCGTCTCGGCGCCGGTCTCGCCCTGGCCATGATACGCGTTGACGTTCTGGCCCAGCAGCGTGATTTCGCGCGCCCCCCCTGCAACCAGCGCACGCGCTTCGGCTTCGATCGAGGCGGGCGGGCGCGAGTATTCGGCGCCGCGCGTATAGGGCACCACGCAGAACGTGCAGAATTTGTCGCAGCCTTCCTGCACCGTCAAAAAGGCCGACACGCCCTGTATCGCGGCAGGTGCCGGGAGAAAATCGAACTTCGCTTCGACCGGAAAATCCGTGTCGAGTGCTGCGCCCGCCCCGCGTGCCGCCCGCGCCACCAATTCCGGCAGGCGGTGATAGGCTTGCGGGCCCAGCACCACATCGACATAGGGCGCGCGCGCCAGAATCGCTTCGCCCTCGGCTTGGGCCACGCACCCCGCCACCGCCAGCAGCGTGCCGTCGCGATCCTTCAGCGGTTTCAAACGGCCGAGTTCGGAGTACACCTTGTCCGACGCTTTTTCGCGAATATGGCAGGTATTGAGGATGACCAGATCGGCCCCTTCGGGCCGGTCGATCTGGGTATAGCCAAGCGGCGCCAGGACATCCGCCATGCGGGCGGAGTCGTAGACGTTCATTTGGCAGCCATATGTTTTGATGTGGAGCTTCTTCACGCGCGCGAACTGTCCATCGCCGAATTTAGCATTGCCGCAACGCCCGCTTCAAGCCGCGACAGGCCGGCCGGCATTGGCGTTCGCAAGCGTTTGGGAAATCGTCGATTCGCAGTGGTGGGACAAGGCTTTGCGCGATCCGGCCTGGGCCAAAGTCGTGGCCGGATGGAAGACGATTTCGACGCCCAGCCGGCCAAGCCCGATCAAGCGCCACAAATGCGGCAGCAATTCCATGCTGCCATACCACGCGACCGCCGGGCGCAAGGTGCGGCACAGCGGCATGTTGTCGAGCCGCGTATAGGCGATCGTCACGGGCTGCACCGTCACGCCCGCGCGCTCGGCTGCCGCGAACAGGGCGCTTTTGAACGGGCGCGTGCGATTGCCGTCGCCCGTGGTGCCTTCGGCAAACAGCACGAGCGCGCCGCCCTGGGCGAGGCGCCGTTCGAGCGCCGATTTTTCGTTGGCCACATTGGCGCGCTGGCGGCCGACAAAAACCGTGCGCTGCAGCCGGGCCAGCCAGCCGAAAAACGGCCAGCCCGCGATTTCGGTTTTGGCGACAAAACTGACTTCCGCGACCGCCGACAGCGCCACGATATCCATGTACGAGACATGGTTGGCGACAAACAGCACGGGCCGGTCGGCAACCGGCGCGCCGAGGGTGCGGATCTGCATGCCGAACAGGCCCGCGCAGCGCGCATGGTACCAGCGCGGCAAGGACGCCGCCATGCGCCAATCGAGCGCCACGAACAGCGCCTGCACCGGCATCAGCGGTACGGTAAGCGCCACATAGAGGGCGGCGCGGATGGCGGCAAGCGCGCCCGAAGCGAGTTTGTCCAAGGCAGCTCAGCCCGGATCGGACGCGCCGTTGTCGCGGCTGTAATGCTTCAGGTACTTGTCGGTCACCGAGTCGGTCACGACCTGGATGCAGACGTCGATCGTGTTGAATTCGCGGTCGATCACCGCGCCCTCGCCGACAAACCCGCCGACGCGCAGATAGCCCTTGATCAGCGGCGGCAAAGCCGCGATCGCGGTGCGCGCATCGAAGGCGCGAACCGCATCGGCGTGCCGGGCGTCGTCGGCCGCGACCAGATCCATCGAAACGAACCGTTCGGGCAGCGCGCGCGCGCGGATCGTTTCGGGCGCCAGATGGTTGTGGTGCAGATAGCCAAGCGCGCCCGCATGCGCCGCGACATCCGTGCCCGGCAGGCTCGCGCAGCCGAACAGCATTTTGACGTCGTGCGCGAACACGTAGGCGGCGATGCCCTTCCACAAAAGCTGCATCGTCGGGCGGTTGCGGTGCGCCTTGTCGACGCACGACCGGCCGAGCTCCAGCAGCTCGCCCTCCATCGTCAGCATGCGCGAAATGTCGAACTCGCTGGCGGTATAGAACCCGTCGTGCCGGTCGGCGACCGAGCGGCGCAGCATGCGGTAGGTGCCCACGATTTCGGGCGCAGCGCCGGCCGAATGGTCGAGCACCAGCAGATGGTCGCAATATTCGTCGTATTTGTCGGCGTCGCGCCCGTGCGCGGCCGCAGGGCCTGCGGGTGCCGCCCCCATTTCGTCGACGAACACGCGATAGCGCAGCCTTTGCGCCGCTTCGATTTCGGCGGTCGAGCGCGCCAGGCGCACTTCGAGGGCGCCCGCGCGAACGGCGGCGGCGCCAAAATCGTCGAGCGAAAGGGCGGAAGCGGTCATGACGGGCTGTCCTTCTTTTTGGCAAGCGTTGCGTCGCTGGACCCCAAAGGAACGCCGTACAGTTCGAGCCGATGGCCGACCAGCTCGAACCCGTGCCGGCGCGCCACTTCTTTTTGCAGTCGCTCGATTTCTTCGTTGTGGAATTCGATCACCGTGCCGCTCTTGATGTCGATCAGGTGGTCGTGATGTTCTTCGGGCGCTTCTTCGTAGCGCGAGCGCCCGTCGCCGAAATCGAGACGGGCAAGAATATTGGCCTCTTCGAACAGCTTGACCGTGCGGTAGACGGTCGCGATCGAAATGCGCGGGTCGATGGCGGCGGCCCGGCGATAGACCTGCTCGACATCCGGATGGTCGCTCGACTCCGACAGCACGCGCGCGATGACGCGGCGCTGGCCGGTCATTTTGAGACCCTTGTCGGCGCAAAGCTGCTCGATTCGCTGCGGCATTGTCGTGGTGCTCCCGTACACGTCCGGCATGTGCGACACCACCTCGTTCTTTGGCCTCGCGCCACGTTTGCGACTCGAAGCAGGCGAACCCGATGGCGGTTATGTACCCGAATTGTGTGTCAGGGCAGTGACGATGCGCGCTGCCCCGTTTGTCAATCTCCGCTGGCCCCGCGACGCCGTTTGGCCTTGGTTCCAAGTCCCAGATCGCGCGCCAATTGGCTGCGCTTTTTGGCGTAGTTGGGCGCGACCATCGGATATTCGGGCGCCAAGCCCCAGCGCTCGCGATATTGCTCGGGCGTCATGTTGTAGGCCGATTTGAGGTGGCGCTTCAACATCTTGAGTTTTTTGCCGTCTTCCAGACAAACGATGTAATCGCTAGTCACCGATTTTTTGATCGCCACGGCCGGCTGCGGACGTTCGGCCGGCACGCTGCCGCCGTCAATGCCGGCAAGTGTCTGGTAAGTTTGACGAATCAGCGCCTGAAGATCGTCGGCGCCGAGCGCGTTTTTGGACGCGTGGGCTGCCACAATATTTGCCGTGAGCGTCAGAATTTCGCTCGATTTAGCTTCGCTCACCCAATACTCCACAGATCAATGGCAGTTTTCGTCGATAGAGATGGGTATTCGGGCGCCCCGACGCAAGTATCCGATACTACCCGATGCCGCCGGGTGCTGCCGAGAGCGTCAAGGCGGCGGCAAATCGCCCCGCGCCGCGCGCGTAATAGTTGGACCGGCGCCCGACCTCGCCAAATCCCAGGCTCCGATAGAGCCGGATCGCGCCCGGATTGTCTTCGGCGACTTCCAAAAACACCGCCGTCACGCGCGGCACGCAGGCCGCCATCGCCACGACCAGCGCGCGCCCGATACCGTGGCGGCGCTGGGCGTGACGCACGCCGAGGCTCAAAAGTTCGGCCGCATCCCCGGCCAAGCGGCCGATGGCGAAACCGACCGGCGTGTCGCCGTCGAACGCCATCAGCGCGAACACGCCGGGCGAGCGCAGCACGTCGGCCATCGCTTGCGGGCCCCAGGCTTCGTCCAGGCATTCGCAATGCAAGGCCGACAGGACGGCGCTGTAGGCGCGATCGACCGGATGGATTTCGATCATGCGGTTTTGGGCGTGCTGGTCGCGGGCGGGTGGATATAGAGCGGCACCAGCGGCCCGCGCGGCGGCGCGTTTTGCGCGAGGCGCGCCAGCGTTTTCGCGTCGGGCAGCGGATTGCCCGGATCGATGCGCGCGCGCTTGCCAAGCGCCGCCAGGCGCGCGGCAAAACGATCGGCGCGATCGCCGCCGACCAAAAACGCCGCCCCGTCGGGCGAAAAATTTTCGGCCGCGCACGCGCCGGGATTTTCGCCGTCGAGCGCATAAAACGCCTCCGCGCGCTTGGAATCCAGAACGACCAGACGCCGTTCGTTTGGCGCCAGCGCGCCCATCTGGGCGCCGACCACGGCAAACGCATCGAACCCGACCAGATCGGCGCCGCTTGCGGCTGCAAAACCTTGCGCCGCTGCAAGCCCCGCGCGCAGGCCCGTGAAGTGGCCTGGACCGCGCACGACCGCCACGCGCTGGACGGCGTTTGCCGCCATCTCGGCTTCGGCCAGCAGGTCGGCCACGAGGGGGAGCAGAATTTCGGCATGGCCGCGCGGCGTCGGCACATGGCGATAGGCCCGCACTTGGCCGTCCGCCGCGATGCAGGCCGAAACGGCGGCAAAGCTCGTATCGAACGCCAGAATATTCATGCTAGAAACGCGCCATGGTTCTGGTCCCGATCAAAGCGCCGCACTTCGATGTCGAGATCGATTTGCGCTACGCCACGTCCGACAATTTTACCGGCAAACCGGTCTATGCCAATGCGCGCGCCTGGCTGCACCCGGATGCCGCCGGCGCCCTGCGGCGCGCCGTCGCGCTGGCGGCGCCGCTGGGGTTGCGGTTCAAGATTTTCGACGCGTTTCGGCCCTCGGAAGCGCAATGGAAGCTGTGGAATTTCCGCCCCGACCCCGATTTTCTGGCCGATCCGCGGCGCGGCTCGCCGCATTCGCGCGGCGTGGCGGTCGATCTTGCCCTGGTCGACGCAAACACGGGCCGGGAACTCGATTTTGGCACGGGCTTCGACGAATTCACGCCGCTCTCGTCGCACGGCGACACGGATGTGGGCATCGATGCCCAGCGCAACCGCTTGCTGCTGCTGGGGCTGATGTCGGCCGCCGGCTGGGATTTCTATTCGCGCGAATGGTGGCACTACCAATTGTTCGACTCCCGCCGCTATCCCGTGCTGTCCGACAGCGTCCTCGGGCCCGACGCCAACGACCGCCTGATGGCGGCGGCGTAGCGCCCTCGATTCGCGGGAGAGCCAAGCTTGACCCGGCTTGCGGTAATCGTCAAAGGCTGGCCGCGCCTGTCGGAAACCTTCGTGGCGCAGGAGCTGGTCGGGCTCGAGGAACGCGGCCTCGCGCTCGATCTCTGGTCGCTGCGCCGCCCGACCGATGCGCGCCAGCACGCGCTGCATCTGAAGCTCCAGGCGCGCGTGCGCTATCTGCCGGAATATCTGTGGCACGAACCCGCGCGCGTGTGGCGCGCCTGGAACGGCGCGAGGCGCCTGCCCGGCTATGGCGCCGCCCTGGCCGCGTTCCGGCGCGATCTTGCGCGCGACCGCACGCCCAACCGCATCCGGCGCTTCGGCCAGGCATGCGTGCTGGCGGCCGAAATGGATCCCGCAACCGCGCATCTTTATGCCCATTTTATACACACGCCCGGGTCGGTCGCGCGCTATGCCGCGCTGATGCGCGGACTTGGCTGGTCGGCCTCCGCGCACGCCAAGGATATCTGGACCACGCCCGCGTGGGAGAAAGCCGAAAAACTGCGCGACATGGCGTGGTGCGCGACCTGCACGGCGGCGGGCCGCGCGCATCTGGACGCGCTCGTGCCGGGCAAGACGCATCTGGTCTATCACGGGCTCGATCTGGCGCGCTGGCCCGCACCGCCCGCCCGCAAAACGCGCGACGGCCGCGATGCAAACGATCCCGTGCAGATCGTGTCGGTGGGCCGCCTGGTCGCCAAAAAAGGCTATGGCGACCTCGTCGCGGCGCTGGCGCGGCTCGACAAAAACATTGCCTGGCGGCTTGTGCATATCGGCGGCGGCCCGCTGAAGGAAACGCTGCGGGCGCAAGCCCAGGCGGCGGGCATCGCGGCGCGCATCGACTGGCGCGGCGCCCAGGACCAGCAGGCGATTCTGGCGGCGCTGCAGGCGGGCGATCTGTTCGTGCTGGCAAGCCGCGTTGCCGCCGACGGCGATCGCGACGGCTTGCCCAACGTGCTGATGGAAGCCGCGAGCCAGGCTTTGGCGCTGGTCGCCACCGACGCCGCCGCGATCCCCGAGTTCGTCACGCCCGCGTGCGGCGTGCTGGTGCCGCCGGGCGACCCTGCGGCGTTGGCCGACGCCATCGCCGGGCTTGTCGCGGACCCCGCCAAACGCGCGGCCCTGGGGGAGGCGGCGGAAAAGCGCGTGCGCGACGATTTTCCATTCGCGCGCGGCCGCGAAGCGCTCTACCAATTGCTGCAACCATGCTTGTCGCAGCCTACGCCCCGTTGAAACCGCCCGACCATCCGGTACCCTCCGGCGACCGGCGCGTGGCGCGGCTGATCGGCCGCGCGCTGGAGCTTGGCGGCCATAGCGTCGAATGGCCGTCGCGCTTTCGCACGCGCGATGCGGCGGGCAACCGGCTGCGCCAATTGCGCCTGGCGCTGCTGGGCGAACGCCTGGCGCAGCGCCTGCTGAAACGGTTCGTCGCGCGCCCGACCGCCAAGCGCCCGCAGGCATGGATCACCTACCATCTCTATTACAAAGCGCCCGACCATTTGGGTCCGGCGGTCGCGCGCGGCTTGGGCATTCCCTATATCGTCGTCGAAGCGTCGATCGCGGCCAAGCGGGCGGGCGGTGCTTGGGATATCGGCCACCAAGCGACGCTGGCCGCCCTTGCCCAGGCATCGAACATCGTGTCGCTCAATCCGGGCGATGCCAAAGCGATCGACGCGTTTCGCGGGCCTTCGACCGCGCACCATCTGCAAGCGCCGTTTTTGGACGCCAGCACCTACAAAAAAACGCCGTCGCAGGGCGGCACGCCGCTGCGCCTGCTGGCCGTGGGCATGATGCGCCACGGCGACAAGCAGCGCTCGTTCGAGATTTTGGCGCAAGCGCTGGCGCTGCTGGACGCGCCTTGGCAGCTTGCCGTCTATGGCGACGGACCCGCACGCCCGGCGATCGAAGCGGCCTTTTCGGCATTCGGCGCGCGCGTGGCGTTCCATGGCCAAGCCGACGAAACGCAACTCGCGGCAGCGTTTGGTGCTTGCGATTTGTTCGTGTGGCCCGCGATCGGCGAAGCCTTCGGCATGGCGATCTTGGAAGCCCAAGCGAGCGGCGTGCCCGTCGTTGCGGGCGCGATGCCGGGGGTCGCGGCGATCGTTGCCGACGGCACGACGGGCGTGCTCGTCCCCGTGGGCGATTCGGCAGCATTCGGCCGGGCGGTCGCGCGGCTGGCGAAGGACCCGGCACTGCGCCGCCAGATGGGCGATGCGGCGTTCGCAAAAATCCGCGCCCGGCACGACGTGGCCGCCGCCGCCGCCTTGTTCGACCGAATTTTGCGGCGCGCGGCATGACGCCCAAGCGCACGCAGATCGCCTTCATGCGCCACGGCCCGACCGCCTGGAACGGCGCCCGGCGCCTGCAAGGGCGCGCCGACATCGAGATCACGCCGCGCTCGGCGCATTTTCTGGAAGAGCGCCGCGTGCCCTACGAATTCGCGGATTTTCGCGTGCTGTGCTCGCCGCTGCTGCGCTGCCGCCAGACCGCGCAAATTCTGGGGCTGCAGGCCGAAATCGAGCCGCGCCTGGTCGAGATGGATTGGGGCGAATTCGAAGGCCATACGGTCGAAGAGCTGCGCGTGTCGCACGACTACGATTTCGAGGAAAACGAAAAACGCGGGCTCGATTTTCTGCCGCCGGGCGGCGAGTCGCCGCGCATGGTGCAGGCGCGCGTGGCGCCGCTGCTGGCCGAAATCGCCGCCGACGGGCGCGACACGCTGTGCGTCACGCATCGCGGCGTGTTCCGCACGGTCTACGCGCTGGCGCGCAACTGGGACATGAAGGGTCCGCCGCCCGAAAAACTCGATCTCTACTCGCTGCATCTTTTTTCGCTCGATCCCGACGGCACGCCGCATGTCGAGCAGCTCAACCTGGCGCTCAAGCGGCGATGGCAAAGATCCTGATCCACGTCCAGCATTTGCTGGGATCGGGACACGCGCATCGCATGGCGGCCCTTGCCGCGGCCCTGGCCCAAGCCGGGCACGACACGACTCTTGCTTCGGGCGGCCAGCCTTTGGCGCTCGAACTTGGCGCGGCCAAACTTGCGCAATTGCCGGGTTTGCGCGCCGCCGACGCGAGCTTCAAGGATCTGCGCGACGACCGCGACCGGCCGATCGACGATGCGTGGCGACGCGGGCGCGCCGACGCGACGCTCGGGCTGTATGCGCGCCTCAAGCCCGATCTGCTGGTCGTCGAGCTCTATCCGTTCGGGCGCGGCATGCTGGCCTTCGAGCTCGAAGCGCTGCTGGCGCAAGCGGCCTCCATTCGCGTACTGGGGTCGGTGCGCGACGTGCTGCAGCGCCCCGCCGACGGCCAAAAAGCCGCCAAACGCATCGACGCGGCGCGCCGCTATGCGGCGATCCTGGTGCATGGCGATCGCGCTTTTCTGCCGCTCGAAACGAGCTGGCCGGAGACCGCCGCCTTGGCCGACAAGCTCGTCTATACGGGCTATGTGGCGCCGCTAGCCCGCGCGCCCGCAACCGCGCGCGACGAAATTGTGGTGTCGGTCGGCGGCGGCGCTGCCGGGTCGGGCTTGCTGCGCGCGGCCCTGGAATGCGCGACCGGGCGCGCCAACGCCGACGAACGCTGGCGCATTCGCGTCGGCAATGCGGCGGCGATCCCCGATTGTAAAAATCCGTTCGTCGTCGTCGAAGCCAATCGGCCGGATTTTGGCGAGCTGCTGCGCCACGCGCGCCTGTCGATCAGCCAGGCCGGGTACAATACCTGCGTCGATCTGCTGCGCGCGCGCTGCAAATCCATCCTGGTGCCGTTTGCCGAGGCCAACGAGCGCGAACAGACGATCCGCGCCGCCGCCTTTGCGCGGCACGGGCTTGCGCATGTGTTGGCGGCGGGCGAAACGCTCGAGGATGCGATCAATGGGGCGATCGGCGCGGTACGCGCGCCCGCACGCGTCGACATTGCTTGCGAAGGGGCGGCGGTTGCCGCAAAACTCGTCAGGCAATGGCTGTAGACGCACCCTTGGCCGATTGGGCCGATCTGGATGCCGTGCTCGACGCGTTTGCGGGGGCCGGCAAAACCGCGAGCCTGTGGTGGCGCGACGACGACGCGACGCATCCCAGTGCAGCGCTCGACCGGCTGCTGACGCTTGCACCCGAAGTGCCGATAGCCATCGCCGCGATTCCGGCGCGCGCCAGTACGGGGCTGGCCGACAGGCTGGCGCGCGCGCGCAACGTGCGCGTCTGTCTGCATGGCTGGAACCATTGGAACCATGCGCCCCCGGGCGCGCCGAAGGCCGAACTGGGCGCGCACCGGCCGACCGCCTATGTGCTGGGCGAACTTGCGCGCGGGCATATGGCGCTGCGCCGCCTGTTTCCCGACATGCTGGCAATGCTGGTGCCGCCGCACAACCGCATCGCGCCCGAAATTGCGGCGGGTTTGCGCGGCGCGGGATTGACGGGCCTGTCCACCTTCAACGCGCGCAAACGCGTGCCGCCCGGCATCCGGCAAACCAATACGCATCTCGACATCATGGATTGGACCACGCGCGCCTTTGCGGGCGAGCGCGCGTGTTTGGGCGCGCTGGTGGCGCATCTGCGCGCGCGCCTGGCCGGCACGGTCGATGCCGCGGAGGCGACGGGCATCCTTACGCACCATCTGGCGCACGACGAGCCGGCCTGGGCGTTTTTGCGCAAATTGTTCGTGGCGCTGGCCGTGCATCGCGCCGCGCGCTTCGCCGATCCGCATGAAATTTTTGCGTCGGCGCCATGACGCAGCGACTGTTCTATCCGGCAAAGACCGTGTTGGGCGACTATGCGCGCGCGGCGGTCGGCGTGCTGTTCACCGGCGGTCCGGCCCTGTCGCTGGGGAGTTGGAGCTTCGCGCACTGGATATTGGTGCCGCTCTGCCTGCTGTTTGTGACGTTCGCGTGGCGCACCTGGCAACGCCAGCGAACCAGCATCGTGTGGGACGATACGGGTCTCTCGCTTTCGGGACCGACGCAAGCTAGTCTTGCGTGGGATCGGTTAGCGTCGCTGAAAGTCGCGTTCTACGCGACCAATCGCGACCGCACGGGGGGCTGGATGCAGTTGACGGTTCGAGGCGACGGCGCGACGGTCACAGCCGATTCGGGGGCCGAGAATTTTGCCGCGTTTGCGGCTTGCGCCGCTGCGGCCGCGCGTCGGCAAACGGTCGCCCTCGATGCCGCGACGTACGCCAATCTGACGGCGCTTGGCATCCATCTGCCGCCGCTGGCGGAGACCGCGCCTTGAATCTGCTCGAAGTCCGCGACTTGGCGATCGATTTTCGCGTGCACAACACGCACGTCAAGGCGGTCGATGGCGTGGATTTTCGGGTCCGGCCGGGCAGCACGGTCGCCATCGTGGGCGAGTCCGGCTCGGGCAAAACCGTGATCAGCCAATGCGTGATGGGCATCCTGCCCAAGGTCGGGCGCATCGCGCGCGGCCAGGTGCTGTTCAACGACCGGGGCGCCACGGTCGATCTGGCGACGCTGGATTGCGACGGGCCGGCCTATCGCAAGCTGCGCGGCGGGCGCATTTCGATCATCTTCCAGGAGCCGAGGACGTCGCTCTCGCCGCTGCACACGGTCGGCAACCAGATTTGCGAGGCCGTGCGCCTGCACCAGACGCGCGACGAAAAGGCGGCGCTCGATCTCGCAAGGGACATGCTCGCGCGCGTGGGTTTCCCCGACCCCAAAAAAGCGCTGGAGACCTACCCGTTCGAATTGTCGGGCGGCCTGCGCCAGCGCGCGATGATCGCCATGGCGCTGGTCTGCCGGCCGGCCCTGCTGATCGCGGACGAGCCCACCACGGCGCTCGACGTGACGATCCAGGCGCAGATCCTGAAGCTGCTGAAGGATCTGCAGCGCGACCTCGGCATGGCGATTTTGCTGATCACGCACGATCTGGGCGTGGTCGCGAACATGGCCGACGAGGTGGTCGTGATGTATCGCGGGCGCGTGATGGAAGCGGGCATGCGCGAGGATATTTTCCGGCGCCCCGAACATCCCTATTTGAAGGCGCTGCTGAATGCCGTCCCGCGTTTCGACATGAAACCGGGCGAAAAGCTGGTGCCGCTGCGCGCCATCAAAAGCGATCTGGGCGAGATGGTGCGCCGCCGCAACGCGCCGCCCGAACGGCGCGAACAGGCGCAAGGCCCGCTGCCCGAAGCAGGCGAACAGCGCCGCCCGCTGCTGTCGGTCAAAAACCTGCGCAAGACCTACACGATCCGCAAATCGGGCTTTCTGGGGGCGGGCGCGCCGCAAACGGTGCTGGCCGTCGACGATGTCAGTTTCGACGTGCTGCGCGGCGAATGTCTGGGGCTGGTCGGCGAATCGGGCTGCGGCAAAACCACCGTCTCGAAAATGGTGATGCGCGCGCTAACGCCCGATTCCGGCACGGTCGAATTCGAAGGCCGCAACGTGCACGAATTGCAGGACGCGGCGCTGTTCGACTATCGCCGCCAGGTGCAGTTCGTGTTCCAGGACCCGTTCGGGTCGCTCAATCCGCGCATGACGGTGGGCGACATCGTCGCCGAACCGCTGGTCATCCACGACATCGGCGACGAGAAAGGCCGCCGCGCGACGGTGAGCGAGCTGCTGCGCGTCGTCGGGCTCGACGACCGCGCGCTCAACCGCTATCCGCATTCCTTTTCCGGCGGCCAGCGCCAGCGCATCGGCATCGCGCGCGCGCTGGCATTGGGGCCCAAATTGCTGCTGCTCGACGAGCCCGTGTCGGCGCTCGACGTGTCGATCCAGGCGCAGGTCCTCAATCTGCTGCAGGACCTCAAAAAAGCGCTCGGCCTGACCTATATTTTCGTGAGCCACAATCTGGCGGTCGTCGACTACATGGCCGACCGTATCGCGGTGATGTGCGCGGGCCGGCTGGTCGAAGTGGCGCCGCGCCAGCGCCTGTTCCAGGAACCGATCCATCCCTACACGCAAGCGCTGCTCTCGGCAGTGCCCGAGCCCAATATCGACCAGCCGCTCGATCTTGGCGCGCTCATGGAAGGCCGCGCGTCGGTGCCCGCGATGTGGCCCGCCCCCTTCACGATCGGCCCGGCAAGCAACGCGGCCTTGATCGATCTGGGGCACGGGCATTTGGTGCGCGCCCGGCGCGGCAGCACGCACGACGAACTGCGCCGGTGTGCGCGGCCCCGCGCGACGGCGGGGGCGTCGGCTTGATGCGCGCGCTCGCTATCGCGATGCTGCTGCTGGCAAGCGTGCCCGCGCAGGCGGCGTTCGTCGAAACGCCGTCGCTGGCAGGCGACATTGCGGCCGGCAAATTGCCGCCCGTGGCCGAACGCGTGCCCGCCGCACCGCTTGCCACCAAACTGGCGCGCGAAGATTGGGAGCCCGGGCGCCACGGCGGCGAACTTCGCATGCTCGCGGGCCGCGCCCAGGATGTGCGCATCGTTTCGGTGTTCAGCTATTCGCGGCTGGTCGGTTTCGATGCCGACCTAAAACTCGCGCCCGATCTGCTCCTGGCGCTCGACATCGTCGAGGACCGCATTTTTACGATGCGCCTGCGCCCCGGCCATCGTTGGTCGGACGGCACGCCATTCACAGCGGAAGATTTCCGCTATTTTTGGGAAGACGTCGCGACCAACAAAGATCTGTCGCCGACGGGTCCCGAAAAACGCCTGACGGTCGACGGCAAACTGCCCAAAGTTTCGTATCCGGACGCGACGACGGTCGTCTACGAATGGCACGCGCCCAATCCGGGGTTCGTGTCGGCGCTGGCCGGGCCCACGCCGCTCGTGCTGTACCGGCCCGCCCACTATATGCGCGGCTTCCATGCGCGCTATGCCGATTCCGCCGCCCTAGCCCAGAATGCGCGGCGCGCCAACGCGCGCAACTGGGCGCAGCTCCACAACCGGCTCGACAATCTCAACCGCAACGACAATCCCGATCTGCCCACGCTCGACCCGTGGGTCGTGCGCACGCGCGCACCCGCCGACCGCTTCGTGTTCGAGCGCAACCCGTTCTACCACCGCGTCGACGAAAACGGCCGCCAGCTGCCCTATCTCGACCGGCTGATCATGAACGTGGCCGACGGGAAAATCCTGGCCGCGAAAACCGGGTCGGGCGAGGCCGATCTGCAGGCGCGCGGCCTTGCCTTCGCGAACTACACGTTTTTGCGCCAGGCCGGCAAGCGCAACGATTTCGAAACGCGATTGTGGAACACGGCCAAGGGCGCGCATATCGCGCTCTATCCCAATTTGAACGCGCGCGACCCGATGTGGCGCGAGCTGCTGCGCGACGCGCGCTTCCGGCGCGCGTTGTCGCTCGCGATCAACCGGCGCGAGATCAACCAGGTCGTCTATTTCGGCCTTGCGGTCGAAGGCGCCAACACGCTGCTGCCCGCAAGTCCGCTGTACGACGCGCGCTACCGCAGCGCCTGGAGCGGCTTCGACCTCGCGCAGGCCAACCGCCTGCTCGACGAGATCGGCCTTGCCAAGCGCGACGCGCGCGGCGTGCGGCTGCTGCCCGACGGCAAGCCGCTCGAAATCGTGGTCGAGACGGCGGGCGAGGACAGCGAACAGATCGACGTGCTGGAGCTGATCCACGATTCGTGGATGGCCGCGGGCGTGAAGCTCTATTCGCGCCCGCAGCAGCGCGAGATTTTCCGCAATCGCATTTTTTCGGGCGAAACCAAGATGAGCGTGTGGTTCGGCCTGGAAAACGGCCTGCCGACCGCCGATTTTTCGCCCGAAGAACTCGCGCCCGTGTCCCAGCAGCATCTGCAATGGCCCAAATGGGGCCAGTTCCAGGAAACCGGCGGCACGGCCGGCGAACCCGTGGACATGGACGCGGCCAAGGAACTGTTTGCGCTCAACGAAGCGTGGCGCGTCTCGGGCGACCGGGCCGAACGCGCGCGCATCTGGCAGCGCATGCTGGAGAACCACGCGCAGAACGTGTGGAGCATCGGCGTGGTCGCCAATGTGCGCCAGCCCGTGGTCGTCGCCAAGCGGCTGCGCAACGTGCCAAGCGAAGCGGTGTGGAACTGGGATCCGGGCGCCTTCTTCGGCATGCACCGCATGGACACGTTCTGGTTCGACGGCGAGGCGCGCAAATAGCCATGTTCCGGTATCTGATGCGCCGCATTCTGGTGATGGTGCCGACGCTGCTGGCGATCAGCGCGATCGTGTTCACGATCATCCAGCTGCCGCCGGGCGACTATCTCTCCACGCTGATCGCCGAGCTGCAGTCCCAGGGCGAAGCCGCGAGCCTGGAGCGCATCGAGTTCCTGCGCCAGCAATACGGGCTCGACCGCACGCCGGTCGAACAGTATTTCCACTGGCTGTTCGGGCTGCTGCAGGGCGATCTGGGCTGGTCGTTCGAATACAACCTGCCGGTCAGCGCGGTGATCGGCGACCGGCTGGCGCTCAGTTTTCTGATCGCGTTCGTGACGGTGCTGTTCACCTACGCGGTCGCCTTCCCGATCGGCATCTATTCGGCCACGCACCAGTATTCGTGGGGCGACTACGGCCTGACGCTGCTGGGGTTCCTGGGGCTCGCGACGCCGTCGTTTTTGCTGGCCCTGGTCATGCTCTATCTGGCCAACATCTTTTTCGGCACGTCGGTCGGCGGGCTGATGGACCCCGAATATATCGACGCGCCGATGTCGTGGGGCAAGTTCGTCTCGATCCTCGAGCATCTGTGGATTCCGGTCATCGTGATCGGCACGTCCGGGACGGCCGCGATGATCCGGCGCTTGCGCGCCAATCTGCTCGACGAGCTGCAAAAGCAGTATTTCGTCACCGCCAAGGCCAAGGGCCTGCCGCCGCGCCGCGCCTTGCTCAAATACCCGCTGCGCATGTCGCTCAATCCCTTCATTTCGGATATCGGCGATCTGCTGCCGCACATGATTTCCGGCGCTGCCATCGTGTCGGTCGTCATGTCGTTGCCGACCAACGGGCCGATGCTGCTGGCCGCGTTGCGCAGCCAGGACATGTATCTGGCGGGCTCGTTCCTGATGATCGAAGCGGTGCTGATCGTCGTGGGCGTGTTCTTGTCGGACCTGGCGCTGGCGGCCCTCGACCCGCGCATCCGGCTGCACGGGGGGGCCGCCAAGTGACCGCAAGCCTGCCCCAGGACGACAAACTGCCGCACTATGTGCGCCGCGAGCCGTTCGATCCCGCCGACGGCGAGAAGCTCGATCCCAAGCTCGAATCCTACTACATGGCCACGCAGTGGCGGCTGATGTGGTGGAAGCTCAAGCGGCACCGCCTGGCGCTGTGGTCGGGCATTTTTCTGCTGGCCATGTACGCCTCGATCTTCGCCAGCGAAATGATCGCGCCCTACGGCCAGGGCACGCGCAATACCGACTTCATCTACGCGCCGCCGCAGGCCGTGCATCTGTTCCACGACGGCAAATTCGTCGGCCCGTTCGTCTACGGGCTCGACTATTCGCTCGACATGGACACGCTCAAGCGCAACTACGCGCCCAATCCCGACAAGGTCCAGCCCCTGCGGTTTTTCTGCCGGGGCGACGCCTACGACTGGATGGGGCTCGTGTCCGGCGATCTGCATTTCGTGTGCCCGGCCGAGGGCGGCACGTTCTTTTTCTTCGGCACCGACCGGCTGGGGCGCGACGTCTTCAGCCGCCTGGCCTACGGCACGCGCATTTCGCTGACGATCGGGCTGATCGGCGTCACGATCAAATTCGTTCTCGGCATCGTGCTGGGCGGGCTTGCGGGCTATTACGGCGGCTGGGTCGACATGGTGATCCAGCGGCTGATCGAAATCATCCGCTCGTTCCCGGAGCTGCCTTTGTGGATGGCGCTGTCGGCGTCGCTGCCGGTGTCGTGGAGTCCGCTCTACATCTATTTCGGCATCACGCTGATTCTGGGCATGATCGGCTGGACCGGTTTGGGGCGCGCCGTGCGCTCGAAATTGCTGTCGCTGCGCGAGGAAGATTTCTGCACGGCCGCCAACCTCATGGGCGCCTCGCCCAAGCGCGTGATTTTTCGGCACCTCGTTCCCAGCTTCATGAGCCATCTGATCGCCTCGGCGACGCTGGCGATCCCGACGATGATCTTGGGCGAAACGGCGCTGAGTTTCCTGGGGCTCGGGTTGCGCGCGCCCATCGTCTCGTGGGGCGTGCTGCTGACCGAGGCGCAGAACATCAACGTGGTGGCGCTCTATCCGTGGCTGCTGCTGCCGGTGCTGCCCGTGATCGCGACGGTGCTGGCGTTCAACTTCCTGGGCGACGGCTTGCGCGACGCGGCCGACCCTTACAAATAGCCGTCAGCGTTTGACGAGCCACAGGCTCGATTCGCGCGCGCCCGGCGGCATCGGGAATTTTTCGGCTGCCAGCGCCCGGCGCACATAGGCCGAGCCCCAGTCGAGCGCGAAACCCGTACCCGCAAGCAGGCCCGCGACGGCGTTCTGTTCGTTGTAGCCGCGCCACGCCCAGTCGGCGGGATAGGGATGGGGCAAAAAAATATCGTGGAAATGGATGCGCACGCCCGCGGGCAGTGCCGGCAGCACGCGGCCCAACACAAAATCGACGTCGGTGCCCGGCATCAAAATATGCGAGGAATCGACAAACAGAATGTCGCCCGCCGCCATCTGGGCAAAGGAATAGGCGCTCGTCTCGAGCCGCTCGCGGATCCAAACCGCATCGAGGCCCGCAAGGGCGGCGCGCGGCGCCGGGTCGATCGCGACCAGCTTGGTCGCAAGCCCGCCATCTTTGATCGCTTGCGCCAGAAACCGCGTCGAATGGCCCGAACCGATTTCCACGATGCGCGCGGGGTTCGTCTCGCGCACCAGCGCGTAGGCATAGGCCGCATCGAGGCCCGGGAACCAATCTTGCTGCCAGCGCGGGGCTGGCGGCGGTGCGCCGCCGATCGCCTGCAGCGGCGCGCGGTAGCGGGCAATGCGCGCCAAACCGGCGTCGAACGTGGCATGCGATGCGGTGAACAGACTCGCCATTTCGCGATAGTCGCCCGGCGCTGCGACGCCCGCCGCATGGCGATAGGGGACAAAAAAGCCGCGCGGGCGGCCCAGCAGCGTCGACAACGCGAACCAAAAGCGACGCAGCGCGCTCACAGCTCGATCGTCATGCCTTCTTGGGCGACGATCGTGCCGGGGCGCAACGCGGCCGCCTCTGCCGCGACCCGATCCATGAACGCGTCGTCGTGCGACGGATCGTGGTGAAAAATCGCCAGTCGCTTGGCGCCGGCCCGGTCGACCAGGCGAATGCCTTCCTGCCAGGTCGAGTGGCCCCATCCGACATGCGCGGGAAATTCGGCGTCGGTATAGGTGCTGTCATAGACCACCAGATCGGCGCCCGCGATAAGGCCCAGGATGTTCGCATCGGGTTTGCCGGGCGTGTGTTCGGTATCGGTCACGTAGCAGAGCGACTTGCCCGCAACTTCGACCCGGTAGCCGGTGGCGCGATTGGGATGGTTGAGCGGCGCCGTCTTGATGCGAATGCCCGGGGCCGGCGTGAGGTCGGTGCCGACCGCAAAATCGTGGAATTCGACTGCGGCCGCAAAAATATCGATCGGGATCGGAAACAGCGGCGCTTGCATCATCGAGGAGAGCACGGATTTGAGGTCCATTTCGGGCGCCAAATGGCCCGCCCACATGCGGAAGCGATTTTTGGGATTGTAGAGCGGATCGAAAAACGGAAGGCCTTGGATGTGGTCGAAATGGCTGTGCGTGAAATACCAGTCGGTTTCGCATGTCGTGCCCGCCGCCGCCATGCGACGGCCCAGCGGCAGCAAACCGGTGCCGCCATCGAAAATCAGCTGGCGGGCGGCGGCATGGACCTCCAGGCACGGCGTATTGCCGCCATAGCGCACGGTACTGGGCCCCGGGCACGCGATCGAGCCCCGGGTTCCCCAGAACGTGACGGCAAGGCGGTCGGCGGTCACCGGCGCTTTTCCTTTCCACTCGGCGCCAGACGATAGCCGCCGGGCACGGTCTCCAGAAGAGAAGTTCGGTTCGTGTCCCACGCAAGTTTCTGGCGCAAGCGGTAGACATGCGTTTCCAGCGTGCGCGTGCCGACCTTTGAATTATAGCCCCAAACGGCGCGGAGCAAGTCTTCTCGCAGCAGCGGCGCGCCGGCCGCGCGCGTCAGCGCCGACAGCAGCGCCGTCTCGATTTCGGTCAAGCGCCGCGTCTGGCCGGTTTTGGGATCGACGAGCCGGCGCGCGGCGGCATCGAAATGGCCAGCGGGCGCTGCGCGTTTGGCGGCCTTGGCGACGGGTTTTGCGCGCTGCGCCAGGCTGTGCAGCTCGCCCGCCAAGGTTTGCAGACGAACGGGTTTGCGCAACACGGGCACGCCCTGCGGCAAGCGGCGCAGCGTTCGGGGTGCGAGCACGCAAACCGACGGCCCCAGCACCGCACAAAGCCGGTCCAGCGCCGCACGCGGATGGCGGCCCAAGGCGGCATAATCGACCGCCGCCGCATCGAACCCGATCGCCTGCGCCAACGCCAGCGCGGCATCGAGCGCGCCGGTCGCCTCGATGCGGAACCCGTGGTCGGCAAGCCCGCTGCCAAGGGCGGCGACAAGGCCGCTATCGGCCAAAACAAGGATGCGCGCGCGGCTCATATTGGGCCCAATTTTAGCCCGGTTGCCGCGCAAAAAGAAACCGGGCCGCCGGGGCAAGCCCCAACGGCCCGGTTCGGACGAAAGCGCCGGTCTAGAACTTCTTGATGATCGAGAACGAGAACTGGTTCTGCGTTTGATTGAACGCATCGCGCGGCATCAGGAAATTGGCCGTATTCGCAACATTGTCGAACCCAAGATTGGAATCTCGCTTGATGTTCGTGTCGGAGTAGACCGCCGCCACCGTGAAGCTCAACGGCCAGGTCATCTCGCGCGAGAGCCCGATATTCCAGGTCGTGTAGTCGGGCGCGCCGAAATTGACGTTGCGCTCGATCGTCTGGCGACCCACACGCGTGGAGAACAGCAATTCGAAGGGCAACGGCACATCGACGCCGCCTTCGAGATACGTACCCTTGCCCGAGCCATAGGAATAATCCTTGGCGTAGAAGAAGGAACCAACGGCCGTCGCCAAGCCAAAATCATACGCAAATTTGCCGTAGACTTCGTTCCATTGGGGATTGCCGTAGGTATTGGGACCAAGCCCGACATTCTTATCGGCCGTACTGCCCGGATAGAGATAGCTGATAAAGCCAAAATCCAGCACCAAACCCTTCAACGGCGTCTCGTATTTGACTCCGCCGTAAAGGTCGACTTCGTAATACTGGCGAATGTCGTTCGTGGTGTCGCCTGCCGGGGTATTGTTGTTGGGGAAGCGCGTTGTCGACGCAAAGGCGCCCAGATACGGCGTGAACGCATTGATGTTGTAGGTATAATCAAGCGCGCCTTGGATCGCCGCCGTGCCCTTGGTTTGCGAAAAACCACGGAAGAGATAATTGGACGTGCCCGTCACAACGGGCGCAAACGTGCCAAACGACGTTTCGATTTGCGCCTGTGCGGGCGCGCTGACAGTTGCAATGCCGACAAATGCAGCAATTGCCCCGGAGATTGCCGTAATCTTGTTCATTTTGAGCATGTTACCCTCGATTCGCGGTTTCGTGTAGATCGTGTAGCAAGGGCCGGACCGGGTAAAGCCTTTCGAGGCGCATACCCTCGAAAATCGCAATCTTTGCGCGGACCTGTTGCAGATTAACGACAGATTGGATTTGGCGGCCAGGTCTATCGGCCGATCATGGCCAAAGCGGCTTTGCCGATCGGATGGCGAAAATTGCCGATCTGATCGACGATATCGAAATGGCCGAGCTTGGGTGCGGGTATTTCGACGATGCTGTCGCCCGCACGGCGCCACCGCTGTGCCAATTCGGCCTGTTGGCCGACAAAGCCGTCCAGCTCGTCGCCGCCGACCGTCAGCCATAGATTGGTTCCAGGGTTGGGTTTGCGCCGAACAGGCGACAAGGTTGCGACTTCGCGCTCGGTCAGGCGCAAAACCGGCTGAAGATAGCTGCGCCGAATGGGCGCAAGGTCGTAGACGCCGGAGACCGAGAAGAATCCCTTGATCGGCACGCCAAGCGACGGGTCGCTGGCCAGCATCGCTGCCAGATGGCCGCCCGCCGAATGGCCGCCGACATAGATACGGTCGGGATCGCAGCCAAAGCGCGGCGCTTCGCGCCACAAAAACGCGAGAGCTGCGCGCATTTGGCCGACAATGGCGCTTAGGGTCACGTTGGGGCAGAGCGCGTATTCGAGCGTGGCATAGGCGATGCCGCGTGCGGCAAAGGCCGGACCCGGCCCGCGCACATCGGCCTTGTCGAGCGACTGCCAATAGCCGCCATGGATGAACGCGAACAACGGCGTGCGCCGGGCGGCCATGGCGGGCGGGCGGATCAAATCCAGCACCTGGCGCGGGCCCGGGCCATAGGGCACGTCGAGCGACCAGCCGGGTGCTTGCAAGGCATCGCGCCCGGCTTTTTGCCAGCGCGCAAAATGGTCGGCGAAATTGGGCCAACGCGCACGGTTGGAAAACATCGCGTCGAGGGCCGCTTGGTCGGCGGGGTAGCGCAGGGGCTTGGGCATGGCAATCGTTCCGGCCTTGTTTCGAGCGCAATTGTGCGGCATGTAAACAAGCCATGGCCAGCGGTTTTTTGCATTCGCGGCGCGCGATCCTTGCGGGCATCGCGGCATCTGGGGTTGCGGCGGGCGCGCGGGCGCAAGCCTTCAAGCCCACTGCCGAAGATGCGGCCGATATCGCGCGTGCGGAGGCGTATCTCGACGCGATCCGCACGCTCGAATCGCGCTTTGTCCAGATCGGCCCCGATGGCTCGTTTGCGGAGGGCGATTTTTACCTGGCGCGGCCCGGTCGTCTGCGCCTGGAATACGATGCGCCCAATCCGAATCTGCTGGTCGCCGACGGGCGCGCGTTTGTGCATATCGACAAGCGGCTGCAGACGATCGCGTATCTGCCCGTCGATTCGACGCCAGCGGCGCTGTTTTTGCGCGAGCGGATCGCGTTTTCGGGCTCGGTTGCGGTGGTCGCGATCGAGCGCGGGCCGGCGGTTTTGCGGATCGCGCTGGTGCAAGCAAGCGACCCGCGCGCCGGACGCTTGACGCTGATATTTTCCGAGCGGCCCTTTGGCTTGGCCAGCTGGAGCGTGACGGACCAGCAAAACCTCGTCACGCGCGTGACGCTGGTCGCACCGGTCCACGGCCGCCCGATCGACGCCAAATATTTTACCTTTGTCGATCCCACCATCGGGCGCGATCGCAATCTGCGCTGATCGGGCGGCAGAATCCGCCCGGCAAGATCTGCCGGTTGGCGTTTGTTTTTGCGCGCCGATGATTGGATTCATTGACGAATTCTCTGGCTTTGTTTTTGCTTTTTAAGAGCCATGAGTGACGGCCAAAACCCTTCCTTGAATATGTTGGCGCCGGCCCCAGACGGGTCGGCACGGCGCTTCGAGTTTCGGCCAAGTCCGTTTTCCAGATTCAACGATTCGGCGCCCGACGAGATTGTCTATCCCGACGGCGATGGCCCGAAATTCAAAGATTTTCTGAAGTCGTTCAATCCGCTGCAGCATTTGCCCGTGATCGGGCCGATCTATCGCGCGATCACGGGCGATACGATCGAGCCTGCCGCAGGGGTTGTGGGCGGGTTCTTGTTTGGCGGTCCGATCGGTGCGGCCACGTCGCTGTTCAATTCGATCGTTGGCGCAACCAGCGGCAAAGACGTAGGCGGCCACATGATGGCAATGGTTGGGCTTGGCAAAGACACCGCGATCGCGCCGCCAACGCCGCCGCCCCGGTTCGATATCGGCAACGTGCCGATTTTGGCCTCCGCGTCGAGCGGCGGCATGCTGCAAACCTGGATCGCAGGCGGCGATGCAGTTGCGCAAAATGCACCCGAACACGCTGTTGCAATTGCCCAGTCTCAAGCGCCGACGCCACCGATCCCGGCCCCGGCGTCAGCGCAGGCACCGGCGCGCTTGCAGGCCGGCGCCGCACCAGCCGAAACCGGACCGATTGGCGGGCTGTTAGAGCCTGTTTCGACCGGCGCCAAGGGTCGGACATTGGAAGCCTATCGGCAAAGCGCGGTCGTCAATCTGGGCGCCGCTGCACGCACGCCGTCGCCGGTCGAACAATTGGGTTTCAACCGCCAGGCCGAAACGGCCCGCCAAAGCCGACTTAACGCGATGCCGCTAGGCCAGCAAGTGGGGCAACCGGCAACCCTTGTCGCCCAGGAACTTGTCGGCACCGCCAAATTGACGCAGGAGGCGGACACTTATTTTGCCGCCGCAATGGGCGCGGGGCTGGATCGCTACAAACAGATGCTGCGTCAGCGCGAGGCCAGCGCCGGGACCCAGTCGCGAATTTAGGCGCGAGTCCCAAAAATTGCGCTGCCCACGCGCACATGTGTGGCACCAAGCGCGATCGCAGTTTCGAAATCCGCACTCATGCCCATCGACAGGCCCGGCAGCGCGTTGCGCCGCGCGATCTCGCGCAGCAGCGCAAAATGCGGTGCAGGCGGTTCGTCGGCGGGCGGAATGCACATCAAACCAACCAGATTCAACCCATGCAGGTCGCGGCATTCGGCAACAAACGCGTCGGCTTGTTCGGGCAGGATGCCGGCTTTTTGCGGCTCGGCACCGGTATTGACCTGGACAAACAGGCGGGGCTGGCGGCCGCTGCGCTTGATTTCGACCGCCAGTGCCGCCGCAAGCTTGGCACGGTCGAGGGTTTGGATAACGTCGAACCAGGCGACCGCATCCTTGACCTTGTTGGTCTGCAGCGGTCCGATCAAGTGTAGCTCCAACCTGGCGCCTTCGGCGCGCAGCGGGGGATATTTGGCCTGCGCTTCCTGGACGCGGTTTTCGCCAAACACGGTTTGGCCTTCGGCAAGCGCCGCGCGTACCGCGTCGATCGGGTTCGTTTTGGCAACGGCAACCAGCGTCACGTCGGGCGCAAGACGCCCGGCAGTGCGGGCCGCGATTTCGATTCGCGTGCGAATCTTTGCCAAAGACGATTGCGGCGATTCGCTCATGATTTTGGACGCCAAAACGAAGAAAGGGCGGCTTGCGCCGCCCTCTCCGCCGACAATTCTGTTCTTGCGAGCAGAATTAGAAGTTCAAAATCAAGCCGCCGATGACGCCGGTCGACTTGTTCGTGAGGTTCTGGGTACCCAAAGCAGCGTTGGCAAGCGTCTGGTTGCCTTCCTGCTTCACGTAGTAAACGCTGGCCATCACGAGCACGCCGGGAGCCAGCGTGTAGTTGCCGTTGAGAGCAACCGCCTTGCGCGTTTCGTCGCGATTGTTCAGCGTCTTCACGCCGGTAATCGTGTTGTACGTCGCAGCTTCGTTTTTGCCATCGAGGTAGTTGAGCGACACCATCGCGGGGCCGAACGTGTACGAAGCGCCGATTTCGAACACGTTGCCGTCGATCGTGTAGGTCGAGGTGCCGCCAATGGTCGGCGCGATGCCCGTGTTGCCGCGGGTCATGCTGATGCCGTCCTTGATCTGCGCCCAGGAACCGCCGAGACCGAAGCCCATGTAGCCGAGCTGGAGGCCGGCGCCGTAAGCGTCGGGATCCTTGATCTGGGCCGTGACGGAACCGGTCGGCGCCGCCGGCGCTTCCCAGGTCAGGTAGCCGCCGTAAGCCTGCACGGCCACGCCCGCGAGCGTGTTCGTGTAGTTCAAAGCGATCGCCTTGCCGTAGCGGTAGCTGTTTTCGTTGCCGGCCAACGAGCCGTTGATGTTCTGCGTCGCATCCGGCGTGTAGTTCAGGCCCAACTGGAAGCCTTCAAAACGCGGCGTGAAGTACGCGATCTTGTTCGCCGAACGGTCCCACAGGCGGATGTTCGTCACGAACGTGGCATCCGACGTACCCGTCTTGGTCGGCGACAGGATGTTGTCGTAGATCTTGCCGTCGTTGACCGAACCCGGGCCCGTGAATGCGTCGGGGGCGCCGACAAACATCTGCTGGGTCACGGCGTCGGACGAGCCGAGACGCAACTCGCCGAAGCCGCCCGACAGGAACGACCAGTTACGGCGGATTTGGCTCGAAGCGGCCGAGGTGGCGCCGAGAGCGTCCCAATCCAAACGTTGACCGACGCGGATGCCGTTCGACAGCGTCGTGACGGCGGTGATGACCAAGCGCAGGTCCGACTGTTGGTCGAACGTCTGCACGTTGTTCAGCGACTGCGCGCCAGCTGCGGACTGCGTACGGTTGCCCTGGTTGCCCGACGACACAAGGAACTGACGGGCATACCCGCCAACCGTGAAGTCGAAGTTGGTCGACTTGAAGCCCGTGGCCGGAGCCTGCGCAACCGCCGGGGCGGCAGCGAGGACCAGACCCAGGGCGGCAAGCGCCGTGGTTCCAAAAAGAATCTTCTTCATTCGCTTTTCTCCTGATATCGAACGAGACCTAAAGCCTGCGCGGCCGGTCTTCGCCCGCTGAGGCCCCTTTGTAATGTCAAACCCCGCCACGGGAATCAACCAATCAAGCGCGGCAATGGGCTTAATGCGGCATCACTGTGGTAGTTCTGCCACATACGCTTTTTCCGGGCCTCGCTCCTCTTGACGCTGGATTTTACTAGGATCGGTATGGGATTTTTGATATATTAGAGGGGGTTAGATATTGATCAAGGGTCGCTTGACCGGTCGTTCCCAGCTCGCTATGTCACGGATGCTGGATTTGGTTGGTTTGGCCTGAATCATCGTCCGTCCAAGGGGACTTCAGATGGCTGTTTCGCGAATTGCATCGCTTTTGGTCGGTCTGGGCGCCGTTGCCTTTGTTGGCGCGTGCTCGGGAAAAGTCGAATACAACTATCCGACTCCGGTTCCGGGCGGCGACAAATGGGCGCCCGCCGACCAGGTCAACAACCAGGGTGTATTGGGCGACGGCGGACTTTTTGGCTCCAGCCGACGTCCCGAGGAACAGGGCGGCGGTATTGGCGTCAATGCGCTGCTGTGGCGCTCGTCGCTGGAAACCATCGCGTTTATGCCTGTGGCTTCGGCCGACCCGTTTGGCGGCGTTATTTTGACCGATTGGTTTACGCCGGCCGAAACCCCGAACGAGCGTTTCAAGCTCAATCTTTACATTGTCGGGCGCGAATTGCGCGCCGACGGCGTGCGCGTGTCGGTGTTCCGCCAGCGTCGCGAGGGCGCCAATAACTGGGTCGATGCGCCGGTCGATGCGCAAACCGGCGTCGGCATCGAAAACGCGATTTTGACGCGCGCGCGCCAAATCCGTACCGCCGGACGCTAAGTGTCCGACCCTGGAGCGGCGGCCGCGCGCAAGTTTGCGCTGGCGGTGGCCCGTATCGAGGGGCTTGGCGCCGATATTGGCGCCCTTGCGGCAGCCAAAACGCTTGCGGCAACCTTCCCCAACCATCCTGCCAGCCACGAGGCGCTCGGCAAAGTTTCGTTGTTGCGCGGCGATGCGGCAACGGCGCGCGCCGCGTTCGAGGCCGCTCTGCGGCTGGCGCCGGGCAATCTCGGACTGATAAATTCGCTTGCGATGGCGCTTTGTGCCGACGGCGCGGCGGCGGCGGCGGCAGCGTTGCTGCGCCAAGCGCTGGACCGTGCGCCCGCTACGCCGCAGCTTTGGCACAATCTGGGGCATGCGAGCGCGTTGGCCGACAAAACGCCGGGCGTCGGCCTCGCTGCGTTTTCGCGCGCCTTGGAATTGGCGCCGGAAAACGCGGAAATAAGGGCCGATTTGGGGCATGCGTTGCTCAAAGCCGGTCGGCTCGACGAGGCGCAAGACCATTTTTTGGCGTGCCTGGATGCGGCGCATGCACGGCGATCGGCGGTCCAAGGATTGGCGGATCTGCGTGCCGCCCAAGCGCGCGGCGTCGAAATCCAGGCCCTGCTGGCAACGCATGCGTCCGCAACAGGTTTGCAGCAAGACGCGCTGTTCTACGCCAATTACGACGAGACCCTGACGCCGGCCGATCTGGCCAAGCGCCATTTTTGCTGGGGCATCGGCGTGTCGCGCGCCGTGCGCGCGCGCAAATTGCCGCGCGCCTACGTGGCCCGCCGCCGCGCCCTTCGGATCGGATTTTTGTCGCCCGATTTGCGGCGCCACCCGGTGGCGTGGTTCCTGCGCCCTTTGCTGGAAGGTGCCGATCGCGCGCGCGCAAGCCTGCATTTGTATTCCGATGCCGCCGTGCGCGACCAGATCGGCGACGATCTTGCGGCGCGCGCGGCCAGCTGGAACATGGTCGCCCGGCTTGATGAAGACGCGTTGGCCGCCAAACTGCGCGCCGACCGCATCGATCTGCTGGTCGATCTGGCCGGCCACAGCCAGGGCAATCGGCTGCCTGCTTTTGCGCGTCGCCTGGCGCCCTATCAGGCGACCTGGCTTGGATACGCCAATACGACGGGTTTGGCAGCGTTCGATTTTCGGCTCGTCGATGCGATGACCGACCCGCCCGGCGCCAGCGAGGCGTTGAACGCCGAGCCGCTGCGGCGAATCGAGGGCTGCTTTTTGTGCTATGGGCCGCCTTGCGACGCGCCGACGCCGTTCGAACGCGCGCCCGGTGCAGTCGTAACCTTCGGATCGGCCAATAATTTCCTTAAAATCGGACCCCAAACGATTGCGCTTTGGGCGCGGCTGCTCCAGGCCGTACCGGCCGCACGCCTGAAATTGCGCAGTTTTCGCCTGTTCGCCGCACGCCAGGCACGCGCCCATGTCGAGACGCTGTTTGCAGCCCATGGCATCGACCCCGCGCGCCTTGCGCTGGTCGGCCCGGCCGAGGACGGCGCCGATGTTTTTGGGTTCTATCGCGATATCGACGTGGCGCTCGACCCGCTCAACTACAACGGCACCACCACGACCTGCGAGGCGTTGTGGATGGGCATTCCGGTCGTCAGCAAAACGGGCGACCGGCATGCCGCACGGGTCGGTACCTCGCTGCTCGCCGCTGTCGGGCGTCGCGATCTGGTCGCCGAGACCGACGACGCCTATGTCGCTTGCGCTGCGCGGATTGTCGCCGAAGTTCCGCCGCCGCGCGAGCAATTGCGCAGGCAAATGGCGGCAAGCGCGCTCGTCGATGCCGGACTATTTGGCGAGCGCTGGCTCGACGCGGTCGAAGCGGGCCTGGCGCAGGCGGGTTGATTCTTTACGCGGGTGCCGCGATCCGCTAAGCAGATCGTCCCCAAATCCAGTCCGTTCGAGCACGCATGGCCCGCTACAATTTCCGCGAATCCGAAACGCACTGGCAGCAGCGCTGGGCAGACCGGCGCGTGTTCGAGGCGAGCGCGGATTTTTCGCGTCCCAAATACTACGTGCTCGAGATGTTTCCCTACCCCTCGGGGCGCATCCATATGGGCCATGTGCGCAACTACACGCTGGGCGACGTCGTGGCGCGCCATCGCCGGGCGCTGGGCTACAACGTGCTGCATCCGATGGGCTGGGACGCGTTCGGCCTGCCGGCGGAAAACGCCGCGCGCGACATGAAAATCCATCCCGGCAAATGGACCTACGACAACATCGCCACGATGCGCGGCGAGCTGAAGCGCGTGGGCCTGTCGATCGACTGGACGCGCGAAATCGCGACCTGCCATCCCGGCTACTACGCGGCCGAGCAGGAACTGTTCCTCGATTTTTTCGCCAAGGGTCTCGTCTACCGCAAGGAAGCCTTCGTCAATTGGGACCCGATCGACCAGACCGTGCTTGCCAACGAGCAGGTCATCGACGGCAAAGGCTGGCGCTCGGGCGCGCCGGTCGAAAAGAAAAAACTGTCGCAGTGGTTTTTCAAGATCACCGGCTATGCCGAGGAATTGCTCGCGGCACTCGGCACGCTCGAACGCTGGCCCGAAAAAGTCCGGCTGATGCAGGACAATTGGATCGGCAAGTCGGCGGGCGCGTATGTGCGCTTCGCGCTCGACGGGCGCGCCGACCGGGTGGAGGTTTTCACGACCAGGCCCGACACGCTGTTCGGCGCCTCGTTCCTGGCCTTGTCGCCCGACCATGCGCTGAGCGCGGAACTGGCGGCGGGCAATCCGGCCATCGGCGCGTTTGTGGCCGAGTGCCAGCGCGCGGGCACGTCGGCCGCCGTGGTCGAACAGCTCGAAAAAATGGGCATCGATACGGGCTTGCGCGCGGCCCATCCGTTCGTCGCGGGCCAAACGCTGCCCGTGTGGATCGCCAATTTCGTGCTGATCGACTACGGCACGGGCGCCATTTTCGGTTGCCCGGCGCACGACCAGCGCGACTGGGATTTCGCGTCGAAATACGGTTTGCCGATCCGGGCCGTCGTCGTCCCCGAAGGCGAGACGATCGACATTTCGAAGGCACCCTATACGGGGCCCGGGCGGCTGGCGAATTCCGATTTCCTCGACGGGCTTTCGGTCGAGGACGCCAAAGTCGCCGTCGGCGAAAAATTGAAGAATCTGGCGGCGGGCGAACCCACGACCGTATGGCGCTTGCGCGATTGGCTGGTCAGCCGCCAGCGCTATTGGGGCTGCCCGATCCCGGTCGTGCATTGCGCGTCGTGCGGCGTGGTGCCGGTTCCCAAAGACCAGCTGCCCGTCAAACTTCCCGACGACGTGAGTTTCGAGAAACCCGGCAATCCGCTCGACCACCACCCCACATGGAAACACGTGGCGTGCCCCAAATGCGGCAAGCGTGCGCGGCGCGAAACCGACACGTTCGACACGTTCGTCGATTCGTCCTGGTATTTTGCGCGCTTTTGCAGCCCGCGCAGCGCCGCCCCCGTCGATCGCGCGGCGGTCGATTACTGGCTGCCGGTCGACCAATATGTCGGCGGCGTCGAGCATGCGATTCTCCACCTTCTCTATTCGCGTTTTTTCACGCGCGCGATGCGCGCCACGGGCCACGCCGATCTCGACGAGCCGTTTGCGGGGCTGTTCACGCAAGGCATGGTCTGCCACGAGAGCTACAAAAGTGCCGCCGGCAAATGGCTCTACCCCGAAGAGGTCGAGCGCAAATCCGAAAACCTCGTGGTCGAGATCGCGACCGGCGCGCCCGTCGCGGTCGGCCGGCGCGAGGTCATGTCGAAATCGAAGAAAAACGTCGTGGCACCCGGCCGCATCATCGACGAATACGGCGCCGACACGGCGCGCCTGTTCATGCTTTCCGACAGCCCGCCCGAGCGCGACCTTGAATGGAGCGAGGCGGGCGTCGACGGCGCGTTCCGCTTTTTGCAGCGTTTGTGGCGCGACATCGCCGAGCCCGAGATTGCGTTTGCGGCCAAGGACGCTGCGGCGCCCGCAAGCCTGTCGCCCGAAGCCGAGGCGGTGTGGCGCCAGGTGCACAAGACGATCGCGTCGGTATCGGACAATCTGGAAGGGTTCCGCTTCAATGTGGCGGTCGCGCAGATTCGCACGCTCGCCAACGCGCTGGGCGATCTCGATCCCAAGGCGGGCGGCGCGGATTATGTGCGTCGGCGCGGGTTCGAAATTTTGGTGCAGCTCGTTGGTCCGATGGTGCCGCATCTGGCCGAAGCGTTGTGGGAATCGCTTGGCCACACGCAGCGCATGCTGGTCGAAGAGCCCTGGCCCAAAGCGGACCCGGCCTTGCTGGTCGACGACACGGTAACACTTGCTGTTCAGGTGAACGGCAAGCTGCGCGGCACGATCCGCATCGCGCACGGTGCAGGCGAGCAAGTCGCCAAAGACGCGGCATTGGCGGTCGCCAACGTGCAGACCGCGATGGCCGGCAAGCAAGCGCGCAAGATCGTCGTGGTGCCCAACAAAATCGTCAATATCGTGGTTTGACCGCGAAAGCTGCGATCTACAGCGTTTTTGCGGTCGCCGCGATCAGCTTGCGCAGCCACGCGGTCGCTTTGTCGGCGCGCGCGGCCGGACTCCACAGCATTTCGACGGCCCACGGATCCATGGCCATCGGCAATTTGAAAATATGCAACGTGCCGTCGTCGATGCGCCGCGCAGCGCGCTCGGGCAATGTTGCCACAAGATCGTTGGCCGCCAGAATCTTCGGCAAAATCAGCATATAGGGCAAGACCAGCGCGATGCGCCGGCGCAGGCCGCGCGCGGCCAAAGCTGCGTCGACCAGGCCGCGTTCGTCGCGCCGCACCGATATCAGCGCGTGCGAGAGTGCTGCGAACGTGTCGAGATCGACCGCGCCGTCCCGCAACGCGGGGTGGCCCGCGCGAATGACGCCGACAAACCGCTCTTTGAACAGTTTCGACTTCACCAGATGCTGGGGCGGGTTTGGAAACACGCCGAGCGCCAGGTCGATCTCGCCGCGATCGAGCATGCCGCCGAGCGCATCTTTTGTGTAGTCGACGACCCGCAAATCGACATTGGGCGCCTCGCGCTGCAGCGCCGCGACCAGCGGCGGCAGCAGCACGGCCGCCGTATAGTCGGTGGCGGCGACGGCAAATTTCTTGGTCGAATCGCCCGGCGCGAAAGCCATGTTTTCGCCCATAACGGCCTGCATGCGGACCAGCAGCGGGCCGATTTCCAGCGCGATCGCGCGCGCGCGCGGCGTCGGCTGCATGGCGCCCATCGCGCGCACGAACAGATCGTCGCCGAACAGCTTGCGCAGCCGACGCAACGCGTCGCTCATGCCGGGCTGGCCGATGCCCATGCGCCGCTCGGCGCGCGACACGCTTTTTTCGGCAAACAGCGCGTCGAACGCGCAGAGCAGGTTCAGGTCGATGCGGGCCAAATTCATCGAATCGAACGATACAGCAAATCGATTCGAGCGATTGGGATTTCCGGCATTCGGCCCCATATCGAGACCGTCGCCCCGCAATCCAGGAGCCTGCATGCCCGACAATCTTGCGATCGTTCACCGCTTCATCGAGGATTTTTTGGGCCGCGCCGATTTGGCGGCGGCCGATGCGACCGCGCATCCGGATATTCGCGGCATCACGGGCCTGAAACCGACGGGACCCATCGAGGGCCTGGACGAATACAAGGCGATCTTGCAGGGCTTCGTCGATGCCTTCCCGGCCGAATCGCCGGTCCAAATCCTCGACCAATTCGCCTCCGCAGACGGCGCGCGCGTGGTCACGCGCTTCCATTCGCGCCAGCGCCACGCCAAGGACTATTACGGCATCCCGGCGACCGGCCGCGTCATTCTGTTCGACGAAACGCATGTGGCGCGCCTTGCGGGCGGACGCATCGTGGAGAACATCGTCTCGGCGACAAATCTCGAGTTCGAGATGCTGATGGCCCCCGTTCTGTCGCCGATGATTTTGAAATGAGCGGCGCCGGGAAAGTTGCGGTCGTCGCGGGCGTCGGCCCCGGCATGGGCATCGCGATCGCGCGGCGGTTTGCGCAGGCGGGCTACGATATCGGGCTGGTCGCGCGCGACCGCGCCAAACTCGACGCGTTCGTCGCCGAAATTTCGGCGCTCGGCGTCCGGGCCGCAGCGGCGGCAGCCGATCTTTGCGACCTCGGCGCGTTGAAATCGGCATTCGATTCCATCCGGCGCGAGATCGGACCCGCCACGGTCCTGGTCTATAACGGCGCCCGGTGGCACGAACAGCGCGCGATGGAGATCGATCCTGCAACTTTCACCTGGGACATCGCCTTGTGCTGCACGGGCGCGCTGGCGGCAGCCCAGAATGTCTATCCCGACATGAAAGCGGCGGGCGCCGGGACGATCCTGTTTACCGGCGGCGGGCTCGCGCTCTATCCGCAATACGGCGCCAACGTGTCGTCGCTGACGGCGGGCAAATCGGCGCTGCGCGGCATGACTTACGCGATGGCAAAGGAGCTCGAATCCGAAGGGATCCATGTCGCGACCGTCACCATCGCCGGGACTGTCGCGCCCGACACCCCCTTCGCGCCCGGCCGCATTGCCGAGAGCTATCTGACGCTGGCCGAGCAGCCGGTCGGCAGCTGGACCGTCGAGACCGTGTTCGACGGAAAATAGCGGCATCGGCTCGCGCGGTTTCGGAAGATGTCGAAAATTGTCGCGTCCGTGCGGCAAATGTCGTCGTTCAAGTGCGTTTTGGATTGCAACTATCGTGATTGCTGGCTAAAGTCGCAGCCGGTTTGCGCAGCCGCTGCGGCAAGGGCCGATATGCACATATTGTTCGTCGACGAATCCGGGACGCCGTCGAAGCCGGATGCCGTCGAAAAAAGCTATTTTGTCGTCGGTGCCGCGATCGTCCCGGAACATAGCTGGCATCCGCTTCGCGACGCGCTATTGGGTCTCAAAGCGCGCTTCGGCATTCGCGGCGAGATCAAATGGCGGTACTTCGCGCCCGGAAACGACGAATCGCGGAACCCGATGCGAGGACTGGACGCCGCAACGCGCAACGAGATTCGTTCGGCAATCTACAAGATCGTCGCGAAAGACAAATCGATTCGGACGTTGGCGGCAATATGCTCGCCAAAAGCGGCCTATGCGCTTCCCCATGTCGAAGATCAGGGGGACATATACCATCTCGCCTACAAGGCGGTCACCGAACGATTCCAGTTCCATCTGCAGGACATTTCCGCACCGGGGCGACGCGAACTTGGCATCGTCGTCTGCGACCATCGCGGCACGCAAGACGACAAGCGCCTTCGCGCCCATCACGAAAAGCTTCTGCATTCCGGCGCCGAGTTTGTCGCCAACTATAAAAACCTGGTCGAAGGGCTGTTCTTGCAACCGTCAAACCTAAGCATCGGAATTCAGATTGCCGATTTGGTTGCCGGTGCGGTCTGGCGGGCCTACCAAAAACAAGATACGCAGTGGTTCGACCTCGTAAAACCGACGCTTCGGCGCAGCCACACTGGCGAGGTCAACGGCTACGGGCTGGTCAAGGTACCCAAATTCAATTGGGAGTAGACGCCGGGTGGAACCTCGGTTCCAACGTGCAGAATGACGCACTCCCGGCACCTCTTGTTATAGCCGATTCAGGGTTTTGAATCAAGGGTTTCCATTTCTGAATCAACCCAAAGGGTTACGGCCCCGGCACGTATTGGGCGACGCCGTTGCCGAACGACCAGTCGACGCGCGTGTTCTCGCCAAGGGCGACCATCAGATCTTGCGGGCGCAGGCCCGGATCGTCGGCAAGATTGCGCGCGATCGCGGCGTATAGCGCGCGCTTCAGATCGTCGCTTCGACCGACGCTCAAAAAAATCTGCACGAGCGCGAAATCGGCGCTGCGCTCGATGCCCATATAGCCTTTGTCGAATATCAGGTTTTCGGGCGCGTGTTCGCCCAGTACCTGGAAACGGTCGTCGGGCGGAATGGCGAGCGTTTCCACCAAGGCCGCATGCACGCCGTCCGCAACGGCGCGTTTCCAGGCGGCGGTTTTGCCGTGGGGCAAGTCGATTCGAACGAGCGGCATGGCGTTTCTCCCGGAAGCGGAAATCGCTTCGACGAAGCAAGAGTGCGCCGGCAAAAACCCCTAAAACAGCGCCGCACAGATTTTGTGCGCGCCCGGCACAGATCGCCCCGCTCAGACCCGCAGCAGCCAGAATTGGTAGCCGTCGAACAGCGCGGGATCGGCCGCTTCGATCTTCTGCCAATTGTCGAGATCGGCCAGCGTGGTTTCTTTGGGGAAGCGTTTTTTGTAGGCGGCGATCGCGGGCGCGTTGGGATCGCGGTGGCCAGCGAATCCGCGCTCGAAATCGAAACCCAAAAACCGCACCGGCTGGCCGTCGAGCAAGGCGCGCAGCTTGGCGATGTCGTAGCGATGTTCCTGGACATGGAAACACAGATCGCGCAGCAGGCTGGCGGAGTGGAAATCGGCCCAGTTCGGCAGTTCTTTTTGCAGCGAAGCGCCCAAACGCCCGGCCAGCACGTCGGACCGGAAACGGCGAATTTCGAAAAGCGTGTCGCCATAGGCGTTGGCCGCGATGGCCGCACGCGCTTCGACCACGATCTTGCGGCCCGCTTCGCCGTAAAGGCCGAGGCGCACGAAACTTCCCGGCACGACGACTTGCAGCAGGGCCGCGAGGCCCGCTTGCGGATCGGCCATGTGGTGCAGCACGCCGATCGCCTCGGCATGGCCCCAATTGTTGCCAAGCCTGGGCAAGTCCAGCAGATCGGCCCGCGAGAAATGGATGTTGGGCACGCCGATCGTCTCGGCCTGGCACAGCCCGTAGGCGAGCGAGGCAAGCGACAGATCGATGGCTTCGACCTGCACGTCGGCATAGTTCGCCGCGACCGACAGCGGATGCTGGCCGGTTCCAGCGCCGGGCATCAGCACGCGCAAGGGCGCGCCGAAAACCGGAAACGGCCCCGCCCAGGCAAATCGCGCCGACAGCGCCATGCGGATATCGACCGGCGGCTGCAAGCGCAAATGCAGCCAGCGCGGATAGGGGTTCTGTTCGTACATGGCGCCGACGGCGCGGCTGGTCGCGTCGGAAATTTCGTGCAGCAGCGGAATGCGCGCTTGCGCCGAAAGCTCGCGCGCCCGCGCATTGCTTTGCTCGGCGGCAAATTCCGCAAGCTCGGGAAAGCAAGCTGCGTCCGGCGCCAACGGAAAATACATTGCGCGGCGCGCGGCGCCAAAACCGTCGGCGCCGACAAAACCGAGCGCCGCTTCGTCGTCGGCCGCGATCGGCCAGACATATTCGTTGTTGGCGGCCTGGCGCGCCAACGCGAGCACGAGCGGCAGCAATTTGGGCGCGGCATCGGGCGCGCACAGGGCGCGGCGCGCGCGGCACATGAAGGCCTCGAACACCGGATCGCGCACGATGCCAAGCGACAGCACCAGAAGCAGCAGCCGGTCGCGCGCCAACGCCGCCAGAATGTCGGGCGAGGGGACCGCTTGCGGATCGGCCATGCGGTATTTCAGCGCGAGCTGCGCGGTGGCGCTGCGCGTCAGCGCTTCGGGATTGGCGCCTTTGGTGGTCAGCGCCATCTCCAGCAGCGCCGCGAGCCCCGGGTGGAAACGGGGCGTGCGCGCGCCCTCCAGGATCGCGGACATGGCATCGAGCGCGTCGAGACGGCGGGGATCGGCCGCAAGCACTTCCGCATAGCCCTGCAAGGCCTTATCGAAATCGCCGGCCGCGTGGGCGGCGGCGGCGCGGGCAAAATTGGCGTTTTGCGGATCGGTCATCGCATCGACTTAGCAAACTGCTATGCTCGGCGCCATGATCATCAAAGGGGCCAGCATCGCCAGTTTTGCCAAACGGCCCGATCCGGCGGCGCGCGCGATCCTGCTGTTCGGCCCCGATGCCGGGTTGGTCCGCGAGCGCGCCGAACAGATCGCGCGCACGGTGGCACCGGACCTCGCCGATCCGTTCCGCGTTGCCGACATCGCGCCCGACACGCTCAAAGACGATCCCGCGCGTTTGGCCGACGAAGCGGCGGCGATTTCGATGCTGGGAGGCAGGCGCGTTGTCCGCGTGCGCGGGGCCGGCAACGAATGCGCGTCGGCGGTCGAAAATTTGCTTGGCGACCCCAAAGGCGACGGGCTGGTCGTGATCGAGGCGGGCGAACTCGACACCAAATCGAAGCTGCGCAAATTGTGCGAGGGCGCCGACAATGCGGCCGCCATCGCCTGCTACCACGAAGAAGGTTCCGATCTTGCGCGCACGATCGCCGAAACGCTCGCCAAAGAGGGCGTCAAAGCGCCCGGCGACGTGCTCGATTGGCTCGCGGCGCGGCTTGGCGGCGACCGCGCAATCACGCGCAGCGAGCTTGAAAAACTAGCCCTCTATGCGGGCAAAGGGGCGGCGCTCAGCCTCGAGGATTGCCGCGCCGTGATCGGCGATTCGGCCGATATCGATTTGGACGACGTCATTCGCGCCGCCGCCTTGGGCGATTTGGGCGCGCTCGAGCGCGCCTATGCGCGGGTCTCCAGCGAGGGCGACAGCCCGATCGCGATCTTGCGCATGGCGGCGCGCCATTTCCTGCGCCTGCAAACCGTGCAAGCGGATATCGCGCGCGGCCTCAGCGCCGATGCCGCCATGGGCAAACTCTGGCCCAAAGTGTTTTACAAAGAGGTCGGCCCCTTCAAAACCCAGCTCGCCCGCTGGCCGCAGGCGCGCATTTCGGCCGCCCTCGAGCGTCTGCTGGAGGCCGAAATCCAGTGCAAATCGTCGGGCATGCCAAGCGAACTCATCGCCCAGCGCAGCTTGATGGCCCTTGCCCAGATGGCCGCGCAGAGTGTGCGGCGTTAAAGCCAAATTTAGCAAAATCTTTACTATTTAGAGCGTAAGCTGCTCGAATCATGAGTATTGCGCCTTTCAGAGCAGCGGCCCAGCCGGACGCGACCGTGCGCGGCGCCTCGCGCGAGGTCGTCGATGCGATTCGCGATGCGTCGCGGCGCAGCGGCGTGGATTTCAAATTCATGCTTGCCAAGGCGCAGACCGAATCGAGCTTCGATCCCAACGCCAAAGCGCGCACCTCGTCGGCGTCGGGGCTGTATCAGTTCATCGAGAGCACGTGGCTCAACACCGTGCGCCAGCATGGCGCCAAACACGGGCTTGGCCAATACGCGGCCCAAATCGAGGACGATTTTGGCGGCGGCGCACGCGTGCGCGATGCCGCGACGCGCCGCTCGATCCTCGATCTGCGCTTCGATCCGCGCGCGGCCAGCGCCATGGCGGCCGAATTTACGCGCAGCAATTTCACCCAGCTCGAAAACACGCTCGGCAGCGGCGTCAATGCGACCGATCTGTATCTTGCGCATTTTCTGGGGGCGGGCGGCGCCACGCGGTTTTTGGCGAGCCATCGCCAGGATCCGCAGCGCATCGCGGCCGCCCAGTTCCCGGAAGCGGCGGCCGCCAATCGCGGCGTGTTTTACGATGCGGGCGGACGGGCGCGCACGCTGGGCCAGGTCTATGGATTTTTCGAGGGCAAAATGAATCGCGACGTGGCCGACGTCGCGGCCCTTGCCCAGGCCGACGCGCCGGCCGTCGCCGCAAAGCCCGCGAAAAAACCGTCCGAGACGCCCAGCCTGCCGCCGCAGTTGCAAGCGCTGGCAGCGCAGTTCGGATTGAAGGGCGCCGCCTTGAAGCCCGAGACGATCATGGCCATGGCGCTGCTGGCCGAACCGTTGGTGGGTTCGCTGCGCGGCGGCGCCTCGCTGTTCGACAATGGCGGCGGCCCGAAACGCGGCGGGCGCCTGTTCAACCCGGATATCGGCGCGTAGCGTTATTCGCCGACGCCCACGATATCGACCAGGCCTTCGCGGATCGCGCCCGTGAGCGCGTCGAGCCCTTTCGACATTTCTTCGTGCGCTTTGCGCAACGCCGCCAATTCTTCGATATTGCCGCGACCGACCGGCGTGCGGTTGGCGCCAAGGTCCACGACGCAGGCGAGGTACCGCGCGCGCGCGCGCGCCGTCAGCAGCACGGCATGTTCGACTTCGCGCGCCCGCACGCGCGCGACGATTTCCACGATCGCCTTCGATTCTTCGGTCTTGGCCATATGTTCGAGGCTTTTGAGGTAGCGCCCGCGGCTGATCGGTGCGGCGGCCTCGGGCACGCGGCGGGCAACGGCGACCGGTTTGGGCTGGACTTGGGTTGCACCCGCAGGCGCAGGCAACGCGGCCTTGGGCGCCAAATTGGGCGCCAAGCTGGACGACGGCGCAGCCACCGGAACCAAGCGCGCGATCGGATTTGGGGCGGCGCTCGGGGCGGGCGACGGGGGCACTGGCATTGGCATCGCCACCAGACCGGCCGCAGGCTTGGCCAGATTGAACAGGCCTTGATGCAGCGGTTTTTCGGCAAAAGCGGTCTGGGCCATCGGTCTCTCCGTTACCAAATTGTTGGAGCCCGTGCTTCGCAAGCGCCAGGCCAACTGGAAATGACGCAAAAACAAAGCATTAGCGGCGATGGGGCAGTGCCGGAACCGGCAAAAACTGCCGCTTGCGCCAAAACTGCCGGGCCTGTGACGGCGCGCACTGCAAATGCGCGCTCGTGCGGCCAGAATTTTGCAGGTAAACCGCTGACGCACGGCATATGCCGAACGCAAGGTTGGCGGTATTTTCGGAGGACGAGGCCGTGAAATTCGGTGTGCGCGCGGGCGGATTGTCGCGCCCGTTTGCTTGGCCCATGGTTGCCGCTTTGCTGGTGGCGTATGTCGTCGCCGAAATCGTCTTCAATCTCGAGCTTGTCCACACGGTCGCCCAGGCCGAGATCGACCGCGCGCGTCTCGACGAACTGATCCGCTTCGGCAAAGCGACGGGGGCCTTCGGTCTGGTGCTGTTCGCGGCGCGGCCGTTTTTTGCGCGCGCATGGCGGCGGTATCGCTGGGGTTTGCCCGTCGGCTTTGTGCTGGCCTGGGGCGCGGCCTATGTCGCGATCGACCGCCTCTACGATCGCGTGCTGGACAAGGTGCCCGAATCGATCCAGCGCGAGGCGGTCTATCTTGCCGTCTATCGCGACGCTCTGTTCCACGGCATGGCGAACAATAGCGAGCTTGGCGATGCCGACGGCGTGCATGCGGATCACCAGCGCCTGGCGCTGCTCAATCTGGCGGCGCGCCTGACGGGCGACAAGCCCGAGATCGCGGCGGTGAAAGCGCGCCTGGAAGAGGCGGAGCGCGCCTTGCGGGCGGGCGCGCCGGTCGATGCGCGCACGCTGCAGATGGTCCAGCGCGGCAAATCCTCCGATCCCGAAATCTTGCGCGACGCGACGGCCGCGATTTTGCTGCCGCCGATGTCGATGGCGCTGTCGCTGTTCGCCATCGTCACCAATCTTGCCGCCCTTGCAGGATTGCTGCTGACAGTGGCGCTGCGGCGACGGCCGGCGGTGCGCGTGTTGGCGCCGATCCTGCCCGTGCTGGCGATCGCGGGCGGGCTGGTGGCCGCCGAAACCCCGCCTTTCGACGAGGGCTCGCAAAACCGCGAGCTTTTTTCCAAACTCGACGAACGGTTGGGCCTGGTCGGCTGGGTGTGGAGCCGCACGGTCAACGGCCAATCGATATTGCTGCGCTTGAGCGAAGAAGACGGGATTGTCCGAATCGTATAGGCCGAATTATTTGGGGTCCCGCTCGAGCCGGGCCAGCAAATCGTCGAACTGGTCGAGGCTGGCATAGTGCAAGACCAGTTCGCCGGACCCGTTTTTGTTGGGCTTCAGATCGACGCGCAAACCCAGCGCCTCGCCCAGGCGCCGCTCGATCGCGCGCGTATCGGCATCGCGCCCGGCGCCCGCCGCGGGTTTCAGTTTTTTCTTGGCCGTGCGCGGGTCGCCGGATTCTTTGAGGCGCGCTTCGGCCTGGCGCACGGTCAGCCCTTCGCGCGCCACGATCTCGGCAAACAGACCGGGGTTCGGCGCCATCAGCGCGACGCGCGCATGCGCCGGCGTCAGGTTCCCGTCGGCAACCAAAGCTTGCGCCGAGACCGGCAGATCGAGCAGCCGCAGCGTGTTGGCGACATGCGGCCGGCTTTTGCCGAGCGCTTGCGCGATCCGCTCCTGCGTAAATTCCATTTCGTCGATCAGGCGGCGATAGCCCATCGCTTCGTCGATCGCGTTCAAATCGGCGCGCTGCAGATTTTCGACCAACGCCGCTTCGAGCGCCTCGCGGTCGCTCAAGTCTTTGACCACGGCCGGGATCTCGTGCAGCTGGGCGGCTTGCGCCGCGCGCCAGCGCCGTTCGCCCGCGACCAGTTCGAAACCGGCCGCGTCCTTGGGATCGCGCCGCACCAGGATTGGCATCAAGACGCCCTGCGTGCGGATCGAGGCGGCGAGGTCCGCCAGCGCCGCTTCGTCGAAATGGCGGCGCGGCTGGAACGCGCCGGGGCGGATTTTGGCGACCGCAATCAAGCGCGCGGCGCGCGGGCTTTCCGACGCCGAGGCGCTCGCCGGGTTCGTCGATGTGCCCAGCAGCGACGACAGGCCCCGCCCCAAACCCTTTTTGGCGTCGGCCGGGCTCATGCCGCGACCAGGCCCGCGAGACCGGCTTCGCGCTTCAAAAGCTCGCTCGCCAGCATCACATAGGCTTGCGAGCCCGGGCAGCGCAGATCGTACAAAAGCACCGGCTTGCCGTGCGACGGCGCTTCGGAAATGCGCACGTTGCGCGGGATGGCCGTCTCGTAGACCAGCGCGCCCATATGCGCGCGCACGTCGGCCGCGACCGCCTCGCACAGATTGTTGCGCCTGTCGTACATGGTCAGCACCACGCCCTGGATCGTCAACCGGGGGTTGAGGCGTTCGCGCACCCGGTCGATCGTGCGGATCAGGTTCGAAAGCCCTTCGAGCGCGAAAAATTCGCATTGCAGCGGCACCAGCACCGCGTCGGCCGCGACCAGCGTATTGAGCGTGAGCAGGCCCAGCGACGGCGGCGCGTCGATGATCGCGTAATCGAGATCGAGCCCGGCCACCGCATCGACCAGCGCGTCGGCCAGGCGATATTCGCGGCGCTCCAGATCGACGAGTTCGAGTTCCGCCCCGGCAAGATCGGGCGTGGCCGGCATCACGCTCAACCCCGGCACCATCGAGGGGCGGATCGCTTCGCCCGGCGACACGCTGCCGATCAGCACGTCGTAGGAGCCGATATCGCGCGCTTCCGGGGGAATGCCGAAACCGGTCGAGGCATTGCCCTGCGGGTCCAGATCGACGACCAATATCTTTTTGCCGACGGCCGCCAAGGCGGTCGCCAAATTGATCGCGGTCGTGGTTTTCCCGACCCCGCCTTTTTGGTTGGCGATCGCCAGAATGCGCGGTTTTTTGCCCGTGCTGTCGGTCACTTGCGTTTGATTTCCCGTAGCGTCAGGACGGCCGCGTCCGGCTCCGTCAGCGACGCGACGGCGGACACGCGCATATGCCACGCGCTTTCCGCCTGGGTCAATTCGGCTTTGTGCGTCGCCCCCTTGAGAAACGTGCATAACCCGTCGGGCGCCAGCAGCGGCACCGCAAGTTCCAGCAGCTTGTCGAGCGGTGCCAAGGCGCGCGATGTGGCCGCCGCCACCGCAAGCTTGCCCGCCAACGCCTCGGCGCGCGCATTGTGAATCTGGATTCGAGCCCCGGTCTCGCGCGCCACCTCGATTTGGAAGGCGCATTTGCGCGCGTCCGATTCGATCAGATGCACGGTCTTGGCCGGCGCGCAAATGGCGATCACGAGGCCCGGAAACCCGGCCCCGGCACCCAGATCCGCAACCGTGGGCGCGTCGCCAAGTCCCGCCAAGACCTGCCACGAATCGAGGAAATGGCGCAGCCAAATATCGGGCAGGGTGGTCGCCGACACCAGATTGATTTTGGCCTGCCATTTTTCGAGAAGGCGCTGATAGACAACCAATTTTTCGATTGTTTCGCGCGAAACATCGGTGGTTTGGCGGAACCGCTCGGGGGTCATGCGGCGCGCTTGGCGTAGCGCAGCAAGATTGTCAGCGCCGCTGGCGTGACGCCCGAGATGCGCGCCGCTTGGCCCAGATTTGCCGGGCGAATTTGCGCGAGCTTCTGGCGCACTTCCATCGACAAGGCCGTCAGGGCCGAATAATCGATGTCGGCTGGCAGGCGCAGGCCCTCGTCTTGCCGGAAACTGCGAATATCGGCGTCTTGACGCACGAGATAGCCGCGATACAGCGCATCGACCTCGATTTGGGTGGCGATGGCAGGCGGCAGAGCGGCAAGTTCCGGCCAGACCTGGCCAAGCCGTACCCAATCGACGCCCGGCAGCGCCAACAGATCGAGCGGCGTGCGCAAAACGCCATCCTGGTTGATCGAAAAACCGCGCTTGGCCAGTTTGGACGGGCTTTCGGCCAGGCGCGCCACCAAGGTACGGGCGGCTTCCAGCGCCAGATGCTTGGTCTGCCAGGCTGCTTGCCGCGCCGGGCCGACGCAGCCGATCGCCATACCCTTGTCGGTCAAACGCTGGTCGGCATTGTCGGCGCGCAGCGTCAGGCGATATTCGGCGCGGCTCGTGAACATACGATAGGGCTCGCGGGTTCCAAGCGTCACGAGGTCGTCGATCATCACGCCGATATAGGCATCGGCCCGGTCGAGCGTAAAAGCGGGCGCCTTGCCAAGTTTGAGGGCGGCATTGAGGCCCGCCATCAAGCCCTGGGCGGCCGCTTCTTCGTAGCCCGTGGTGCCGTTGATCTGGCCCGCGAGAAAAAGACCGGGCAGGCGGCGCGTCTCCAGCGTCGGCGCCAGCTCGCGCGGGTCGATAAAATCGTACTCGATGGCGTAGCCCGGCCGCAGCATCGTCGCGCCCTCAAGGCCCCGGATCGTCTTGAGGATTTCGAGCTGGATGGCGGCGGGCAGGGATGTCGAAATGCCGTTAGGATAGACCGTATCGTCGTCGAGCCCTTCGGGTTCGAGGAAAATCTGGTGGCGCTCGCGGCTGGCGAAACGCACCACCTTGTCTTCGATCGACGGGCAATAGCGCGGCCCCACGCCCTCGATCTGGCCCGAATACATGGGCGCCTGATGCAGATTGGCGCGGATCAGGTCATGGGTCGCTTGCGACGTATAGGTGATGCCGCATTCGATCTGCGGCACCGCGATTTTGTCGGTCAGGGTCGAAAACGGCTCGGGCGGATCGTCGGCCGGCTGCATTTCGAGCCCGGACCACGCGATGGTGCGGCCATCCAAGCGCGGCGGCGTGCCGGTCTTGAGCCGCCCAAGCGCGAAGCCGAGGCGCATCAGCGTCTGGGACAACGCGATTGCTGGCTTTTCGCCGACACGCCCGGCCGGGATCTTGTCGAGCCCGATATGGATCAGCCCGCGCAAGAACGTGCCCGTCGTCAGCACGACCGCGCCGCAGGCAAAATGTTCGCCAGCCGCCGTCACGATTCCCGCCACCGCCCCGTCGGGACCCAGTTCCAGATCGGCCGCCTCGCCGCCCCGAATCGTCAGATTCGGTTGCTCGGCCAGAATCTGCTGGATCGCGTGGCGATAGAGTTTGCGATCGGCCTGGGCGCGGGGCCCGCGCACGGCCGGGCCTTTCGAGCGATTGAGCACGCGAAACTGGATCCCCGCCCGATCGATGGCGCGCCCCATAATGCCGTCGAGCGCGTCGATCTCGCGCACCAAATGGCCCTTGCCCAGCCCGCCAATCGCCGGGTTGCAGCTCATCTCGCCGATCTTGGCGGTGTCGAGTGTCAGCAACAACGTGCGCGCACCGACCCGCGCGGCTGCCGCAGCCGCCTCGCAGCCCGCATGCCCGCCGCCAATCACAATCACGTCGAATGCGCGCGCCGATGCCATGGCGCGCAACCTAGGCATTTCGCGGGCCAGGGTCAATTCGAACCGGATTCGCGGATTTTGTTTCGCGCGAAACATTGCGAAAAACAATGTTGTTTCAAATGGTTAAAAATCGGTAAATATCTCGCATTTTGCGAAAATTGATATTACCTTTCATTTTCATGGGGTTAACCCGAGACAAAAACGCGGTCGCGGTGTAGTCTCGCTTTTGTCATTTCCAGCCATAGAGGACCAGCCATGGCAACGTATCTCGTGCAGTTCTACAAAGCAGGCGCCCCCCAAAATGCGCCCGGCCAATCGCTGTTCGAAAGCGACGATTTTGGCGCGGCCGGCAAGGCCTATGACGATGCCTCGCAGAAATACGGGCCGGGCTGGATCATTTTGTGGAACCAGAAGAGCCGCACCAAACTGCAGACCAAGCAAGTTCTGCGCGCACCCAAGTAACGGCTATTTGCCGATACAGAATTCGCCGAACAGCAGATCGAGCACGTCCTCGACGCCGGTGCGCCCGACAATGCGGCCCAAGGCTTCGGCGGCGGCGCGCAGCTCCTCGGCAATCAATTCTGCCTGCGGTTGCAGGCGCGCGCGGCGCAGCGCGGCTTGCACGGCGACCAGCGCCTCGCGATGGCGCGCGCGCGTGACGAGCGCGGCCTGCCCGTCCTCGGCGCCAAGCGACGCGGCCGCCTTTCCGGCCAGAATATTTTCGAGCTGCGCCAGCCCCGCACCCGTCGCGGCCGAAATGCCGATCGCCGCCGCGTCCGCTGCCGCCAGATCGATCTTGTTGTGCACGACCAGCGCGTCGCTCGCATACGGCGCCAGCGTCGCATCGAGCGTCGGCGTCCGCGCGTCGAGCACGATCAGCCGCAGATCGGCATGCGCCGCACTCAGCCGCGCGCGCCGCATGCCCTCGCGCTCGATAGCGGCTTGCGGATCGTCGGCGTCGAGTTCGCGCAAACCCGCCGTATCGATCAACGTGACGGGCCAGCCCGCCAGATCGAGATGCACTTCGATCGTATCGCGCGTGGTGCCCGCGACCGACGACACGATCGCCGCCTCGCGCCGCGCCAGCCGGTTCAGCAAACTCGATTTGCCGGCATTGGGCGGTCCCAGGATCGCGACCGTATAGCCGTTGCGCAACCGCTCGCCGCGGGCCCCTTGTTCGATCAAGTCGCCAAGCGCGCGGTCGAGCGCATCCAGGCTTGGCGCCATCGTCGCGATCAGCCCGCCCGGCACGTCGCCTTCGTCGGGAAAATCGATCTCGGCTTCGGCTTGGGCACGCAGCCGCAAGATGCGCAGGCGCAGCTCTTCGACCGCCCTCCCAAGCGCGCCGCCGAGCTGGCGCAGCGCCTGGCGCGCCTGGGCGCGCGTTTCGGCCGCAATCAAATCGGCCAACGCCTCGGTCTGGGCCAGATCGAGCTTGCCGGCCGCAAAAGCGCGCCTGGCAAATTCCCCGGGTTTGGCGAGCCTGAAAGACGCCAAGCGCCCCAGCACCGTCAAAATCGAGTCGACCACCGCGCGCGAACCATGGACGTGGAACTCCGCCACATCCTCGCCCGTAAAACTGCGCGGGCCCGGAAACCACAAGACCAGCCCGTCATCGAGCCGCTCGCCGTTCGCGGGGTCCTTGAGATCGACGCGGGTCGCCACGCGCGGCGCCGGTATGTGGCCGCACAAAGCGATCACCGAAGCACTGGCATCGGCACCCGACACGCGCACGACGGCAATGCCTGCTTTGCCCGCCGCCGTTGCCGGGGCAAAGATCGTGGCCATTCAGGTTTTCGGGGGCGGGGGCGGCGGGTCGGTCTTGTCGTCGGACATGCCTTTTTTGAAGGATTTGATGCCGTCCGCCAAATCGCCCATCAATTTTGGGATCTTTCCGCCGCCAAAAATCAGCAACGCGATCACGGCCAGGATCAAGATTTCCGCAAAACCGAGATTCATGGCGCTGTCTCCGCTTTCCAGTCGGGCTGCAGAATCAAACGCGCAACGCGCCCGCCCGCCACCAGATGTGCCGTCAGAATTTCGTCGATATCTTCGCGGGTCTGCGGCGAATACCAAATGCCTTCGGGATAGATCACCATCGTCGGGCCGAATTCGCAGCGATCGAGACAGCCGGCCGTATTGATGCGCATGTTTTTGAGGCCCAGTTCCTTGGCCCGCGCTTTCATGTAGTCGCGCAGCTTTTCGGACCCGCGCCCCTTGCAGCAGCCGCGCGCGTGGCCGGCCGGGCGCTCGTTGGTGCACACGAACACATGCGCTGCGAAATAGGGCGCCGGATCGCTCATTTCGATTTGTCCTTGTCGCCGCCGGTCTGCGCCATCGACCAGAATTTCTGCATCTGCTCCCAGCCCGTGCCGCCGAACCATTGGCGCAAGACCGTTTCGGGGTCCATGGCCGTCATCGCGGCCTGCAGGCGCCCGGTCATCTGGCCCATTAGGGCTTCCTGCATGGGTTTGACGTCGGGCAAACCCATAAACGCGCGCGCCTCGTCGGGCGTGCATTCGATATCGACTTTGATTTTCATGGGCATCCCTCGCTCCAAACCACGCCCGACATTACAGAAGCCTTTGCCTGCCAAGCAACCCGCACCGTTGCCCCGCCTTGTTGCATCTGGGGTGGCGCAGTGGCACGCTGCGCGCCGCTCTCCAACTCCAAGAGGCCGCGCCATGGCATCGCTGACCGTCCAAGCTGCCACCCCACACGCCACGTTCGGACCCCGTTTCGACGCCTATCTCGCGTTGCCGCCGGGCGGGCGCGGACCAGGCCTTGTGCTGATCCAGGAGATTTTCGGCGTCAACCAAGTGATGCGCGATTTGGCCGACGGCTATGCAAAGCAAGGCTATGTCGTCGCGTGCCCCGATATTTTCTGGCGCCAGCAGCCGGGCATCCAAATCACCGACCGAACCGACGCCGAATGGGCGCAGGCTTTTGCGCTGTTCAAAGGGTTCGATTTTGCCCTCGGGCTCGGCGACCTCAAAGCCACCCTCGATACGCTGCGCCGCCACGACGCATGCACGGGCAAGGTCGGCACGGTCGGCTATTGCCTGGGCGGCAATCTTGCCTACCAGATGGCCTGCCAAAGCTCGGCCGACGCGTCGGCCAGCTATTACGGCGTCGGGCTCGACGGGTTGCTCGACCAGGCGGCCGGTCTCGAACGGCCCTTGCTGATGCATGTCGCCGAGAAAGACGCGTTCGTGCCGCCCGCAGCACAGGCCAAAATCAAAGACGCGCTGGCCGGCAACGGCCATGTGTCGCTCTATACGTATCCGGGCCAGGATCACGCGTTTGCGCGTGTCGGCGGCAAACATTTCGACCAGGCTTCCGCCGATGCGGCCAACCGGCGCACGGCCGATTTTTTCAAAACGCATCTCGTCTGAAGGAAAGCACCCGATGTCCAAAGCCATTCGCGTCAACGCCCCCGGCACTGCCGACGTCCTCACCTGGTCCGATATCGAGGTCGGCGATCCGGGACCGGGCCAGGTGCGCATCAAACACACCGCCATCGGCGTCAATTTTATCGACGTCTATATGCGCTCGGGCCTCTACGCCACGCCGACCCCCTTTTCGCCCGGCAACGAGGCGGCTGGCATCGTCGAGGCGGTGGGGCCAGACGTTGCCGACCTCAAAATCGGCGACCGCGTTTGCTACGTGATCGCGGGCGGCGGCAGCTACCAGGAAAAACGCATCGCGCCCGCCGACCGGGTCGTCAAACTGCCCGCAGGCATCACCGACAAACAAGCCGCAGCCATGATGCTGAAGGGCATGACGGTGCAATATCTGCTGCGCCGGACCTACAAGGTGCAGCCGGGCGACACGATCCTGTTCCACGCGGCGGCGGGCGGCGTGGGCCTGATCGCCTGCCAATGGGCCAAGCATCTGGGCGCCACGACGATCGGCACGGTGGGCTCGGCCGACAAAGCCGCGCTCGCGGCGGCGCACGGCTGCCACCATACCGTGCTCTATCGCGAGGTCGATTTTGTGCCCGCGGTCAAAGCGCTCACCGGCAATGCGGGCGTGCCGGTCGTGTACGATTCGGTCGGCAAGGACACGCTGCTGAAATCGCTCGATTGCCTGGCGCCGCTCGGCACGCTGGTAACGTTCGGCCAATCTTCGGGGCCGGCCGACCCGCTCAATCTCGGCATTTTGGGCGCCAAGGGCTCGCTGTTTGTCACAAGGCCGACCTTGTTCACCTACATTGCCAAGAAAGCCGATCTGGTCGCGACGGCCCACGATCTGTTCGATGTCGTCGCCAAAGGCATCGTCAAGATCGAGGTTTCGGGCGAATACGCGCTCAAGGACGCGGCCCGGGCGCATCGCGATCTCGAAGCCCGCAAAACGACGGGTTCGATCGTGCTGATTCCATGAGCGTGCTGGATCCAAAATCGGTCGCCGCGCGCACGGGATCGGCCTATCCGGAGACGCTCCGCGCCAAAGTGGCGGGCCGCGAGAAGCGCATGCTCGGCGACGTGCTCGGCCTCAAAAACTTCGGCGTCAACTATGTGCGCTTGCCGCCGGGCGCGCGCTCGGCCCTGCGCCACTGGCACCGGCGCCAGGACGAGTTCGTCTATGTGCTGGAAGGCACCGCGACCTTGCTGACCGATGCCGGCAAAACGCCGGTACCGGCCGGCCTTTGCGCGGGCTTCCCGGCAGGCCATGCCGACGGCCATTGCCTGGTCAACGAGACCGACAAAGACGTCGTCTATCTGGAAGTTGGCGACCGCACGCCGGGCGATACGGTCGACTATCCCGACGACGATCTGGCCGCCAAAAGCCAGTCGACCTGGACCATGACGCGCAAAGACGGCACGCCGTTCTAGACCGACCGCGCGAGCGGCAGTCGCAACGTTACGGTCGTTCCTTTGCCCTTCTCGCTGTCGATCGCCAGCGTGCCGCCATGCAGGCTCGCCAGCTCCTTGCAGATGGCAAGCCCCAGGCCCGTGCCCTCGTGGCGGCGCGCGAGCTGCGAATCGATCTGGGTGAACGGTTCGACCGCCAGGCGCGCGTCGTCTTGCGTCATGCCGACGCCCGTATCCGACACGCCCAGGCAAATCGCGTCGGGCAGGCGCCGCGCGAACAGCCGCACTTGCCCCCCGGGCGGCGTGAATTTGATCGCGTTGGACAGAAGATTCATCAAAACCTGCTGCAGCCGCATCGAATCGGCGCGCACCGCCAGCGTCGGTTCGGCGAGTTCGATGCCAAACGACACGGCCGCCTTGTCGGCGCCGGCCGCGAACATTTTTGCAAGGCTCGCATAGAGCGGCTCCACCGCGATCTCGGTCTCGAAAAGCTCGAGGCGGCCCGCGACGATCTTCGAGAGATCCAGAATGTCGTTGATCAGCTCCAGCAAATGTTTGCCGCTGGCGCGGATGTCGTCCGCATACTCGAAATAGCGCGCGTCGTTGGGCCCGAACAGCCGGCCCGCGATGATTTCGGCAAACCCGATGATCGCGTTGAGGGGCGTGCGCAATTCGTGGCTCATCACGGCCAGAAACGCGCTTTTAGCGGCCGACGCCGCTTCGGCCGTCGCTTTCGCGTCGCGCAATTCGGCTTCCGCGCGACGCCGTTCGGTGATGTCGACCACCGTGCCCTCGAAGGCGACCACTTTGCCGTCGGCGTCGCGCACGACCCAGCCGCTTTCGCTGATCCAGGCGCGTTCGCCCGTGGCGCGCCGCAGAATCTCCGATTCAAAATTCCGCACATAGCCGTCGCGATTGCGGGCTTCGCGAAACAGCGCCAGCCGGTCGGGATCGACATACCAGTCGCGCCCCGACATGCCGGCCTCGCGCACGGCATAGAGCTGCTGTTCGGGCGTCGCGAACCCGTTGATGCGCGCGAGCGCCGCGTTGACCCGCTGCAAGATTCCCTCGGGCGTCGAGCGATAGACGCCAAAATCGACGTTCTCGAAGATCGACCGGTAGTCGGCTTCGGCCGCCAGCGCGCGAGCGCGCGCCTCGGCGAGCTTGAGCTGTTCGTTTTGCTGCTCGGTGACGTCCTCGACGATGCCTTCGTAGCACAAGAGCTTGCCAGCACCGTCGCGCACCGCCCAAGCACTCTCGCGAATCCAGGCGCGCGCGCGCGATTTGTGGCGATAGACTTCCGACACGAAATTCGCGACGCGCCCGTCGAGCGCCATCCGGCGCTTGAACTCGTCGCGACGCGCCGGGTCCACGTACCAATCTTCGTGGACGCCCGCGATCGCCGCCAGAAGTTCGGCTTCGCTCGCATAGCCGTCGAACGCCACCAGCGCGGGGTTGGCGCGCAGCAAGCGCCCGTCGGCCGAGGCCCGGTAGATGCCCACGCCCGCATTCTCGTAAATGGACCCGTGCGCGATCTCGGCCTCGCGCGCGCGCGCTTCGGCCAGCGTCAGCTGTTCGTTTTGCCGCTTGGTAATGTCCTCGAGCATGCCCTCGTAGCACAGGATTTTGCCTTCGGCGTCGCGCACGAGCCAGGCGCTCTCGCGCACCCAGGCGCGTTCGCGCGTGCCGTGCCGGAACACTTCGGAGACGAAATCGACCACACGCCCGTCGCGCTCGATGCGCGCTTTGAATTCGGCGCGCCGCGCGGGGTCCACATACCATTCGGCGGCGATATCGTTGACCGCCGCCAGCAACTCCGCCTCGCTCGAATAGCCGTTGAAGGCGACCAGCGCCGGATTGGCGCGCAATTGGCGCCCGTCGGGCGACGAGCGGTAGATGCCCACGCCCGCATTGGCGAAGATCGAGCCGTAGGCTTCCTCCGCGTGGCGCGCGCGCGCCTGGGCTTCGAGCAGCGCCGTGACGTCGACGATCGTCCCGGTGAAAATCTCGGTGCCGGACTCGTCGATCCGGCGGGTGGCGCTTTGGGTGAACCATAGCGGCCGACCGTCCTGGCGTTTGCCCTCGCACAGGAAATCGGCGATATCGATGCCCGCGCGAATGCGTTCGATGATCCGGTCGCGATCCGCGCGGTTGCGATAGAACCGGTCGCGGCTATGGCCGGGTTCCGCGCACATGGTCGCGGCGTCGCGGTAGCCGAAAATGCCCGCCAGACGCTCGTTGGCGCGCAACAGGCGGCCGTCGGCGGTGGATTCGTAGACGCCGATATGCGTGGCATCGACGACGCGCCTGTAAAAACTGTCCCGCTCGTCGGCCATCGATCGCAGCCCCTTTGCGCAATGCGCTGGCGACTGTAGCGCGCGCGCGCGCCGGTCTAGGTGTTCATGGCTTCGAAGAAATCCTTGTTGTTCTTCGAATGCTTCAGCTTGTCGATCAGGAACTCCATCGCGTCCGTGGTGCCCATCGGCATCAGAATGCGGCGCAGCACCCACATTTTCGACAGCACCGCCTTGTCGACCAGCAGCTCTTCCTTGCGCGTGCCCGACTTGGTGATGTCGATCGACGGGAAGGTGCGCTTGTCGGCAAGTTTGCGGTCGAGGATGATTTCCGAATTGCCCGTGCCCTTGAACTCTTCGAAAATCACTTCGTCCATGCGGCTGCCGGTGTCGATCAGGCCCGTCGCCACGATGGTCAGCGAGCCGCCTTCCTCGATGTTGCGCGCGGCCCCGAAGAAACGCTTGGGGCGCTGCAGCGCGTTGGCATCGACGCCGCCCGTCAACACCTTGCCCGACGAGGGGACGACCGTGTTGTAGGCGCGCGCCAGGCGCGTGATCGAGTCGAGCAGGATCACCACGTCGCGCTTGTGTTCGACCAGGCGCTTGGCTTTTTCGATCACCATTTCGGCGACCTGCACATGGCGCACGGCCGGCTCGTCGAAGGTGGAACTCACGACCTCGCCTTTGACCGAGCGGATCATGTCGGTGACTTCCTCGGGCCGCTCGTCGATCAGCAGCACGATCAGATAGACTTCCGGGTGGTTCTGCGCGATCGAGTGCGCGATGTTCTGCAGCATCACGGTTTTGCCGACGCGCGGCGGCGCGATGATCAGCGCGCGCTGGCCTTTGCCGAGCGGACAGACCAGATCGATGATGCGCCCGGTATTGTCGCGCCGCTGGGCTGGCGCGTTGTCGCGCTTGACGATCTCGGTGCGGCGCGCGGACAGCGTGCCCTTCAGCGCCACGGCCTCTTCGTCGCCCTGCGGGCGGCGCGCGGGCTTGGGCTTTGGCGGCGGCGGCGGGGCTTCGACGGGCTCGTCGCCGAACTCCAGATTCAGGCGCGAGGTCGGATAGAACGGCGTCAGATTGTCGAAATTGATGCGATGGCGCGCGATTTCGGGCTCGTCGAAATTGATCGTGCGCACCATGGTGAGGGCGAAATAGCGCTCGCCGTCCTTGGGCGCGCGGATCTGGCCTTCGACCGTGTCGCCGGTGCGCAGGCCGTAGCGGCGGATGATCTGCGGCGTCACGTAGATGTCGTCGGGCCCCGGCAGATAGTTGCTCTCGGGGCTGCGCAAAAACCCGAAGCCGTCGGACAGGGTTTCCAGCACCCCGTCGCCGTAGATCGCCACGTCGTTGTCGGCCATGCGCTTCAAAATCGCGAACATCATGTCCTGCTTGCGCAGGGCCGAGGCGGATTCGATTTGCAGTTCTTCGGCGGCGGCCAGCAATTCGGCGGGCGTTTTTTTCTTCAGTTCCTGGAGATTCATGCGTTTTCTGGGGCTCAGGGTCAGTGGGAGGCGAAAGTCGGCGGGGGAAACGAGGGCCAAACCGATCTTGAGCCGCGGCACGAACCGTTCGGGCACCAAGAATGCGGAGGCAAAAAAGGTCGGCCGATCTCGATCCGACGGCCAACACGACGGGCGAAAGCCCGATTGGCGTCGAACTTAGCCGATCCGTCGCCTTTGTCAATCCGCTTTCTAGAAGGGCTTGGCAACCGCCAGCAGCACGATCGCCAGCATCAGCGCGGTCGGCACCTCGTTCTGGATGCGGAAAAACCGCGTCGGATGCGCGTTGCGGTCGGCCGCGAACGCGCGCCGCCAGCGCTCCTGCAGCGCGTGGTGCGCCGTCAGGGCCGCAACGCATGCAAGTTTTGCGTGCAGCCACCCGCCCGACCAATCCTGCACGCTCAGCAGCAGCCCGCCGAACAGATAGGCCGACAGCATGGCCGGCACCATGATCGCGTTCATCAAGCGCCGCTCCATGGTCTTGAACAGCTCCGACGTCGGCGATCCGGCCGCGACCTGGCAGTGATAGACGAACAGCCGCGGCAGATACAAAAGCCCCGCCATCCACGCGACGATCGACACCACGTGCAGCGCTTTGATCCAGGCATAAAAGTCGCCGACAAACGCGCTCATGCGGCGACCATCGGGCATTTGCCGCACGCGGCCGGGCACAGGCGCGCAAGGCCCGCATCCGCCGCGATGCCGGGTGCGCGCGCCGCCAAAGCGCGCACGATCGCCGCCAACCCGTCGACGAACGCCGGATGCGTCGAGACCGTGGGCACGCGCGTGTAGAACGGCACGCCGTCGTCTTCGGCAAGTTCGCGATATTCGATGTCGAGCTCGACCAAGGTTTCCGAATGCTCGGAGACGAACGCGACGGGGGCGAGCACGACCGGCACCTTGTCGGCGCCCGCGCGCGCGATTTCGTCTTCCGTGTAGGGCGCGATCCATTCGAGCGGACCCACGCGGCTCTGGTAGCACACGCGGTAATCGAGATCCGCAATGGCCAGTTTTTCGACGATGCGCGCCGCCGTCATTTCGACCTGGACCTGGTAGGGATCGCCGGCCGCGACGACTTTTTTGGGCAGCCCGTGCGCCGAGAACAGCACGCGCGGTTTGCCGTGTTTGCTGGCCGCCGCATAATGGCCCGCCACCAGATCGGCCAGCGCCGCCACGAACCCGTTCTGCTGGGGATAGCAGCACGCCGCGTGCGTCGGCACGTCGAGACCGATTTTGGCGGCCACGCGCGCCCATTCTTTTGTCGAACTGCCGGTCGTGGTGGTCGAAAATTGCGGATAGAGCGGCAGCAGCACGACGCGGTCGGGTTTGTAGCTTGCGACTGCCGCCGCTGCCTCGGCCGTCAGCGGATGCCAATAGCGCATCGCCGGAAAACACCTGACCTCGCCCAAATCCGCGAGAACGGCTTCCAGCGCCTGCGCTTGGGCTTGTGTGTTCGGCAAGATCGGCGAGCCGCCGCCCATCTGCGCATAGATGCCCTGCGCCTTGCGCGCGCGCCGACGCGACACAAGTTTTGCGACCAGCCAGCGCAGCGGATTGGGCAACGCGATGATCGCGGGGTCGGAAAACAGATTGTACAAAAACGGTTCGACGGCGGCCTGGCTGTCGGGGCCGCCCAGATTGAACAAAACGATCGCGGTCCTGGCCATCGGCGCGGACGCCTTACGCCGCTTTGGCGCGCCAATTGCGGATCAGATTTGCCAGCAATTCGACGTTTTCGGGCGGCGTCGGCGGAATGACGCCATGTCCCAGATTGAACACGAACGGCCCCGTGCCCAGCGCATCCAGAATGCGCGTTGCGGCCGCTACCAGTGCCGGACCCCCGGCCGTCAGCACGATGGGATCGAGATTGCCTTGCACGGTCTTCGATTTCTGCAGCTCTTTGGCGAAGGCGAGCGGCACGGCCGTATCGATGCCCAGCGCATCGACCCCAGGGATCTGGGCCGCGTCGCGATAAAGCAAACCCGATCCCTTCGGAAAAAAGATCGTCGGCACGTGCGCATGCCGGGCCCGCACGCCTGCCAGGATGCGCGCGGCCGGATCGAGCACCCATTTGCGATACTCGCTCTCCGGCAGCACGCCGGCCCAGGTATCGAACAATTGCAGCGCCTCGGCCCCGGCCTCGACCTGGCTGTTCAAATAGCCGATCGTCGCGTCGACCAGCAGATCGATCAGCCGCTTGAACGCCGCTTCGTCGCGATAGGCCAGCAAGCGCACATTGGCAAAATCTTTGCTGGTGCCGCCTTCGACCATGTAGGTTGCAACCGTCCATGGCGCGCCCGCGAAACCGATCAGCGCGGTCGCATCGGGCAGTCCCGCCTGCACGCGCCGGACGGTCTCGTAGATCGGCGCCACGCGCGCATCGAATCCGCCCAGATTGGCGACCAGCTTGTCGATGGCAGCCGCATCGCGCACGGGTTCCAGGATTGGCCCTTCGCCTTCTTTGAAGGCCAAAGGCTGGCCAAGCCCGTAAGGCACCATCAAAATATCGGAAAACAAAATCGCGGCATCCATCGCGTAGCGGCGCAACGGCTGCAGCGTGATTTCGGTGGCCAAATCGGGCCGCAAGCACAAATCGACGAAGCCGTTGGCCTGGGCGCGCGTCGCGCGATATTCGGGCAAATAGCGCCCGGCCTGGCGCATCAGCCAAAAACAGGGACGCGCCTGCACTTCGCCCTTCAGGGCGCGCAAAAAAGGTTTTTGGCTTTTGCTGTTTTTGGGCATGGGGCACAGGCTCGCTTGGGGTCGATGGGGCGGAGTGTAGCTGCCGCGCACCCCCTCTACCATCTAAGAATCTTAAATAAAATAAGGTAGTTGAGGATAGTGGGTGGCTGTGGATTGCGGGCAGGGTTGCGCGTCCCCAAAGCGCCCCCCGATCGGCTGCATTTTGCCGCATGTGGAAAATCGCGGGGGTCGATTGTGCAAAACGCCCTGGATGCGGCGCGCGCACGCCGTAAAACCCGGTTTGCCGATCCGGGGATAAATCGTGCAGGTCGGTTTATCCCCGGTTTTGCCGAAAACGGCGAAACCTTGTCCCAAGGCGTACAAACCATCGCTTGACGTGTTCGGCTTTGGGGACGATTTTTCGAGCCTGTGGACCGAACCCGGTTTGCGCTTGAGATTCACCCAATCCCCAGATGCAGCGTTTCCATCTTCACCTTGTTTCAGATTCGACCGGCGAGACGCTGAACGGCATCGTGCGCGCCTGTTTGGCGCAATTCGAGAATATCGAGCCCGTCGAACATATGTGGTCGATGATCCGCACCGAACGCCAGCTCGAAAAAGTTCTGGTCGGCATCGAAGCCAATCCGGGCATCGTGTTTTTCACGCTGATCGAGGAACGCACGCGTGCCACGCTGGAGACGGGCTGTCGGCGTTTGGCGACGCCCTGCTTGCCGGTGCTCGATCCCACGATGGGCGCGCTGTCGAACTATCTCAAACTCAAGACACGCAATTTGCCGGGCCGCCAGCACGCGCTCGATGCCGACTATTTCCGCCGCATCGACGCGATCAACTGGGTCATGATGCACGACGACGGCCAATCGGCGCACGGGCTTGGCGATGCCGAGGTGATTTTGATCGGCGTGTCGCGCACCTCCAAAACGCCGACCTGTATCTATCTTGCCAATCGCGGTTTCAAGGCTGCCAACGTGCCGTTCGTGCCGGGCGTGCGCTTGCCCGACGAAATCGAGCAGCTCAACGCCAAAGATGGCGGCCCGCTTTTTGTGGGCCTGACCAACGATCCCAATCTGCTCGTGCAATTGCGCCGCAACCGGCTCAACATGCTGAACGAGATCAACGAGACCGACTACACGGACATCGACAAAGTGCGCGACGAGGTCGTCGAGGCGCGGCGGTTTTTCAGCGCACGCGGCTGGCCCGTGATCGATGTCGCGCGCCGCTCGATCGAAGAAACTTCGGCCGCGATCATCGCCCTGGTCCAGGAACGGCGCGACAGAGCCGCCACCCGGACATGAGCGCGCTCGTCGAAAGCAACGCGCCTCCGCTGGTGCTCGCCTCGCAAAGCCGTTTCCGCCGCACGATGATGGAAAATGCCGGGCTCGTCTTTGCGTGCGATGCCGCCAATATCGACGAAGAGGAAATCAAACGCTCGATGCAGGCCGAAGGTGCGAGCGCTGCCGACGTGGCGCTCAAGCTTGCCGAAAGCAAAGCGCGCCGCGTCGCGCCGCGCCATCCGGGCGCCATTGTCGTCGGTTCCGACCAAATGCTCGATTGCAACGGCGTGTGGTTCGACAAACCGGCCGATCGCGCGCATGCGGCGGCGCATTTGCGCGCTTTGTCGGGCAAAACGCATCGCCTGGAAACGGCGGCCGTGGCGATGCGCAACGGTACGCGCGTGTGGCACCATGTGGAAGCCGCGCGCCTGACCATGCGCACGCTCGACGACGCGTTCATCGAAAAATATCTCGACGCGGCCGGCGCGGATGCCTGCGCGTCGGTCGGCGCCTACCAGTTCGAGGGGCTTGGCGCCCAGCTTTTTGCGCGCGTCGACGGCGATTTTTTCGCGATTCTAGGATTGCCCTTGCTGCCGCTGCTGGGATTCTTGCGCGCCAACGGCGTCGTCCCGCAATGAGCGAGCCATGCGCGTTCTAGGACTGACCGGTTCGATCGCCATGGGCAAATCGACGGCGGCGGCCTTGCTGCGTCGCTTGCGCGTGCCCGTTTACGATGCCGACGCCGCGATTCACCAGCTGCTCGACAAAGACGGCGCTGGCGTCGCGCCGGTTGCTGCCGCGTTTGCGGGCGTGCGCCAGGACCAGGCGATCGACCGCGCGGCGCTCGGGCGTCTCGTGTTTGCCGATCCGGCCGCGCTTGCAAGGCTCGAGACCATTCTGCATCCGCTGGCAGCGCGCGAAGGAAAGCGGTTTCTCGCCCGGCATGCGCGTCGGCGCCTGGTCTGTCTCGACGTGCCGCTGCTGCTGGAAACCGGCGGCCGCCAGCGCTGCGATTTCGTCGTCGTGGTTTCGGCGTCGGCCATGCTCCAGCGGCAGCGCGCGTTGGCACGGCCCGGCATGACGCTTGAAAAACTCGCGGGCATCCTTGCGCGCCAAATGCCCGACGCGCAAAAGCGCCGCCAGGCCGATCTGGTTGCCCCGACGGGGCTTGGCAAACTTGCGACGTTGCGTGCGCTCAAAAAAGCCGCGAGATTGGCGCTGGCTTCTCCCCAACGGCGGCGGGAATTTTGATGCGCGAAATCGTCCTCGATACCGAAACCACGGGCCTCGATCCCAAGACCCAGCGCCTGGTCGAAATCGCCTGCATCGAACTTGAAAACCATCTGCCGACCGGCCGCCATTTCCACAAACAGGTCAATCCCGAAATGGAAGTGCCGGCCGAAGCAGTCGCCGTGCACGGCCTTTCCAGCGCCAAGCTCAAAGACGCGCCGCTGTTCGGCGAAATCGTCGCCGAGTTTCTCGATTTCATCGGCGAGTCGAAACTCGTCATCCACAATGCCGATTTCGACATGGGATTCATCAATGCCGAGCTCGCCCGGCTCGGTTTTCCCAAAATCCCGAACGCGCGCGCGCTCGATACGGTGCAGATGGCGCGGCGCAAATTTCCGGGCGCGCCCGCTTCGCTCGACGCCCTGTGCAAGCGCTTTGGCATCGACAACGCGCACCGCACGCTGCACGGCGCGTTGCTCGACGCCGAATTGCTGGCCCAGGTCTATCTCGAACTCGTCGGCGGCCGCCAAGTCGGACTCGAACTTGCGGGCGCGCCCGCTGCGGCCTCGAAGAATGCAGCACCCACGGCTGCGGCCAACGTGCGTCCTGCACGGCCGCATGCGCCAAGCGACGCCGAACTGGCCGCCCACAAGGCGGCGCTCGGCAGGCTCAAAAATCCGCTCTGGTTGACCTGATCAGTTCGGCAGAATGATTTTCGATGTCGGCCCGGTCGCCGAAGGCTTGGGCACGTCGCCCTGGGCTTCGACGCGCTTGCGATAAAGCTCGACGAAATCGACCGGCTGCAGCATCAGCGGCGGGAAGCCGCCGTCGCGCGTCGCGTCGGCGACGATGTTGCGCGCGAACGGGAACAGCAAACGCGGGCATTCGATCATCAAAAACGGTCCCATATGCTCTTGCGGCAGGCCCGAAATCTGGAACACGCCGGCATACAGGCACTCGATCACAAAAACCGGATCGTCGCCGGATTTGGCGCTGGCCTCGATCGACAATTCGACCTCGTAGACATCTTGGCCCAGCGGGCGCGCTTCGACTTTGACGTCGGCCGAAACTTGCGGGTTGCGGTCTTGGGCCAGGAAAATATCGGGCGCACGGGGGCTTTCGAAGGACAGATCCTTCAAATACTGCGTGAGCACGCCAAAAATCGGGGCGGCGGGGGCGGCGGGATCGGTCATGGAACGGCGAACTCCGGTCGGAGGAAATCCAGGCAGGCGCGTAACATACTCGCCCGCCCAAGCTCAATCGAATTGCGGTTCAGTCGAAATGCAGGCGCAGAATCTCGGCGTTTTTGGCGTCGATGCCGGTCACGGCACGGATAAAACCCCAATGCGTGACCACGGCGACCCTGTCGCGGTCTGGCAAGCCAGCGGCAGCAGCGCGAAACTGGCGCCCGCGCGCCAGAATCTGGTCTTCGCTTTCGTCGTGGCCCAGCGTCACATGGTCGTGCCACCACGGATCGTCGAGATGGGCAAACGAAAACGCCGGAAAGCGGCGCTGCAGCTCGGCTTTGGGCGTGCCGATATCGCAATGGAAGGCCGCCCGCTCGCGCACCAACGCCTCGATCGTTACCGGCAATCGCAAAATCTCGGCAATGATCTCGGCGGTTTGGATCGCGCGCGTATAGGGGCTTGCGACCAGGCGCGCGATCCCTTGGTCTGCCAAGTGGCGTGCGGCCAAACGGGCCTGCGCGCGGCCTTCGTCGGTCAGGTGGGGGTCCGGGATGCCCGGATCGATGCGGGTTTTGGAAAAAACCGCGTTGAATTCCGACTGGCCATGGCGAACGAGCAGCATTGGGGCTCCAAAAAGCGAGTTTCGGGCGTTTCTTTACATGAATCCGGCCCTTGGCGCTTGTTCCGCCCCGCCTGCGGTCTTATTTATATGCGTTGCGGCAACAAACAAGGACGTTAGGTCGGGGCGGATGGACAATATGGCGATCATGGATATTTTGCTGTTTGCTGCGGTCGCCGCGTTTTTGATCTTGCGGCTGCGCAGCATTTTGGGCCGCCGCACGGGCGCCGAAGATGCCGAGCGCTGGAATCGCAAGCCGCCCGAACGCCCGGCCGATCGGACGGCCGAGCGCGCCGAACAAACCCCGGACAATGTGACGCCGTTCCCCGCGCCGCCGCGTCCGGCCGAAGCGGCAGCCAAAGAAGTGGCGGCGAAAATCGCGATGGGCAGCCCGGCGCTGCAGCTGGGGCTCGACGATATTCGCCGCAACGATGCGGACTTCAACCCCGACGAGTTCGTCCAGGGTGCGCGCGGCGCGTTCGAGATGATTTTGCTCGCCTATGCCCAGGGCGATACGGATACGTTGAAGCCGCTGCTGGCGCCCGACGTCTATGCCGGCTTTGCCGGGGCCATTCGCGAACGCCAGAGCGCCAAACAGACGCTCGAAACCACGCTGGTCGGCATCCACAGCGCCGACATTACGGCGCTGCGCATGGCGGGCCGGATCGCCGAAGTGACGGTCAAATTCGTGACCGAACAGGTCAATGTGCTGCGCGACGCCGACGGCAAACCGATCGACGGCGAAGCGGCGGCGGTGCAAAAACTCACCGATCTTTGGACCTTCGCGCGCGACACGCGCAGCAGCGCGCCCGATTGGCTGTTGGTCCGCACCGAAGAACCGAGCTGATCGCAGCCGCGATGCGGCCGCTTTTTGTCGCCGGCGTTGCGCTGCTGCTGGCGGCGTGCGCCGCCCCGCCCCCGGCGGTTGTGCCTGCCCCGCCTGCCCCGAGCCTGGCAGAACCGGCGGCGCGCCTGGTGTTGCAGCCATCGTCTTTCGCCGATCTGCCCGATTGGAATGCCGACCGCGTCGACGAGGCTTTGCCGGCCCTGGCACGCACCTGCGCGCGCCTGGCCCGAGCGCCCGACGCCCAAACGATCGGCCCCGATGCGCTCGGCGGCCAAGTCGCCGATTGGCGCGCCATCTGCGCCGAACTGCCCGGCATCGTGCCCTCCGCCGCGCGCGCGTTTTTCGAGCGTCGGTTCCGGGTGTTCGCGCTCGCCAACAACCAAACGCGCGACGGGCTGTTTACGGGCTATTTCGAGCCCGAACTCGCTGGCAGCCTCGTGCGCACGCAGCGCTATGCGGTGCCGCTCTATGGCCGACCCGACGATCTGGTGACGGTCGATCTGGGCGCGTTTCGCGACGAGCTGCGCGGCCAGCGCCTGGCGGGGCGCGTCGAAAACGGCGTCTTGCGACCCTATGCGCCGCGCGCCGACATTGTGGCCGGCGCCTTGGGATCGCGGGCACGCCCCGTTCTGTGGGTCGACAATGCCGACGACGCCTTCTTCCTCGAAGTGCAGGGATCGGGCCGCGTGCGGCTCGACGACGGGCGCATCGTGCGCGTCGGTTTTGCCGCCCAGAACGGCCATCCCTACGTGCCGATCGGGCGCGTGCTGATCGAGCGCGGAATCCTGACGCGCGAAACCGTCTCGATGCAGTCGATCCGCGCGTGGCTCGCAGCCAACCAAGGCCAAGCTGCGGCCCTTCGCAATGCCAACCCGTCTTACGTGTTTTTTCGCGTGATCGAGGGCGACGGGCCGCTGGGCAGCGAAGGGGTGGCGCTGACGCCGGGCCGCTCGCTCGCGGTCGATCGCGCCTTCTTGCCGATGGGCGTGCCGATCTTTCTCGATGCCGACGATCCGCTCGACGCCGCCAAGCGCGTGCGCCGGTTGCTGATGGCGCAGGATACCGGCGGCGCCATTCGCGGGCCGGTGCGCGGCGACGTGTTCTGGGGGGCGGGCGCGCTCGCCGCCGAACAGGCCGGGCGCATGCGCTCGACCGGACGCGCCTGGATCTTGCTGCCCGTGGGCGTGGCAGAACGCCGCCTGCGCAATTACTAGTATTCGATGCCGATATGCGGCGCGTCGCCCGCAACGCGCGCCAGCCAGCCGCGTATATTCGGATAGGGCGCCAGCGCAAATCCGCCTTCCTCGGCCACATGCGTGTAGGCATAGAGCGCGATATCCGCGATCGTCGGGTGCGCGCCGACAAAAAACGGCCGCGTCGCCAAATGCGCTTCCATGATGCCGAGCGCGTCGATGCCCTGCGCGCGCTTGTGCTCGATCGCCAGCGCACGATAGGGCGTGATCTCGACCTTGTGCGTCAGCCAATAGCGCACGGTCGCGATGTTGGGCTCGTGGCTGTATTGCTCGAAGAACAGCCATTGCATCGTCTGCGCGAAGCCGGTGGCGTCGTCCGGCAGATAGCGCGTGCCGCGCGCCAGCCAGCATAGAATCGCGTTGGACTCGGCCAGATGCGTGCCGTCGGGCAAGGCCAGCACCGGCACGCGGCCATTGGGATTTATCGCGAGGAACGCGGGCGTGCGGCTCTGCGCGCGGTCGATATCGACTTCGACGCGCCGGTAGGCCAAGTTCCGCTTGTGCAGCATCAGGCGGCATTTGTACGCGTTGCCCGAAGACGGACTGTCGTAAAGCACTATTTCCATTGCCGCTCTCCTCTGCCGCTATTTTTTAGCGCCGTCGCGGCATTCGGCACAAACCAGTTCTCCTGGGCTTAGGCTTAGCTATACTTGGCCATATGAAACGTCGCTTGCCGCCGCTCAACGCGCTGCACGCGTTCGAAGCCGCGGCGCGCACCGGCGGATTTTCGAACGCGGCGCGCGAATTGGGCGTGACGCCCGCCGCGATCAGCCAGCATGTGGCGGCGCTCGAAGCGCGGCTTGGCGTTGTCCTGTTCCGGCGCCTGCCGCGCGGGCTTGCCCTTACCGATACCGGCCGCGCGTTTCTGCCGGGCCTCGAAGAAGGGTTCTCGGCGCTCGCGGCCGCAACGCGCGCTCTTGCCGCGCGCCCGCGCGCCGGGCGGCTGGTCGTCAGCGCCTTGCCCAGCTTCGCCGCCAACTGGCTGCTGCCGCGCCTGCCGAAATTCGCGGCGCTCTATCCCGAAATCGACGTGGTGCTGCGCACGGAAACCAATTTCGTCGATTTCGCGCGCGACAATGTCGATGCGGCGATCCGCTATGCCAAAGCGCCGCCGGCCAAACTGCGGGCCGATCGCCTCGTGGGCGAAACGATTTTCATGTGCGCGGCGCCAAGCCTGGTCCACGCCAAACCTGGGCTTGGCAAACCGGCCGACCTGCAGCGCGCGATGCTGCTGCACGATGCCAATTTGCCCGGCACCGAGCCGCGCCTTGCCTGGGACCCGTGGCTTGCGCTGCTGGGGTTGCCCGCCAACCTTGCCCAGCGCGGGCCGGGCTTTTCGGACTCGGCGCTGCTCTATGCGGCGGCGCGTTTGGGGCACGGTGTCGCGATCGGGCGCAGCGTGCCGCTGGCGGGCGATCTTGCCGCCGGGCGGTTGCTCAAACTGTTCGATCTGGAATTGCCGTCGCGCTACGCCTATTGGGTGGTGTCGCCCAAACAGGGACCGCAGGATCCCCGCGTCGCGGCGTTTCGAATCTGGATTTTGGGCGCATAACGCGGCACATTGCGGGCGCTCGTTGCCGAAGGGAAAGTCGCCATGTCCGCCGTCACCAATATCGAAGATTTGCGCCGTCTGGCGCAGGCCCGCGTGCCGCGCATGTTCTACGACTATGCGGATTCCGGCTCGTGGACCGAGCAGACCTATCGCGCCAACACGGCCGATTTCGAAAAAATCCGCCTGCGCCAGCGCGTCGCCGTCAACATGGAAGGACGCAAGCTCGCGACCACGATGGCGGGCGTTTCGGCCGCCATGCCGGTCGCGATCGCTCCCACGGGCTTGACCGGCATGCAGCATGCCGACGGCGAAATCCTGGCCGCGCGCGCCGCCGCCGCCTTCGGCATTCCCTTCACGCTTTCGACCATGAGCATCTGCTCGATCGAGGACGTTGCGGCCAACAGCGACCGCCCGTTCTGGTTCCAGCTCTACGTGCTGCGCGACCGCGACTTCATCAAACGTCTGATCAAGCGCGCCCAGGCCGCCAAATGCTCGGCGCTGGTGCTGACGCTCGATCTGCAGATTCTGGGGCAGCGCCACAAGGACATCAAAAACGGCCTGACCGCGCCCCCCAAACTGACGCTGCCCAACATCCTCGACATGATGACCAAACCACGCTGGTGCCTGGGAATGCTGGGAACCCAGCGTCGCGGCTTCGGCAATATCGTGGGCCACGTTACGGGCGTCGACGACATGTCGTCGCTGTCGTCGTGGACGGCGCAGCAATTCGATCCCACTTTGTCGTGGGACGACGTCAAATGGATCAAGGATCTGTGGGGCGGCAAACTGATCTTGAAAGGCATCCTCGACGAAGAGGACGCGCTGCTCGCCGCCCAGTCGGGTGCCGATGCGCTGATCGTCTCGAACCATGGCGGGCGCCAGCTCGACGGCGCTTTGTCGTCGATCGCCAAGCTGGCACCCATCGTCGATGCGGTCGGCGACAAGATCGAAGTGCATTTCGACGGCGGCATTCGCTCGGGCCAGGACGTGCTGAAGGCGCTGGCGCTGGGCGCCCGGGGCACCTATATCGGCCGCGCGTTCCTCTACGGGCTCGGCGCGATGGGCCAAGCGGGCGTCACCAAAGCGCTCGACATCATCCGCAAGGAACTCGACGTCACGCTCGCCTTCTGCGGCCGGCGCGACGTTGCAGACCTTGGCCGCGACATACTGATCGTCGACGCCGACACGCGGCGCGAATTCGCGATAAAGTCTTGACGCGCAGACCCGTTCCCGACCTCCATCTGTTCGAAGCGGCAATGCGCGACGTGGCGCCGCTGCGCAAAGCCAAAAAGCCGAAAACCGTCGCCAAACCCCCGGTTTCGGCGCCACGCGCGGTCGAAGTGCCGGCGCTTTTTTCGATGCCGGCGCCCAAAGCGCCGCCGCGCGCGGCCGCGTTGCCGGGGCTCGATCGCAACACGGCGCGAAAATTCGAACGCGGCGAACTGCCGATCGACCGCGCGATCGACCTTCACGGTCTCACCCAGCAGCGCGCCCACGAAGCGCTCGACCGATTCATGGCCGAGGCGGTCACGGCGGGTTTGCGCATGTTGCTGGTCGTCACCGGCAAGGGCCGACAGGGCGAAGGCGTGCTGCGTCGCCAGGTGCCCGAATGGCTGCGCGGCGGACCCTATGCGGGCCGCATTCTGCGCTTGGCCAACGCGCGCTTGCCGCATGGCGGCGACGGCGCGCTCTACGTGCTGCTGCGGCGCAACCGATGACGCCGTTCGGCGCCAAGGTGCGCAGCCTTCGCCGGGCGCGCGGTCTCACGCTCAAACAAATGGCAGGCGCGCTCGATATCAGCCAGGCCTATTTGTCGGCTCTCGAACACGGCCATCGCGGCCAGCCGTCGCCGGCCCTGGTCGTGCAGGTGTGCGAATTTTTCGGCCTCATCTGGGACGATTTCGAGGAGATGCAGACCCTTGTGCGCCTGTCGCACCCGAAAGTCACCGTCGATACCAGCGGCCTCGATCCGGCGCGCACCGAGCTTGCCCATCTGCTGGCCGCCCGCATCGCCGACCTCTCGGATGCCGACATTGCCGACTTGGTGCGGCGCCTGAAAGCCGCCGATTTATCTGTTCGCAAAAAGTCCGGCCTTGGCTAGACTTATATCGCGAAGGAGAGCTGTTATGAGAAACATGACACGAGCGATCGCCCTTGGCGCGCTGCTGCTGGCCACGGGCTGTTCCGGTCTGAGCAAAACCCAAGAACATGCGCTGGTCGGCGCGGGCGTCGGCGCTGCGATCGGCGGCGGTTTTGGCTTGCTGCCGGGCGGCGTTTCGGTCGGCACCGGCGCCTTGATCGGTGCGGGTGTGGGCGCCGTCGGCGGCGTGGTCTACGACCAGCTCAAAAAAGCGAACACGCCGACTACAAAATAAATTTCGACAGGTCTGCGTTCTTGGCAAGATCGGCGATTTTTTCGCGCACGTAGGATTCCGTGATCGCGATCGCTTCGCCGCTGCGGTCGGACGCCGTAAAGCTGATCTCCTCGAGCAACCGTTCGAGGATCGTGTGCAGCCGGCGCGCGCCGATATTTTCGACGCCGCGATTGACCTCGGCGGCAAGATCGGCAATCGCCTCGATGGCATCGTCGCCGAAGCTCAAGGCCACTTCTTCCGTCTTGAGCAGCGCCACATATTGCTTGATCAGGCTGTTTTCGGGCTCCTTCAGGATGCGCACGAAATCGGCTTTTTCCAGGCCCTTGAGCTCGACGCGGATCGGCAGGCGGCCCTGCAGTTCGGGCAGCAAATCCGACGGTTTGGCGACGTGGAACGCGCCCGACGCCACGAACAGCACATGGTCGGTTTTGATCGGCCCGTGTTTGGTCGTGACCGTCGTGCCTTCGATCAGCGGCAGCAGATCGCGCTGCACGCCTTCGCGGCTGACATCGGCGCCGCCCATGCGCTCGCCGCGCCCGCAGATCTTGTCGATCTCGTCGATGAACACGATGCCGTTCTGCTCGACCGCAAGTTTCGCTTCCTTGAGCACGCGGTCCTGGTCGAGCAGCTTGTCGGCTTCTTCCTGCAGCAGGATGGCGTGGCTCTCGCCGACCTTCATGCGCCGGGGCTTGGTGCGCCCGCCGAACGCTTTCGAGAGCATGTCGTTGAGATTCACCATGCCCATCTGGCCGCCCTGCAGGCCCGGCATGTCCATCATCGGCATCTGCATCGCCGCGTTGTCGGCGACCTGAAGCTCGATTTCGCGCTCGGCCAACTGGCCCTCGCGCAGCATTTTTCGGAATTTCTGCTTCGTGTCGGCCGAGGCGTTGGATCCCACCAGCGCTTCGAGCACGCGTTCTTCGGCGGCGAGTTCGGCGCGCGCTTCCACCTCTTTGCGCAGGCGCTCGCGCGCCATCTGGATGGCGATTTCCAGCAGGTCGCGAACGATCTGCTCGACGTCGCGCCCGACATAGCCGACCTCGGTGAATTTCGTCGCCTCCACCTTGATGAAGGGCGCTTGGGCGAGCTTGGCCAGGCGCCTTGCGATTTCGGTCTTGCCGCAGCCGGTGGGGCCGATCATCAGGATGTTCTTGGGCAGCACTTCGTCGCGAAGCTCGGCCGGCAATTGCAGGCGCCGCCAGCGATTGCGCAACGCGACGGCGACCGCGCGCTTGGCGGCGTCCTGGCCGACGATGTAGCGGTCGAGTTCGGAGACGATTTCGCGCGGCGAGAAAGCGGTCTGGGTCATAGCTCTTCGATCGTAAGATTGCGGTTGGTGTAGACGCATATATCGGCGGCGATGCCAAGGCTGCGCTCGGCGATTTCGCGGGCGGATAGCTCGGTGGCACCCATCAGCGCGCGCGCCGCCGACAGCGCAAACGAACCGCCGGAGCCAATGCCGATCAGTCCGTCCTCGGGCTCCAGCACGTCGCCGGTGCCGGTCAGCACCAGACTGACGCCAGCGTCGGCGACGGCCATCATCGCCTCGAGCCGGCGCAGATAGCGGTCCGTGCGCCAGTCCTTGGCAAGTTCGACGCAGGCCCGGGTCAGCTGGCCCGGATGCTTTTCGAGCTTGGCTTCGAGCCGTTCGAACAAGGTGAAAGCGTCGGCCGTGGCGCCCGCGAACCCGGCGATCACATTGCCCGTGCCGATGCGGCGGACCTTGCGGGCGTTCGACTTGATCACGGTGGCGCCCAGGCTCACCTGGCCGTCGCCCGCGACCACAACCTTGCCGTTGCGCCGCACCGCCAGGATGGTGGTGCCGTGCCAAAGTTCGGATTTGTTCTGGTCCATCGCGGCGGGCCTTCGTTGGCGGGTTCGACCTTGATCTAGGCGGATCGCCCGCCGCAATCAAGCTTCGCTTAGGTATGGTCCCAAGGCCGGGCGGTCTGCTAGAACAGCCCCATCATGCAGACACAAGCAAACGCCCCGCGCCGCGCGTCGGCCGCCCGCACGACCAAGGAAACCGCGATCGAAGCCAGCATCGATCTGGACGGCACGGGCGCGTACGACGTTTCGACCGGCATCGGCTTTCTCGACCATATGGTCGAACAGCTCTCGCGGCATTCGCTCGTCGATATCAGGCTCCGCGCCAAGGGCGATCTGCATATCGATTTCCACCACACGACCGAGGATTGCGGAATCGTGCTGGGCGAAGCGGTGGCGAAGGCGTTGGGCGATCGCAAGGGCATCCAGCGCTACGGCGAAGCGACGATCCCGATGGACGAAACGCTGACCCGCGTGGCGCTCGACGCGTCCAACCGGCCCTATCTGGTCTGGAAGGTCGTCTTCACCAAGCCCAAGCTCGGCGACATGGACACCGAACTGTTCAAGGAATGGTTCCAGGCCTTCGCCCAAGCGGCGGGCCTGACGCTGCATGTCGAAAATCTGTACGGCGAGAACAACCACCATATCGTCGAATCGTGTTTCAAGGCGCTGGCGCGCGCCCTGCGGACCGCGATCGCGATCGATCCGCGCAAGGCGGATGCCGTGCCCTCGACGAAGGGCGTGCTGGGCAGCGGGTCGGCCTGAACGCCATGGCCGCCAAGCTCTATACGGTGCATTTTTCGCCGTTCGGACGCGGCCCCGACTGCGACGCCAGGTTCGTCAAAGAAGGGTTCGCGTGGGCGGCCTTCGTGTTCGGGCCGTTTTGGGCGTTCTATCACCGGCTGTGGCTGGCGGGATTCCTGCTGCTCGGCGCGATCGCGGTTCTGGCGCTGGCTGCCGAGCTGGCCCTGCTCGATCCGGCGGCCGACACGATCTTGAGCCTGGGGCTGTCGGCGGTGTTCGCGTTCGAGGCCAACGACCTGCGCCGGGCCAAGCTCGCGCGCGCGGGCCTGGCCGAACGCGGCCTGGCGCGCGGGCGCGGCGTGGACGAGGCCGAACTCGACTGGTTCCGCCGCCACAGCCCCAGCCGCTTGCTGGCCGAGTCGGCGGAGAGATGAAAATCGTCGTCGTCGATTACGGGGCCGGCAATCTGCGCTCCGCCGCCAAAGCGTTTGCGACGGTCGCGCGAACCGCCGTGACCGTCAGCGCCGACCCCGAACAGGTCCGCGCGGCCGATCGCGTCGTGGTGCCGGGCCAGGGGGCGTTCGGCGACTGTGCGGCGGGCCTGCGCGCCGTGCCCGGCATGGTCGAAGCGCTCGACGAGGCGGCGCGCAAACGCGGCGTGCCGCTGTTGGGCATCTGCGTCGGCATGCAGCTCTTTGCGACCGTCGGCACCGAACACGGGGTCCATGCCGGGCTCGATTGGATCGCGGGCGAGGTCAAGCGCATGGCGCCCGGCGACCCTGCCTTGAAACTGCCGCAGCTTGGCTGGAACGGCCTTGCGTGCCGCAAGCATCCGCTGCTCGACGGCTGGCCGGCCGACCCGCATGTCTATTTCGCCAACAGCTACCATTTCGTGCCGGCCGACCGGAACCATGTGCTGGCGACGGCCGACTATGGCGGACCCATCGTGGCGATGGTCGCCAAGGACAATATCGCCGGCGCGCAATTCCATCCCGAAAAGAGCCAGGCGATCGGCCTCCATTTGATCCGGAATTTCCTCGCGTGGCGGCCATGATCCTGTTTCCGGCGATCGACCTCAAAGGCGGCGCCTGCGTGCGGCTGCTGCGCGGCGCGATGGACCAAGCGACCGTGTTCAACACCGATCCGGCGGCGCAGGCCGAACTCTTTGCCGCTGCCGGTTGCCAATGGCTGCATTTGGTCGATCTCGACGGCGCGTTTGCCGGGCTGTCGAAAAACGGCGACGCGGTCCGTGCCATCTTGGCGCGAATTCGGATCCCTATCCAATTGGGCGGCGGCATCCGCACGCCCGACCATATTCGCGCGTGGCTGGATGCCGGCATAAGCCGGGTCATTCTCGGCACGGTCGCGCTGCGCGACCCGGCTTTGGTCAAACAAGCCTGCCGCGATTGGCCGGGCCGCATCGTGGTCGGCATCGATGCGCGCGACGGCAAAGTCGCGGTCGAGGGCTGGGCCGAAACTTCCGACGTGACGGCGCTGGACCTTGCCGGGCGCTTCGTCGATGCGGGCGTGGCCGCCCTCGTCTATACCGACATCGAGCGCGACGGCGCCTTGCAGGGTCCCAACGTGGAAGCGACCGCCGCCTTGGCCCGCGCGGTGCCGATCCCGGTCATCGCCTCGGGCGGCGTTTCGTCGCTCGACGACCTTCGCGCCCTGAAGGCCCGCGCGGCCGACGGCATTGCGGGCGCCATTTCGGGCCGCGCCCTCTATGACGGGCGGATCGATTTGGCCGAAGCCATCCGGTTGCTGGCGGCCCCATGCTGAAGATCCGCATCATCCCGTGCCTCGACGTCAAAGACAGCCGCGTCGTCAAAGGGGTCAATTTCGTCGATCTCGTCGATGCGGGCGACCCGGTCGAAGCCGCCGCCGCCTACGATGCCGCCGGCGCCGACGAGCTGTGTTTCCTCGATATCGGCGCGAGCCACGAAAATCGCGAGACGATCTACGACGTGGTGTCGCGCACGGCCGAACGCTGCTTCATGCCGCTGACCGTGGGCGGCGGCGTGCGCGCGGTCGAAGACATCCGAAAGTTGCTGCTGGCCGGCGCCGACAAAGCCTCGATCAACACGGCCGCCGTCGCAAGGCCCGAATTCGTGCGCGAGGCGGCGCAGAAATTCGGCAGCCAATGCGTGACGGTGGCGGTGGACGCCAAGCGCGTGGCGCCCGGCCGCTTCGAAGTTTTCACCCATGGCGGGCGCAACGCGACGGGCTTCGAAGCGGTCGGCTGGGCGCGGCGCATGGCCGAGCTCGGGGCCGGCGAGATCCTGCTGACCTCGATGGATCGCGACGGCACCAAAGCGGGCTTCGACACGGAACTCACGCGCGCGGTCGCCGATGCGATCGCGATTCCCGTGATCGCCTCGGGCGGGGTCGGCACGCTCGACCATTTTGTCGAAGGCATTCGCGACGGGCATGCGGCGGCGGTGCTGGCGGCATCGGTGTTCCATTTCGGCACGTTCGGCGTGGCGCAGGTGAAGGCGCATCTGGCGAAGGCGGGCATCGCGGTTCGCCCTTCCCAAGGGCCAAGCGCTCTGCCAGAATCGCCGCCATCATGAACGACGCAAGCCCGCCCGCCTCCGACGCCGTGCTCGAACGGCTGTTCGCCACGATCGAAAGCCGCCGCCACGCGGACCCTGCCACCTCGCACACCGCCAAGCTGTTCCAGAAGGGCACCAAGAAAATCGCCCAGAAGGTCGGCGAGGAAGCGGTCGAAGTGGTGATCGAGGCCGTGCGCGACAACCGCAAACGGCTGGTCGAGGAGAGCGCCGACCTCATGTACCATCTGCTGGTGCTGTGGGCGGACATGAAGGTCGAGCCGCGCGACGTGTGGAACGAGCTTGCGGGCCGCGAAGGTTTTTCCGGCATCGCCGAAAAAGCCGCGCGCGACCCCGCCAAACAGGATTGACGCAAGGACGCAGCCGCGATGGCCTACGATCCAACCAACGTGTTCGCCCGCATTCTGCGCGGCGAAATTCCGTGCAAGAAGGTCTACGAGAACGAATTTGTTCTGGCCTTCCACGACATCAACCCGCTGACGCCGGTCCATGTCTTGGTGATCCCGAAGGGCCCGTACGTGTCGCTCGACGATTTCACCGCCACCGCCCCGGCCGACATGCAGGCAGGCTTCCTGAAAGCCGTCGGCGACGTTGCCCGCCAGGTGGGCGTCGCGGCCAACGGCTATCGCATCCTGTCGAATATCGGCCGCGACGGGCACCAGGAAGTGCCGCATCTGCACGTCCATATTTTCGGCGGCGGCCAGCTTGGCCGGATGATCGGCAAGTCGGGCTGAAATTTAAGCTCGATCGCGGGCAGGATGCCGGGCGTCAACCCTGCGCGACATCCATGCGATTGAAGCGCGACAGCGACACGACATCTGCGCGCCGTGTCGCACAGCAAGTCTTTGTTTTTCCGTAAAACATCCTGCGAATCGCACGGAAATTTCTGGACGTCGCGCGGGGCTATCCGCATTTACTTGTCAAACAGCACAGATCAAGAAAGGTTCGGCAACGGGGCGATTGTGTTCGAGCGGGTCGCCGACGCACAATGCCGCAATGGCGACAGATCCAGAGCTCGAACAGTTGTTTCAGGAACCCGAATCGCTTCGTCTCGAGCGCAAGCGCGCGGTCGCGGACGACGGCAAATTCCGCCGAACAATCTGCGCCTTCGCCAACGATTTGTCGAACACGGGTCGCGCCGGTTTTTTGATCGTCGGCCAGGAAGACGACGGTACGTGCGCAAATTTGCCGATCGACGATGCGCTGCTGCAAAAGATCGCCAGCTGGCGCAGCGACGGGAACTTCCAGCCTTTTCCCGCGATGAACGTCGAATTGCGGACCGTGCGCGAATGCCGGATCGCCCTGATCGAAATTCAGCCGTCGGACAACACGCCGCTGCGCTACGACGGCCGCGTGTGGGTGCGGGTCGGACCCACTACCCGTCTCGCGAGCGCGGAAGAAGAACGCCGCCTGACCGAGAAAAAGCGCTGGGGCAATCTGCCCTTCGACGCACAGGGCGTGACCGCGGCAAGCTTGGCCGATATCGACATGCGGCGCTTCCAGTCCGAGTATTTGCCGGGCGCGGTTTCGCCCGAAGTGCTGGCCGAAAACGGCCGCAGCGCCGACGAGCAGATGCGCGCCCTCAATCTGTTGCGCCCCGACGGTGCGCCCACCGTCGCCGCCATTCTGGCGCTCGGCACCGATCCTCGGCGGTTTTTTCCCGGCGCCTATATCCAGTTCCTGCGAATCGACGGAACAGAGCTGACCGATCCGATCCTCGACCACAAAGAAATCGAAGGCCCGATCTCGGACCAGATTCGCCAGATCGAGGAACTTGCGACGCTCAATATCCGAACCGCTGCGACGGTGGGTCCCGCTTTGCGTCGGGATCGGCCCGACTATCCGATCGCTGCCCTGCGACAGCTGCTGCGCAACGCGCTCCTCCATCGCAGCTACGAGGGCACCAACGCGCCGGTGCGCGTCGCGTGGTACGGCGACCGCGTCGAAATCCAAAGCCCCGGCGGGCCCTACGGACAGGCGACGGTGGACAATTTTGGCCAACCGAACGTAGTCGATTATCGCAACCCCACGCTCGCCGGCGCGTGCAAAACTCTGCGGCTGGCGGAGCGATTTGGCGTCGGCTTCGCGGTGGCCCGCAAGGCGCTTTCCGAGAACGGCAACCCGCCGCTCGAGATTTTTGCCAGTCCGCAATACGTGACGGTCACGGTAAAATCGGCTGCTTGAGTTCGGTTCCGGGCGATGCCTCCTACCGCCCGAACTGTACCCGGCGATAGCCGAGCGCTTCGGCGATGTGGGCGCGCGTCGGCGTCGGTGCCGCTTCGAGGTCGGCCAACGTGCGCGCCACGCGCATCACGCGGTGATAGCCGCGCGCCGACAGCTTCATGCGCTCGGCCGCGTCGTCGAGCAGTTTGCGGCCCGCCGGTTCGGGCGCCGCGAGTTCTTCGAGCGCCCGCCCGTCAAGCTCGGCATTGCTGCGCGGACGGTCTTGCGCGGGAAGTTTCGAAAAGCGCGCGATCTGGCGGTCGCGTGCGGCGGCGACGCGTTTGGCGACGATCGCCGAATCTTCGGCGGGCGGCGGCAACGACAGATCGCTCGCGCGCACCGGCGGCACGTCGACATGCAGGTCGATCCGGTCGAACAGCGGGCCCGAAATCTTCGACTGGTATTCGGCCGCGCATTTGGGCGCGCGCCCGCAGGCTTGGCCCGGATCGTCGAGATAGCCGCAGCGGCACGGGTTCATCGCCGCCACCAATTGCACGCGCGCCGGGTACGTCACGTGCGCGGCCGCGCGCGCGACGACCGCGCGGCCGGTTTCCAGCGGCTGGCGCAACGCTTCCAGCGCGCCGCGCTGGAACTCGGGCAGCTCGTCCAGGAACAAAACGCCCAGATGCGCCAGGCTCACTTCGCCCGGCTTGGCGCGCGGACCGCCGCCGATCAGCGACACTTGGCTCGCCGTGTGGTGCGGATCGCGATAGGGGCGCTGGCGGCGGATGCGCCCGCCTTCGATCATGCCCGCAACCGACTGCACCATCGAAACTTCGAGCGCTTCCTCGCCGGTCAGCGGCGGCAGCAAGCCCGGCAGACAGCGCGCGAGCATCGATTTGCCCGCCCCCGGCGGCCCCACCATCAAAAGATTGTGGCCGCCGGCCGCCGTCACTTCGAGCGCGCGTTTGGCGGTCTCCTGCCCTTTGACGTCTTTGAGGTCGGGGCCGGCGGCACTCGCTTCCGCCAGGCGCGGCTGGGGTGCCGCCAAAAGTTGCGTGCCTTTGAAATGGTTGAGCAGCGACATCAAGGTGGGCGCCGCGACGATCTCGAAACTTTGTTCGCTGCCCGCCCACGCGGCTTCCCCGCCGCACGCTTCCGGGCAGACAAGCCCGCGCGCCTGCGCGTTGGCGGCCATGGCCGCCAGCAGAACGCCGGGGACCGGCAGAATGCGCGCATCGAGCGTAAGTTCACCCAGCACGACATAGCGCTCGACCAAATCGGCCGACACCACGCCCATCGCGACCAACAGGCCAAGCGCGATCGGCAGGTCGAAATGCGCGCCCTCTTTGGCAAGGTCCGCCGGCGCCAAATTGACCGTGATGCGCCGCCCCGGCAAGGCGAGCCCGATGGCGGACAGGGCGGCGCGCACGCGCTCCTTGCTTTCCTTGACCGCATTGTCGGGCAAGCCCACGACCGCGAAGGCGGGCGCGCCCGAAGCCACTTGCACCTGCACGTCGACCGCGACGGTTTCGATGCCGTGAAACGCAACCGTCGTGACGCGCGCGACCATCGGGGAGTGCCCCAAGCGTGGAATTGCGGAACAACCTTCCTACAATTGCACGTCGCGGGTGGCAACCCCCCTTCGTCGGCGCTGCGGCCCGCGAAGGGGGCGCTGCCGTCAGGCGGCGTTTGCCATTTCCGCTGCCGGTGCGCTTTCCGCGTCCAACACCACGCCGATCGCGTGGATCGTCGCGGCGATGCGCACTGCCGCTTGGATCGCGGCGGGCTCGACGCCGTGCTGGCGCAGCTGCTTCTCGTGGCTGTCCATGCACATGCCGCACCCATTGATCGCCGACACGGCCAGGCTCAGCAGTTCGAACTCGGCCGCCGGGATGCCGGGCTTGGCCATCGCATTCATGCGCAGGCGGGCGGGCATCGTCGCGTAGTCGGGGGCCGACACCAGATGCGTGAAGCGATAATAGACATTGTTCATGCCCATGATCGCGACCGCAATCTTGGCGGCGGCGAGCTGCTCGGCGCCGAGGCCCGGCGCGTAGTGCGCCAGGATCGCGTCGCGCAGCACGGGCTGGCGCACGGCCAGCGCGCTCGCCACGAACAGCATCGCCCGCTGTTCGGGGGCGAGAGCGGCCTCCGTATCGAGCGACCCCAGATTGAGCTTGAGGTCTTTGGCATAGTCCGGCAGAGCGGCTTTCAGATTGTCGAGAGACATGGCGGTTTTCCTGTGTCGAAAAGAATCAGGCGGCCTTCAGGACGTCGTCGCCCTTCTGCCAGTTGCACGGGCACAATTCGTCGGTCTGCAACGCGTCGAGCACGCGCAGCACTTCGCCCGGGTTGCGGCCGACCGAGAGGTCGTTCACCGACACGAAGCGGATGATGCCCTCGGGATCGACGACGAAGGTCGCGCGCATCGCGACGCCTTCGTTTTTGTCGAGCACGCCCAGTGCGGCCGACAATTCGCGCTTGATGTCGGCCAGCATCGCGAAGGGCAGCGACTTCAGATCGGCATGGTGCTGGCGCCAGGCCAGATGCACGAACTCGCTGTCGGTCGAAACGCCGTAGACGACCGCATCGCGATCCTGGAAATCGCCGTTGAGCTTGCCGAAGGCGGCGATCTCGGTCGGGCACACGAACGTGAAATCCTTGGGCCAGAAGAACACGATTTTCCATTTGCCCGCGTTCGACTGGCTGTCGATCTGCGCGAAGGCGGTTTTGGGGTCGCTCGAAACGACGGCTTTGAGGTCGAAGGACGGGAATTTGTCGCCAATGGTCAGCATGGTTTTCTCCGGGAGAAAGTGGGGGGAGGTCAAGAACGAGGGGGAAAATGGCGGCTTGCTTTTGATCGGTCCAATGGATATATTCGAACATTCTGATCGAAAAAACCGATGATCCATCTGCCCACGCTCAAACAACTGCGCCATTTTGCGGCGCTGGCCGACACGCTCAATTTCGGGCGCGCGGCGGCGGCGGCCAACGTCACGCAATCGACCTTGTCCGCGAGCCTGCAGGAGCTGGAGGCGATTCTGGGCGCTGGCCTCGTCGACCGCACGCGACGCTCGGTCGTGCTCACGCCGCTTGGCGAACGCGTGCTCGCGCGCGCGCGCCGCCTGCTGGCCGACGCGGAAGATCTTGCGCTCGAAGCGCATCGGGCGCGTGCACCCCTGACGGGCGAGCTGCGCTTGGGCGTGATCCCGTCGGTCAGCCCGTTCTGGATGCCGAAGGCGCTGCCGGCGCTGCGCAAAGCCTATCCGCAGCTCAAACTGTTTTTGGTCGAGGATTTGACCGAACGGCTGGTCGAAAAACTAGCGCACGGCGCCATCGACGTGGCGCTGCTGGCGCTGCCGTGCGATTGCGGACCCAATGCGGGCGCGCCGCTCGGGCGCGACGGGTTTCGCCTGGTCGTGCGGCGCGACGACGCGCTTGCGCGGCTCAAGACCGTTCCGACGGCCGAAATCCGCAAACGAAAATTGCTGCTGCTGGCCGACGGGCACTGCATGAAGCGCCATGCGTTGGCCGCGTGCGGTCTGCGCGATGCGGGCGATGCCGACACGCTGGCGGCCACATCCTTGTTCACGCTCGTGCAGATGGTCGATAACGGGCTTGGCATCACGCTGCTGCCGCAAATGGCGATCGATGCGGGGCTGATCGGCGGCACCGGCCTCGTGGCGCTGCCGGTCGAGGACGATCCGGCGCGCGAGTTGGGCCTTGTCTGGCGCAAGGGCACGGCGCGCCAGGCGGAATTTTCGCTGCTCGCGGCGGCCCTCGCCAAAGCCGCGGATTCACGAAAGAAGACGCGGCGCCTATAATCGCGCGCGTGTCGAGTCGCAAGATTCTCGTTGGACTTGTTTTGCTGGGGATGGCGGCCTGCGCGCCGCGCATCGCGCCGCCCGTCGCCGTGCCCGATGCGCCGCCGCCGACCATCGCGGCCCCGCCTGCCGATTGTTTTGCGGGCCTGGCGGCGGCGGGCGCCAAGTTCGAGCGCCGCGCCACGGCGACCACGCGCGAGGGCTGCAGCGTCGCCGAAGCCGTGATGCTCGAACAGGCGACGATCCCGCTCAACCGTCCGGCTTTGATGGGATGCGGCTTGGCAAGCGCGCTCGCCCAGTTCGAGCGCGAGGTGGTGCAGCCCGCAGCCCAACGCCATTTCGGCCGCCCCGTGGTGCAGATCGTGCATTTCGGCGCCTATGTGTGCAAGCCGCAGACCGGGCGTGCTAGTCGGCTGTCGGAGCACGCGTTCGGGCGCGCCATCGACATCGGCGGCTTCGAGCTGCCCGGGCGGGTCGCCATTTCGGTACGCCAGCATTGGCGCGAACGCGGCCCGCGCGGCGCTTTCCTGCGCGAGATTGCCAAGGGCGCGTGCCGCCATTTCAACATCGTGCTGACGCCCGAATCGGACTCGGCGCATTCCACGCATCTGCATCTGGATGTCGGGCGCTTCAAAAAATGCGACGCCTAGCCCCATGACCGCGATCGAATTCTATACGCTCGTCACGGGCGTGCTGCTGGCGGCGGGGTTCGTCAAAGGCGTGGTCGGCCTTGGCCTGCCGACCATCTCGATGGGGCTTTTGAGCATCGCCTTGCTTCCCGCCCAGGCGGCGGCGCTGCTGACGGTGCCGACGATCACCACCAACCTGTGGCAATTGTGGGACGGGCCGGATTTTCGCGCCCTCGCCAGACGATTGTGGCCGATGATGGCCGCCATCTGTGCAGGAATCTGGCTCGGCGACGGGTGGCTCACGGGTGCTGGCGCGCTGCAGGCGCGCGTTGCGCTCGGCCTTGCCATCGTCGCCTATGCGGGCCTCGCGCTTGCCAATGTCCGGCTGCCGTCGCCGGGGCGTTTCGAGCCGGTCGCGGGTCCGTTGGTCGGCTTGCTGACGGGTCTCGTTACGGCCGCGACCGGCGTGGTGGTGATGCCAAGCGTGCCCTATCTGCAGTCGCTCGACCTCGACAAGGAGGACCTGATCCAGGCGCTGGGCCTGACCTTCACCGTGGCGACGGCGGCGCTGGCGGTCAGCCTTGCGGCGGGCAACGCCTACGATTTTTCGACGCTGGCGCTGTCGGGCTACGCGCTGTTGCCGGCGGTGGCGGGCATGTGGGTCGGCACGAAACTGCGCCGCCGCCTGGGCGGGGAAACCTTTCGGCGCGTCTTTCTGGTCGGGCTGCTGGCGCTGGGCGCGTATCTGGCGCTGCGCGGGCTTGGCTAGGGTGCCTGTTCCTGCAACCGAATACGGTTGCTAACTGCCGCAAAAATCGGTATCGAAACGGCATGGGCAGCCGCGACAAGCTTGTTCGACGTTTCAAGGGCAAACCGAGCGACTTCACCTGGGACGAACTGGTTCGGCTGCTGCAAGGTCTTGGCTATCGCGAGATTGCGACGGGCAAGACCGGCGGATCGCGTCGGCGGTTTGTCCACGATTTCGCGCCGACGATCGCGCTGCACAAGCCGCACCCTGGCAGCATCGTCAAGATGTACGTCATGGCCGAGCTTTTGCGCCTGCTGACCGAGGAGGGGCTGGTATGAACACGCTGCTCGAATACAAAGACTATCTCGGTTCCGTCGAATACAGCGACGCGGACGAGCTGCTGCACGGACGCCTCGAGTTCATTCGCGATCTCGTGACCTACGAAGCTGCCGACGCTAAACGTCTTAAAGCTGCCTTCCGCGCGGCCGTCGACGACTATCTGGCCTTGTGCGAATCCGAAGGCCGCAAACCCGATACGCCCCTCAAGGGCAGTTTCAATGTCCGGCCCGGCCGGGATCTCCACCGCCGCGCCGCTGTCTATGCGAAACGTCGCGGCGTCAATCTCAATACCGTCGTCAGCGAAGCGCTGCGCCGCTATCTTGCGCGCGCCGACAGCGCCGCTTGAGCGCTCGGGCATTCCCGGCGCGCGGCTTCGTGAAAAACTGCGACACGATGGACGCGCACGCGCACTGGCTGGCCTAGGCGGCCAGATATGTCTGGTGGAGCGATCCGGCAACGACGCTCGGATGCAACCGTGCGCGCCTGCCCGATTCGTGGCCCGCATGGCCACGGCGCGGCGCCGCGCTCGCCTAAAGTTTGGCTTCGATCGCGTCCCAGATTTTGGCGGCAAGGTCGGTGCCGTCGAAACGGCCGATTTCCTGCAAGCCCGTGGGCGAGGTCACGTTGATTTCGGTCAGCCAGTCGCCGATCACGTCGATGCCCACGAAAATCTGCCCGCGTTTTTTGAGCTCCGGCCCGATCGCTTCGCAGATTTCGTTTTCGCGCTTGGTCAGCGTCGTTTTCACGGGCTTGCCGCCCACATGCATGTTGGCGCGCGCCTCGCCGGCGGCCGGCACGCGCAAGACCGCGCCCGCCGCCTTGCCGTCGACCAGGATGATGCGCTTGTCGCCCTGGCGCACGGCCGGTTCGTAGCGCTGCACCATCAACGGTTCGCGGCTCGCGGCCGCGAACATCTCGAGAAGGGCGGTCAGGTTCTCGTCTTCGGGCTTGAGGCGGAACACGCCCGCCCCGCCATTGCCGAACAAGGGCTTCACGATGATGTCTTTGTATTCGGCGCGGAAAGCCAGGATCTCGGCGCTGTCGGCGGTGATCAGCGTGGGCGGCATCAGCTCGGGGAAGCGCGTGACGAACAGCTTCTCGGGCGCGTTGCGCACGTGTGCCGGATCGTTGACGACCAGCGTGCGCGGCTGCAGATGCTCCAGGATGTGCGTCGCCGTGATGTACGCCATGTCGAAGGGCGGATCCTGGCGCATCAAAATCACGTCCGTCGCCGCAAGGTCGATCGTCTCGCGGGTGCCGAACGAAAAATGGTTGCCGTATTCGCGGCGCACCGTCACGGGATGCGCTTTTGCGGTGATATTGTGTTTGCCGCGCATCGAAAGATCGCGCACCAGATAGTGGAACAGCGCGTGGCCGCGCTTCTGCGCTTCCAGCATCAGGGCAAAACTCGAATCGCCGTCGATATTGATGCCGACCAGCGGATCCATCTGGACCGCGACGCGAAGACCCATGTTCGAAAATCCTTCAGTTGAGACGGCTGGAAAGCGCCTGCAGCTCCATGGCGATGCGCGCTTTGGCGCCCGGCGCTTCGACCAGCGCATGCGCCTGTTCCAAGCACATCATGCCCGCGCGCAGATTGTCGAGTCCCGCATGCACCAGCCCCGCCTCGTGCCACAAAGCGGCGTCGCCGGGGGCGAGCATCAGCATGCGCTCGAGCGTGGCGAGTGCGGCGGCAAACTCCTCGGCCTTGAGCAAACGCAGCTTGATGTTGTTCTGCAGGCGCAACAGCAAAGTGCGGTCCGACACGAGCGCATAATGGTGGTTCTGCAGTTCGGCCTGCGGGCCCGAGACGTTTTTGAGCAGCCGGCGCAAGGCGGGCGTGTCGAGCACGGCGCCGTCGTCGAACGGATCGACGATGGCCCGCCCGTCCGACCCGTCGATGCGGATCAGAAAATGGCTCGGGAAGGCGAGGCCAGCGGCCGGCCAGCCCTGGCTGCGCGCGGCATGGATCCACAAAACGGCCAAGGCGACCGGCAGGCCGCGTCGGCGTTCGATCACGCGCGCCAGGTCGGCATTCTGCAGATCGTCGTAGGAGTCGCGGTCGCCGCGATAGCCGAGTTTTTCGACCAGCACCGCGCGCAACGCGGCCACGCGCGCGGCGACGGCGCCGGTCTGCAGTCCGCGCGCGGCCTCCGCGACGTCGCCAGCGATCGTGTCCAGGTGCCGCAGATGCGGCGCAAAATCGAGACCGGGCGCGGCCGCTGCCGCCAAGGCCAGCGCCGTTTCGGCAAGATCCAGCTCGCCCTCGCCAAGCGCCGCGGCCGCGCGCAAAAAATCGGCGACCTCGGGCACGACATTGGCGCCGGGGCGGAAGATTTCGCTCAAGAAGTCTTCCCTTGCTCGTCGCCGGGGGGCGCGCGGAAGCGGCGCGGATCGTCGCGCGCGATCACGTGGCTGACCACGCGCCGCACATTCGCCATGCTGCGCGAGATGGCCAGCACGCGGTCGTGTTCGGCAGCGTCCGTGAACACGCCCAGCAGATAGACCGTGCCGTTGACGACCTCGAGCGAATAGTTGGCCGAGTTGACGCCGCGCGCGAACAGCAGGCGCGAGCGCAGCTCGCCCCCCGTCCAGGTGTCTTTGGCGTAGGCTTTGAGGCCGCCCTCGTCGGTGACTTCGACCTCGTTGATGATCTCGCGCACGCCCTTGGCCTGCCAGGCGAGCCGGATCGCCTCGGCGCGCATGTCGGGATCGACGACGGCGCCCGACACCAGCACGCGGCCTTCGTAGATCTGCGTCTGCACGGCGGCGAACAGCTTCTCGCTCTTTTGGAACCAATAATGGTTGATCTCGAGCGCGATCGCGTTGTCCGAAACGGCGCCGCGAATGCCGCGATCCTGCATGGCGGCGGAGCCCGCCGTCGCCGCCCCGCCGACCACGACGCCAACGCAGCCCTGCAGCGCCAGACCGAGCGCCAGAAGAACGAAAGCCGGGGTTTTCGATATCTTTGGCATGTCCAATTTCCTTCCCAATGCGGGCCGAATCGCGGCCCCGAGAATCTAGGCTTCAGCGCGGATCGTGCCAAGCGTCTTGGACATGGCGCGGCCACGCGCCGCCCGCCACCAGTATGAGGTCGAATCGAATCTGGAATGTGTCGAATTCGGGGCGTTTTGCGACAAACTGTTCGGCCGCGCGCGCGATGCGCAAAGCTTGGGCAGGGTGCAGCGCTTCGGCCGCATCGTCGTAGGTGCCCCGCGCTTTGACCTCGACGAAGGCCAGCACGCGCCCGCGCCTTGCGACAAGATCGATCTGGCCTGCGGGCATTTTGACGTCGCTTGCCACGATGCGCCAGCCCGCCAACCGCAAGCGCCAGGCCGCCAGCCACTCGGCGACGCGGCCGCGTTTTTGGGCGTCGACATGGCGCCTGGAGCGCGTCACTTTTTTCCTTTGCCCGCCAATTCCAGCGCCTTGGCATAGATCGCGCGACGCGCGAGGCCGGTTTGCGCCGCCACGCGGTCGGCCGCATCGCGCACGCCCAGCGTGGCGAGCGCCGTTTTCAGCTTTGTCTCGATCGTTTCCGCGTCTTCGTCCGCGCTGGAAACCGCCAGCGGCGGGCCGACGACGAGCACGATTTCGCCAAGCGCTTCGTACGTGCGGTAATGCGCTGCAAGCGCGGCCAGACTGCCCCGGCGGCATTCTTCGAACCGCTTGGTCAGCTCGCGCGCCACGGCTGCCGGGCGGTCGCCCAGAATCTCGGCCATTGCCGCCAGCGTTTCGGCCAAGCGATGCGGCGCTTCGAAGGCAACCAGACTCGCCGCCAGATCGCGAAACTCCGCCAAACGGCGTGCGCGCGGGCCGGTCTTGGGCGGCAAAAACCCCAAAAACAAAAACGGTTCGGCCGGCAGGCCGGACAGCGCGATCGCGGTCGCGATGGCAGACGGACCTGGCACGACCGTTATCGGCGTTGCGGCCGCTTGCGCCGCCGCGACCAGTGCGGCCCCCGGGTCCGCGATGCCCGGCATGCCGGCATCCGAGACATAGACGACGATCTTGTCGCGCGCTTCGTGCGCCAGATAGGCGGCGCTGGCCTCGCTGCTGTTGGCATCGAAGCGCGTCAATTTGGGGGCCGACAACCCGAGCGCCGAATAGAGCCGCCGCGCGACGCGCGTATCTTCGGCCGCAACCAGCGCCGCCGCCGCCAGGGTCGCGCGTCCGCGCACCGTCATGTCGCCCAGATTGCCGAGCGGCGTGCCGACCAGATAGAGGCCGGGCGTCGGCGCGGGGGGGGCTGGATTAAACGCGTGCGGCTCGCTAGTGTCGCGCGAACTTGGCCTGGAGGGTGCGTCGGTGCGTCCCATTTTGGTACCTGTACTTGCACTGCTGATGCCCGTGCTGGCGGCGTGCCAGACGGCCGAAACGGTGCGCGACAGCGTAACGGGGGTTTTTGGCCGGAACCAGCCCGCCGTGCGCATCGGGCCGCCCGCCGCCGAGCCGGCTGCCGCTGCGCCTGCCCCGGTCGAAGCCGCGATCGCGCCACCGGCCCTACGCGTGGACGAAGTGCCGGCCGGCGCGGTTCCGGTGCTGCAGGGCACGGTGCGCATGGCGCCGCGCGTGGCGCTGCTGCTGCCTTTGTCGGGCGCCAATGCGGGCGTGGGCCAGGCGCTGCTCGATGCCGCGACGCAAGCCGTGTTCGACCTCGCCGACGAAGATTTCGTGCTGCTGGTGCGCGACACCGGCGGCACGCTGCAAGGTGCGGTTGCAGCCGCCGAATGGGCGCTCGAACAGCAGGCGGCCCTGGTGGTGGGCCCGCTGCTGGGCGCCGAAGCCCAGGCGATAGCGCCCGCCATGCGCGCGGCCGGCGTGCCGGTCTTGAGCCTTTCCAACGACCGCACGATCGCGGCCCCCGGAATCTTCGCGCTTGGCATAGCACCCCAGGCTGCGGTTGCGCGCGCGATCGAATTTGCGCGTGGCCGCGGGCTCGAACGGTTTGCGGCGCTGGTGCCCAACAACGCGCTCGGCCAGACGTCGGAGCAGGCGCTGCGCTTGAGCCTGCTGGCGCATGGCGGCGAGCTGGTGCGGGTCGAACGCTACGAGCCGTCCGCGCTCGACTATGCGCCCGCCGTGCGGCGCTTGGGCCAGCTTGCCGGTCCGCCGCCGCGTTTGGCGCGCGGCGAAGCCGCACCGCCGCCGCCCGAGCTCGATTTCGAAGCGGTCCTGCTGCCCGATTTCGGCGACCGGCTGGTACAGGTGGTGGCGCAGCTGCACGGCCACGAAATAGATCCGATCCGCATCAAATATATCGGCATCCCGCTGTGGGAGGATGCGCGCCTGCTGCGCGAATCCTCGCTGCAGGGGGCGTGGTTCGCAGCACCCCCCCCGGCCGCGCGCCAGAATTTCGAGCGCCGCTACCGCGACGCGTTCGGGCGCGCGGCGCCGCGCGTGGCCACGCTCGCCTACGATGCGGTGGCGCTGGCGGCCATCCTGGCGCGCGGCAAAGGGCCGGACGGCGCCGACTATTCGCTGGCGGCGCTGACGGCGCCGTCGGGGTTCGCGGGCATCGAGGGCGTGTTCCGGCTGCACGCCAACGGCGCGGTCGAGCGCGGCTACGCGGTGCTGGAAATCGCGCGCGAGGGCACGCGCGTGCTGAGCCCGGCGCCCGCCTCCTTCGAAGACCCGGCGAATTGACCTTGGCGCCAATAAGATATACTTTATGCATATCTTTTTGAGAGGAAATCCCCCATGGCCGAAACGGCGAGAGTTTTCATGAGCGGCAGCAGCCAGGCGGTGCGGCTGCCCAAGAAGTTCCGCTTCGATGTGGGCGAGGTGCGGGTCACGCGCAGCGGTGCCAGCCTCGTGCTGACACCGGTCGTTCGCGATGCCGCGCGCCTGTTCGAGCGTCTCGACGAAATCGGCGGCGGGTTTCCGGCCCGCGCCAAGCAGGGACGCCAGCGCCAGCGCAAAGCGTTCTGATGCTGCTGCTCGACACGAATGTCTGCATCGACATTCTGCGCGGCAAGCGGCCCGAAATCCGCAAACAATTCGCGGCCGCCCAGGCGGCAGGCGCCGCGATCGGTTTTTCGGTTTTGGTGCGATACGAACTCGACGTCGGCGTGCAGCGCAGCGTCAATCCGATCCGCGCGCGCGCATTGCTCGACGCGTTTCTGGACGCATTGAGCCCGCCGCTGGCGTTCGACTCCAACGATGCCGTCGCTGCCGCGCGCATCCGGGCGGCGCTCGAGGCCAAGGGCCAAACGATCGGGCCTGTCGATATCCTTCTGGCAGGCCAAGCGGTCGCGCGCGACGCCGATTTCGTGACGTCGAATCTGGCCGAGTTCAAACGCGTGCCGGAACTTCGCGTGCGCGCGGCCGAGCGCGGCTGGAACGTCGGCTAAGCCGCCGCGTCGGTCCACACGCGGAAGGATTTCAGCGTCGTGTGGCCGAAGCTGTTGGAAAGCGGCACGTCGGCGGCGTCGCGTCCGCGGCCCATCAGCACGCGCCCGATGCGCGGGCGGTTGTGGCGCGCGTCGAACGTGTACCATTGGCCGCCCAGATACGCCTCGAACCACGCGCTGAAATCCATGGGTGCCGGATCGCGCGGCACGCCGATATCGCCCAGATACCCCGTGCAATAGCGCGCGGGTATGTTCATGCAGCGGCACAGCGCGACCGCCACATGCGCGAAATCGCGGCACACGCCCACGCCCTCGGCCAGCGTTTCGCACGCCGATTTGGTGGCGCGCGCCTTCATGTAGTCGAAGCGGATCGCGCGATGCGTGTAGTCGCAAATCGCCTGTACGCGCGCCCAGCCCGTCGGCGTATGGCCGAACAAAGCCCAGGCCCGTTCGGAGAGCTTGTCGGTCTCGCAATAGCGGCTGCCGAGCAGATAGACGAGCGCGTCCGCGGGCAACCGTTCGACCGGACTCTGCGCCGCCTCGGGCGCGTAGGCGTCGGCCGCGTCCGAGACCTCGATCGAGGCGTTCGCGTACATGCGAAAAATGCCGGCGGGCGCGGTCACGCGGCTGCACAGATTGCCGAACCCGTCGAGATACGTATCGACATCGACGGCGGGGTCGCTGTGCAGAAAATCCGGCGTGAGAAGCGCGGCGGCGTGCGAAGGATGCACGCGCAGCATCAGCAGCATCGGCGTCGCTTGCGGGCAGTCATAGGCGATTTCGTACCCCAGATCGATGCGCATGGCGCCACCCTACAGGGTTGGCGCTAAAGAGTCGCCTCGATCTTGGCGCGCAATTCGGCACCCGCCTCGGGCAGCACGCCGAACCACGCCTGGAAGGCCAGGCGCGCCTGGTGGATCAACATGCCAAGCCCGTCGATCGCGGGATTGCCGCGGCGGCGCGCATCGGCCAGCAGCTTGGTTTCCAGCGGCGTGTACACGATGTCGGCCACCAGCGCGTCGGGCCGCAGCCGGTCGAGCGCCAGATCGAGCGGCGCCTGGCCCGCCATGCCCTGGCTCGTGGCGTTGACCAGCAGGCGCGCGTCGGCCAACGCTTCGTGGCGCGCGTCCCAGGCGACGCTGACAACGAAGCCGCCAAAATCGCCGACGATATCCTGCGCCCGCGCCCGCGTGCGGTTGGCGATGCGAATGTCGCGGCAGCCGCTTTCGAGCAGCCCGTCGACGATCGCGCGCGCACCGCCGCCAGCGCCGATTACCAAGGCCGGGCCCGCATCGGCGCGCCAGTCGGGGCGCTTCTCCAAAAGACTCTGCACGAAGCCCCACGCATCGGTGTTGGTGCCGGACAATTCGCCGTCCTTGCCGACGACGATCGTGTTGGTGGCGCCGATGCGCGTGGCCGTCGCGTCGAGCCGGTCGATCAGGCCCAGCGCTTCCACCTTGTGCGGGATGGTGAGATTGCAGCCCGCAAACCCAAGGGTCGGCAAAGCGCGCAAGGCAGCCCCGAGCTTCGGGACCTCGACTGCCAGCGGCACGTAGCTGCCTTTGAGCCCCAGCTGCGCGAACCAATGATTGTGCAGCAGGGGCGAGCGCGAATGCGCGATGGGCCAGCCCATCACGCCGGCAAGGCAAAAACGGTCGGCAGCGGACATGGGGCGGGGCACTCCGTGGACGTGCAAAAGTCGGGGGACGTGCCAAGGTCGGGCGTCGGGGCGCGCCGCACAAGATTTATCTGCTGCGTTCGAGCGCCGATTCGGGCGAGAATACGCCATGACCGACAAACTTGCAGGCAAAAAAGCGCTCGTCACGGGCGGCAATAGCGGCATCGGCAGGGCAGTGGCGCTTGCCTACGCGAAGGCGGGCGCCGACGTGACGGTCGCATGGCGGGAAAATCCGGCGGCGGCGCAAGCGACGGTCGCGGCGATCGTCGAAACCGGCCGCCAGGCGATCGCGGTGCGGTGCGATGTGACCGACGAACGCAGCGTTGCGGATCTTTTTTCCGCGCACAAAAAGCGCTTCGGCGCGCTCGATATTCTGGTCAACAATGCCGGCATCCAAAAATCGCAGCCGATTTTCGACACGGCGCTCGAGGATTGGGAGCGCATGATGGCCGTGCATCTGCGCGGCGCCTTTTTGTGTTCGCGCGCCGCCGCCAAAACGATGAAACCGCGCCGCCAGGGGCGCATCGTCAATGTCTGCTCGCAGCTTGGCTATATCGGGCGCGCGGACTACACCGCCTACAGCGCCGCCAAAGCGGGGCTGATCGGGTTCACGCGCGCCCTTGCCAAGGAACTCGCCCCGCACGGCATTCTGGTCAATGGCGTGGCGCCGGGTCTGGTCGATACCGGCTTCGACCCGCTGTCGGCCAAGGCCAAACGCGCGCACGCGGCGGCACTGCCGCTCAAACGCCTGGGCACGCCCGACGACATGACGCCGAGCTTCGTGTTTCTGGCAAGCGACGAGAGCCGCTATTTCTGCGGCCAGCTTTTGCATCCCAATGGCGGCGAGATCATGCCGTAGCGTTCCCGAACGCTAGGCGATAGACCGACGCGAACCCGACCGTATGGTGGTCGGTCTCGTTGGTGTCGGAAAGTTCGAGATTGAAAAAATCGCAGCGCGGCGCCGAAAAATACGGCCCCGCATGCCAAGTGCCGACATGCAGCTTGATCGCGACATGGCCCGGAACGGCGAACGCCGCAAGCCGGGCCTCGTCGGGCGCATCGCTGCCGGGCGGTGCCACCAGCATGTACCACGGCGCGCCGCCCACGCTCGCCAGACATTGCGTGACTTTGGTGTGGCGCGTGATGGCGCGAATTTCGGGCGCGCGGCGGGCCAGCGCCATGATGTAGAAACGCGGCGTGCCGTTGGACAGCACAAGCTGCGCGTCGCCCACGCCGAACATCGCGCCGTCGGCAGCGGCCTCGATCAGCTGGCCGTAGGGCTGGAAGGCTGCAGCCGAGATCGCTTGCGGCACCATCTCGATCGTCGTCGGCATGGCTTGCTCCTTCGGCGCGTGTTTTGCACGCTTTCGACTATCGAACCGTTCCGTTCGTTTTGGCAAGGACCGTCATGCGCCGCGCAGAAGCCGAAATCGCCGCCATGGCCTATCCCGCGCGCGGCTGGGTCGAGCCGCTTCCGGGCTTTCGCGACGTGGCGATCGTCGGCGGCGGCCAATCGGCGCTCGGCATCGCGTTCGGGCTCAAGCGCCTGGGCATCGGCGATACGCTGTGCCTCGAACGCCAGCCGCGCGGCCGGGCGGGGCCGTGGCGAAACTATGCGCGCATGGCGACATTGCGCACGCCGAAGGATCTGGTCGGGCTCGAATACGGCCACGCGGCGCTCGGCTATCGCGCATGGCACGAGGCCAAATTCGGCGCCGATTCGTGGGCCGGGCTCGAGCGCATCGCGCGCGCGGATTGGGCTGCGTATCTCGACTGGTACGAAACGCTCACGCAGCCCGAAATCCGCTACGGCACGGCGGTCGAGCGCATCGTGCCGGTGGCGGGCGGCTTCGAACTGCGCTGCCAGGGCGCTGCGAGCGTCCGCGCGCGCCGCGTGGTGCTCGCCACCGGCTTCGAAGGTTGCGGCGCATGGGACGTGCCGCCGCTGGTCAAAGAATCGGTCGATCCCGAACGCTACGCGCATTCCAACGGCCCGCTCGATGTCGCGAAAATTGCGGGCAAGCGCGTGGCGATTTTGGGGCACGGCGCGTCGGCCTTCGACAATGCGGCCTGGGCGCTGGAAGCCGGCGCGGCTTCGGTCGATCTGTGTTTCCGGCGCCGGCGGCTTCCCGACCTCAACCCGCATCGCTGGGCGGAGTTTGCGGGTTTTCTCGACCATTTCTACGACCTGCCCGACGCGCTTCGCTGGCGCCTGGGGTTCATGTTCCGCACGCTCGACCAGCCGCCGACCAAAAACGGCGTCGAGGCGGCGCAAGCCTTTCCCAATTTTCGAGCACACCCCGGCGCCGATTGGCAGCGCATCGAAACGCGCGGGCAAACGCTGCGCATCCACACGCCGCGTGGGCCCGTCGACGCGGACTATCTGGTCTGCGCGACCGGGCTTGCGACCGACCTCGCGCTGCGCCCGGAACTTGCGGACCTTCGCGCCGACATCGCGCTGTGGGCCGACCGCTACGCCCCGCCTGCGGCCGAGGCGCATGCGGGCCTGGCGGCCGCACCCTATTTGGGGCCCGCGTTCCAGTTCGTCGAAAAACATCCAAGCACCGCGCCGTGGCTGGCCAACATCCATTGTTTTGCCTTTGCCGCAAGCGTGAGCCATGGCGGCCAATGCACCTCGATCAGCGGCCATAAATTTTCGTTGCCGCGATTGGTGCGCGGCATCGCGCGCGGCTTTTTCCTCGACCAGGCCGACAGGCTGGTGCCGAGCCTTGCGGCGTTCGACGAACGCGAGACTTTTGCGCTCAGCGCGGGGCTGTAACCGCCGCGACGATTTCGTCGAGCAGCGCCGATTTGCGGTAGGGCTTGGCAAGATACCCGTTCATGCCGACGGCCAGCGAGCGCGCGCGGTCGTCCTCGAAGGCGCCCGCCGTGATCGCGACGATGGGCACGGTGCCTGCGGTCCCGGCCAGCGTGCGGATCGCGCGCGTGGCGGCCAGCCCGTCCATCTCGGGCATGTTCACGTCCATCAGCACCACGTCGTAGGGCACCGTGCGCGCCGCCTCGACCGCTTCGAGACCGTTGGCGACCGCATCGACGCGCACCGCGTGCGGCCGCAAAAGCTCCGTCGCGACCATGCGGTTGGTGGCGTTGTCCTCGGCCAGCAGGATGCGCAGCGGCCGGCCGACTGCGGCGGCGCATGCGTCCAGACGCGCGACCGCTTGGGCCAGCAGGTCTTCGCGCGAATCGCTCGCGGCATTTTGGGCGACGGGCAGCGCCACGCGCACGCGAAAGGCGCTGCCTTTGCCAAGCTCGCTTTCGGCCGCGACGCTGCCGCCCATGCGCTCGACCAGACGGCGCACGATCGCAAGCCCCAGGCCCGTGCCGCCATAGCGGCGCGCGGTCGACGCGTCGGCCTGGAAAAAATCGTCGAACAGCAAGCCAAGCTGGTCCTGGGCAATGCCGATGCCGGTATCGCGCACGACCAGGCGCAATTTCGCAAGACCGGCCGGTTCGTCGGCATTCTCGCGCGCGAGTTCCGCCTTCACCGACCCGCGCTCGGTGAACTTGACCGCGTTCGCCAGCAAATTGAGCGCGATCTGGCGCAAGCGGCCCGGATCGCCTTCGACCAGCGCCGGCAGATCGTCGCCGAACGCGCATTCCAGCGCCAAGCCCTTGGCTTCGGCGCGCGGGCGCACCAGTTCGAGCGCGCCCAGCACCGCCTGGCGCGGATCGAAGGCGACCGTCTCGAACGCGAGCCGATCCGCATCGAGCTTCGAGAGATCGAGCACGTCGTCCACGATCTGCAGCAGACTTTCGCTCGATTCCCGGATGGCGCGCGCGAAGCGGATCTGGTCGGGCGACAGGCCCGAATCGAGCAGCAAACCCGACATGCCCATGATGCCGTTCATCGGCGTGCGAATTTCGTGGCTGATCGTGGCGACGAACGCCGATTTGGCGCGGTCGGCCACTTCCGAGGCGGCCTTGGCGCGCGCCAGGGCCGCCTGGTTCAAGCGCATGTCGGCGAGCGCCCGCGCCTGGGCGAACACCAGCAGGCCGATCGCCGCGCCCAGCGCGAAGACCAGCAAATGCGTGTTCGATCGGCTGGCGCGGTCGAAATCGGGACCGGCCGAAAACGCAACCGTCCAAACCCGGCCGAGCGTCTCGAATTCGACGCTGCGCGCAAACGCGGACGCCTGGGCCGCGTTCGCCGACGCGAACAGCAGCGCCTCCTCTGCCGTCGATTTGCCGTCATAGATGCGAAACGCCAGCCCCGCATCCCAGCTTCGCGCCAGACCCGCCATCAGATCGGGCATGCGGAACGGCCCGAAGACGAAGCCCAGGGGCGCCTGGTTCGGGCTTTTGAAGATCGGCGCGTAGATCACGAAACCCGCCGGCGGCATGTCGCCGCTTTCGCCCGCCAGCACGATCTTGCCGGTCATCGCGGGTTTGCGCGTCGCGATGGCTGCGTCGATCGCGGCGCGGCGGGTCGCTTCGGCATACATGTCGAAGCCGACGACCGCGCGATTGCGCCCGACAAACGGCTCGTTGAACACGACCGGCACATAGGCCTGGCGCGCGCCGGGCGGGCGAATATCGTAGGCGGCGCCCGGACCGTCGCCGTCCTCGGCGCGCAGGGCCGCGATATGCGCGGCTCTGGCGTCGGCCGGGACGAAGGCCGCATGGCCGATCGCCTGGTTGCCGGGCAGGCGCTCGCGCACGCGCGTTTCGGCGACATATCTTCGCCATTCCTCGCGCGTCACGTCGTCCGACGACACGAACAGCGCCGCGCCGCCGACAAGGGCGGTCTCGTAGGCCTGCAGATGGCCCGCCAGCGCCGACAGAAAAAGCCCGCTCTGGGCGACAAAATGGTCCTGCGTGTCGCGCCGCTGGTCGAGCGCCACCAGCCACGCGGCCCCGGCCGACAGCGCCAGCGCCGCTGCCAGTAACAGCAAAGGACCCAGATAGGCGGCGATGCTGCGCGTCGGGCGGCGGCCGGGCAAATCGGGATCGGGCAAGGCGTCGGCCACTGGAACTGTCCGGTCGGGGTGCGCAAGAGCGGCCATAGTAGCGCGCGTGCGGCAAACATGCGAAAAAAATCGGCCCGCGCCAGGCGCGCCGATTTTGTGTAGAATCTGCTCCTTCGAAGGTTCGAGGTTCGCATGCGCTCGCTCACCTGGCCGTTTGGAATCGCCGCGATTTTTGCGCTGGCCATGCTGTTCGCGGCGAACTGGGTGCGCGAGCAGGAAGCGGGTTTCCGCATCAAAGAGGTCGAGCGCACGATGCGCGCGGCCGGCAGCCACGCCGCGCAAACCTTCGCGCTGGCCGACACGATTCTGCTGAACGCGCTCGGCGCCTTGCGCGGCCGCAGCCCCGACGACGTCGATCTGGCGGAGCTGCACGAAATCGAACGCATGTCGGTGGGCAGCCTTACGCAGGTCATGCGCCTCTACATGTTCGGGCGCGACGGCACCAGCAAATTGCTGGCGCCGACCTTGAGCGTCGCCGACCGCGACTATTTCAAGTACCAGACCGATCCGGGCCGCGCGGACCCCGCGCGCGCCACGATGGCCGACGCGCAATCGGGCATGTTCGTCGGCGAGCCGGTCTTCGGACGCGCGACGAACAGTTGGGTCCTCAACGCCGCGCGCCCGATTCTGGACGCGACCGGCGCCAGCCGGGGCGTGGCGATGGTCACGATCCCGCTCGAAACCTTCAACGACCTGTTCCAGGCGTTGCTGGCGGAGCCCAGCGACCTGTTCGCGATGTGGCGCAACGACGCCACCATGCTGGTGCGCGCGCCCGACAATCCCGAAATTCGCGGGCGCCGGTTTCCCAACGCGGCGGTCTGGTCGCACTATCCCGCAAGCCCGGCCGGCAGCTACGTGGCGCCCACCTTGACCGACGGCGTCAAACGCGTGGTCGTATACCAGGGGCTGGCGCCGCTGCCGCTCGTGCTGGTCTACGCGGTCGAACAGCGCGGCCTGACATTCGAGGCGGCCCGGCGCTACTGGCCGCTGCTGGCGGTTGCGGCCGCGACGCTGGTGGTGGCGCTGCTGTTCGCGTTGCGCACGCTGGGCGCCACGCGCGCCCTGCAACGCTCGAATGTCGAGCTGCGTGCGGCGGAGGCGGCGGCGCGCGCGGCGGCCGAATCGCGCGGCGCCTTCATCGCCAACATGAACCACGAGCTGCGCACGCCGCTCAATGCCGTGATCGGCTTTTCGCAGATGATTTCCGGACAGCTGCTCGGGCCGATCGGCAACCGGCGCTACGGTGAATACGCCAAGGACATCGAAATGTCGGGCACGCATCTGCTGGCGCTGATCGACGACATCATCGATTTTTCGGCGGTCGATGGCGGCCACCGGCCGCTCGAAACCGGGCTTTTTGCGGTGGCCGCTGCGATCGACGAGGCGATCAAAATCGCGCGCCCGTTGGCCGACGCCAGGCGCATCGCCTTCGCGCTCGACCTTGCGCCGGGCGAACTCGCCGCCGATCCGCGCGCCACGCGCCAGATCCTGGTCAATCTGCTGTCGAACGCCATCAAATTCTCGCCGCCCGACGCGACCGTGTTTCTCGCAGGCGCTTCGGCCGAAGCCGGTTTCTACCGCATCGCCGTGACCGACCAAGGTGCCGGCATCGCGCCCGACGAGCTTGGCCGGATCGGCGACGTCTTCTATCGCGCGGACGCCGCGCGCCAAAAAGCGATCCGCGGTTTCGGCCTCGGCCTGTCGATCTGCAAGCGCCTGGCCGAGCTGATGGGCGGGCGCATCGAAATCGGAAACGCGCCGACGGCGGGCGCCTGCGTGGCGCTGGTGTTGCCCGCGCCGACGGCGCCATGACCGGACGGCTGCGCGTGGGCATTGTCGGGCTCGGGCGCATCGGCACGCGGCTGCGCGATCTGCTGGCGCGCGACGCGGCGGGTCCGCTTTGCGTCGAAGCGCCCGCGCGCGATCTGGATGCGCTGCTGGCGCTCGGGCCCGACATCGTCGTCGAATGCGCGTCGCCCGCAGCGCTTGGCGAGCTGGGGCCGCGCATTCTGGCGGCGGGCATCGACTTGGCGCCGCTGTCGCTGACGGCGTTCTGCGACCCGCAGACCGAGCGGCGCTTGCTGGACGCGGGTCCGGGCCGGCTCGAGATTCCGCCGGGCGCGCTCGGCGCGCTAGAACATCTGCGTGCCGCGCGTGTGGGCGGGCTTGCGCGCGTGGTCTACCGCCAGATCAAATCGCCCGCGATGTGGGCGCGAACGCCCGCCGCTGGGCTTGCCGATCTTGGCGCCATCGCGCGGCGCCAGGTGTTTTTCGGCGGCTCGGTGCGCGCGGTCGCGCGCCTGTTCCCGCACAATTTGAACGTGGCGGTGGGCGCGGCGCTGGCGGGCCTGGGGCTCGACCGCACCGAACTGCAGCTGATCGCCGATCCCGCGACCGACGCGACGCAGCACGAGCTCGATTTCGACGCCGATCCCGGCGCCTACCGGGTGCGCATCGACGGCCGCGCGGTGGGGCCCGGCGGCGATCCGGTCGACTATTCGACCTTCAGTTTGCTGGCCCTGCTCCAGCGCCGAAACGCGCGATCGAAAACGGCCTGACATCGAACCCGGGGTCGCGGCCCGTTACCAGATCGGCCGCTATCTGGCCCACGATGGGTCCCAGCGTGTAGCCGTTCGACGTGACGGCGTTGAAAAATCCCGGCATGCCGGGCACCTCGCCGACCAACGGCGCGCCGTCCAGATTGACGTTCATGGCGGCCCAGCCGCGCAGCACGTTGCAACCGTCGAGCGCCGGGACCACGCGGCGCGCGACCCACAGATTTCCTTCCATCGATCCGCGCAGCACGCGCGGCAGGCCCGTCGCGGGGTCGGCCGCCGCCGTCCAGCCGCCGCCGACAATGAAGCCGCCGGTGTCGGCCTGTTTGAGCGTCAGATGCCGGTCGGCATGCGCGATCAATTGCGAGACGATTTTGGGGCCGGGCGTGGTGACCACAATCTGCAAGGGCGCGCCTTTGACCGGCACATGGATGCCTAGCATGGCGCCGATGCGGGCACTCCATGGGCCTGCCGCATTGACGATGCGCTTGCACGCGATCGTGCCGTTCGACGCTGCCACACGAAATCCGCCGCGCACGCGTTCGATCGCTTCGACCTGCGTGCCGTTTTCGAAGCGTGCACCCTGGCGTTCGGCCAGCCGCACGACCGCGTAGGTCGCGATGGCGGGATTGATCTTGCCTTCGCTGGGGCAATAGGCGGCGCCGACCAGACGGTCGGACAAGGCGGGCGCCAGCGCGCGCAAATCGGCGGCGCCGATCGTGTCGCAATCGATGCCGTAGGATTTTTCGAGCGCGACTTTGGCCGCCAGAAACGCCATGTCCTTGTCGGTTTCGGCGACCATCAAGCCGCCGGTCGTGCGGATTTCCAGATCCGCGCCGCAATCGCGCTCGATCTGGCGCCACAGCGCGATCGCGGCCGGACCCAGCACCAAGGTTTGCGCGGCAGGTCCGCCGCCCGCCTGCGCTTTGGCGCCAAAATCGAACGACAGCAACTGCACATGCAGGCTGCCCGCATTGGCGCCCGAAGCCTGCAGATTGGGCTCGTCGCGCTCGGCAACGATCGCGTCCACGCCCGCTTTGGCCAGCGCCAGCGCGCTCGATGCGCCCAAAACGCCGCCGCCGACAACCAGAACGTCGCAGCTGCGCTCGCGCTTTTCCTGGCGCTGCGCAAGCCTGGTGCGTGCCGCGATCGGCAGCGGCGCTTCGACCTGTTTGTGCCCGCCCCACTCGCCCTGTTCGAAAGCAAGTGCCGCGACGGGCACGGGTTTGGCGGGCACGCGGGGCGCGAAAAAATCGTATTCGCCGGGCGGCGCGCCGGTTCGGCTTTGCACCAGGCGTGCGAGCGTTGCCGCGCAATTGCGCCCCTGGCAGCGCCCCATGCCCGCGCGCGTCAGGCGCTTGACGGCGCCCAGCGACGCCGCACCCGCATCCAGACACGCCCGCACGGCGCCAGCGCCCACCTCCTCGCAGCGACACACGATCGTGCCGTCGGCCAGCGCCGCCGCATCGAACGGCGCTTGGGCATAGAGCCGCCATAGCGCGTCTTGAAACCGCCGCGCGCGCGCAAGGTCGCGCAAGATTTCGGGCGCCGCCGGTTTGCCCGCGATCTTCAGGCCCGCCAGCATGCCGCGTGCGGCCGCGATGCGCGATCCGCCGATCTCGGCGCCGTCGCCCACGACATACACATGCGGCACGTTGCAGCTGCCGTCGTCGGCCGCAATCGCCGCCAGCGCGCCGACATGGCGGTCGACGAAGCGATGCGCCACGCCCAATTGGCGCGCGATCTCGCTCGACGGCGCAAAACCATAGCCAAGCGCCAGCGCGTCGGCTTCAAGCCGCGTGCCGTCGTCGAGCACGAGGGCTGCGAACTCGCCCTTCGCATCGGCCTCGGCGCCGACAGCCGTGCGGCCCCACAAGATCGGCACCTTGGCCGCAGCGAGCTTGCGCAGCATCCCAAGGCCGTCGACGGCAAGGTCGGGCGCGGCCATCGCCAGTTTCAGCGCGTCGCGCAGAGCCGAAAAACCCGGACGCGGCGCGCTCTCGACGACCGCGACGACATCGGCGCCGCCCTCGACCAGTTCGAGCGCGGTCTGCAGATTGAGCGGCCCGTTGCCCGCGACGATGGTGCTTGCACCCGGCGCCACGCGGTAGCTGCGCGCCAGCGTCTGAGCCGCACCGGTCGTGGAAACGCCGGGCAGCGTCCAGCCCGGTATCGGGACTGGCCGTTCGTACGCGCCCGCCGCAACCACGATGTTTTTGGCGGCGAACAGAACCGAGCGCCCGCCGATCAGCGCGCCGATTTCGTCGGGCGAGAAGGCGGCCCACACGGTGGCGTCGCTATGGATCGTCGCCCCGGCCGCAAGCGCGGCTTCGACCAACGCGGCGCCTGCCAAAAACTGCTTGTCGGCGCCGCCCTCGGCAAAAACATGCGACGGCCCCAGCGGTTTGAAATACTGGCCGCCGGGGGCCGGGCGCTCGTCGAGCAGCGCCACGTTCAAACCCGCCTCGGCCGCGACCCGCGCTGCATTCAAACCCGCAGGCCCGCCGCCGATCACGAGCACGTCGACCGTTCGCCGTTCGGGCGTCGCGCCCGGTTCGGGCGCCAGCGATACGGGCCTTGCGGGCGCTGCCGAGCGCACATCCATGCCGTGTTCGACCTTGGCCAGGCACGCGCGCTGTTCGGGCTTGCCGTCGATCGCGACGACGCATTCGAAACAAGCGCCCATGCCGCACCAGACGCCGCGCGGCGCGCCGCCGCGCGTTTTGCGCAGCGTGCGGATGCCCGATGCGGCCAACGCGGCGGCGACGCTCTCGCCCGCCAGCGCGTCGATTTCGCGCCCGTCGAACCGGATGCGGACGCCGGCGCCGACGCGGCGCACGCGCCTGCTGTCGAGGCGCAGCGTCAAAGCCGGGTTCCGTACCAGCCCGCCTCGCGCTTGTGCCAATAGAGCGCGTTGAGCTTGCTGGTGATCGGCCCGGGCGCGCCGCCGCGAATTTTCCGGCCCGCCACTTCGCGCACGCCAAGCGCTGCCCCAGAGGTCGAGCAGGTAAAAACTTCGTCGGCGACAAACAGATCGAACGCCGTCACCGCGCCTTCTTCGACCGGCAGGCGCAATTCTGCGGCAAGTTCGAAGAACGTGCGCCGCGTGATGCCGTGCAGCACGCCCAACGCGGGCGTGCGCAACACGCCGTTTTTGACGAGAAAGACGTTCGAGCGCGGCGCTTCCTCGACGAAGCCCTGCGCCGACAGCCACACCACGTCGTCGTAGCCCGAATCGAGCGCTTCGATCTTGGCAAGCTGGTACTGCAAGCGGGCCGTGTGTTTGTAGCGCGGATCGAGCGTGTCGGGCGCCATGCCGCGCTGGTGGCCGATCTGCAGGCGGATGCCGTTGGCGCGTTGCTCGGCCGTGCCCAGATGCGCGTAGGGCGTGGCAAACGCGCGCACGCTGGGCGTGGCCGCGCGCGGATCGGCGTTGCCGGGCGCCGGCACGCCGCGCGTGACGATAATCTTGATCGCGGCATCCGCCAGACCGTTGCGCCGCGCGGTTTCGCACGCGATTTCGCGCCAGCCCGCGGCATCGATGCCGGTGTCGATGCGCGCGGCATGCAGCGTGTCCATCAGGCGCGCGACATGCGCGTCGAGCTGGAAGACCAGGCCCTTCCAGGCCGACACCACCTCGTACACGCCGTCGCCGAACTGCACGCCCAGATCGAACGGCGACAATCGCGCCTGGCTTTCGGGCACGTAGGCGCCGTTGCTGTAGAGAATCGGCTCGCTTCCCATCTCAGTCCTCTCCCGACACGAAACGGCGCGGATTGTCGCACATCAGCATCGCGATTTCGCCGTCGCCAAAACCCCGATCGCGCATCAGGCCCGGCACGTTGGCGGGCAGATGCGCGTAGCCGTGGCCGCCATAGGCCGCCAGGCGCGAACGCGTGCAAATGTCGTGCGAGAGGAGCACGCGCCCGCCAAACCCGTCGCCGATTAGCTGGCGGATATAGCGCAGCCGCATCCAGTCGGTCGGAAGATCGGCCACGCCCATCCAGTAGTTCGAGGTTTCGATGCCGAAAAAATCGAACTCGATCCAGCAGCCGCGCCTGGCCAGCGCCGCGATCGACGGATAGTCGAAATAGGTCCGGTCGATATGGCTGAACGCGATCTTGGCGGGGTCCGCGCCTGCACGCTCCAGAATATCCAGGATCTCGTGCGGGGCACGGGCGTCGCGCCCGGGATGGATGTTAATCGCAAGACCCGTGCGGCGCTGGGCTTGGGCGCTCGCGGCCAGCGATTTGCGCTCGAAATCGGCCAGCGGCCAACTGCAGCCGACCTCGCCGATGATTCCTGCCTTGATGCCGGTGCCGTCGATGCCGACATGGATTTGCTTTTCGATTTCTTCGGCAAGCCACGCGATGTCGCGCTTGCGGATGTCGGCATCGATAAACGGGGCGGTGTAGAAGCCCGCACCCGCGACGATGGCGACGCCCGTTGCCTTCGAAAGTTCCGCCAAGCCGGCCGGATCGGGCGCGATGCCGATCGTCGAAAGCTCGAAAATCGCGCCGCCGCCCGCCTGTTTGAAGGCGGCAAGTTCGCCGCGCGCGATTTCGATCTGGGTCAGGCGGTGGTTGCCTTTGTGGTCGTTGGGCCGGTAGGCGACCGCATGCGCGTTGGCGAGCGAAATCGGCGTGTCGGCGATGGCGGGGTCGCGCAGATCGAGCGGCGTCAGGTCGCACAAAATATGTTCGTGCGGCAGAATCAGGCCCAGCGCGTCGGCCGGTTTGGGGCCCAGAACCGTGGTGATATCGGCCATACAATCCCGCCCTTGCGCAACTCGCCCGTCCGGCGCCAGTATCGTTCCCAAGATCATACAATTGGAATGAAAAATGGCGAAACCGTTCCGGGGCACCTACACCGTCTTGATCACGCCGTTCAGCGAAGACGGCAGCGCCGTGGATTTTGCGGCGCTTGCCGACCTCGTCGACTGGCAGATCGAACAGGGCATCCACGGTCTCATTCCGCTCGGCTCGACGGGCGAGTTTTTGTCGCTGACCGACGACGAAGCAGAGGCAGTTGCCGCGACCGCCATCAAGGCCGCGCGCGGGCGCGTGCCCGTGCTGATCGGCACGGGCGCCGAAAACACGCTCGAGTCGGTGCGCCTGTCCAAGCGCGCGGAAAAACTGGGTGCGGACGGCGTGATGATCATCCCGCCCTTCTATTCGACGCCGACCGACGACGAATTGTTCCAGCACTACAAACGCATCGGCGCGGCGATCGGGATTCCGATCATGATCTACAACAATCCCGCGACCGCCAATGTCGACATGCGGCCCGAAACGGTCAAGCGCCTGTCGGCCATCGACAATGTGCGCTACATCAAGGAATCGACGCTCGAAGTTACGCGCGTGCGCGATATCGTCGACCTCTGCGGCGACCAGATGACCGTGTTTGCGGGCATCTTGGGCTACGAATCGTTCTGGCTGGGCGCGCAAGGCTGGGTCGCCGTGTGCTCGAACCTGCTGCCCAAAGATTCCGCAAAACTGTTCGAACTTGTCGCGGACCGGCGCGACCAGCCGGCCGCGCTGGCGCTCTACAAAAAGATTCTGCCGATCGTGCGCTGGGTCGGCGGGCAGCGCTACGTGTCCGCCACCAAAGCCGGATTCCAGATGATGGGCCGCCCGGTCGGGCCGCCGCGCCCGCCGCGCTTGCCGCTGGCCGCAAGCGATGCCGAAATTCTGCGCAAAGACCTCGCCGCCCTGGGGCTCGTGGCGCCCTAATTGCATTCCAAACGCATCCGCCCAAACGCATTCGCTTCGTCCGTCACACAACGGGAGACCAAAAATGTCGAAGAAATCGAAGTTCCAGACGCTCGCGCACGGCCTCGACTTGGGGCGCCGCAGCCTGCTTGCCGCCGGCGCTGCCGCCGCCACGCTGGCGGCATTTCCCAAACTTGCCAAGGCGCAGGCCAAGATCGCCCCGCCCAACATCATCAAGGCCGGCACGCTGGTCATGTCGATCAATCCGACCTTGCCGCCGCTGCAATTCGTCGACGACCGCGGCCAGTTGCAGGGCATGCGCGTGGAACTCGGCAACGAAATCTGCAAGCGTCTGGGCCTGACGCCCGAATATGTGCGCATCGAATTCGCGGCGATGGTGCCGGGCCTGGCCGCCAAGCGCTGGGACATGATCAACACGGGCATCTTCTGGACCGAAGAACGCTCGAAGCTCATGTACATGGTGCCCTACGAACAGGCGGCCGTGAGTTTCCTCGCCGCGCGCGGCAATCCGCTCGGCATTTCCAAGATCCAGGACCTCGCCGGGCGCCGCGTGTCGGTCGAGCTTGGCGGCATCGAAGAACGCCGCACGCGCGAAGTCAGCGAAATTCTGGTGCGCGAAGGGCTGCGTCCGGTCGAGGTGCGCACCTTCAACAATTTCGCCGAAGCCTTCCAGGCGCTGCGCGCGGGCCAGGCCGATGCCGCGACCAGCATCGATGCGACGGCCATGTTCATGCAGCAGCGCGGCGACTTCACGCGCGCGGTCAGCGGCGTGTTCCCGCAGACCGCGACCTTCGCCTTCGCCAACAAGAACCTGGCCGAAGCGGTCGTGGGCGCGCTCAACGAGCTCAAAAAAGACGGCTATTACGACACGCTGTTCGACCGCTACGGCGTGCTGAAAATGCCGGAGGCGACGTTCGCGATCAACGGCCCTGGACCGGCCTGACGCACGCCGACGACCCGTCCCAGAGGATCGACAAATGAAAGTTTGGAACTGGGACGGGTTTTGGACCTATTTCCTCAACCCGTATTTGCTCGAAGGCGCGTTGTGGACGGTGGCGCTCACCGCCAACACGCTGGTGTTCGGCTTTCTGCTCGGGCTTGGCCTTGCGGCCATGCGCATGTCGAAAACCAAATGGCTCGACCGCGCGGCGCAAACCTATATCTGGATCTTTCGCGGCACGCCGCTGCTGGTCCAGCTCATCATCATCTATACGGGCCTGCCGCAATTGGGGCTCGTGCGGCTCAGCGTGCTCGAATCCGCGCTGATCGGCCTGGCGCTCAACGAGGCGGCGTATCTCTCGGAAATTCTGCGCGGCGGCATTCTGTCGGTCGCCAAGGGCCAGACCGAGGCCGCGCGCTCGCTGGGACTGCGCCCGCTGCATATTTTCAGCAAGGTCGTGTTTCCCCAGGCGCTGCGCGTGATCATTCCCCCGCTCGGAAATTCCGTGAACGGCCTGCTCAAAGCGACCTCCATCGCCTCGGTCATTTCGATGGAGGAGCTTTTGCGGCGCGGCCAGATTCTGATGCAGCAGCGATTCGAAGTGCTCGAAGTGTTTATGGTCGTGGCGATCATCTATCTTGCGATGACCACCTGCTGGGACTTCGTGCAGCGGCGCATCGAAGCGCATTACGGCAAGGCCTACGGCGCGATGGAACACAAACAGCTTGCCCGCGACGACCGCTAGCGCCGCCCCCGGCCCTCGTCTATAAACGGAATCGCGCGTCATTCGGGGACAGCGATGGAGCAGGCGACGGCACCGGCACGGATCGAACTGGCGGCGACCTGCGACATTGCGGGGGCGGCCGCCTTGCAGGCCGACCTGCTCGAAAAACTCGGCGTCGGCATGCCCGTCGTGCTCGACGCGACGCACGTGGCCGAGCCCTCGACAGCGCTCGTCCAGACGCTCGAGGCGGCAGCGGCGGCGTTTGCGGCGCGCGGGCTTGCGTTCGGGCTCTACAATCCGTCGGACGCGCTGTGCGCCGCCTACGAGGATATCGGGCTGTTCGCCGCGCTGATGGCGCGCATCGTCATGGACATCTAGCGGCGGACGCGCATGGCCAGCGAAGAAGAAGAGCTGCAGACCATCTTTTTCCTCGAATGCGAGGAATTGCTGGCGAGCGCCGAGCAGTGCGTCGAAACGCTGCGCGGCGGCGGCGCGTCCGATGCCGCGATCAACGCGCTGTTCCGCGCGGTCCATTCGATCAAGGGCGGGGCCGGCGCGTTCGGCATGGACCGGCTCGCCAAATTCGCGCACGCGTTCGAGTCCTACATGGATCTGCTGCGCAAAGGCCGCGCCGAACTCGATGCGCCGGCGGTCGATCTGCTGTTCGACGGCGTCGACGTGCTGCGCCTGCTGGTCGAGGAATCCCAGCACGGCAATCCGGCACCCGCCGTGCGCTACGATGCGGCGTTCGCGGCCCTGCGCACGGCGGCGGGCCTCGACGACGAAGCCGATCTGGCGCCGCCCGGCGCCGATTTCGATCCGCTGGCGGATTTTGCGGCCGAAGCCCCCTTTGCGGCGGCGGCGGCGGCGACAACGCGCTACAAAATCCGGTTTGTGCCGGGTCCGGGGTTGCTGGCTGCGGGCGTCGATCCGCTGCGCATTCTGGCAACGCTCAAAGCCATGGGCAGCGTTGCGGCCGAAATCGACGCCGGCGCGTTGCCAAGCCTGGCGGAGCTCGATCCCGGCATCTGCTATTTCAGATGGCAGCTGACGCTCGATACGGCCGCGCCGTTCGCCGATCTCGACGAAATTCGCGAGATGATCGACGATCTGGCGACCTTCGACATCGAAGCCCTACCGCCCGCTGCGGCGCCAAAGTCGGCTGCCGATGCGCCAAAGATTCCTGCCCCCGCCCCCGCCCCCGCCCGCGTCGCAGCGCCTGAGGCGCGGCGCGACAAACCGGTCGCCACCGTGCGCGTCGACGTGCCCAAGCTCGAACGGCTCGGCAATATGGTGGGCGAAATCATCATCACGCAGGCGTTTTTGGCGCGCCAGGCGGCGTCCCTCGATCCCGAGGCGCATCGCCAGCTGTTCCGCGCGCTCGACGACATGTCGCAGCATATCCGCGACATCGCCGATGCCGCGACCTCGATCCGCGCGCAGCCGCTGAAGGTGGTTTTTTCGCGCTTCGGGGCGGTCGTGCGCGACCTCGAAAAAAGCACGGGCAAGCGCATCCGCCTGGAGGTCGAAGGCGAGGCGACCGAAATCGACAAGACGGTGGTCGAACGGCTCAGCGAGCCGCTCACGCATCTGATCCGCAATTCGATCGACCACGGCATCGAAGCGCCCGAAAAACGCGCGGCGGCGGGCAAAGACCCGGTCGGGCGGCTGCGTCTGGCGGCCGAGCAGCGCGGCAGCCAGGTCGTCATCGAATTGTCGGACGACGGGGCGGGCGTCAACCGGCCGCGCGTGCTCGGCATCGCCATCGAACGCGGCCTGGTGGCGCCGGGTGCCGCGCTTGCCGACGAAGAAATCGACGAGCTGATTTTTCTGCCGGGCTTTTCGACCGCCGATGCGGTGACGTCGGTGTCCGGGCGGGGCGTCGGCATGGATGCCGTGCGCCAGACGATCGGCGAAATGGGCGGGCGCGTGGCGCTCGCCTCCGCGCCCGGCAAGGGCACGGTCTTTTCGCTCTATTTGCCGCTGTCGCTGGCGGTGCTCGACGCGATGGTCACATTGGTCGGGCGCAACAACTATCTGGTGCCGCTGGGCGACATCGTGGAAAGCCTGCGCCCGACGCCGGCCATGATCGTGCGCCTCGACCGCAACCGCGCGATGCTGGCGTGGCGCGGGGCGATGCTGCGCATCCTGGTGCTGGGCGAAGAATTCGACGTGCCGAACTACGCCGCCGATCCCACGCAGTGCATTCTGGTGGTCGTGCGCGCGGCGGGCGGCGAGATGCTCGCCCTGCAGGTCGACGATCTGATCGGTCAAGAGCCGGTCGTGGTCAAAAGCCTGGAAAAAAACTTCCGCAAAGTGGCGGGCCTCTCCGGCGCCACGATTCTGGGCGACGGCCGGCCGGCGCTGATCCTCGATCCGCCGTCGCTTGGCACCGCCAGCGCCAGGCGCAAACGTCTCGAGACCCAAAACGAACCGGCCGGCGCGTGAGGGACGAAAAAATGGAAACCCAGCAAAAAGCGGCAACGGGCGAAGCCGACGAATCGCAGTTCGTCTCGTTCGAAATCGGTGCCAGCACGTTTTTGATCCCGATCGCCAAAGTCGTCGAATTCCGCACCTGGAGCGAGCCCACGCCCGTGCCGCATACGCCCGATTTCGTGCGCGGCATCGTCAATATTCGCGGCGAGATCGTGCCGATCTACGATGTCGCGGCGCGCCTGGGGCGCGGCACAACGGCCGCGAATGCGCGCCACGTGGTGGTCATCGTGCGCTCCGACGATTCGCGCGCAGGGGGGGCGCGCTCGGTCGGCCTGCTCGTCGATTCGGTGACCGACATCGTCAACGCGCGCAGCGCCGACATGGCCTCGATCCCGCGCATCGAAGGCGGCGACGCGACGCCGTTCATGCGCGGCGTGGTGTTCGTCGCCGAACGCATTCTGGGCGTCACCGACGTCGATCGGCTGGTGCAGGAAACCCTGCCCGACGGCGCGCTCGACCTGCCGCCCGAACCGCATGCGGCCGTGCCGCAAGACGCATGAGCGCGACGCTGGCCGCGCAAAGCCCGGCTTTGGGGGCCGACGACATGGCGTTTTTTGCGGCCGCCTTGCGCCGGCGCGCGGGCATCGTGCTGGCGCCGGGCAAGGCGGCGCTGGTGCTGCGCCGCCTGACGCCGCGGCTGCGCGAAACCGGGTGCGGCAGTTTTGCCGACTACCGCGCCCTGCTCGCCGACCCGGACGCGCCGGAATGGACGCGCGTGGTCGAATTGCTGACCACCAACCATTCGCGGTTTTTTCGCGAAATACACCATTTTAAGCTGCTGGCGCGCCATCTGGACGCGCTGCTGGCGGCGGGCCAGAAACGCCTGCGGCTGTGGTCGGCCGCCTGCGCGTCGGGCCAGGAGCCCTATTCGATGGCGCTGGTGCTGCACGATCGCTTGGCGGCGGCGGGGCAGGGCGACATCGATGCGCGCATCCTGGCGACCGACATCGACCGCACGGTGCTCGCGGCCGCCGAAGCCGGGATTTTCCCGCCCGAAGATGTCGGCCGCTTGCCCGCTTTTGCGCAGGCGCACATGGCGAAGGCCGCCGACGGCCGGTTTGCGGTCGCGCCCGCCATGAAGGACTATGTGCGCTTCAAGCCGCACAATCTGGTCGGCGGCGAATGGCCCATGAAGGGTCCGTTCGACGCGATTTTCTGCCGCAACATGCTGATCTATCTCGACCCTGCCGACCAAACCGAGGTCGTCGCCAGGCTTGCGCGCCTGGTCGGGCCGGGCGGGCTTTTGTGCCTGGGCCATTCGGAAATCGTGCGCGACAAAACCTTGCCTCTCGAACGCCTTGGAGTGCCCAGCAGCTATGCCCGCCTCTGACCCGCCCAAAAAACGCGTCCGCGTGATGGTCGTCGACGATTCCGCGTTGGTGCGCGAAATGCTGACCGGCATTCTGTCGGCCGACCCCGATATCGACGTGGTCGGCACGGCCCCCGATCCCATCGTGGCGCGCGACAAGATCAAGACTCTGGCGCCCGACGTGATCACGCTCGACGTCGAAATGCCGCGCATGAGCGGCATCGAATTTCTGGAACGGCTCATGCGGTTGCGCCCGATGCCGGTCGTGATGATCTCGACGCTGACGCAGGAGGGCGCCGATACCACGCTGCGCGCGCTGGAGCTGGGCGCCGTCGACTACGTCGCCAAGCCCACCCAGCGGCTGAGCGAGTCCTTCGCGGACCTCAAGGAAGCGATCTGCAGCAAAGTGAAAATGGCCGCAGGCGCGCGCGTGCGCGCGATGCCCGCAACCCGCCACGCGCCCGCCCCCGCTTCGATCGCGGGCGATGCCCCGGCCGAGCGCATCGCCGGCCATCTCGACGCGATCGCGATCGGCGCTTCCACGGGCGGGGTCGAGGCGCTGGGCGAGGTCCTGGCCGCGATACCGGCGGGCGCGCCCGGCATTTTGGTTGTCCAGCACATGCCTGGAAATTTTACCGGGCGTTTTGCCGCGCGCCTCGATGCCAGCCTGCCCTTGAAAGTGGTCGAGGCCGGCGACGGCGCGGAAATTCTGCCGGGCCATGTCTATATCGGCCCCGGCGGCCGCCATTTGGCGCTGGCGCGCAGCGACGGCAAGCTCGTGTGCCGCGTCGGCGACGGACCGCCGGAAAGCGGCCACGTGCCCTCGGTCGACCATCTGTTCCGCTCGATGGCGGCGCTGGGCGCGCGCGCCGTCGGCGTGATTTTGACCGGCATGGGCCGCGACGGGGCGGCCGGTCTCAAGGCGATGCGCGATGCGGGCGCCCTGACGATCGCCCAAGACGCTGCGACGTCCGTCGTCTATGGTATGCCTAGGGTTGCGGCGGAGTCGGGTGCCGCCGCGCTCGTGCTGCCGCTGACGCGCATCGCGCAGGCGATGCTGGCGGCGTCGGTCGGCGCGCGCAACGAGGGAGACGGAACATGACGAATGCAAGCAGCTTGCGCGTTCTCGTCGTCGACGACCAGGGCAGCATGCGGATGCTGATCCGCGGCTATCTGCGCAAGCTCGGCTTCGAGTCGATCGACGAGGCCGAAAGCGGCATGGCGGCGCTCAAGGAGCTGCAGGCCCGGCCCTACAATCTGGTGATCTCGGATTTCAACATGGACGGCGGCACGGGCCTCGACCTGCTGAAGGGCATGCGCGCGCATCCGGTGCTCAAGCGCACGCCCGTCATCATGGTCACGGGCAACGCCGACAAAGGCACGGTCGCCTCGGTCGTGCAGGCGGGCGTCAACGGCTATGTCGTGAAGCCCGTGTCGCTCGAAGCGCTGAAAGCGCGCATTACGCATATTCTGGGCCCCCTTTCCTGACCTTGCAGAAGCGAGCGACATGAAAATCTCGACCAAACTTACGGCGCTGATCGCCGTCGCGTCGCTGCTCTCGGCGGGGCTGTTCGGGTATCTGAGCTATCGCGCGCATCTGTCGCTTGCGTTCGAACAGCGCGTGATCGCCGGATCGGCCTATGGCGGGCCGATGCGCGAGCTGGGCGAGGCGATCTACCGGCACAAGCTCAATTTGGTGAAAAATGTCGGCGTCGCGGCGCCCGACAATGACGGGCTGGCGCGCGCCAAGGACAATATCCGCGCGGCGCTGGCGCGCATCGACCAGGTGGACGCGCGCGCGCGCGCCGAGTTCGGCGTGGCGCCGGAAACGCCCGGTCTGAAACCCGCGATCGACCGCATTCTGGCCCTGCGCCACGCGCCGACGCAGAATTCGGCCAATATCATCGAATTCCACGAGGCGACGTTCGCGCAGTACCGCGAACTTGTGTTTGCCGCCGCCGACACGTTCGACATGATGGCCGATCCCGACATCGATCTGGTGCTGATTTTCGTCAACCAGATCGAAATCTACCCCAACATTCTGATGGCGCGCGCCTATCTGACCGGCCGCGCGTTCGTTTTCGACGAGACGGCCAGCGGCCGCTTCGCGCATACCGAAGATCTGCAAGTCCAGATCGAACGGCTGATGCAGCAGCAGGGCGTGATCTCGGAAAATCTGCGCCGCCTGGTGCGCAATGTCGCCCGGGCCAGCCGGCTCGCCCTCTCCGGGCGCGACTGGAGCAACCGCGCGCCGCTGGTGGCGGCGCTGGACGAACGTGCCGAGCGGATGGAACGCGCCTATTTGAGGGCGCTTCGCAGCGCGCCCTCGCCGGTGGGCTCGGCCCTGGTCGGCGAGGAGGAGGCGTTTCTGGCGGCCTTGCTCGACGGCTGGCGCTCGCTGAACGCGCAGATCGACCGCGCGCTTGCCGCGCGTTTCGCGGCCAATTCACGCGCCTACTATGTGCAGAGCGGCCTGATGGCGGCGAGCTTGCTCGTGCTGTTCGGCGCGATGGGCTGGTCGGTGCGCCGCGTGTCGCGCGATATCGACGCGACCAACGCGCTCACGCTGCGCATCGCGCAAGGCGATCTTGAAATCGTCGTGCCCGGCACGGATCGGCCCGACGAAATCGGCGGGTTGGCGCGCTCGGTCGAAGTGCTGCGCAAGAACTCGCTGGCCCAGCGCGAACTGCAGCAAAAGGAACGCGAGACGGCGGCGCATCTGTCGCAGACGGCCGTGCGCGTCGCCGATTCGGTCGACGCGATCCGCGCGGCGGCCAGCGAGATTTCGCAAGGGAGCAACGATCTGGCCGCGCGCACCGAGCGCCAGGCGTCGGCGCTGCAGCAGACCGTGGCGACGATGGCGGAAATCTCGGCGACGGTTTCGACCAACGCGCAGAATTCCGACCAGGCGCGCAAA